>ERZ1023694.83-NODE-83-length-34455-cov-130.766308_pt1 | contig 34455 bp, 30 predicted proteins | sample MGYA00380348_ERZ1023694 | MGnify/ENA primary metagenome ERZ1023694 (study PRJEB33179, sample SAMN07449026) | human gut metagenome | biome: Human-gut; feature: Human associated habitat; material: Faeces | host: Homo sapiens | place: India:Kasaragod | collected... | reverse complement strand
GACGCATAAGGTAGAGATTGAGGATGGTGTGAAGAAACTCTTCGACTGGTATCAGAAAAGCTTATGTAAAACAATTAATAAATATTAAAAAATGAAAGCGCCAAAAATTATCGCAGAAATTGGTTGCAATCACAAGGGTGATATGGCAATCGCTAAAGAGTTAATTATGACAGCTGCAACCTATTGCAAGGTTGATGTTGTTAAGTTTCAGAAACGTTGTAACAAGGAGTTGCTGACTCCTGAAGAGTACAATGCTCCTCATCCACATCCAGAGAATTCCTATGGACCAACATATGGAGCACATCGCGAGTTCTTGGAGTTTAATCTCGACCAACACAAACAGTTGCAAGAGTGGTGTAATGAGTTTGGTGTAGAGTATTCCACTTCGGTATGGGATGTAACTTCAGCTAAGGAAATCTGTACTTTGCATCCAAATCTTATCAAGGTGCCATCAGCTTGTAATCTCAACAAACCTCTTTTGTCTTATCTTTGTGATGAGTTTGGAGGCGAAATACACCTTTCTTTTGGTATGACTACAAGAGATGAGGAAGAGCAGATTATCAAGTTCTTCGAGGAGAAAGGCCGTAATAAGGATTTAGTTATCTACGATTGTACCTCAGGATATCCTGTTCCATTCGAGGATATTTGTTTGCTTGAGTTGACACGTCTACGAGAGTTGTATGCAGACAGGGTAAAAGCTATTGGTTTCTCTGGACACCATTTGGGAATTGCTGTTGATAGCGCTGCTGTTGCATTGGGAGCAGAGTGGATAGAGCGTCATTATACGCTTGATAGAACATGGAAGGGTACAGATCATGCTGCTTCTTTGGAGCCTGATGGTGTAAGAAAGTTGGCACGAGATTGTCGTGCGGTAGCAAAAGCTTTGACTTTCAAAAAAGAAGATATTCTTGATATTGAGAAGGTTCAAAGAAATAAATTGAAGAAAAATCAAGTTAAATGGTAGACTAATGAAAACAATTGCATTTATACCAGTGAGGGGTGGTAGTAAATCCATCCCTCTTAAAAACATTAAGTTGTTTTGTGGGAAGCCTCTTGTATGTTGGAATATTGAGGCTTTAGAAAATTGTCCAATGGTTGATGAAGTGATAGTGGCTACAGATTCTGATGAAATATGGAATACTGTTGAAAATCAAAAATATAAAAAGACAAAACTCTATCGCCGTTCTGAAGAAAATGCTTGTGATACAGCTTCTACAGAAAGTGTAATGTTGGAGTATATTAATTATGCTCAATTGCCTGATGATGATATATTCATGTTAGTACAAGCCACCTCTCCATTAACAGAGACAAAACATTTCACGGAGGCTTTGCAAATGTATAATAAAGCACAATATGATTCTATCATTACTTGTGTTCGCAATTATCGCTTTTTTTGGAATGAAGATGGTACGAGTATGAACTATGATTATATGAATCGTCCTCGTCGTCAAAACTTCAACGGAATGTTAATGGAGAATGGTGCTTTCTATATCAATACTGTTGGTAATGTGAAAGAAAATGGAAATCGTCTAAGTGGAAAAATAGGTATATATGAAATGCCTGAATATACAGCAACAGAGATAGATGAACCCGATGATTGGATTATTTTAGAGAACTTGATGCGTAAGCATGTACTCTCCAATAATCCTCAAAATAAGGTCAAATTGTTCATGTCAGATATAGATGGAACGCTTACCGATGGTGGAATGTATTATTCGGAAAATGGTGATGAATTAAAAAAATTCAACACTCGTGATGGTATGGGCTTTGCCCTTTTGCATAAAGCAGGCATTAAGACTGCTATCATTACATCTGAAAATAGGACATTGAACTATCGTAGGGCTGAGAAATTAAATGTAGATTATATTTATCAAGGTAAACGTGACGGTGGAAAAGTTGCTGTTGCAAAGGAAATTTGTGAAGACCTTGGAATATCTCTGGATGAGGTTTCATACATTGGTGATGACATAAATTGCTTGGATTTATTGTCTGTTGTTGGGTGTGCAGCATGTCCTGCTGATGCTCATGAGAGAATAAAAAGTCTTCCTAATATGAAAGTTATGACTCGTAATGGTGGGGAAGGATGTGTTAGAGAATTTATAGATAAGTTTATACTTTAGACAGATGTAGTTATATATTTAAGTAAATTGATGTCTTTATAATGAATAAGTTATAGGCATTGTCTTTTCAATGATAATTTACTCGTAAAGCTATATTTACACAGGCTTCTATGTTAGAGAGAATTGCTTCAGACTAGTCTGAAGCAATTCTAAATTGTATTTTTAGAATTAAACACACTACATTGTAAAACCGTAGTTTTTTTTAAAAATAAATTTTTAAAAAACAAATAAATGTAATATACTTATAATCGTTTGCTTGTAGTGTAAGATACCTACAAAAATTGTATGTATTATGAAGAAGAATATTTTAATTTGTAATTCTAATATGTTTGTTCCTTATGTTCTAACTGAATGTTTAGAAAAAAAGGACAGTAAATTTATTGTAGCAAGTGATACTGTTAATATAATTCAATTCTTTGATTTTTTAAAATTAGATAATGTCGAATTATATAAGTATAAGACAGGTTCTTTCTCTGTAATTCGTCAGGAAAAGAAAAGAATGAAAGCATACTTATTATGTTCAAATATAGATAGAATAGTATTCTATCATGCTGAATTTGGAGAAATGGCTAATTGGTTGTTGAAAAAACTTTCTAAAATCGGTATTTCTGTGGAATACCATAAAGTTTTTGATAGTATACCGGGGCCAATGGCCAAAATCTACAAAGGATTTAAAATTAGAGTTAGACAAAGGTTGTTTTTTGGATATTCTCCAGACATTCTTGATCAAGGTTCAAGACTGATACCATCCCTTCCAAAAAGTTTTTTTAAATCAATAAATGCTAAGGTTATTATTCCTAAAACAAATGATAATTTGATTAAGGAAATTTTAAAGAAAACAATAGATAAGTTAGAAATTAAAGGTAGAGTTTTATTTGTTAGTGGTTCTGTTGTAGCAGAGAATTATGTATCCGAATGTGAATATACTAATAAAATGGATAAATTAATAGATATTGTAGGTATTGATAGAGCGGCAATAAAACTTCATCCACGCTATAACGATGCATTTGGAAAAGAGTTGTCACTTAATCAGATTCCTAAATTTATACCTGGTAATGTCCTTCTTGATGTTTTTGATGTTTATATAGGATATCTTAGTACTTTATTAGTAGAGGCTGCGCATAAGGGAAAAACTGTGATATCTACTTTGCATCTATTAGAACCCAATAGTGAAACAGCCCAGCAACGTTTTCAAGAACTTTTAGATAATCGTTTAGGCGATAAAGGGATTATCTTTTATCCAAATACAATAGAAGAGTTTAAAAAATATTTATCTATATAAAATTGATATCATATTATGTTTCATATAATATTAAAAAAAATCTGTGATTTTTGGAATTTTAAGAAATTTGAAGGTGCATCTTTTGAAAAAATAATTTTGGGTCCAGAATATAATAGAAATTTTAATGTAAAATTTCCCGAACATTTGAAGATTGGATGCAATACCGTTTTGAATGGTGATTGTTTTATAAATGCAATGGGGGGAGTAAATATTGGAAAATATTGTCATATAGCAAAAGGGTTGACTATTTATAGTCACAATCATAATTATCGTTCAGATAATTTCATACCATATGATGATAGTGTTATCATGAAACCTGTATGTATTGGGGATTGTGTGTGGATTGGGTGTAATGTTACAATAGCTCCAGGTACACAAATAGGTGATGGTTGTATAGTCTCATCTGGTTCTGTTGTGTTTGGAAAGATACCTGCTCATTCTGTTATACGTGGAAACCCCGCAATAGTAATAGGTTCGAGAGACGTTAAAACTTTTGAAAAATTATATAGTGAGGGAAAATTTAAATAAATATGTCATCTGCTATTAAAAATTCTGCATACTATGCAATTGGTTCGGTAATTAAGGCCGCTTCTTCATTTTTATTACTTCCGCTGTTTGCAAATATTTTAGGTGCGGAACAATATGGTATATTTAATGTGTTACAGACCTTTTCTGCAATATTAGGAACATTAATGACAATGGCGACAGAACGATCACTTTATAGGTTGCTGTATGATTATAAAACGGCAAGTGATCGTATTATATTTTTAAGTACCACTTTTTGGACTATTAATATAATTAGTGGTATTATATTTTTTATATGTTTATGTTTTGGTACTTATATATCGCTCTTTATTGGGAATATAGATATATATAAAGTATTGCTGCCAGTAGTAATTTATACTTTTTTAATGTCCCTTATTAACTATACACAAATTTTGATGCAAATAGAGCAAAAGGGTGCAATATATTTCAAAATCTCGTTAATGGTTTTGGTTATATATAATATTACATCTTTAATATTTCTGTTTTTTTATTCAAAAACTGTAGAATCGTTAATATGTGGAAATGTTATTGCTAATCTTTTAGTCTTTCCTTTTGCGTTTTATAATATACGCAAAAGAATCCGTTTTGTTTTTTCGTTTAAGGTCTTGCATAATGTCTTGAGGTATTCTTTGCCAATGTTTGTCATGATTGTATTTTCTTGGCTACTATCAATGACCGATAGACTCTATATCGCTAATCTTGTAAATTTTAAAGAAGCTGGTATTTATTCATTAGCTAGTAAATTTATGCAGGTAATAACTCTATTTGCTGGTGCAATTTTTCAAGCGTATTGTCCATATTTTTATAAGACCACTTCAAATTTTGATTATAATACAGTTTTGCATAAGCTTAAGCCTATTAATGAATGTATCACATTAATGATATGTATGATTGCTATTCTAGTTTGTTTCCTCTCTAAAGTTATAATTAGTGTTTTTTTCACTCCAGTATATAGGCCATGTACAGTATATATATATATATTATCTCTTTCTTGTATTTTTACACAACAAAGTGGACTTCTTAATTTAATGATTTATCAAAATAAAAAAACAATAGGACTTAGTCTTATTACTGTATTTTGCGCTCTTTTAAGTTTAATTCTTAATTATAGCCTCATACCAACGTTTGGACCATTAGCCGCAGGATTTTCTAATCTAATTACAGGGATATCTTTATTCGGTCTAACTTTTAGCTTGGCTAAAAGAAATTATTATATACCACTGGGATATAAAATTTTACTTTATACAACATGTGTTATATTTTTGCTATTTATATATGATAGTATAATTGAAAATCTTTTTCTCGGTGTGTTTTTTAAAACGGGTTCGTTATTCTTGCTAATATATTGTGCATATAAATCTAATGTAATTTCAAAGGATGCATATCCGATTATTGGTAAAATGACAAAAAAAATATTCTCTAATTTTTCTTTTATATGATTTATTTACTAATTTTATGTATTCTTATACATTTTGCAATTTTTCATGATGTTAATGGATATACTAGAAATAGAAAGCTACATTTTAATATTATTTTCATAGCTTTCTTTCTTCTTACAGGGCTTCGTCATGGTATAGGAGGAGATACTTATCAATTTAGAATATTTTGGGATTTATTACCCACATTTGATAGTGGGAAAATAGAAGAATTGACATTATTTAGATATGATATAGGATGGATTTTCTTATGCTATTGTATGAAAAGTATATTCGGAAGTTTTGTTTTTCTTCAACTGCTAGTATCTTTTTTCTTAAATAAGGGTATAATTAAAATAGTTGAACGTTATTCTAGATATCCTTTTGCAACATTGCTTCTTTTTTATCTTGCAGGAGATCAATTTTATCATATAGAAATGACTTTTATGAGACAGTCTGTTAGTGTTGCAATTTTTTTAAACTGGGGCATTGGATATTTGGAAAATAGGAAAAATATACAATATATTGTAACTGTTATAGTTGCGTCTTTGATGCACTTCTCTGCTGCATTTTTAATAGTATTACCCTTCTTTTGGAATATTGATTTCTCCTCTAGAAAAAAGCGGAAAAGAATAATTTGGTCATTAGTATTGTTCTTTTGTCTATCTTTGATTTTGTATAATTCATTACCTTTTGTTTTTTACAGGGCTTTAGAACGTTTAGGAAATGATGCTGCATCAATCAATGTATCTGATAATGAATTTGTTCGGGTATTTAATACAATATATCAATACATAGCGTATTTTTTAGTGATTGTTGTAGGACATGCTAAATTGAAAAAGGATATACCAGTAAAGGGTATATTCATTTTATCTATATTTATTGCCATAATTGCACCATATGCAGGTGATACAATGAGATTATTCTTCTTTGTCATTATATTTGTTGACATGATGATGACGAATGTAATAGTTCCTTTTTCATTTAGAAATAAATGCTTATTTCTTACATATATAGTAGCCTATATTTTTGTTTCTAATATATTAATTTATCAACGTTATGCTTCGCCTGAAAATACTTTTATGATTTATCCTTATTATTCATGGTTAGAAGAAGAACCTCTTTCTCATAAAAGATATTTTCGAGAAAGAATAAATGATGGATTTACTATATCACATCAAATATATGATTATGATAAAGTTCAAATCTATAAATAAATAGTAAAAAACATTAATTAGTAATACGTTAAAATGAAATCAATTGCTGTTCTCCTTACGGTGTTCAATCGTAAGGATAAGACATTACAAAGCTTAGAAAGGTTATATAAATTGTTGCCTTTAGATAACATTCAAGTAGATGTGTATCTTACAGACGATGGTTGTACAGATGGTACACCTAAGGCGGTAACAGAGCATTTTCCACAAGTAAACATTATACATGCTAAAGGTGATTTGTTCTGGAATCGTGGTATGTGGACGGCTTGGGAAACTGCTGCGAAAACTAAGAAGTATGATTTTTATCTATGGCTCAACGATGATACCTTTGTTTATGATAATATGTTGGAAGTGCTCATTGAGGCGGCTCTTGAAACAAAAGAAAAGGCAATTATTGTAGGCGCCACAGAGTCAACAGACCACTCAAATATAACTTATGGCGGTAGATTAAACGATGGAAAGATTCCAAGCCCTAATGGTAGATTGCTAAAAGTAAAATACTTTAATGGCAACATAGTATTAATACCTCAAGCTGTTTACAACGTGCTTGGCAATCTTGACCCATACTTTACTCATAGTAAGGGAGATTTTGATTATGGTTTGAGAGCCACAAAGGTTGGCTTTGATATTTATCAAGCAGGTGAAGTTTTGGGTGAATGTGATGCACATCCTACACTTGATAAGTGGTGTAATCCCAATGTGCCACTATCTCAACGCTGGAAGATGCTTAATAGACCAAATGGTATGCCTCCAAAGGAGACATTCCATTTAGAGAAGCGGCATTATGGGTTATTTACGGCTTGCATCCATTATCTTACAATCCATGTAAGATGTTTATTTCCTAAATTATGGAAATTTATGAAGTAATAATAGAAATTTGATAATTTGATAATTTTATGATTTATGCGCCAATAGCAGTATTTGGATTTAATCGTCCAGATGCCCTTAAAAATACAATATCCTCGCTCCTTTTAAATAAAGAGGCAAAGTATTCTGACCTTTTCGTCTTTGTGGATGGTCCACGTGAAGGAAAAGCAGGAGAAAAGGAAAAAGTAGAAAAGGTAAGAGAGTATGTAAAGTCAATTAAAGGCTTTAAATCTATCCACATTACTTTTTCTGAGAATAATAAAGGACTTGCCGACTCTATTATTGGAGGGGTAAGTCAAGTAATTAATCAATATGGTAAGGTAATTGTACTGGAAGATGACTTGGTTTTGATGCCTAATTTCCTGAATTTTATGAATCAAGGTTTGGAGAGATATCAAAACGAAGAAAAGATTTTCTCTGTATGTGGAGATGCGTATAAAGTTGATTTTCCGGATGATTATGAATATGATGCTTATCTCTATACTCGTACAGATTCTTGGGGATGGGCGACATGGAAAGATAGATGGAATACCGTTGATTGGGAATTGAAGGATTGGGATTCTGTAGAGAAAAACAGAATTGCTTTCAAGCAATTTCAAGGCTCTGATGTGTTCAGAATGTTAAAGGGGTGGAAAACTGGCGAAAATCATTCTTGGGCTATCCGTTTTTGTTATGCTCAGTTTGTTCAGCGCAGATATACGATTTTGCCGAATCGTAGTTTGGTAAAAAATGCAGGATATGGTGGCACTGGAACTCATTGCCCAGAATATTGTAGATATAAATTTGTTTATGATGAAACAGTAGGTCATGGATTTAAATATCCTCCAGTTGGAAATTTAGACTCACGAATTACTAGACAAGTGATGCATTATGATTCTTTGCCAGTAAGAATTAAGAGTAGATTAATTAATATGTTTCTAAAATATAGACATCAATTGTTATGCAAATAGTAGGTATTTTATTTCTGGTTCTGTTGTTTTTGGTTGCATTCCTTTATTGTGTTTATAAATCCTCTAAGCCAGGAATTTTGAAAAATCTCAGAAGGCTCGTTAATACATTGACAAATGAACGAAAAGGATTAATAGATAAAAGTAATATTAGATGGTGCACCTTTGAACTAGATATTCAGGGACATAAGGATATTACTCATCCTTCCATTTTATTAGATAATCATGATATGCTGGTAGCGGCTACGCCTTATCCCCAACTTTTAGAAGATGGTGGTGTCGGTTTTGAAAATCCTTATTTGTTTAAGGCTGTTATGAAGGATAATCAAGCTGCAACTCGTTTCAATTTGGTTGATAATAACCCAATTTGTTTACCGGAGGAGGCTCATTACAATTCAGATCCTGTACTGTTTAAATGGAAAGATAAAACTTACCTGATGACACGTAAGCAGGAAGGACCTGACTATCTTTCTAAGATTATTCTTCAAGAATATGTGGGTGGCAAATGGAGTGAACCGATTGATATTATCAAAACAGATAGAATGTCTGCTTGTCCAATGGTTATCCAAATGGACGATAAGCTTAAAGTTTATATGATAAATTATCGATGGAATTCATTTAAAGGTCATAAAACCATAGGATATACTACGGAGAATATTGAAATTTGGGAGAACGAGAATGATGAATTGACTTCATTTAAATTTGACAGATTCATAAATTGGCCTCATACCCAGCAAGTGTATCATGGAGATATGTTCTATCATGATGGTTATTATTACATGCTTTTTAATGGCTTAGATACTTCTTATAGGACATTCTATGGAATTCATGATCACTTTAAGTATCTGTGGATTGCAAAAAGTAAAGATGGGGTGCATTTTTCTGTTTGCAAGAACCCTTTAATAAAGCGTTCGGGTATATACAAACCGACTTCTTATTTGAAAGATGGAATTCTAAATGTATATTTCGCAACAGATAACTCTTACTTTGGTAGTGATAGAAAACATTATAGAAGTGGTAATAGAATTGGCCAATTTTCTATTAGTCTAGATTCGATACAATATGAAAAGTAAAATCTTATTTATTATGCACATGCCTCCACCAGTGCATGGTGCTGCTATGATGGGTAAGTACATTCATGACAGTAAGTTGATTAATGATAAATTTGAATGCCATTATATAAACTTGACCACGGCCAAAAGCCTTCAGGATATAGGTAAGGGTGGTATTAAGAAGTTGTGGAAATTCATTTGTCTGCTCGCTAGAATAGTGAAAAGTCTTTTTAGTATTCATCCGCAAATGGTATATGTAACTCCTAATTCTCATGGAGGAGCTTTTTACAAGGATTTTGTGGTTGTAGAACTGATAAAACTCCTGGGTTATAAGGTGATAGTTCATTACCATAATAAGGGTGTGGCTACTTGTCAAGACAAATGGCTTGATGATAAGCTATATCGCATATTCTTCAAGAATATTAAGGTCATTCTATTGGCTGATGCATTATATCAGGATGTTGAGAAGTATGTTAAGAGAGAAAATGTATTTATTTGTCCTAATGGTATTCCAACATCATTAGACGTAGAACCAACTTCCGAGCGAAATAACGTTATTCCTCAGTTGTTGTTTTTATCTAATTTACTAGTTGATAAGGGAGTATTAGTACTTCTTGATGCGTTAAAGATCTTGAAGGAAAGGGGATATTCTTTTATTTGTAACTTTGTTGGAGGTGAAACTGCAGAGATTGATGCTACTCGTTTTGCTGTGGAGGTAGAGAAAAGAGGTTTGAATGATATGGCTGTTTATCTAGGCAAGAAATATGGGGCAGAGAAAAACGAGGAATATCGAAAATCTGATGTTTTTGTTTTTCCTTCTTTAAATGAAGCCTTTCCGCTTGTTAATTTGGAAGCCATGGAGTTTAAACTTCCAATTGTTGCTTCTGATGTAGGTGGGGTTACTGCTGAAATCAAGAATGGCGAAAATGGTTTCGTATGTGAGCCTGGTAATACTAAAGCATTTGTAGAAAGTATATCTAAACTTCTTGATGATAGTGAGTTGAGAAAGAGAATGGGAGAGGATGGATATAAGAAGTTCAAAGAAAGTTTCACTCTAAACTCATTTGAAAACCGTTTTGCAAATAGTTTGCAAAACCAATGTGGGGGGGGGCAAATTGACACTAGCTTATTTCCATGGGAAAAAGTATAATGAGGAGAAAGAAGCGTTCTTCGAAAATGCAGATATTTTCATTTTCCCAACATTGAATGAGGCTTTTGGGTTAGTCTTGCTTGAAGCTATGGAGCATGCTCTTCCTTGTATAGCAACCGACGAAGGTGGTATTTCTGATATTGTCGATGAAGGTAAAACTGGATTTATAGTAAGTAAGCGAAATGCCAATATTCTTGCTGATAAGATAGAATATCTTCTTATTCATCCTGAGGAAAGAATGAGAATGGGTAAAAATGGTTATCGCAAGTTTAATGATAAGTTCACCCTCAGAAAGTTTGAGGAGTCGATGGCTGATATCCTGAATGATTGTCTCGAAGGGTGAAAACTCAAAGATAGTTCGTCGTAAGAATTGTTAATAGGGAAATCACTCTTTCATGATGTACAACAGTATCTTCTCCCAAACTTCGCTATCTAGCATAAAGTAGGGAATAGCTTTCCTACTATCCTCTGCAAAATAGAAAAACAGATGTTTGATGCCTGGGGCATCAGTATATTCGTAGGCTTCGATTTTCACAATGTTGATGCCTTGCGACTGAAGAGCCGCAAGGAGTTGCTGACGTTGCTTTTTCGTAAGCTGCTTATACTTCGTATATATAGTATTAATATCGTATGTCATAATCGTTGTTTCTTGTTAATGAAATGATGGGATTCTGATGGAGCCCCTGTTTATGGCTGTGAAGATAACAAAATTAATTCAAATATAGTTATGTTTCGACTAAAAACATTAACAATTTTGGGTAGTAAGGCGGAATTAGCCTCATTACCAGAGGGCAAATTGCTCATTAATACAATAAATGCGCACTCTTTTAACACCGCAATGAAGGATCAGCTTTTTGCTGATGCTCTGACTAATGGTGATGTGTTGATTCCGGATGGAGTGAGTATTGTGAAAGCGTGCAAGTGGATTAAGGCTAAGAGTCAGCCTAAGGAAAGAATAGCCGGCTGGGACTTGTTTTTCTTCGAAATGAACAAGCTGGAGAAAAAGGGTGGTACAGTGATGTTTATGGGAAGTTCGCAGAAGGTACTCGACCTGATTGTGAAGCGTGCTGCCGTGGATTATCCTCACCTGAAGGTGGTGACATATTCGCCTCCTTATAAGCCTGAGTTCTCGGATGAGGACAACAAGGCTATCATTGATGCCATTAATGCTGCCAATCCTGATTTGCTCTGGATTGGCATGACGGCGCCAAAGCAGGAGAAGTGGACGTACTCTCATTGGAATGAGTTGAACATCCATTGTCATGTGGGTACCATAGGTGCTGTCTTCGATTTCTTTGCTGGTACCGTAGAGCGTGCACCTATCTGGTGGCAGGACCATGGCTTGGAATGGCTCTATCGCTTGATCAAGGAACCTAAGCGTATGTGGCGCAGATATATCATCGGTAATACTTTGTTCCTCTGGAACATGGTGAAAGAATAGGATGGAGAAGCAACATCAGATATTCTTTGATTTCCTAAGATTCTGCATAGGCTCTGCTAAAGATATACCTTCTTCCTTGAAGGAAGCGGATTGGGAGGAACTGTATGCTATTGCCAAGAAGCAATGCATAGTAGGCGTTCTTTTTGATGTTATCAAGAAACTGCCAGCTGAACATGTGAAAATGGAGAAGGAGTTATTGCTCCGTTGGATGGCGGAAAGCCAAATGTTGGAGAAAGCGAATGTGCGGCTGAACGATGCTGCCATCCAGGTTTCTGAGTGGTTCCGGAAGAAGGGATTCAGGACCTGTATCCTAAAAGGGCTGGGAAATGCATTGATGTATCCGAATCCTTATTCCCGGACTCCTGGTGATATTGATATTTGGGTGGAAGGGGGCGACAAGCAGGTCATCTCCTTTGTCCGCTCTATCTCGCCTCATGAAAAGGCGTGCTATCACCACATCGAGTTCCCATCGTATAAGGGTGTGGAGGTTGAAGTGCATTATCGGCCTAGCTTTCTGTTGTGCTTCTGGCATAACAGAAAGCTTCAGAAATATTATGAGAGGGTGAAGGAGGAGCAGTTCTCGCATCGGGTGATGTTGGGAGAGCAAGGGGAGATTGCGATTACGACAATGGAATTCAATCTCATCTTTCAGTTGACTCATATCTATGCTCATCTGATGAATGAGGGGATTGGGTTGAGACAGCTGGTGGATTATTACTATGTATTGATTAGTGATGATTTATCATTGATTACGGATAGAGTACAGAAGGAATTGAAGGAGTTGGGATTGTGGAAATTTGCCGGTGCCATTATGTATATTATGCAGGAGGTGTTCGGCATGCCTGCCTCTCGGCTTATCGTTCCTCCGAATGAGAAGTATGGTAAGTTTGTACTGAATGAAGTGCTGGAAGCCGGGAATTTCGGAAGGCATGATGCCCGGAATCGGTTTGGTAGGTCACAGCTTGGACATAATTTCCAAAGGGTGTATAGGGATATGAGGCTCATGAGGTATTTTCCTGCCGAGGCTATAAGTGAGCCATTCTTTAGGGTATGGCACTTCTTCTGGCGGTTACGACACAAATAAGATAAACAAATCACATATTTACGACATAAACTATTACTAATGGAAAAAAGAAAAGAAAGAATAAACCACTTAGAGGAGAGTCCTAATTCACCTCTCCCCTATTCTGATTTCGGAGATTCTATAATTAGTGATAAACAACAAATGAAGAAGAAAGTTTTTGTAAGCGGTTGCTATGACCTGCTACATTCTGGTCATGTGGAGTTTTTCCAGCAGGCATCACAGTATGGTGACCTGTATGTGGGTATCGGATCAGATGCTACTTACCTGGAGTATAAGCATCGCAAGCCTATGTTTCCGCAGGAGGAAAGGCTATTTATGGTCAAGAATATCAAGGCGGTAAAGGATGCGTATATCAATGAGGGAAGCGGAGTCATCGATTTCCTGCCTACTCTTGATAAGGTGAAACCGGACGTGTTTGTGGTGAACGCTGAAGGTGGGTCTGATGAGAAACGTAGGATTTGTAAGGAAAGGGGCATAGAATATGTCGAACTCCAGCGCACTCCTCATGCTGGTTTGAAGGCGCGGTCTTCTTCTGACTTGAAGAATGCGTTATTGAACGTATCTGATAATTCGGCACAGGAGGCGGGGATTCCTACCCGTCTGGATCTGGCTGGTACTTGGATTGACCAGCCTTATGTAAGCATGTATCATCCTGGATGGGCAATTACCATCTCGCTGGAACCGACCTTTGAGGTGCGCGACCGCTGTGGTCTATCTACCTCTACCCGTAAGATGATTCAGAAGATTTGGCCGGTGAAGTTGCCGAAGATGGATCCGGAGATGCTTGCCCGACTGGTTTTCTGCTTTGAGAACAATCCGGAGCGTCATGACGGTATCATCTCGGGTGCCCAGGATTCTATCGGTATCTGTGTTCCCGGTCTGGTGCGTCATTATTATGACAACAACTTCTGGCCGGAGAAGATTGAGAGTACGCAGGATGAGATGACCCTCCGTTTCCTGGAAGACCATCTGGTGATGATTCCGATGGAACCGAGAAGACCGGGATGCAGTGTGGTGGAAGGTAAGGATATCACGCCTGAGAAGGTGAAGGCGCTGGCTGATGCAGCTGATGATTGCTGGAAGGCGATTCTGGCGCACGACCTCGATGCCTTTGCGACAGCATACAGGGCATCTTTCGAGGCCCAGATTGCGATGTTCCCGGGTATGGTGAATCCGTCTGTCAACGGTGTGATAGAACCGGAGGCGAGTGTGCAGCCGATGATTGACCGCTACAGCATCATGGAGGAGGTTCTGGCATGGAAGATGCCGGGAGCCGGTGGCGGCGGTTATCTGGCACTGGTAGTAAAGGACAGTCTTAAATTTACAGAGGATCATGACGAAGCCATCCATCTTCAGATACGAAGGGCATAACTATCTGGTGCCCTTCCTCATCATCAGCAGCCTCTTCTTCATGTGGGGCTTTGCTCATGGCATCCTGGAGGTGCTGAATCCGCATTTCCAGGAGTCGTTCCATATCAGCAAGGCGATGTCGGCTCTGACGCAGGCTGCTGTCTATGGTGCCTACTTTCTGATGGCGCTGCCTGCCGGATGGATTATACGGAAGCGGGGCTACAGGAGGGGTGTGATAACGGGACTGGTTCTCTTCGGTATCGGTGCCCTGATGTTCATACCGGGAAGCAGGATCAACAGTTTCTACTTCTTCGTTCTGTCGCTGTTTGTGATAGGATGCGGACTGACCTGTCTGGAAACGAGTGCGAATCCTTATACTACGGTACTGGGACATCCTGACAAGGCGGAGAGCAGAATCAACCTGTCGCAGTCGCTCAATGGTATCGGATGGATTGTAGGACCGCTGGTTGGCGGTCAGCTTCTGTTCTCGGGTGTCAACATCGCCATTCCTTATGCCCTGGTGGGTATCTTCGTGCTTTCTGTGGCACTGGTGCTGTCAAGAATCAAGTTGCCGGACCCAAGGAGAGCGCATGAGGCGGATACGAACGAGAAGGTGGAGGAGAAGCCGATGCGAGTGATGGCATTCGGTTTTGGTATGCTGACCTTGTTTCTTTATGTGGCTGCCCAGACGGGTGTGAACAGTTTCTTCATCAACTATGCTGAGGAGAGTATTCATATAGAGAAGCAGACTGCCAGTCTGTATCTCGCCTTTGGCGGAATGGGTCTGTTCTTTATCGGCCGACTGGCTGGTGGTGTCATCATGAATTATATCCAGCCAAGGCTGGTCCTGCTGGTCTGTGCCATCCTCACCTTTGTAGCCACATTGATTGTGGTGGTATGTAGCGGTACCTTGTCTCTCATGGCGTTCTTCGCCCTGTATCTGGGAGAGAGCATCATGTTTCCGACTATCTTCTCGCTGGCATTGAGGGATGCGGGTACAAAGACCAAGCTTGCCTCTTCATTGCTTATCATGACGATAGTGGGTGGTGCGGTTGCTCCTGTAATCATGGGGTATATTGCAGATACTACGGGCAGTATGGCGATTGCTTTTCTTATACCGCTGGTATGTTATGGGGTGATTGGAACATATGCTGCAATGCCTAGATACTCTTCGACTGATGTCGGGTGAGGCTGAAAGAGTGATGAATTTAGGGAAATGTTCCCCTACCCTATAATGAGCTTATTTTCGGGGCTGGAGCTTAGTAGCCCGTTTTTGAAAATCAAAGAGTAAACAATTATGCAACTTCCTGATTTTTGTATATTCGCTTTGCGAATTACCAATGATAATAGCATTGGGAAGAAAATTCTTGATGCCAATCAGTATTACACCTTCTTGGACGGTTTCTACATAAATCACAATTCTGTAGAGTTTCATGCTAAAGAGTCTGGCATAGTAACTCTATACGATGATTATCTGAACCATTACAGGCATCTGCATGTAAATATTTCAGCATTGGTTGGTTCTAATGGAGCCGGTAAAAGTACATTAGTTGAATTTGTATTACGCTTGATTAATAACTTTTCGGTTTCCTTATTTGGAGATTTACCTTTATTCCCTGCTGCCGAACATTTGACTTATATAGATGGCGTGTTTGGAGAATTGTACTATATGTCTGATGGTATTCCTCATTTATTGCAAGTATCTGGTGAAAATGTAAAATTGTATGTATATAGTAGATGCAAAATAGACGAAAAGAACTCACGTGTAGTATTCTCTGCAAAAACATTGCTGCATGATTGGGATAAGAGCAGTTCTTCTCATTCGGATTTAACTTACAAAAATGAAATAGTTAAGCATTTCTTCTACACCTTCGTTTCCAATTATAGTCTATATGCTTACAATCCACATGATTTTAACGACGAAGGAGATTGTTGGTTGAATGGACTGTTTCATAAGAATGATGGCTATCAGACTCCATTAGTCATTACTCCATATAGGAAGAATGGAAACATAAACAGCAATACAGAGCGAACACTATCGAAAGAGAGATTGATGGCGTTATTGTTTCATGGTTCAGGATTCATTACTCTAAATAGGCATCTTGATGTGGTAGGCTTTGAACTTACTCAAAACACGAAACAATATAATTTGGAAGCTCTCAATGCTGATTGCAGTCTTCATTACCTGCATCGTGCCTATCGAAAAATACGAAGAACGATTAACGAATGTTGGAGCGAAGAGTTTAACTGCGTATTTGATAAAAGCAATGGTCATCCACTTCAAGCTAAGGCTTTAGAGTATCTTGCCTACAAAACGATAAAGGTTGCCATGAAATATCGGCAATATAGAAAATACTATGATGCTTTAGCTGGGGTTAGAAGATGGCCAAAAGAAAAACATATTTCTGCCGTAAAGGAGATGGTACACTCTATGAGTCTTGATTATTCTCATATTACTACCAAAATTAGGCAAACTCTTTGTTTCTTGGTGCGTGGATGTTATCAAGAAGGCTTTCTTAATTTAGAAAATGCCATAAAGATACAAGAGATTGCTATGCGTAGCATGAAACAAGATTGGGAACAACAGCTTCCATTTTTATATTCCAAAACTGAAGATATTTTGCCTTCGCCTATATTCAACGTATCAATCATTCTACAAGAAAAGCATAGTAAGCAAAATATAACGCTGGAAAAACTCAGTTCTGGTGAACGCCAACAAATTTATACTATCAGTTCTATATTGTACCATTTAGCCAATATAAACTCAGTTCATTATGATGCTAATAAACAGAGAGTAACTTATAACCGTATTAATGTGATTTTGGAAGAGATAGAGTTGTATTTTCATCCTGAAATGCAACGAAATTTCTTGCTATATCTCTTAGATGGATTGAGACAAATGTATATGGATGGCATCAAGGCTGTTTCATTCTTGATAGTTACCCACTCTCCATTTGTATTGAGCGACATTCCTGCAACAAATATTATGACACTAGACGATGGAGTTCAACAACACCTTGATTTGCAAAGTTTTGGAGCCAACATCCATGATATGCTCAATACCAACTTCTTTATGACAAAAGGCAGTAAAGGTTTGTTCTCTGAATGGGTGGTAAAGAGAATCATACAAGTTCTAAATATGTATTGTAAGGACAACGGTTCTGCTAAAGACAGTGGAGAAAGCTCATTGCTGCAAAATTATCCAAAAGAAAAGCTGTTAAGACTGATTTTGACGATAGACGAACCTATCGTTCAAAGAGTTTTACTGGATAAATATGATGCAACTTTTGGCAACAAAAGTTTAGATAAAAGAATCGAAATGTTGGAAACTGAACTGAAAAGGCTAAAAGAAAGGAGAAGCTGACATGTGGCATTTGGATGATATCTCAGCAAAGGAAATGAAAAGGTATATTTCATGGTTGGAATCTTCCATCGTGAAAAATGTAAATAAGCTAAGAGACAATGACGAATACAAGGATTGGTGCGACTATTTGGTGCCAATCTTGCCTGATGGCACTTTATATGTAGGACTTGTGGAGGATATATTGTCTGCAAAACCTTCGAGGCTTTTCAAATTAAATCATCGTCATTTGAATAATATGTTGAAATTGATGCCTGTAAACCGATATGGCTATCACGACATTTATTCAGAAAAGTTATTAAGAAGATACTTGAAGGCTAAAGCCAAGAAGCGCAGAACGCCCAAACAACAATCATTGATTGACCGATATGAAAAGCTACTGACATTCCTGTATGATGTGTTTGATTACGGCTTGATTAAAGAAGAAGTGGCTTATAACCTTTCACTACTGAAAGGCAGGAACACATGCACTTATTGTAATAGGCAATACACTTTTACCGTAGGGAAGGTTACAGAAAAAGGCAAGATCGTAAGCAAAGTAAGACCACAGTTCGACCATTGGTTTGCGCATCGGCAATATCCATTATTGGGACTAAGTTTTTATAATTTGATACCAAGTTGATCTGTATGCAATAGTTCGGTAAAAGGAAGTGCACATTATAGCTTGAAGACGCATATTCACCCATATACAAACCCTGATTCAGACCCTGACTTTAAGTTTGTTCCAACGTTAGAGTATATGGATACATTACATGCGAGCGAGTGGTCGGTACTTCTTTGTCGTAAGAGGAATGGTAAGGAAGACAAAACGATTACAGACTTGGCACTTGATGAAATTTACGAGAAACATGGTCCTTTGGAAGTAAAGGACATCATGGATTTCGAGATAAAGAACAATCCGACATATCTCAAAACACTGTTTGATAAGGTTTGTGTAGATTTAGGAATGAAGTACACTCGTGAAGATGTATTCAGAATGATGTTTGGTGTTGAAGCAGACATCGAGAAGACATTGGACAGACCTTTGAGTAAATTGAAAAGAGATGTGCTTGAGTGGTTGGGGATTGTTGTGTAAAAAGGAATGATTATGGATGCTTTTGATGAAATATTAAGTAAACTCCCTTCAGATATAGGAGGTTCTACTGCTGACAATGGCTTTACGTTTCAAAAGAATTGGGCATTGAAGAAACTTTTGGAGTTAGAGGACAGTGGTGAATCTTATACTATAATATTTGATTATCATGATGATATAGAAGTACTTGATTCTGATGAAAATGCCACAAACATAGATTTTTATCAGATTAAAACGAGTGTGAATAATTGGACAGCTTCCACGTTATGCAAAAAAGAAACAAATGCGGAAGGGAAACCTAAAAAATCATTCTTAGGTAAGTTGATAAATCATTATTTGGAATTTGAGAATACAAGGAATGTTTATTTTGTGACTAATAATTGTATTTCAAGTTCGCTTTTTGATTCACAAGTTAATTCACATGATGAAGTTTTGGCATTCTCAAGATTATCTTTTAAAAAGCAAGAAGAAATTAAAAATAAGATAGAAAAAGAACTTGATACCAATATAGATAATGAATGGTATAGTCGATTATATCTTGTTCAAAATCAATTGCATCTAAAGGATTCTACAGATTATTTAGTTGGCAAGATTACAACATTTTTAGCGAATCATTTGGGAACATCAGAAATAAATCCAAAGTCCTTTTATGACGCTATATCTGCAGAAATAACAAAGCGTAACGATTATAAGGAATTTTGTCAGAATAAGGAAACCCTATTTTTGCATAAAGCTATATCGAAAAAACAATTTATAGGATATGTAAATAGCTTGAGAAAATTCACTTCTTTTGAGTCAAAGTGCCAAACTGTAGTTTCTATGTTAATGAATGGTGCATCCTTTCAACAACAACGAAAAATCAAGAAAGAATTGAATACAAATGTGAAAAATGCTTTTTTTCAATATGACAATCTTGAATTTAGAAAGTTGTCAAACTGTATAGAGGTAATCAATGACAATATACTGGATGATGATTGTAATACTTATTGGGATTTGGGAAATAAGGTTTTAGATGAGGTTAAAAGTAAATATCCCAATCCTCTCGGGTATGATGATACTTTTATTTTAGCACTTATTTTTTATTTGATGGTATGAATAATACAGGAATATTAAAGATTCTTATAAGAAATTTAAGGACAAAGAAGTATGAAAAAGTTAAGATTCAAGGAAATCTCTTTCCTGAGCTATTCAAGCAGAAAGGCGAGACGGATAAGTCTTGATAGTGATATAGTCATTATCAAAGGTGATACCGATACAGGTAAATCCTGTATCTCTAAGTCCTTATTCTCGGCACTCGGAACTTCCATAAAGAGTATTCCAGAAACATGGAAAAACGATAATATTGTGGTTTTATTGAAGTTTACCGTAGATGATATAAACTTCACTGCTCTCCACATAGGAAAAGACTACTATATTTTTAATCCAGATGGTACTCAAAGAACGTTAACAGATTCTTTAGCCAAGCAAGGTAAGGCTATTTCTAGTTTGTTGGATATACACCTTCCTAAGATTGAGATTAATGGAATTAAACAAACCTTTTATTCCGATTACCTCTTTATGCCTTTCTATATAGATCAAGATGATGGCTGGGCACAGCCGTGGACTTCTTTTTCTAGATGTGGCAGTAGTACTTTACGAGCAAATACTTTATTACTCCATACAGGAGTGGTATCTGATGAATACTTTTCATTCAAAGTCCAGCTCGATAATGCAATTAAGTCTTTGGATAAAATAAATATAGATTTAGCTGCAAACAAAAGACTGTTTGAGAGTATGAAAAAGCGTCTTGTTAAATTTAAGTTGTCTTTAAACGAGAATGATTTCAATGAGGAAATTGCAAATTTTATCAAGAAAATTAGTGAGTTGAAGATTGCTCAAAAAAACAAATTAGCAGAATTAAAGGAACTATACAACAAAAAAAGTTATCTCACTTTCTGCATAGAACAGTTGCACAACAATATTAAAGAAATTGGCAAGGACTTTAATTATGCTATGACACAGGAGGACATCATTACTTGTCCTATGTGTGGTTCTAAAGTGGCTAATGATTTTCTTGGTAGGCTTGAAATGAGTGATGATATTGTAAAATGCAAAGATTTGATAATCCAAAATCAAAGTGAGCTCAAAGATATAAATCTTAAAATAGAAAATGCAGAATATAGCAATAAAGAAATAAGAGATAAACTTATTGAGATATCCCAACTAATGCAAATAAAAAAAGACGAATCAAGTTTGGATGATTATTTAAATTCCAAGTTGGAAAAATATTTTGACAGCATTATGGGAGAAGAGAAAGTAAGACTGGAAAAAGAGAAAGTAAGATATCAACAAGAGATAGAAAAGCTAAAAGCAAAAGTCAATGATGAAGGTAAAAAAGAACGCAAGAAAATGATTGAAAACGACTTTGGAAATTTAGTTTTTAAGTACACTACGAAAATGAAAGTTCGTTTAAATTCCGAGAAAAAGATTTCTTTGAGTACCAATATATCTGTAACAGGAACAAAAGTCCCAAGAACTATTGTTGCTTATACATATGCATTTATAGATATTATGTGCAAATATGGTGGTCCTGTCCTCTGCCCGATTGTGGTTGATGAAATGCGTCAACGTGGTCTAAGAGACAAAGATGAAGAAACTATGTTCTCTTTTCTTGTAGAAAACAAGCCCAAAGATGCTCAATTGATAGTAGCGACATCATCAGATTTGCAATTAAATGCTGAAAATATCAAAGTCGTAGAATTGCATAATCCTAACAAATTATTGATCGTAGATGAATTTCAAGCCATTAGCAATGAAATAGACGATTTGCTTTATGACAATTTTACACTTCGAATTTAAAGCAGATGCTTTTGCTCAAAAACACAAAACAGACTTAAAGAGACATTACAGCATGATACAATCCTACACAAAATATAAACAATTCAAGTCTTTGGTGGATGCCAAGGATAATGAGAAAGCCGTGAGAAGCGGCTTAGACTTTCTGCGCTTCGTGGCAGAAGAATACAGCCGCTTGGAAGTGTATAACAACCAAGAATGTGATGGTGACGATTTCTTCACTTATCAAGTGGAGAAAGAACTGGCACAGGTGCTGAGAGATGAAGCCACTCCGATAGAATCTGTTGCTATTGCACAGAAAGAGATAGCTGAGATTGAGAAGATGGAGGCATACGATGACTATTGCCTGTGCTTCTTCGACCATATCCGTGAGGCTATCAACTTCCGATTGGCGGATGCGGATACATACCTTGCAGACCTTGACAAGCAGATAAAGCATCATACCTACGAATACAAGAGATTGGTGAATGACGAAAACTTTGACCAGTTGAGTTCGCTATTCCGATTTGAGGAGTTGGGTATGTTGCTCATCAAAAAGATTGAGTATCTGCGGACTCATGGTAGAGAGAAAGAAGTGGATGGCATTATGGAGGAGTATAAGTATGTGCCGGATGTCTGTTCCTTCAAAATCAATGAACTTCTTGAAAAGGGATTGGAGAATGATGCCTTGAAAGAGATAGACAAAACGATTGCTGTGTATGGAGATGATGGATATAATACCACAGAGTCTTGGCATTTGCAAAAAATTGAATTATTACAAAAGCATCATGACAAGGTTGGTATTATTGAAGAATACCGCAGATTGTTCCGTCAGTTCTTGGTGGACAAGCGGCCTTACTTCGAGAAGTTGAAAGAGTTGGTAGCCAAGGAGGATTGGGATGAGTTTGTTGTGAAACTCTTCGGGGATATTCCACATATCACGGATGATGATTGCATCGAAGTTTGCGACATGATTGTGGAGGAAAAGAAGTATCAGTGCCTCTTGAAAATACTGATGGACAACAGAATGTCATTCAGCCGAGTAGAACTCTTCAAAAAGTATGCACATTATATGAGCGAGAAAGACCAAGCTACTTATACTGAGCATGTTATTGATGATTTGCGTAAGCACTTGAGTTATGCAAAATCGAAGAGTTATGGCTATATCGTGGATGACATCAAGGGTATGTACACTTGTTGTGAAGTTTCCAAGAAACTCATCTTGGATTTTGTGGAGGAGGTAGAATATAATTACGGCAATCGTCCTGCTTTGATGCGATTGCTGAGAAACTGATTATTTTGAATTAGAACATATACTATGGTTATACTGAAAAATTTGCCATTTAGAGATAAACTCAACTTGGCGATGATGATTGAGTACGATACGAAGAAAGTGATTCAAGAACATGCTAGGTTGATAAATGTGAGTTTGCCATCATCCTATCGTAAAGGAGAAATGGCTGAAGGACTTGCTACATTGTTTCAGCATGATCCTTTCTATACGGTCAACCAATTGCCGATGGATGAGCAGAAATTAATTGCTCAACTCATCAATCTTAAATTTGACGAGTGTATTGAAGTGCCAAGAAATAACGAAAAGCATCTTATGATGCAAAAAGTTCATTTGGTGGTGACATACGAGGATGGCAATACTTGGAAGTTATTTATGCCTGATTGCGTAAGGACAATACTAAGAGATACTACGGAAAGTCAGATAGGTGATATTCCCGGCATGCTGGAATATCGCAAAGTATTGGAGAGTTTGACGGAATGTAACATCAAGTTGCAAGAAGTGATGGACAAAGAGGCTGGCAAGATTCCTATGTCACAAGCTTCCAAACAGATTCTGAACCAACTGGAGAAGCAATATATAGAGAAACGTGAGGAACTTCGCAAAATCCAAGCGAAATATTCATGGGCTTCTGATAAGGAAAATCCTGTACAGCAGAGCATCGCTGATGCCTTGATGTATATCGGATTTATGAAATTGGTATAACATTATTATTGGTTCTTTGAAATTGTTAATGAAGGAAATCAAGCTATTTGATTACCAAGAGGATATGAAGGAACGGATTGAGAAGGCGTTGCGCCTTCATCGGTCCGTGATGGCACAAATGCCAACGGGAACTGGTAAGACATACCTGTTAACAGCAGTCATAGACTCTTTCGTGAGCAACAATCCAATGGAGAAAGTATGGATTGTAGCCCATAGAAGAGAGCTGGTGTCGCAGATAGATGAAACCGTAAGAAAGTTCCATTCTTATTCCGCATCAAACACCTCTACCCTATTGTCATCCGTCAAGGCTGTGTCGATACAATGGTTGTCGAAGCACTATGACGAGATAGAGGAAGAACCAGGAATGATAGTGATTGACGAGGCGCACCATGCCCTTGCCAAGACCTATAAGGAGATGTGGGAGAGATTCCCGAAAGCTAAGTTTCTGGGACTGACGGCCACACCTTGCCGATTGAACGGTAAGGGTTTTACTGATCTGTTTGACGTATTGGTGCAGTCGTGGAGTGTTCCTGAGTTTATCAGCAAGGGAAGATTGGCAACATACGATTTCGTGAGCATCAAATCGGATGGTGTGACGCAACGGCTCATCGACTCCTTGCAGAAGCGAGGAGCAGATGGTGACTACCAGAACAAGGAAATGGATATGTTGCTGAATAAGAAGCCGAGCATCGAAAGGCTCTATCGGAGCTTGGAAGAATTTGGTAAGGACAGAAAGGGCATCGTGTATGCTATCAATATCAGTCATGCTCAGAAAATCACAAAACTGTATCAGGAACATGGCGTGAAAGCCATTGCCATAGACTCGAAGACTCCTGCCACGGAAAGACAACAAGACATTGAAGCCTTCAGGAAAGGTGACATCCAAGTACTCGTGAATGTGGATATCTTCTCGGAAGGATTTGACTGTCCGGATGTGGAGTTTGTACAGTTGGCACGACCAACGCTGTCGCTTGCCAAGTATCTGCAGATGGTGGGACGAGGATTGCGAGTAGCTAAAGGAAAGAAGAACTGCGTGATTATAGATAACGTGGGACTATATCGGGTATTTGGGTTGCCATCGCAAGTATGGAACTGGAAGGCTACATTTGAAGGAAAGTTGAGATACAGCAGGAAGAAGGAGACTCCGAAAGAAAGAGATTTCTTCTTGATGTACGGAAAGCAAGAAACTGTGCCTGTTGGTCAAGACTCGGAAATGATGATGGTGATGAGCCATGAGGAACTGATGCAGTCATTGCAGTATCGGGAGTTTGTGGATTGCAATGATGATTTTGCCATCGTCAAGTTGAATGATGGAAAGATGACGGTGGTAAACCGCCAAGGCGAACAGGTGATAGAACCAGGCAACTATTATGACATGAAGTTCTTGCAAGGTAATATCTTATCCTATCGACCTCGCAGAAAGACTGTTTGTTACTACGACCTCTTAGCGAGAGTTGTCATAGACGAGGACATTCATGCGAAAGATGCTCCCGAGGTAATCACCATCAATAAATGGGAGTTCGTCGAATATAATGGTCTCTTCAGATCTCGTACCTACGAGTACTTTGCTTTACCTTTTCGCCCTTCCCAATATGACCTATGGAATTATGGATATTATTTGATCTACAACTTTCAACGCTCTACAGCCAGTGGTTGTCAGGAATGGATATATAAAGAGGAGGATGGCGGCTCTATGCGAATGAATAAAGAAAACAGTGAAAAGGCTTGTTTTTTACGTGGCGACCATACTCATGTATATTGGCTGTGCGCCGACTTATACGACAGTGGCATAGTGGTCATGGACAGCCATGAGGATTATTACTTCGTTGACTCCAGCTTGAAAAAGACCTATATAGGTTGCAATCAACCCAAAACAGAAAGCGAGAATTTGATGGTTGCGATGCCTCGGCTTGGCAAGCAAGTTTATGACATGGAAATGCAGCGCAGGAAAAAGCAAGAGGAACAGGAGTTATTGCTGATGCAAGAGAAGTCGGAGGCAGGGCATGTAGAATTGTATCAAGCAGGAAAGAAATGGGGTGTGAAGGTAGATGGCAAAGTTATCGTGCCACCTCTCTACCATAGTATAGCGCAACCAGTCGGTGCCTATTGCGCCTTTGAACAGATTCCCAGACATTGGGGTGTTATGACATTGAAAGGAAAAGTGATTGTTGATGCCAAATATGAGAAGGTGGAGATTCGTGACAATGGAATCGCCGTAGTAACAGGCATTACGGGAAAAACACAGACTATCAAACTTTTAAAGGTAAAAGAGTAAAAGGGTGAAAAGGATTTTTTGCTTTTTGAAATGACAATGAAGAAGATAAAGCTTTTTGATTATCAGGAGGACATGGTGAAGAGAGTGCAAGAAGCATTCAAGCATCATGATGCTGTCATGGTGCAAATGCCGACTGGAACGGGAAAGACGTATCTGCTTGCCGCCCTTGTAGGTTTGTTCCTGAAAGAGGAAGTGTGGGTGGTAGCCCATCGTCGTGAACTCGTTTCACAAATCAAGAACACCTTGGAAAGATTCTTCTCTTCCCTTAAATCCACCTCCATCAAGGTGACATCGATACAATGGTTGTCGAGACACTATGGAGAGATGGAAGAGAAGCCGGGGTTGATAGTGATTGACGAGGCGCACCATGCTTTGGCGGAGACATACGCTGAAGTGATGAATACCTATCCGAAGGCGAAGAAGTTGGGACTGACGGCTACGCCCTATCGATTGAATGGCAAAGGATTCACGGATTTGTTTGATACCCTGCTATGCTCATGGAGCATGGAGAAGTTTATTGCTGAAGGACGGTTAAGCCTTTATGACTACTACTCCATCAAGCCAGACAGTGCTGCCCAGCTGCTGATAGACTCGTTGCAGAAACGAGGTGCAGATGGTGACTATCAGCAAAAGGAACTGAACGAGGTGATGGATGTGAAGCCATCACTCGAAAGACTATGCCTTACTATCAAAGAGTATGTGCCAGGAAAGAAAGGTATCGTATATGCTATCAGTATTCAGCATGCTGAGCATGTTGCGGAGTTCTATCGGGAGAATGGCATCAAGGCTGTGGCGATTTCGAGCAAGACACCTCTTGCAGAGCGACAAAAGCTTATTGAAAGATTCAAATCTTCCTCGCTCTCCTCTTCCCTAAATTCCACTTCTGATGATATAGAAGTGTTGGTGAGTGTGGATTTGTTCTCGGAGGGCTTCGATTGTCCTGATGTGGAGTTCATACAGTTGGCAAGGCCTACGCTGTCATTGGCTAAGTATATGCAGATGGTAGGACGTGGACTGCGAGTGGCAGAGGGGAAAGATTACTGCGTGATACTGGACAATGTAGGACTGTATAAGCGGTTTGGATTGCCATCCGTGGATAGAGATTGGCAGAGCATGTTTGAAGGACGTACTTCTCTGGAAGACATATTGCAAGAGGCGTGCATGCAGGTTAATAGTCACAACTGCAGGATGGACTTGATGATGGTGGGTGATGAGGAGATGATGAAAATCATCAACCATGAGCGTCAACAGCAGATGATGAGGGATACCTATGGCTATCAGATTGTAGAAGACGAAAAAGGTCTGAAGGGCATCAAGGATAAGGATGGCAAGATGATATTGGAATGCCAATATAAAAAGATAGAAGTGACCAATGATGGCTTTGCCTATTGTTACATAAGAAAGAAAGCAGGTAGGAAGGAATGGATTGACTTGCGGAACAGGTTGTGGTTTGCCAATAAGCCCCAAAGTGTGAAGCTGATGGGCATCGACTTCAGTACAGAGGATGGCAAAAAGCTGTACCCTCGCATCCTATCGAAGTATATTGATGAAAAGACCTATCTGACGGTGAAGACCTTGGAACTGCAAGTAGGAACAGGACTGAGTTGGAAGCATAGGTTTATTCCTTGGGATGAACCAAATAAGGTGTATCTGTACAAAGAAGGAGAAGGCAACTCGCGACTGTATATTGATGAGAATGAGCAATATTATGTGCAGAAGAACATCGGCAGCCAACTGGAGAAAGTAGATTCCCGTGAGGCGTTGGCTGAGTTTGCCCAAAGAGACAAAGAAGAAAGGAAGGAGAGCTTAGAAAAGCTTAAGAATTCATATAAACATTATGAATATTATCCTGTCGATGATCTCTATCCTATCAAGAAATATCTTGGAACAGCGAAAGATAAGATAACAATCGAGAAAGACGGCATTTGGCATGTGGAGGATGCACAGGTTAATGAAAGCTATTGGGTTGATCCTGTCACACGTAGGAAACATTATACAAGACCTGTTCTTTTTAAACGTGGCTATCTGAACATCTTGAAAGAAGGAGACTGGTGCTATGTGAGAAACATCCCTGGACTTAAGAACAGACCATTAAGGCAATGGGAAATTGTGGCAGACGACAACCTCTGTGTCATCAATAATAAGTATCTGATAGAGAAAAGTGAGCCTGATCAATGGTACAAGATATGCAGAAGAACAGACGACTTCACTTATTTTTCTGTTCTGGCATGCTTTTATGAAAGTGAATACATCAAGGATGATACGGAGATTCAAATTACTCAATTTGATGGCGAGGGCTTGAAAATGACCCAAGAAGGATTTACTTATACTCCACTTGTGATAAAAACGCATAAAAGAAGTAGATGGCTGTGACAAAAACAGACCGACATGAACTCTTGTTCACATCGGTCTGTTTTTGTATATGTATGTTTCTTAACTAACGTTTTCGACGTTGCTGATGTCCAGGTCTCATCATTTTCATTGCCATCCCGAAGCACCTTCTTCTGAAGGCAAAATCATCCTCATCATCACGCTTTCCCCATCCTGTTCCAGGTCCACCTCCACCGCCACTACTTTGTGCTATCCTTGTAGCATTATCAAGATATCCCAAGTACAATGAAGCTGCGATTGAACAAATCGAAGCAGCATTTTCTGCCATACTAACAATAACAGAACCATCAAAAATATCGTCCATCATCTTATCCAAAAACTCTCTCTGTTCATACGAAAGTGAGTCTTTTAGAGCGTTGTATTTGGAAAGTCTGTTCTTCATGTCAAAAGCCGCAGAATGGTATCCTAGGGTTTCCATTTCATGAATTACTTGAACATTTACAGCCGGAGCGACCTCCTTATATTTGGCTCTAATCTCCTGATATCTGCCTTCTGCCCTAGCCGTTTTTTCAACAGCCAAAGCAGTCTTCTGCTCTTCTGAACTTCTCTTTTCTTCGGCTTCATGGGCTTTCGCTTCCAATTCTGCCTTGCGCTGTTCTGCATCATGGAGTTTGCTTTCTGCAATTTTCAGTTTATCAGTCTTGTCAAGTATTTTCTCTTCCGTTTTCTTGATTTCGGCATTGATTTGTGACAGCTTGCGGTCTGCTTCTTCCTTAGAAATCTTTCCTGTAGTAAGGTCTTTATTAAGTTTTTCAACCTCATATTCCAGGTCAGCCTTATGAGTTTCAAGATTCTTGATCATCGTAGCCAATGCCTTCAGACGAGCTGCAGAATGCTTGATTTCCCTGCTGAGTGATGCAATAATACCACGCTGATTGGTAATCGTTGAAATCTGTTGTTCGATGGTTCTGGTGTTTTCTCGAACCTCTTCTTCCTTCTCCTGAGCATCCTTCCAGAGTTTCCTGCGATACTCTTCTGTGGTACGATGAACGGCTCCAGTCTCCTTGATGCTATCCCCTCTCTCCATACCATACTTCATTCCAACCTCTTCAGCATATTCGGTGTGAAGGCTATCCATATATTCTGAAAGAGCATCCTTAGTATTATTACCTTTCAAAAAAACACCGAAAAAGGAAAACTTATTTTTCTTTGTTATCGGCAGGACTGTACAATGGCAATGTGGATTCGTTTCGTCCAGATGAACAACAAAAGCTGCTATATTTTGCTCTCCATATTTTTTACACATGAAGGCATAAGCATCTTTTGCCCATGCCTCAATTTCCGGCATTCTCTTCAAGTCAGAATTGTCTGCTCCACGCTCCCAATCCACCTTCTGATTTCCAAAAGCCAGATTTCTCATTACTTCTCGGTTGCCACCCAAAATGAAGTTTGCAATCGTGCGGTAATACGGATCCTTCCCTTGATTAATTAAAGGAATATTAGGATCTTTAATTCCACGTGCTTCCAGATTCTCCTTAATTCTTTGTGGAATTGTTTTCATCTTATCAACCTCTTTTACTACTCCACCCTTCCCTATTTCAAAGTTGAGACGTTGTCTCGAAGGGTCATAATTCCATTGAGCTTTCTTTGCAGATTCTTTGTCAGCCATCCGTCTTAGATGCTCATTACTCTGTGATGTAGTGAAACCTTTTCCAGGTCTCATATCTATAACATTCTTTGGTCCACTCATATTTCTGATTTTTTAAAGAAGGGTTCTTAGGGAAGTATTCCCTGAGCCTAATACCCCACGGCTTGCCGCACGAATGTCAAAACGATTTACTTATCGTTTTTGGGGGATTTATAAGTTGCGGACGGAACTTAGTATTAGGCTACTAAAGACGTGAAAAACTTCCCTCTCATGCGCAAGCGCATTTGTAAAAGAACCTTACTTTGCGATTATTACTATTTCTACTTGCTGATTTACTTTGTTTCTCCAGAAGAGATATGTGTCGAGGCTGAGGAAAGCTGAGTAAGCGATAACTGAGCCATCTTGTCAAGTTCTTCTTTGCTAAGATTAGCGACTATAATGGTCGGATTAATGGAGACCATTTTTGCCCGAAGAATGAGTTTGATATCGATTACATTCATCTCTTGGAGAGATCTTAAAAATGAGATTACTGTCTGACGAGTCCATTTCCAGTCTTTGCTAAGTTGAGAAATGTAGTTTCGTTTCAGTTCTCCATTTTCAAGGCCATCAATATGCCGGGACAGCAAATACCGGAAAGCCTTGATTTTCGAAAAACGCTTTGGACTTACTATCATAAGATCATTGCCTAAAAAGTCCATTACCTCAAAAGGAATATATATTGAGTATTTCCTTTCGGCTGATTTCGTTGTTCCATTCATGGAGTTTTGAACGTTTTTTGCATCACCAATGTCTCTTGTTTTTTTATTTTCAAGTATCATGTGAATGATTCTATATTTACAATCTATTGTTTAAACTAATTTAATGATAAGGCTGTAGCAAAAGCTAAGCAGCCTTTCGGGAAATCTCTTTCCATTCTCGAAGCTCCCTTACAATGTGTCTGAGAGATTCTTTTGAGCCATCCTGTCCATGTCCTACGAACTTTGGGAAAATGGCTCCTGCGCCCAAAAGAATGTATATGCATTCAGAACCAATCAGGAGCCTTCCATCTATCAGGATGAGAGCAACAGAAACTGCTGCCGACAATGAAAATATAACTTTCTTCTGATTCAAACAAGTAAGAACTTTCTCAGCTATACGATAGTTGAAAAGCAGAAAGGTACATAACAGATTTATTGTTATTATATTGTAAGGAGTTTGCGATGGGAGAAAAAACAGATTTTTCTCCCACACACTCCAAAGACAACTGATTCCCTCAGCTTTATTCATTTCCAAAAATGAAGAGCATTCTCCAATCAAGTGATTTGTTCTAATTGTATAGAGTGTTGTTTCGTAATCAACATACTGAATAACCAAAAGAGCCATCACTAGAACCAGTGTAAAAAGTTTTCTTGCACTTATACTGGTTTTCATCTTGTCGTAGTACCACGAAAGAAATGATCTTGCTTTCTTCACCACTCCACGAATCTTTGGCAAACATGCCATCACTGCTGTTGACAGATTTCTCAGAAGAGGTGATCTGTCCTGGTTGGGTTGAACCCAGACATGATAAGCAAACGGAATGGCAGTTAATACAAACGCCAAAATTACTTTTAATGATAATATAAACATAACACCCGACTTTTAATAGAAATTTCTTAGTACCTCAGAGAACTTCTCTTTCTCCAGGATAAAGCACTGCTTTGGAGCAGAAGTATATTCCTTGGTAATCTGCCTATACATGTTTTCCATGCTGTCATAGAAATGAACGGTCATGGAATCCACTACACCATACTGCCAGGAAGAGATATAGATGATATACATCCTGTTCTCTACAGGCATAGAATAAGCGACTACCTTGTAATCCTTGCCTTCACCTTCCTTCACGGCATATAGAACATGGCATCCAAGCTTCCTTGCCAGGTCATCTGTCAGTTCCTCTATCATGGCTTGTGAACAGAGTTGGAAATAAACCTCAGCATAATTGCCGTGCAACACTGTTTTCATCTCTAAGGAGTTGAACACCTCTGGTAGATTTTCTCTCATTTCTGAGAGGAAATCTGAGATAGAATCTTTCAAAACTTCATTTTCAAGCTGGTTGTAATCTACTAAAATATTCATAATACGTGCTATAAAGTTGTTGATAAATATGATTTCAAGAAATATTGAGAGAGAACTTCAGTAAATTTATCTTCCTCTTCTTTGGATTGCTTCTGCAAATCTAGTTTAGACAGAAGAGAAGGAATATATTTGGATATTTCGAGAAGTTCCTTTTTCTGCTCTTTTGTGAGAGCAGATGTGGAATAATCATCTATAGCCATGAAAGGCTGAATGAGCATCCATCGGTAATTGGCTCTCTGTGTTCTATCGAGTTTCTTACCGCTTTCAATATCTTCTTTGCATGCTGCTGCATTCTGGATAATTCTACGGTTGAAGCGCATGGTGAGGAACAGCATGGTGCGGTCGTTCACATCATCCGCTTTTTTCCCGACGGAATCATATAAACCATCATATACCTTTGAAGTGGCATCAGTGAGCTGCTGAAGGTGCTCATTGGAAACCTCGCTCAAATGTGTCATCAGAGAACGGAAGCATTTGTCTTCCTTAGATATGAACTCAATCAGCTGCTCCTCCTTTCGAAAAGGCTTAGCTTTGCTTAAAAGATAATAATAGGCACGAAGAGTTTCTTTGAGGGTTGGAAAAACGTCCTGTTTATCCAAACGTTCGAAAAAGGAGATAGCCTCTTTGTAGGCATCTGCTTTTTCGATTTTCTCGCTGGATGTGGCGGTATTGAGTTTGAGATACATCACATCGTTTAAACTTCGAGGTTGCGAAAAAGCCAACCGCTTCAACTCTCCACGGATAGAGTCCGAGACCACAAAAAATGCCAAAGCCACCGGACTTCGTAAATTAATAGAAGTGTCACGGGAGAAAACGCTATAAGCCGAGTCTTGTGTTTCCAGCCAAGACGAGGTGGCTTTTGTAAGTTGTTCTATCGACATTTCCTTTTCTCCCTTCAAGGCTGCAAGCTCCTTCTTGCAACCTTCTACAGCATCTACCGATGTTTCAAACTTCGGATGGCTATTGCAGCTGACCAGGAGAGATGCTATAGCCATCATACACAAAACGTGATTTTTTATCTTCATATGATTTTCGATTAATATTAAAACGCTGCAAAAGTATAAAATCTAGGCATAACAAAGAGCCTCGATTTGATATACCTTTGAAATTAACGTTTGCAAAACCTAGACAAAACGAATATATTACTAGTTATTAAGCAGTTAATAAAAAACATATAGATATAAAAACTGCAGCACCCTAAATCTTCGCAACAGATTTTGGGTGCTGCTTTTGATATAAAAAAGGAGCATACCTCATACAGATATACTCCTTCTTCTTTTTAGGTAAACAGATTCAATATGTTTTTTCCTTTTCCTCTAGCCTTTCTGATAGTATAAAAAGTACCACCCTTAGGCGTGCCATCGAAATAAGCAACCACACCTGCAGAGTGCGAAATCATGTAATCATTGCGAGCCAAATAGCATCCGGAGAAATAAACGTCACTCAAAACTATCGTTTCATCTGCCGATTCCAAAATCTTTCTGTAACGTTCTTGGTCTCGAGGATTCCATCGGTTACTCTGATTCGTGAAAGGTACCACCGCTATGAGTTTAAGGCTTGGAAGTGTTTCCTTTAAGGCTAATACTTCCTCGGCAGCCAACATATCAAAACCTAGAGCCATCCCGCAAAGATAAAATCTTATTCCTTTGATATATAAGTCTTTTATCTGCTTTCTCACATTCTGTCTTATCTGACCGGCTTTTGATGGGGCTATCGACCGATGCCCCGTAAAAGCCATTGTTTCATTCATATTATAGTTCATACCTTACGTTATTTGTATTTATAAAAAGTCTTACCTAAAAACATTCCTCCTACTACATTTGCTCCGTTCTCCTCTAGAAGATTGGCAAATCGAGCGTAACTTTTGCCGGTAGTTACCACATCATCAAATACGCAAACCTCTTTATCTTTGAAGAATGGTATATCGAAATCTATTATCTGAGGTCTAATTTCCTCTTTCTTCTTCCCTCTGCAATGTTCATGTACTGCCTTTCTGCTCTGCATAACTACAACATGAGAAAAGCCATTCTCTATACCGGACAACTCGCTGACACGCTTGCAGAATGCTCGAAAACGTGTTGAATAATCTTCTCTCTTGCTTGTAGGAACACAAACAAAAGCCATCTTCTTTAATCTGTCTCCATACGTCTTTACAAGATGTTCTGCTGCAAGTTCAGCCACCTTCTCAAACGCATTGTCTCTAGCATCCTTGAATGCCCATACAAGTTTACGAGCAGCAACTGCATCCTCACCAACATTTTTAATACGAGCAGGAAAGTACTTCATAAAGAACTCCATGTTCTTATCAAGCTGCTTCTGTAATATTTCGTCTATCTGTTTCATACTCTAAAATTTTAAATGGTTCAACATAAATTATTCTGGATTTGAGGATT
>ERZ1023694.64-NODE-64-length-45157-cov-150.587114_pt1 | contig 45157 bp, 40 predicted proteins | sample MGYA00380348_ERZ1023694 | MGnify/ENA primary metagenome ERZ1023694 (study PRJEB33179, sample SAMN07449026) | human gut metagenome | biome: Human-gut; feature: Human associated habitat; material: Faeces | host: Homo sapiens | place: India:Kasaragod | collected... | reverse complement strand
CTGGCATCTTGGCGTTCTGATTTAGTTTTAGTACGTAAAGCAACATAAGTTTTAAAGTTTTAAGTGTTGAATGTTGAATGTTGAATGTTGAATGGGCGCTGCGCAGTGCCTGGTTTAATGCATATGACTCTTTCTGAATCACATTGCAAAGATACAACATTTCATTTTCCCAACTCACCGATGCTCATTGTTGCTCACCGATACTCACCGATTATCACTGATAAATATCAGGGTTCACCCAAATGGAAGAAAATATAGGATACTTGCAGAGGATTGAACTCCTTGCAGCTCTTGTTGTATCCACTCTTCAGCAACTGCTCGTAGAGCTGGGTGCATCTTACTATCCATCTCATCAGATGGGCTCTTGCCACGTCCGGGTCGGAATCCGGAAAATAGAGCAGGGCTAACTCCTGCTTGGTGTAACTTCGTAAATCCATTTTCTATAATGTTGAATGTTGAGTGTTGAATGTTGAATTTTGAACACGAATCTCTCGAATCTAACGAATCTTTCGTCTTCAAGCAACTTATTCGTGTAATTCGTGTAATTCGTGTTCCGAAAAAACGATAAGCAATTCGTGTTCTGTAAAAACAATAAGCAATTCATGTTCAGTAAAAACAGTACGTAATTCGCGTGCAGAGAAATATCTATTAGGGTTATGCTTCGTAACTATGATACTTAGCCATCGTAACCATGATACTTAGCGGTCGTAACTATCTTGTTTACGGCCGGGGGTAACTAGGGTGAGTAGGAAATCGATTTTTCTGGGAGCCTATATATATACTATATCTTTCCTATAGTAAACGTACCTTTACATAAGGAAACTCTTAGAAAGTACCCTCCCCTTACTTACCCTACCCACCCCTAGAAGGGCAGGTCGGGGTCGGTATCCTGCTGCGAATAGTCGTCCTCTGCCTCCATCGCCAGGTGTACTTGCTGAGCCTTGATCATGTCGCCGTCACGCTCTATCACGAGATAGCCCCAACAGTGGTTCACCCTCACCTTGCGGAATCCCAGCTCGCAGAAAGCCCTGCCCACATATACGGCACTGAGCTTCTGGCTGATGCCCGCCCCGATAATCTGCAGGGCACGGCTGGCGGTCATGAATATGCCATGCTGCTCCTCGGTAGGATGGGCAAAGTAGAGCGCAACGAGTTCTCGCTCCAGACGGGGTGCCTCAAACTTGTGGTTGTGAAGGTTGAGCTCGATAATCTCTTGCTGCGTAAACCAATATCTGAAGCCTGAGCGCAGCAGATGCAAAGCCTGGGCATAAATGTTGGGATAGTCGAAGGGATGCTCACGGGGCGATAGGATGCTCTCCACCTCGAAGGGCAGCCAGCGGCGATTGCCCGTAGGATCGGAGAGGAACTGAACGTTGTTGCCAGTGGCAGCAAATGAGGCTATATGTGGCCGATGCTCTGCGAAATGGGCGTAAGCAGCACGCTCGTCGATGGTGAGCATGGTGACGGCTGCCTTCAACTGGTTCAGCTCTGAGGGCTTCATCGTGTCCAGCTCCTCGCAAAGCATCAGTCCGTAGGTGGCGAGCACCAACAGATCGTCCTTGGAGAGGCGGCTGGCATTGGTCTTGGTGTAGAAATACTGGCGCAATTCGGACGGCAACAACATGGCTATCCAAGTGCTCTTGCCAGAGCCCTGTGCGCCTATCAATACGATGATCACATTGTTTACCACGTCGTCGAGCGTCCATCCAGCCAGCATTCCCACGAGCCACTTGCGCAGGTAGCAGGTCCATAGCTTCTGTTGCTCCTCACCACCCTTTACGGTCACGCTGTCGGCAAGCTGTTGTATGTAGTCGGTGTCGCCCTCGTGCCATTCGGGAAGGCTATCCAGATAGTCGGTGAACGGATTGAACGGCTGCACATAGTTGCTCTCGATGACACGGAAGAAGTCTTGTACCGCGGCACGGTTTGTCTTCGACATCTCGCTCCACAGGGTGTTGACCGCACGGTCGTTGATAATCTGCCAAAGTCCGGAGGCAGAAGAATCCTCGCCCTTTCCGTCGCCTTCTTCCTTCATGCGATACTCCACCCTCATGGTAATCTGGTTGTACCTCAGATCCACGTGCTCGCCCAGAAACTGAATGATGTCGTTCACGGAAGCTGACTTGCCAGCCTCATGGCGACGGGGTTGCAGTTCGTGTTTGCGCTTGCCGTGCTCCTCAGTCTGACGGTAGCAACTGTCTACGGCAGCCTTCGGGCGCTCGTAGTCGGGAAACTCCTGACGGATGAACTCCAGGGCGGCATCGGCAGAGAAACCGAAGGCATTGAGCTTGTAGGCGAGGCACGATACATACTCATTCTTGCTGCCCGCCACATAAGTCTTCATCTCATGTTCCAGTTCCTTGGCAAGTTTGTCTTCGTAGAGGCGGTCAATTTTCTTCACCTCCCGTCGCAATCGGGCCGTGGCATTGTCCTGCAAGGTCTTCTCCTGCTGTCGTGCCACCAGCCAGTCGTAGCTGAAAGGTTCGGCATCGGGACGGAAGAAGGCATCAGGGTCGTAGGCGGCCCCCATCAGTCTGCCCAAGTTACAGCAATGCTCGTCGTACTCCTCGCCCAGCAGGTCGGAGAAATACTGGTTGCCATGACGGAAGGCTGTGGGATAGAACTTCATCTGCTCCTCCAGCGTCATTCCCGGTTTCATCTCATAGCGATAGAGCACGCGCAGTCCCTCGCCCGAAGCGGTGATGTGGAAGAACAAAGTGTGTCTGTCCTCTCTCAGCTTGGCGCAGAGTTCGGCTAGTTTTTCCTTTGGCACATGGTCGAAGTCAGAAAATCCGACGCCCGTCACCTCGATGATATCCTTCTTCGCCTTGCCACCCTGGAAGACGCAGGTCACGGAGAAGCAGTAGCACTGGCTCTTGTACTCCCTCTGGTGCGTGATGCGGTAACGCTTCGTCAGTTCGGCGAGCTGCTTGTCGCCCCTGATGATGTCCACCATTTGCTGGAACTTGATGACAGCAGGCACGGTAGACTGGTAGCCATTGAAAATGTTGATGTTCATAATTGCATTTCCTATGTTAAATTAATAAATAAAAAATTGTTAGTTGTTTTCACGAATTCATCGTTGTTTTTGTCTAACGCTGGCAAAATTATAAAAAGTCGGTGACATATCATCGCATTTGTTTCCTTGCTAGGGAACGAGTTTTAAACATAAATAACGTTTGAATTCATGAGTAACCAGAATGATTATGTACCAGTCCAGCTCATCATCAAGATTGGGAACCGCCTGTTGGCAGTGGATGGCTTAGGTCATCAAGTTTATAGTGCAAGATATTTAGAGAAGAATCATCTCAGCAGCAGGGCGCAGCATCATTTCCGTCACCACGAGTCGGTGTCAGTGATGCAGCTTTACGCCGCTATCCGCATCCTTCTCCTCAATACCTCTTCTGTCTGGGAGCGCATTCTTCAGATGTGTCGCATACTGGATATATTGGAGCAATGTTTCTGCGACTGTTATTCCGGTGTCACCCTCCATCCCTTTGAGGGTGGCATGGAGAAGATTGTCCGCGAAAAGATGCTCTCCGTGGCCGGCTACGACTTCGGGGCGGTGATAAGCGATGTGGGGGAGTGGAAAAGGAGGGAATGAGAAATGGATAGGCTATAATGCCGTCAACGACATAAAAGAAACAAATCTCTCTGTCATAAAACTAGCGAAGACCGCTTTGGTACGCCAACCTTATAGCGTAGCGGTTCTGAGCACCGAGTAGGGCGGTTACATCCTCTCGTCCCTGAGGGAAGAGAGGCTTGGTGAGAAAGGTGGAGCTCCCTTTGGCTAAAGGGAGACGGAGGGATTCGAAAAATCTTCTTGAATTTTAAGAACTAAAAGATATAAAAACACATTATCATTATGAATGATTTTAAGAATATAAAAGTAGCAGTAGCCGGCACCGGCTACGTAGGTCTGAGTATAGCAACCCTGTTATCTCAGTACCATCATGTAACAGCAGTAGATGTAATCCCAGAGAAGGTGGAGAAACTCAACAACAAGATTTCTCCAATCCAGGACGATTACATCGAAAAGTATTTGGCTGAAGAGCCATTGAACCTCGTGGCAACCCTTGACGGCAAGTCAGCCTATAAGGATGCAGACTTCGTAGTGATTGCAGCACCAACCAACTACGACCCAGTGAAGAACTACTTCGATACAACCCATGTAGAAGAAGTCATTGACCTGGTTCTGGAGGTAAACCCAGATGCTGTGATGGTCATTAAGAGCACCATCCCAGTAGGTTACACCCGCAGCCTCTACTTGAAGTATGCCAAGAAGGGCGTGAAGAAGCTCAACCTTCTCTTCTCTCCAGAGTTCCTTCGTGAGAGCAAGGCTCTCTACGATAACCTTTATCCAAGCCGCATTATCGTAGGCTATCCAAAGATTATCGAGCGCCCAGAGTTCGAAGAGGAGAACGAGGCTATCAAGTCAGTAACCAATGTAGAGATGTTGAAGGAAGCAGCCAAGACATTCGCCGCTCTGCTCCAGGAAGGCGCTATCAAGGAAAACATCGATACCCTTTTTATGGGTATGAAGGAAGCCGAGGCAGTTAAGCTCTTCGCCAATACCTATCTGGCACTCCGAGTAAGCTACTTCAATGAGTTGGATACATACGCAGAGGTAAAGGGCCTCGATACCAAGGCAATCATCGATGGTGTAGGTCTTGACCCACGAATCGGCACCCATTATAACAACCCAAGCTTCGGCTATGGTGGTTATTGCCTGCCAAAGGATACCAAGCAACTCCTGGCAAACTATGCCGATGTTCCAGAGAACCTGATAGAGGCAATCGTAGAGAGCAACCGTACCCGTAAGGACTATATTGCTGATGCCGTTCTCCAGAAGGCAGGCTATTACAGCTATGCCGAGGCCAACAGCTATGATGCCAGCAAGGAGCATAATTGTGTGATAGGTGTCTATCGCCTGACCATGAAGTCAAACAGCGATAACTTCCGCCAGTCAGCCATTCAGGGCATTATGAAGCGTATCAAGGCAAAGGGTGCAGAGGTCATTATCTATGAGCCAACCTTGGAAGAGGGCAGCACCTTCTTCGGCAGTAGAGTAGAGAACAACCTTGATGCCTTCAAGGCACAGAGCCATGCTATCATCGCCAACCGCTACGATGCTTGTCTGGATGATGTAAAGGATAAGGTTTATACAAGAGATATATTTAGAAGAGATTAATATGAAAAAGACTGTAGCTGTTTTACTGACTGTATTTAATAGAAAGGATATAACACTTAAAGGCTTATCGACATTATATGTTGCGATGAAGCCCGTAGAGGATAAATATTCTTTTGATGTTTATATGACCAATGATGGTTGTACGGATGGTACTCCAGAGGCAGTGAAAAATTGCTTTCCTGATGTACATATTATAAATGGTGATGGTAATCTTTATTGGAGTGGTGGAATGCGTAAGGCCTGGGATGTAGCTAGCAAAACTCATGACTATGATTATTACTTATGGTTTAACGATGATGCCGAACTTTTTGATAATGCACTAGAACTTATGTTTGAACCTATAACAGACTATGGTAATAATGTAATCGTATCTGGGGCATTTATAGATCATGATGGTAAAGTTAGTTATGGGGGAAGGGATAAAAAAGGAAATTACCTTTTACCAAATGAAAATAATAAGCAGATTTATTTGATGAATGGAAATTTGGTCTTAATAACTCAGAAAGTATATAATTCAATAGGTAATATTTCAAAGCATTATCAGCATTCTTTTGGTGATTGGGATTATGGAATAAGAACATTACGCAATGGATTTAGCGTTTTATTGAGTACAGAATTTGTAGGAATCACATGTAGGCATGATTTAGAGGCTCCTGCATATCTTAAGAAAAAAACAATACATGACAGAATAAAAAGTCTGTATTCGCCTTTGTTTGGTTTTAACGATATGTTTTGTTTTAATTGTTTAGATAAAGGTATAATAAAGGCTTCTATTACCTATTGTGCAATGCTAGTTTATGCAATTTGTCCTAGAATGTTTAAGTGTCTACATTAATTGTCTATGATTATTTTTCAGTTTATAACTTTACATCTTGTATTGTTGTTAGTAGCATATTATGGTGGAAAAAAAGCAACAATAGCTTCTTCTAATAAAAGTTATTGGAAAGCGTTGTTTTTAACAATTCTATTCTTTACAGTAGAAGAAGGATTTCGATGGGTCAGAGATATTGATTGGTGTGGTTATTATTGGACTTATGAGAGTCTCGGGTCGGGAAATCTTTTTAAGTTGGAACCTTTGATATATTATGTATGGAGATTATTTTATTTAATGGAAGTTCCATACCCTTATGTTATTGCAATAAGTTCATTCATACTAATATTTGCTCTGTGCTTTCTTGCAAAAGAATTTAAAGATAGTGTGTATATTTTCATCCCATTGTCGATAATTTGGTTGTCTCCCTTAGCCAGTAATTTGTTTAGATGGTATACTGCGTTTTCTTTTGATATGATAGGGCTGGTATTCCTTTTAAATAAAAAATATGTGTTATTCGGTGTTATGATGATACTGGCTTTTATGACTCATACTGTTGCGGCTGCACTTTTCTTACCTTGTTTGTTCCTATATGTTTTTTGTAAAAAGAATGTGCTTAGACCGAAGTTGGTATGCTTGATATCCATTGGCTTAATATTATTAGCCAATATTTCAATTTTATCGAATTTTATGGGTGTTTTTAATCTTTTTTCCGGATTTGAAAGGTTTGCAGGCTACTTGGATAATGCTAACGATTGGTTTTTTTCAACCAATGTAAAGGATGGTATTGAACGAAAATCTCCAATAGAATATGTTTTCTCAATGTTACCTTTTTATCTCATCTTATTGTTTGGGGAAAAAGTTGGGGATAAAATAAAAAGGTATGATTTTTATTATAATGTATTGAGCTTTGGAGTGTTACTTCGGTCTATTAGTTCAGGCTCGGAATTGGTGATGCGTATTGCAACTTTTTACGATTTCGCCTTTCTGATAATTTGTGCAGTTTATTTATCTGCGAAAAAAGGAAATAAAATGAAATGGATAACAATATTGTTGATGGTTTCAATTATGTATAAAATGTACATTTATATGAAACCCTATAAATATGATGTTTTGATGCATTATTATTGGGACGACAACAATATCTCTCCAAGTAAAGCTTCTTTGTATTATATGAAACCTGGATATAGATAAAATGAAACAGAAAATTCAATATTTAGATGACGCTAGGACGTTAGCAATTTTATGGGTAGTGTTGGTTCAACACAATTTCGCACCTTATGGAAATCATTTTGGTTGGGTGCCAAATGGAAGTTATGAATTATTCAATTCTGATTTGATATACATATCAGGTTATTTTACCTGCATGTCTATGCCAATTTGCTTTTTTATAGCAGGAATAGTAGCTTTCTTGTCTATGAGAAGAGTGGACGATAAATCATTTGTTGATGTGATGAAAAAGAAAGCTAAGCGTTTATTGCTGCCCGCCTTTCTTTTTGGCTTAATATTCCAAGTTATTAAAGAGCATACTATAACATATAAAGCGGTTATTGGTTATATGCATTTCTGGTTTATAATCGATCTTTTCTTAATATCGCTAATATTCATGTTAATCAATAAAAAAATAGGAAAGATATTGCATATTATATTGACTTTAGTTGCTGTTGTTATAGCTTCATTGTTGAGTAACCGTCTATTCAATTTTTGTAGTGGCTATTTCTTTTATTTAGTAGGATATATGGTAACTGCTTATTATAAAAGGAAATCTGCTAGATATCAAGATATAAGTGTTGGCAATGTATGTATTCTTTTTGTCTTCTCTGTTTTAGCCTTTCTTTGTTTTCCAGAAAAGCTAAAGAGCATTATGGTTCCCATATTTGCAATTCCAGTTTTGATAGTTGCTCTAAAGAATATTAGTTTTTTTAACCATGCTTTATGGCTTGTGCTATGTAAATATAGTTATGGCATATATATTTTTCATATGCTGTATCTTTATGCTATATACTATGGACTCAATTATGGGGGGGCAAATTCATTCATTATAGAGAATGCTTATTGGGTAAGTACGTTAATAGCGTTGATAACAATACCATTATCTATAATAACAACGAATTTTATAAATAAAACAAAGTTTTTAAAAATATGATGCAAGATATAAAATTTTCGGTAATTATACCGTCTTATCATTCGGACAAAGAGGTGTTGGTTAGGACAATAAAATCAATATTGAATCAGTCTTATATTCCGTATGAAATCATTCTAGTAGATGATAATGGACCATGTTCTTATCAAAATATAACCAAAGAGGTTCAGGCAATCTATACAGAAAGACTCAGAGTTATTTATAATAGACAGAACCAAGGGGCAAATTATTCTCGTAACATAGGTATCAAGGAGGCATATGGAGATTATATAGCATTTTTGGATGCTGATGATGAATGGCACCAAGATTATTTAAAAGAAGCTGCTGATATAATATGTGAACATAATGCGGATTTCTTAACAACTAATTATAGTATTATACATCAGAATGGAACTTTGCCTCCTTCTTTTTCTGCAGATTCCAAACCTTTTCATGAAAATATATTTAAAAAGGAGATTTATTCTGATTTAGTTGGACCTACCTCTACTGTTATTGTAAAAAGAAGTGTTTTAATAGAGTCTGGACTGTTTGATGAGAAACTTCCAGCACGCCAAGATTATGATATGTGGCTGAGAGTTTGTCGACATGCGGAATTGTATTTTAATAAGAATTCGAGAGTGAAAGTTTTTAGAGATGGACATGCTTCTATAAGTAGTTCTTATAAAAGAAATATCGAAGGAACTAAAATAGTTCTATCTAAAATAATGATGTATAATGATATCTCTAATAATGAGAAAAAAATGGTAGAGGCAAGTCAATATAAGCATATGGCGCTAGCTTGTATTTTATGCTCTGCATACAAAGAAAGTAGAAAGTATTCTTTAGCATCTCTTAAACTGAAACTTGATAAAAGTCTTATAGGGTGGTATCTTCTGAGTTTTATGCCGCAACTGTTTACAGTTTTGCGAGAGATAAGAAAAAATATTTTATATAAGAAAGGAAACAAACGATGATATACATAAATGCCCGTTTCTTAACTCAAAAACTTACAGGAGTTCAAAGGTATGCTATTGAGTTAAGTAAAAGATTGAAGAAGATATTCCAGGATGAAGTGGAATTTGTTTGTCCACACAATATCGTTAACATAGCTGTTGCTGAAGAACTCGGGGTTAGAATTGTTGGTACGCATACAGGTCATCTATGGGAGCAGTATGATTTACCTGTTTTTCTGATAAAAAAAGGTTCGCCGCTTTTGGTAAATCTCTCTAATACAGCACCGATATTATATTTTAATAAGGTGACTTCTGTGCATGATATTACTTTTGTTCGTTATCCTAGTACTTTTTCTAGATTGTTTGTTATTTTATACAGAATTCTTATTCCTTTAGTAATCAAGAGCTCTAAGCATATTTTTACTGTGAGTGAGTTTTCTGCATGTGAAATTTCAAATTTTTATCATGTAAGTAAAAATAAAATATCAGTAGTGTACAATGCTGTTTCTGAAGAATTTAAAGCAAGTGAAAATAAAGTACTACAAAACCAAAAATACTTTATGGCTGTTTCTTCGATAAAAGAAAATAAAAATTTTATTTTCATTCTAGAAGCCTTCAAGCGTTTCTCTTCTACTAATGGAGATGTGGATTTGTATGTTATCGGTGACATGAAGTCTAAAAGTTTCAATACGATAGATTTTTCGGAGTATATGGAGAATAAGCAAATAAAACTGCTCGGACGTGTTAGTGATGAGGAATTAATAAAGTATTATAATGATGCTTTCGCTTTCATATTTCCATCTCTATACGAAGGTTTTGGTATTCCTCCATTAGAGGCTCAGGCTTGTGGCTGTCCTTCGATTTGCGCAAATTCCAGTTGCTTACCTGAGGTCTTTCGCGATAGTGTACTCTATTGTGATCCAAATGACGTAAGCTCGCTTGTAAAAGTGATGAATGAAATTGTCAATGATGTTTCATTACGAGAACTATTAATTAATAAAGGATATGATAATGTTAAGAGGTATTCTTGGGAAACAAGTGCTGCCCAAATGAGTGAAGTGTTGAAGAATTTCATTTGACATCTATTTCTTGTAGTTCAAGTGCCAATGGATATTTAACTTATTGTTCAAAAAGTAATTAAATAGGCACTTTTTTCTATATTAGATTCCTATTTAATGGATGCTAATATTTGGATTGGCATAATTTTAAAGTCATTGATAAATTTACTTTATGGATACTATTGATATTTCTCAAAACATTCAAGACTTCAAGCAGGTGTTTGAAAATGAGAGTAGAATCATATTCTCTGCTAAGTTTGGAGATGGTAAGTCTTACTTTCTGAATGAGTTCATGAAAAGCTATGAAGAAAAGAATAATGATTACTATTTCATTACTCTTCATCCTGTAAACTACGTGGTTGAGGAGAATCGGGATGTCATTGAGTATATCAAGCGTGATATTCTGTTTCAACTCATAAAGGATAATCGTATCTATGACTTTAAGGAAGGGTATGATAAGATATTCGATGCGGTATGCAACAAAGAGTCTTTGCTTAAGTTGGCAGACTTTGTAGCTTCTATCATACCAGTTGAAGGAATAAAAGATGTATATGAAGGTTTGAAAGGTCTTGCTTCTACGATTCATAAGAAATATAAGGGGCAAGATGTTCTTCATGTAGTAGATGACTACCTCAATGGATTTTATGGAAAGAAGGGTAGTATCAGTGAATGTGATGCTTTTACTTATCTTATCCAGAAGTCTTTGGAGCTGATGATGGCAAAGTCCGTTTTGATTATTGAAGATTTGGACAGAATAGATCCAGCTCATCTTTTCCGCATCATGAATGTCTTGTCCTCTCAGGTAGATAATCCCTATTATTCGGCGGTTCCTAATGGTAACAAGTTCGGTTTTGATAAGGTAATCCTTGTAATGGATTACGAGATAGCCCGTCATCTCTTCCACCATTTCTATGGTAAAGAGGCGAACTATGAGGGGTATATGAATAAGTTTCTGAATACATTACCATTTAAGTTTTCTATAAGTCAGGAGGCAAAACGTCAGGTGTCGGATAGGCTTACGCAAATATTTAGTACTTCTGATGTTCTTAATCTGAATGGTCCTGTTGATTTAAGTAATGGTTTAAATCCTGATGAGTTTTCCTCTTTAGACTCTGAGTTGAATAGACTTTCTGTAAGAAGATGTAAAGAGTTTCTTGATGATAATATTTCTGCTCACATAAAGCCAGAGTGGAGAAATAACAAAATAGATGTACCAACGGAGCTAGATTTGGTAAAACTCATATATTGTTTAAGATTCTTTACAGGCTTTTCCGCAAATATGATTTTTGAGAAACTGATGGATTGCTTATATGATGAATTTGCAATTAAACTGTTTTTCCCATTGTTCTGTATTTGTACAAGACGAACACATATTTATGTGAAATATGATAATATCATTTTTGAATGTTATTATGATACGGAAACTAAATTGTTTCAGATAGAACAGACTAATAGTTGGAATGACGCAAAAATGGTGGATTTTCAAAAAATAAAAGATGCGACAAGAAAAATGAAGGATGCCATACTTGACTTAATTATAGGTTAAGCTAAAGTTGGCTAAAGAATGCCGGGATATATCTCATATGGTAGAAAAAGAAAGGGCATCCATAAAGGATGCCCCGTATACTGTAGGGAGGTTGATCGAAACCAAGGACAAATCGTCTCGTTGGAGTGATGCTCTCCCTTATTATCAATATTAAGTTTTGCGCCGCAAAATTAATAATTTTCGATGTGAATTCCAAATTTTTACTCACAAAAAACATTAATTGAGATGAAAAAAGAAGATTTTCAAGAGTTCTTCAAGCAAAGAATGGCTGAAATCATGCATAAAGACACCCTTGACAGCTATCGGGTAAGAGCTAATAATGCTCATACGATTTTGAGAGAACTTAGTTATGTCTTGGAAGGTTGGCTCGCTGGAAATGTCAAGCGTTTTGAAACAGTGGGGCTCTGCATAGATGAAGCTATTAATCTTATTGAGAATGATTCTAGGCTTATATTCCCTAGCTATACCAAGGCTTTGTTTGTTGGGGATTTGAAGAGCTATGCCAGTATCTCTAAAAGCAAAAAAGATATGCCTCTTGAGGAGGAAACCAGCAAACTTATCTATCTGGTAAATGAGTGCTTGGCTTCGAATGATGGCGTCTATTTGGCTAACTTAATAAAAAGTATAGAGGCGCAAGTTAAAATGGAAGGAGAAATAGAAGCTGAACGATTTAGTCCTAAACTGAGAGAATTTGATGGCTTGTTATCATCTTTTGCTTGTGAACTACTGACAATTGGGTATTCAAAGCGATACCTATATAAATTCTTCAACTCTTTTAAGAAAAACCGAAGAGGTTTGTCATTTGAGGATGCTTTTTCAGAAATGAAGCTTAAGTTTACGGAATTAAAGCAGCTCTCGTTCTACGTTGTCATTAAGCTCAACTTCAAATATACAAAGAATGCTCAAAGGGCAACAGATGCAGTAGGGCAATTGAAAGAGGAGATTCTTGATAACTTGAAGGACTATGTAGGAATGCATAAGTCTTTTCTTAAAAAGAGGAATTCTGTACGTTTCTATATCAAGAAAGTAAATGCTCTAGATGCTTATATGGCTGTAAGAGAGACGTACAACGAACTGTCTAAGTTGTTGGACTATAGGCAAGATCTTATATATGGATATACTCTGCCCAATTATGCTCTTGCCTTTTGGGATAATGAAGATGGTTATCTTGTATCTTCTGAAAAGTTTTTCGAACTGGATAATGGAGGTCAGTTTTTGAAAGATGAAGGTAATCATTTATATGAGAAATTAACCCGAATAGATAGTTCTGAGTCTATCACCACTGATGTAAAGGACAGAATTACTGCTGCATTACGCCACCTGAGAATAGGTGATGGTCAAGTGGAGTTGGAACAACAGTTTATCAACTATTGGATAGCTTTGGAATTTATTTTTGCTTCATCGTCAAGCAAGGATAACACGTATTCTCGAATTAAGGAAAATCTAGTAAATATACTTTCTGCTTGTTATGTCAAGCGAAACCTTCTCTATCTAGAAAATTGGATGCATCGTGAAGGCATCTTAAATAATGAAGATGATTTGATAGCAAAGATTAATGAACCTGAGTTTGTGGCAGGTTTAGATAGTATTCTATTGAAGTATAGGATTACAAATATGAAGTCTCATCTCCATCAAAAAGATAAAGTTAAGGATTATATCGTAAATCATCAAACGCATCTATTGCAGCATATATCTCGAATCTATAGGCTAAGGAACGAGCTTGTACATGAAGCGGCGCTAAAACAGGATATTGAGAATGTAGCAAGTAATTTGAGGTTTTATCTTGTGTTTGTTCTTAATCAGATGGTAGATTATTTTTCTGAGGATACTAGTAATATGAAATCGAAGACGATGCTTCAATTCTTTTGGAATTATGAGAAGGGACTTAGAACGATATTATCAGCTGATAGTTCTGAAGTCGTTTCTGTAATTTTAGACATTCATATAGCTAAAAGTTACATAGTCTAAAGCTAACCAAATATCCATAATATGAAGATATTACATATAGGTCAGATGATAGGAGGATTGGATATTTATATCCGAAACTCTATTATATATAATAAGGTGGAAGGTAATGAGTATGTCATAGCCTGTGGTAAGGATGATAAGCATCAGCCAGTCATCAGAAATGGTATTGAGGTAAAGGAGTATCCAATCTCTTTGTTTCGCTCACTTAATCCTTTGAATGATTTGAAGGCTTTGATAGAAGCGGTCAGGATTATAAGGAAGGAAAAGCCGGATGTGATTCATTGCCATAGTGCAAAGGGTGGTATCATCGGAAGAACTGCGGGATGGATTACAGGTGTGAAGACATTCTATACGCCTCATGCTTTCTCATATCTCTGTACTCCTTCGAAGCTGAAGCGATGGGTATTTATGACCATAGAACGATTGACTCGTTTCAAGACATACGTATTAGCTTGTTCGGAATCAGAACAGGAAATGGCAATCAAGGAGGTTGGTTATTCTGAAGTGCATGCTTTAGTTTGGCACAATGCCGTACCTGATTCGTCTCTTGAAAGGGGAAAAAAGGTTGATATATCTGAGCCTTATGCTTGTTATATCGGGCGACCATGCTACCAGAAGAATCCTTTGTTTTTGCTTGATGTCATCAAGAAGGTGAAGGATAAAGGTTGCAATCTTAAATTTATCTTGCTGGGTGTTGGCTATCATTCTCCAGAATTGGAAGCGATGAAAGCCAAAATGCATGAGTTAGGATTGGAAGATTCCATTCGCTTAGAACCTTGGATTAATCATGCAGACTGTCAGGAGTTTGTACGTAAGTCGCTGTTCTATATATCTACTGCTCTTTATGAAGGTTTGCCTTTGGCTATCATTGAAGCTATGGCGAATGGTAAGGCGATTATAGCCAGTGATGTAGTTGGAAATAAGGATTGCGTAAGAAATGGGGAGAATGGTTATCTTCTACCTTTGGATGCAGATGCCTATGCTAATAAGATTATCCAACTCGTAAATGACAAAGAATTAAGAACATCTATGGAAAAGAAATCCAGAGCTTTGTTCCTTGAGGAATTCTTCATAGAAAATAGAATTAAATACTTGCAAAATCAATACTAAATATTTTGCAATCGGCAATTTTTGTGATGAAGAATGATATAACTGCTATTTTTGCTTTCCTGCGATATTTCCTTAGTTATAAGGAAAATATGAGCAGGATTATTGATGGTATTAACTGGCAGCATCTGTATTCCTTTGCGTTCAAGCAGGCCCTGTTGGGACTTTGTTTTGATGGTATTGAGAGTCTGGGGAAGGAGTATCCTGAGGAGTTAAAGAAGAATCCGATAGAAAGAGATTTACTGATGGCTTGGATGGGAGCGGCACAACAAATTCATCGACAGAACATGAAGGTGAATGCTGTGGCAGGTAAACTCTATTCTATGCTCAGAGAGGATGGACTTAGGTGCTGCATTCTGAAAGGACAAGGCAATGCCTTGATGTATCCGAATGCGTATTCTCGTAATCCTGGGGATATTGATGTATGGGTGAATGCAAGCCGTGAACAGATAACGGAATATGCCAAGAAGCATTTCAAACTTGGGGATGATATAAGGTATCAACATATAGAAACTTCTGTAGATGGAGTACCGGTAGAGCTGCATTTCTTCCCTTGCACAATGAATAATCCTATCTATAATGCACGCTTGCAGAAATGGTTCAAGCGGAATGCTGATTTGCAATGCTCAAATGTTGTTAGTCTGCCAGATGGTATTGGAGAAATCGCTATACCAACGATGGCATTCAATGTGATTTATCAGCTGACGCATCTGTATCACCATTTCTTTGATGAAGGGATTGGAATGAGACAAATCATTGACTATTTTCTTGTAGTCAATGATTTCTCAAAAAATGTATTTTTGGATAATAAATCTTCGAAAATCACCCCGTCCCTCTTTACCCTTAAAGAGGGCTCCACCTCTCACCCCGACCCTCTCACCCTCAGGGGAGAGGGAGGAAACCGCCCTACTCGGTGCTCGGAACCGCTACGCTCTAAGGATGGCGGACCATCAAAGGTCTCGCCAGATTGTGCGGGATGGGACCGCCGGGATGCTATTGGGGATATAGCTTCTGATGCTTCTGTCAGTTCTGCTTTCACTACAGATTCTTCTGCCTCTACTGATTTAGTTGTGGTGCAGAGAGAATTGAAATATCTTGGCTTGTGGAAGTTTGCAGGGGCGGTGATGTATGTTCTGAAGGAGGTGCTTGGATTGTCTGAGGATAAGATGATAGTGCCAATGGATGAGAAGCGTGGGAGGTTGCTGTTGGCAGAGATTCTGGATGGTGGTAACTTCGGTAGGCACTTTACAAAGTATGCTAGGTTTACGCATCAAAGTATGGGGAAGAAGTATTTCCTGAAGATATGGAGGAATATGCACTTCGTTCGATATTATCCTGCTGAAGTGCTTAGTGAACCATTGTTCCGTACTTGGCACTTCTTCTGGAGAATGAAGAACAAGAAATAATAAATATACGGTGAACGGCTCTACTCTCCCCATTTTTTTGAACTAGTTTTCGAGGATGGGAGCTTAGTAGCCTGAATAGAATATACAATTTGGTTATGAGAAAAAGGGAAAAAGAAAATCATGGGATTGTTTTTGGTCCAAACGGACAAGGACATGTTTATAAACCTGCTCCTTATCATAGCTATAAAGCTGCAAAAAGGAAAGATAAGACTAGATGGGTTGATGATGCTAATTTTGAGTACTCTATATTCAATTTGGCAGATGTTCATACTGGTTTGCCATATCCTGAGAACATAAAGGTGATAGATAAAAGATGGATGAATGATGATGGTAAAGGTCTTTATGCCATTTTGAATCAAGGAAAAAACTTACTTGGTCAAACTGGTGAACGTCTTGCCTTTTTCCCGATTCCTCCTAATGCACAAGACGCATGGCATGGTTACCCTACCAATAGCCAATATATTGGAGATGAACTTGTGGAACATTGGTACTCCATCAATGTAATTTCTAAAGGAATTTATCGTAAACTTTTAAAACATATCTTATGAATCCTGTCGTTAAATTTTCAATTAATGTGGAAGCTATAGATTGTTATCTCTATGGTGGGTATCTATTTCTTGTTATGGCAGATGGACAATTGCTATACGTTTCTTATCATAAGGTTGTAAATCGCTTAAAATATGAATATCCTCAGTACTCTAGTTTGATAGAATTGATATTCTTACATAATGAGTACTCTAAGGGTGAAGCAGCCAAGATTATATTTGGTGTAACAGAGATAAGAGAGGTGGTAGAAAAAATTTGGTTGAAAGCTGCCAAAGAAATAGAATTTGAATTAAATTTTAAAGATATTCAAGAAGAGTGTAAAAGCATCGGTGAATATTCATCCATACCTCTGGATATACGACTCTATGGCTATCGGTTGTTTCTTGGATGCAAGGATGGTCTGTATGAATCTCGACTGAACTTGGAAGATAACTACCAGATAAATCCTTCTCATTTGGAAAAATGCTATGATGGCAAAGTGATTGGGGTGAATGCTAATTATGGCTCTGTTGTTATCTCTGCTGATTGGGATGGGCTTTTGACTGGTGAAATCTTAGATTTTGATTCAAAGTTTAGGCTTGATGAGCGGCATCCTCAATGTAAACGCTCTCTACGTACCGGTTGGATGACAACTGATTTGATGAATTATGAGGGTACTTCTGAGTTTGACTATTATCGAAATGAGTATTTGCAGAAAAAAGACACAGAGGAGAAACACTTTTATTCCAAGGCTAAAATTTCTGAAAGGAAAATTATAAAGCAGTTTGGAACAGAAGTCTATGGTATGGAAACTCTCTTTAATAAATCTAACATAGATAAAGAAGATATAGTTTATAGTTTCAATAGTTCGCAGAAGGGCTTCTTTGTAATGAGTGATGGATCAATACTCAATGCTACGGTAAGAGCAAATGGATTGGCAGATTCTTATTATATATCTTCGAGAAGTACAAATTTTGCAAAATTTGATAAGGATATTATAGACAAGCCTTTGTCTAGCTGTATTGTACCTAGTGGGTGTATCTTGGAATTTTTTGATAAGGTGGTATTAATTCAAAATAGTCAAAGTCTCTCTTTAGTGAACCATTCTGTCAATAGTGTCCGTTCTTATACTTCTTCAACAAACTATCGAAATATCGTAAGTGTTGTGGATGACGACAAGGTCACTTTTTGCTCTATTTTTGGTTTGGATAGTTTGAACCATAAACCTGCATTTCCCAAGAATCCTGTTCCTGTCAATGGCTTTGAGCCTATGATTAATGAAAAACAGGGAAAGGATTTGCCTTTTTAATACATAACAATGTGATGCAAAAGAAAAAAGCAAATATTGAGCAGTTGACTGCAGTCATAAAGAAATATAAGGTTGTAGGTTCTTTCTTTTTTGTTTCTTGTACGAGTTGTTTTTGGTTAGGTACATATTACGAGAAAATAATGATGACTCGTGAAATAACTGAAATAGAAACTAAGCATCAAAGAGAATACTTGGAGCAAAAAGAGAACTTCTTGAAGTCTTATTATGAGTTAAAAGAAAAGTTTATTAAATATTCAAACGATACAATACATGGAAAGTAGAATGTATAATGACATTATGGAAGAATTGGGGCAATTGGAGGCTACTGGTATAGATGTATCAAAGTACCAAAAACGTGCAAATGAGTTGATGGAAGAGTTTAAGTCTACAACAGAAAAAGCTAGGAGAGAGGCTCGAATTGTTGCTATGATTTCTTGCATATTTTGTATTCTAATAGTTGCATTTGCAGCTATCGTTAATTTGTCGAATTTAAATTTGAAGAGAGATGTTAGTGATAAAAATGCAATCATTGAGAAATATGAACAAATGGTAAGAACCCTTGGAATCGACAAAGAAAGGAACTCGAAACGGCATAAAACTAATGGCTCACCAGATTCAAATGAATTAATAAATGAAAACTATCAACTGTTACGGAAAATTTCAGCCTTAGAGAATAAAATGAAACTTATAAAGCATGAATATGGAATTAAAGTTATAGATGATGGTAAGTCTTATTATCTTCAAGCAAATAAGGTTGATTCTGCATTAATGCTTTTGGATGTATATCGTGACAAGATTCATTATGATGTCAAAAAGAAGGAATGGATTGTTGTCAGATAACGATAGGGTGTAATGAAACAATAGATATTAAGTACGAAAAATGAAAATGCCTATTACTGGAATATTTATGAATGGCTGTGCAGATATTACAAATAGGGCATAGCCCAATCAATGGGCTATGCTGATGAGTTTACTACCTAGAGCTGTTTCTACACGAGCAATGGTTTGAGTCGTGAAGTTATGTCTGCCTGTTAGCCATTTCGAGATTTCTGAGTCTCGCTTGTTGAGCAAGCGGGCGAAATCCTTTTGGGTGAGACCCTTGGCTTTCTGAATCTCACTAATGCGCTCGGCTATACCGAAAGACAAATCGAACTCTGCCTTTTGCTCGGTTGGTATCGCAGCGAGGCAATCACGGAATAATTTGTTCTGTATCATGACGCTTAAATATAAAATGCGTTTATAGTTCGTTGTCTAGGATTTTCATCATTTCCGCTGCTGTAATCACTTGCGGTTCTTTTGGGAAGTGTTTGAGATTACCTGTTACTAAGAAGGAATCTTCCTTGCTTAGGCAGACTTCATAGAAGACTCGGTCGTCCTCATCTGGCATGGTGCCATCATAAGGAAAACGAGAAGAATCAATGCCGTATTGCTTAAAAAAGTTCAATAACTCATGGATTCTGATTTCACTTAGATGAAATTTTGACCTATTTAGTACATCAAAGTACTCATCCAAGATTTCTTCATTATACAATGGCTTAATTTTACCACTGAGCATACTATTAATGACCCTTCTTGTTGCAGAAGAAGGGTTCTTGGTTATAAACGAGGACACGATAATGTTCGTATCAATGACTGCATATACCATTGCGTTCTTTTCTTAATCGTCTGACTTCTCTGATTTCTTCATTGATTTCATCAAGCGTGAGCTCTGGGGTTTCACCTCTTTCTGCTTTAGCTCTAAGTTGCTTGAACGCAGCCTTTGCTTTCGCAGTCACTTCATCTTCTTCTTCATTCTTTGCCTGAATGGAGAATGGAATGCTCTTACTGCGAATTACTGCCTTAACAAAGATGTTAATGGCGGTATTCGCACTCATACCGAACTGTTCGCAGAGTTTATCAAACTGTGCTTTCTGCTGGTTGTCCATACGGACTGTCATTGCTGTCTGTGCCATAAGCCTAAAATGTTTAATTAATAATCATTCTGATTGCAAATATACATCATTATGACGTAATTAGGTGCGATAGTATTAATAATTTAATAAAGATTAATAGTTGAATGAATGATATAACTGCAATTTTCGCTTTTCTGAAGTATTGCCTTGGAAGTAAGGAGGATATGAGTAGGGTGATAGCTTGTATGAACTGGCAGGAGCTATATTCCTTTGCTTCTAAGCAGGCTCTGCTGGGGCTTAGCTTTGATGGTATCGAGAGACTGGGGAAGGAGTATCCTGAGGAGTTAAGGCGGAACTCGATAGGGAGGGAACTGCTGATGACTTGGATGGGTAAGGCGCAACAGATTCGCAGACAGAATATGAAGGTGAATGCTGTGGCGAGCAAGCTCTTCTCAATGCTGAGAGAGGATGGGATGAGATGCTGTGTTCTGAAAGGGCAGGGGAATGCCTTGATGTATCCGAATCCATATTCTCGTACTCCTGGAGATATTGATGTTTGGATTGATGCTAGTAGGGAGAGGATTATGGAGTATGCTTCAAAAAAGTTTGAACTCGGGGATGATATCAGACTGCAGCATCTGGAGACTTCTCTTGATGGTGTGCCTGTAGAGTTGCATTTCTTTCCTTGCTCCATGAATAATCCTATCTATCATGCCAGATTGCTGAAGTGGTTCAAGCGGAATGCGGATTTGCAATGCTCGCATATTGTGGGGCTGCCCGAAGGGGCAGGGGATATTGCTATACCAACGACGGCATTTAATGTTGTTTATCAGCTGACGCATCTGTATCACCATTTCTTCGATGAAGGGATTGGAATGAGGCAAATCATTGACTACTACCACGTTGTTTGCGACTTTTATAAAGTCTATCAAAATTCTTCTAAAATCACCCCGTCCCTCTTTACCATTAAAGAGGGCTCCACCTCTCACCCCGACCCTCTCACCCTCAGGGGAGAGGGAGGAAACCGCCCTACTCGGTGCTCGGAACCGCTACGCTCTAAGGATGGCGGACCATCAAAGGTCTCGCCAGATTGTGCGGGATGGGACCGCCGGGATGCTATTGGGGATATAGCTTCTGATGCTTCTGTCAGTTCTGCTTTCACTACAGATTTTTCTGCCTCTACTGCTTTGGATGTGGTGCAGAGAGAATTGAAATATCTTGAATTGTGGAAGTTTGCAGGGGCGGTAATGTTTGTGCTTCATGAGGTGCTTGGATTGGCTGAGGATAAGATGATAGTGCCAGTGGATGAGAAGCGTGGGAGATTACTGTTGGCAGAGATTCTGGATGGTGGTAACTTCGGTAGTCACTTTACGAAGTATGCTGGGTTTACGCATCAGAGTATGGGGAAGAAGTATTTCCTGAAGATATGGAGAAATATGCATTTCGTAAGATATTATCCTGCAGAAGCGCTTTGTGAACCATTGTTTCGTACTTGGCACTTCTTCTGGAGGCTAAAATATAAAAAATAAATTAATCAAATAATTAATTGAAATAACTCTGTTTATGTTTATCGAGATGCAGATAGGTAATCAGCTAGATGAGGATGACTATCTGCACTTCGATTATCAATGAAAATCATAATGAAGAAAAAAGTTTTTGTAAGCGGTTGCTATGACCTGCTACATTCCGGTCATGTGGAGTTTTTCCAGCAGGCATCACAGTATGGTGACCTGTATGTGGGTATCGGATCAGATGCTACTTACCTGGAGTATAAGCATCGCAAGCCTATGTTTCCGCAGGAGGAAAGGCTATTTATGGTCAAGAATATCAAGGCGGTAAAGGATGCGTATATCAATGAGGGAAGCGGAGTCATCGATTTCCTGCCTACTCTTGATAAGGTGAAACCGGACGTGTTTGTGGTGAACGCTGAAGGTGGGTCTGATGAGAAACGTAGGATTTGTAAGGAAAGGGGCATAGAATATGTCGAACTCCAGCGCACTCCTCATGCTGGTTTGAAGGCGCGGTCTTCTTCTGACTTGAAGAATGCGTTATTGAACGTATCTGATAATTCGGCACAGGAGGCGGGGATTCCTACCCGTCTGGATCTGGCTGGTACTTGGATTGACCAGCCTTATGTAAGCATGTATCATCCTGGATGGGCAATTACCATCTCGCTGGAACCGACCTTTGAGGTGCGCGACCGCTGTGGTCTATCTACCTCTACCCGTAAGATGATTCAGAAGATTTGGCCGGTGAAGTTGCCGAAGATGGATCCGGAGATGCTTGCCCGACTGGTTTTCTGCTTTGAGAACAATCCGGAGCGTCATGACGGTATCATCTCGGGTGCCCAGGATTCTATCGGTATCTGTGTTCCCGGTCTGGTGCGTCATTATTATGACAACAACTTCTGGCCGGAGAAGATTGAGAGTACGCAGGATGAGATGACCCTCCGTTTCCTGGAAGACCATCTGGTGATGATTCCGATGGAACCGAGAAGACCGGGATGCAGTGTGGTGGAAGGTAAGGATATCACGCCTGAGAAGGTGAAGGCGCTGGCTGATGCAGCTGATGATTGCTGGAAGGCGATTCTGGCGCACGACCTCGATGCCTTTGCGACAGCATACAGGGCATCTTTCGAGGCCCAGATTGCGATGTTCCCGGGTATGGTGAATCCGTCTGTCAACGGTGTGATAGAACCGGAGGCGAGTGTGCAGCCGATGATTGACCGCTACAGCATCATGGAGGAGGTTCTGGCATGGAAGATGCCGGGAGCCGGTGGCGGCGGTTATCTGGCACTGGTAGTAAAGGACAGTCTTAAATTTACAGAGGATCATGACGAAGCCATCCATCTTCAGATACGAAGGGCATAACTATCTGGTGCCCTTCCTCATCATCAGCAGCCTCTTCTTCATGTGGGGCTTTGCTCATGGCATCCTGGAGGTGCTGAATCCGCATTTCCAGGAGTCGTTCCATATCAGCAAGGCGATGTCGGCTCTGACGCAGGCTGCTGTCTATGGTGCCTACTTTCTGATGGCGCTGCCTGCCGGATGGATTATACGGAAGCGGGGCTACAGGAGGGGTGTGATAACGGGACTGGTTCTCTTCGGTATCGGTGCCCTGATGTTCATACCGGGAAGCAGGATCAACAGTTTCTACTTCTTCGTTCTGTCGCTGTTTGTGATAGGATGCGGACTGACCTGTCTGGAAACGAGTGCGAATCCTTATACTACGGTACTGGGACATCCTGACAAGGCGGAGAGCAGAATCAACCTGTCGCAGTCGCTCAATGGTATCGGATGGATTGTAGGACCGCTGGTTGGCGGTCAGCTTCTGTTCTCGGGTGTCAACATCGCCATTCCTTATGCCCTGGTGGGTATCTTCGTGCTTTCTGTGGCACTGGTGCTGTCAAGAATCAAGTTGCCGGACCCAAGGAGAGCGCATGAGGCGGATACGAACGAGAAGGTGGAGGAGAAGCCGATGCGAGTGATGGCATTCGGTTTTGGTATGCTGACCTTGTTTCTTTATGTGGCTGCCCAGACGGGTGTGAACAGTTTCTTCATCAACTATGCTGAGGAGAGTATTCATATAGAGAAGCAGACTGCCAGTCTGTATCTCGCCTTTGGCGGAATGGGTCTGTTCTTTATCGGCCGACTGGCTGGTGGTGTCATCATGAATTATATCCAGCCAAGGCTGGTCCTGCTGGTCTGTGCCATCCTCACCTTTGTAGCCACATTGATTGTGGTGGTATGTAGCGGTACCTTGTCTCTCATGGCGTTCTTCGCCCTGTATCTGGGAGAGAGCATCATGTTTCCGACTATCTTCTCGCTGGCATTGAGGGATGCGGGTACAAAGACCAAGCTTGCCTCTTCGTTGCTTATCATGACGATAGTGGGTGGTGCGGTTGCTCCAGTAATCATGGGGTATATTGCGGATACTACGGGCAGTATGGCGATTGCCTTTCTCATACCATTGGTATGTTATGGGGTGATTGGAGGGTATGCACTTTTGAAACCCTCTGCCTCCCTTTAGCCAAAAGGAGGTTTTTCGAAAACCTACCCGTCCTTCCTTACCCTTAAGGAAGGCTCCACCTCTCATCTCGGTCTTCTCCCCTCAGGGAAGAAGAGGGAAACCGCCCTACTCGGTGCTCGGAACCGCTACGCTCTAAGGTTGGCGGGGCATCAAAGCCCTCGCCATATTTTGCGGGATGGGACCGCCAGGCTAAAGGTGGATAGGATTATTGAAGTGCTGGTTTTGTAGTAATTCGCTGATGAGTTGCAGATTTCTTTTGATTTTCTTGGTGGTTTCGAGGAAAAAGCGTATTTTTGCGGCAGATTGCAATTAAAGAATTTAAAAGGAGAACTATTATGGATACATTGGATAAAGAATTTTGGGAAAAGCGTGAAGCTGCAATGAAAAGATTTATGGCAGCAAAAGAACGTAAAAAGGCTCGTGTAGCTGAAATTACTAAGAGTCTTTGTGAGGAATATAAGGAACGAACGGGGGTATATCCTAAATATATAAATGTTTGGTAATGAAACCGCTTTCTTTGGATATAATTAATGCTTCCGCTCCTTATGAGGTTTATTGGCATGAAACGTCTCGAACTTATCGCTTTAAAAGTGATTTTGGTGTGCTACTTGCTATTGGCTTTGATGATGATGACATAATTGAAAATGCAGAATCATATGTCTTTTCTATCATCAATGTAAACAAAATACCTTCTCCATGAGACTTGAAAATGCGTGATACCGTGATGCTTATCATTGAGAACTTCTTTAATATGAACGAAGCAGCTCTCTTGTATATTTGTGAGAGTGGTGATGGTAAGCAGTATATGCGAAGCCGCCTGTTTGAATATTGGTTTTCCTCTTATCAAATGAAAGATAAGTTTATTTTAATGCCTGTCAGTATCGAAGATATTGAGGGAATTGAAAATTTTGCAGCTTTAATTATTCGAAAAGATAATCCGAATATTATAGATATTGTTGCAGATTTTTCAAACACTGTGGCTATGTTTAGGGTAAAACCTAATAGTCATGACTAATTTTTATAAGTATTGTAGCAATCCACAACATAGCCATTGAGCGATGCTTCCATGTTACTATGTTGAAAAAACAGATGAGGTGAAGGAGTTTGCTTAGCAATCCTTCACCCTTAAAACGATACAAAATATATTTTTTTCAAAAAACTGATAGGTGTAACTGCTTGGAATATAGTGGGGACGCTGTATTGGTGATATACAAAAATCGGTTGTTGTCCAGTGCTTTGGTGATCCTCATCAGGCAATATATGACGAAAGTGAGACCGAAGGACTATGGAAGATCGGAAGGACTATGCCAATTATGTCAAGTTTGAGGTTTGGTGATAGTATAGCCAATGTATTAAAGTCTGTATGTGATAAAGAAAATTGCTGAATAGCTTAGGATATAGTTTTGATAAGGAAGGGAAAAACATTCGCTATACAAAATCACGCCTGTTGTCATATATAAAGATGGTCAATGAATCTTTTTATTTCAACTTAAAAAAGCGGATAGGAAATTGGGTACTTAACATAATCAATACTGATGAGGATATAGATACGAAGGTTGTTGAAGAAATAAAGGATTATATAGAAAAAGATTTACGTGCGTTATTTAACTTCTCATTAGATAATGCAGAACTTAGAAAATTTCTTCAAAATAGTAATAATCATGTTACCAAGGAAAGTAACATATCTAATAACATATTTCACTCCGATGATGTTGAAATAGAAGTGGGTACAGTACATTCTGTAAAAGGAGAAACTCATGTGGCAACTTTATATATGGAAACTTCTTTTCATGAAAAATGTGAGAGTGAATATTTTGGAGCCCAACTTGAAGGACTTCCATATAAAGGAAATAAGAAATATGAAAAGCAAGCTTTACGAATTGGTTATGTTGCAATGAGTCGTCCACAATATCTTTTGTGTATGGCTATATCAAAGGAACATTTTGAACTATTAGATGAAAAACTTCTAAAAAACAATTGGAAAATAGAATTTGCAGATTAATATTGAAGTTATGGTATCCAACAATACCCAACTTGGTTATTTTCTATGATGATGGCATCAAGGGTATGTACACATGTTGTGATGTTTTCAAGAAGCTTATCTTGGATTTTGTGGAGGAGGTAGAATACAATTACGGCAATCGTCCTGCTTTGATGCGATTGCTGAGAAACTGATTATTTTGATTTATAACATATAGATATGGTTATACTGAAGATTTTACCATTTAGAGATAAACTTGACTTGGTTACGATGATAGCGTATGATACCAAGAAAGTGATTCAAGAACATGCAAGATTGATAAATGTGAGCTTGCCATCATCCTTATGCCTGATTGCGTAAGGACTATACTAAGAGATACTACGGAAAGTCAGATAGGTGATATTCCCGGCATGATGGAATACCGCAAAGTATTGGAAAGTTTGACGGAATGTAACATCAAGTTGCAAGAAGTGATGGACAAAGAGGCTGGCAAGATTCCTATGTCACAAGCTTCCAAACAGATTCTGAACCAACTGGAGAAGCAATATATAGAGAAGCGTGAGGAACTTCGCAAAATTCAAGCGAAATATTCATGGGCTTCGGACAAGAAAAATCCAGTACAGCAGAGCATCGCCGATGCTTTGATGTATATCGGATTTATGAAATTGGTATGAATGCCAGTTATGGTATTCTATATTTCTTTTGAATGAAGAAAATCAAACTTTATGATTACCAGCAGAAGATGCTGGAGGACATTATCAACGTGCTGACGACTGCTGCTACTGGCAGATTCTACGATGAGAATGGTAAGAAGGAGAAGGTGGGCAGTTCGGTGATGGTGCAGATGCCGACAGGTACGGGAAAGACCTACGTGATGGCGGCTGTGGTGAAATGGTTCCTTGATAACCATGACACGGGCGAAGTGTGGATTGTAGCGCACCGCCGTGAACTGGTGGAGCAAATGCAGCAGACGCTGGACAGATTCTGTCTGGACTATGGGGAGAAGGAAATGGAGCTGAAAGCGAAAGTAAGGATAAGGGTGCTGTCCATTCAATGGTTGAACAGACATATCGACGAACTGGAAGGGGCTGGGTGTACGCCAGGACTCATCGTAGTGGATGAGGCGCATCACGCCATAGCAACCTCCTATCAAGACCTGTTTGGCAGGTACAGAAAGGCCCTGAAACTCGGTATGACGGCAACTCCATGCCGTATGAACAAGAACTCCTTTAGCAAGTTGTTTGAGAGGTTGATCGTTTCTCCTTGCACCAACGACTTCATTATGCGTGGTTATCTTGCACCATACGATTATGTGGTGATTGGTAAGTTTTCACAAGACCAGTTGACGGTGAACCAGTTGAAGGGACGAGGAAGCGATGGCGATTATGCCATCAAGGAGATGGACGAGAAACTGAACATTCCGCAGACTATTCAAAGGCTTTATGACAGCGTAAAGAAATATGCTGACGGCAAGAAGGGAATCGTATATGCCATAGACATTGTTCATGCCCAGGCAATAGCCGCCTGTTACAATGCCCTCGGAATAAAAAGTGTGGCACTGGACAGTAAGACTCCTGCCAAGAAACGCAAGGAGATGGTGGAGGCTTTCAGACGCAGTGAGATTGACTGCATGGTAAACGTGAACCTCTTCGACGAGGGCTTTGACTGTCCTGACGTAGAGTTTATCCAGATGGCTCGTCCTACGCTGTCACTAGCCAAGTATCTGCAGATGGTGGGGCGCGGGTTGCGCATCAACCATGAGAACAAGGATAAGGTGTGCATGATTATCGACAACGTAGGTAACTACCGCAAGTTTGGCTTGCCCGACAAGCCTCGCAACTGGGAGAGCATGTTTGCTGGGTTGAGGGTTGGTAAGGGTATCATTCCAACCTATGTGAAGAAACTGCAGAGTATTATTGCCGTGAATGATGAGCTGATAGTGGTCAAGAAGGCGAATACGGCAAGGAAGAAGATGACCGTCCAACAACTTGATGAATATCTGAAGAATGTAGAGCCTTTCCAGCAGGATGGCAGATGGGGACTGAAGGTGAAGGATGACATCATCGTGAAACCTATCTACTCTCATATCTCCAACTTCCGAGGTGATTATGCCGAATGCAGAATAGGCATGCAGAAATGTTTGTATGGACTGTTGGACAGGAGGGGCAATATTATCTTACCTCCAGAATATAAATACATATATAAATGGAATGACCATGAGGCGGAAGTAGAAGGTAGCAATGGATACTGCAGAACCATTGAGTTGTAACGACAAAGAAAATATATAAAATGGAACGCAAAGAACAGACCGGGCATATCTGCAGATGGATGTGAAAGAGTATCATCTCCATGGAGAGAATGAGGAGATGAAATGAAAAATGACGTTTGTCGTCTATAAACGATAAAATGTGGATTTTTGCACCGGATTCAGTAAAAAGAAAGGGAATTACTTCTGACTTTTACCTTTCTTTTCTGTTAGTATCCGTTGGCTCATGGCGTATGGGTTTACTCCTTCTTCAGATGTTTATAAAGCCAAAGGAAGGCGGGGATGAGGAAGAGATCTGCCATGACCCATGCCACAGGGTCGCCGAAGCAGACTCCCGTCCACGCCAGGGCTGGCACCAGCCAGAGACTCACACCGCATCTCGCTATCATTTCCATTACGCCACTCAGTATCGAGAGATTGCTGTAACCCAGGCCCTGGATGCTGTAGCGCAGAATGGTGAGCAAGCCTAAGCAAGGATAGAAATAGTTGGCTATACGCATAAACTGGGCAGCATAAATTAGTAGAGTGCATCTCCAATCTTTTGTTTGATTTGTGCCATTTTGTTGCGGCGCTCGATGGAGAACGTATCTCCGTGTGCTTCCACGTAATCGAAGAGCATGAAAGCCTTGTTCAGAAGTTCATCTCTTGCGGGCTGCCCCACGGTATCCGCCTCGTGATAGTAGAGTTCGGCAAGCATGTCCATCTTGGAGAGTCGCTTCTCCTCGTCGTCGATTCCTGCCATCGCCTTCATCACATCCTCGATGGTGGCGATGCTGTAGAAGGCATAAGGACCTACGTATTGATTGTAGAGTTCCTTAATCTTCTCACGTCTCACCTCCACCTCTTTCTTTTCGAGCATTCTTTCGAGTGCCGCCATAAACTCGCGAATCAGTCGCTGTATGTAGTCTCGCTGTAGCATAATCTTGTTTTTGCCTATTTTACTTGCAGAAATTGTTTTTTTCTATTCATTGTTGTTGATTGCCTCTACATACTCCCACAGTTTCTTGTAGAAAGGATGTCGGGTCATTGTGTCCTTGTTGCCCAGGATGATGAGCTTCATTCGGGCTCTCGTCATCGCCACGTTCATGCGGCGGAGGTCTTTCAGAAAACCTATTTGGCCTTCATCGTTGGAACGCACCAGGGAGATGAGGATCACGTCTCTTTCCTGTCCCTGGAAACCATCTACCGTATTCACGCTGATCAGACGGCGGTAAGGCTTGAAGAACTCATACTTCTTGATGAGCTTCTTCAGATACTGCACCTGGGCACGATAAGGCGAAATGATGCCTACATCGATGCTCTCACTCAATACCCGCTGCTTGCCTATCTTGGTGAAGTATTCCGCCAGGGTCAGCAGGGTGAGCTCGGCTTCTGCCTTGTTGATGCGCCCGAAACTCTCGCCCACAAACTGCTCCTTGTAAAGTGAAGAGTGATGAGTGAAGAGTGAAGAATTCTCTTGTTCTTCACTTTCTTCCGAAGCATCATCAGAAGAGCTATTGAATTCTTCACTCTTCACTCTTCGTTCTTCACTTTCTTCCCCTGTATCAATCCACGTTATCGGATGGTCATAATCCAATACGCTGCGGTATTTGATCTGAGGCGCACTCTCCACCTTGCCACCGTAGAACCAGTCGCTCGAGAATCGCATGATTTCGTCGTTCATGCGGTATTGGATTTTCAGCAGGGTTACTACCTCGGGCTTGTTTTCGGCGATGCGCTCCATCAGGGTCTTGCCCAGTCCGGCTCTCAATGCCGCAATACTCTTCACGGTAGGCGGCAGCTGACAATGGTCGCCTGCCAGAATCACCCGGCTGGCTCTTCTCATCGGAATCCAGCAGGCTGCTTCCAAAGCCTGGGCAGCCTCGTCGATAAAGAGGGTACCAAACTTCATGCCTTCCAGCAACCGGTGGGCAGAACCCACCAGGGTGCAGGCGATGACACGCGCCTCGCCAAAGAGTTCGCTGTTGATACGGATTTCTATTTCGGCGGCACGACTCTTCAGCCTCTCCATCTTCTGATGATAGTTTTCGCTGCCTTTCTTCCTGTTTTTTCTTAATTCTCTGATTGCCTTGCGGATAGCCCAGAGTTGCGGATAGTCGGGATGACTCTCGAAACGGCGCTCGTAGGTGAAGCCCAGCATCTTGTCGTTCACACGGGTAGGGTTTCCGATACGGAGCACGTTGATGCCTCTATCCACCAGTTTTTCGGAAATCCAGTCCACCGCCATATTGCTCTGTGCACACACCAGCACCTGACTCTCTCGCATCAGGGTTTCGTTGATGGCTTCCACCAGGGTCGTGGTTTTTCCGGTTCCCGGAGGTCCGTGAACAATGGCTACATCCTTTGCCCAAAGTACCTCGTTTACTGCCCTTTCCTGGGTAGGATTGAGCCAAGGGAACTTCATCGGTTCGAAGGAGAATCTGTCTGCCTTCTGATGCGAATAGAATAAATCGCGGAGATAAGCCAGGCGGTTGTTCTTCGCCTTCATCACGCGGTCCAGGGCCTCGAACATCAGTTTGTAGCTGGTTTCGTCAAAGGATAGCTGTACGCCGATAGGATCGGTTGACTGCTGAAGTTCGAGCAGAGGGGCAGAATCGGGTACGGTAACCACCATTCTGTCGCCATCTACATAACTCACGGTTCCGGTAAAGGAGAAATATTTTATACTTTGAACTTTGAGATTTGAATTTTGAACTTTATGATTAGCGTCTGAAGCGTTTTCTGGCTGCTGAAGGGCTGTGTTGCCCTGGCTCTCATTCTTGCCCATCTTGCTCGTCTTCTTGACCATAAAGAACATGACGGGGCGACCGAACTCAAAATTGTGCTCGATATCCTGGTCAGAGGTTCGGAAAACCTCTATGGCTGTCTGGTTCAGCGAATTATAAAAGCTCTTTCCCACCTGTAGCGGGAACCAGGCATCACCTCGTTTCACCTTCCGCTGCAAGCCCATCTGTTCGGTAAGCTTGCGGAAGGCTTCTTTCTCGGTATAATACTCCAGCTGGAGCAGGGTGCGTTGCTGCAATAATGCCTGAATTGGTGAAATCTGTTCCATATAGGGTGCAAAAGTAGCGTATTTCTGCCGAATATGGAAAGAAAAAGAGATAAATATGTTTAAAGTTCCTGCTTTATTTATCCCAAAGCTGATAGTCGATTACCTTATTGTCGTTGGGCTGAATGCTGTCGCTTGCCGAAGATGCAGGTTCTTGGGCATTCTTCTCCAGATGATAATAACTCCCGGCCAGGGCTGCCAGTAGGGCGATGATGAGGGCACAGAGCAGGAGCAAGGCGTGGCGGTAACGGGGCGTGCAGGACAGGCGCTGGCGCAGTTGGACGATATTCTGCGGACGGCTTTGCGGGTCGCGGCAACTACAGATTTCTGCCATCTTGCTGAGCGCCTTATCGCCCGTAGCCTTGGCCATGTCGCCCAGAACCATGCCCAGAGAATAAATATCGGCACGCGGTTCAGCCTTGGCAGCTGGTAGCATCTGTTCGGGAGCAATATAGCCCGAAGTTCCGGCTGGCGATTTCAATACGCAGAAAGAATCGCTATCCGAGAGACCGAAATCAATGAGTTTCACGTTCTGTCCGTTATGTGTAATCATGATGTTGGAAGGCTTCAGATCGCGATGAATCATCTGTTTGTTGTGCATATATTCCAGCGCATCCATCAGCTGTCCTGCTATCTTGCGAGCGAGTTCTGCCGAGAGGGCATTCTTCTTGATGAGCTGCTCCAGATTATCGCCGTCAATATATTCCATCACCACTACCGTGCCCAGATTGTCAACCTTTTCCAGGTCGATGGTACGGCAGATATTGGGATGTTCCAGCTGCTGGCCTATTTCAAACTCCTTGGCGAGTGCCTGGCGGTAAATAGGGGTGTAGAGAAAATCGTTCTTGAGACATTTCAACATGAAACGCTTGCCGTATTTGGTGGCTGTAAAGATGCGTGTATGGCCCGAAATAGACACGTAGCATTGGTGGAGATTGCTGAATGCATCCTCCACAGGCAAGGGGTTTGAATTGCTCATCTCCTTGCTGATATCCTCGGTAAATCCCGATGTCGTTTTCTTCTTCTTTTCTTCAGTTTCTTCCATGCTCACGGATTCCTCTTTTTCTTGATTACTGTTATTTTATTTTTCGTTGATGCTGATGACGGTAAGTCCGCCGTTCCTGCCGGCTACGAACGAGGCTGTACGCTCGCCGCCACGCTCGATGTAGGGCAGGAAGAGGGGCTGCTCCTTGATGAAACAGCCGGTTACGAAGCGGTCGCCAGGCTGCAGCTTGCTGTTCTCTGATTTCTCTATTTCATAGGTGCTGTCGCCCAGATAGCGGAGCTGCAGCAGACGGTTGGGACTCCAGCCGACAGAAACAAGAGCGCCTTCTTGTAAATCGCTACTTACCAGCTGGTTTGCCTTGAAGAAGGAACTGTTGTACTTGGTGCTTGTCTTGAGCCAATGGGTAAATTCCATGTAGTTCCGATGACCGATATATTGGGAAAGCACATCGAGGGTTACCATGCGCGGCTTGTGATTGTCGCTCACGTATCCATAGAGTCGTTTGAGGGTGGATGGCGAAATAGTTCCACATGTTTTCTTCTCCAGATAGAGTGAAAACTCTTCGAAGTCGGTTGTCGTGGCAAGAATCTTGCCGTATTTCTGTTCTACGAGCGATTTGAGCTCTTCTATTTCGGGTGTTGTCATAATTTATCTTTTAATTATTATTCAACATTTTTATTCTTCTACTATATGGGTGAATTTCCCCCATATTTTATGGTTCTGATACCTCTTTTTCATGCCTGCAGGCACGTGGAGCACGCAGGTGGCGAAGAAGCCTTCTACCTTGTTGGCGAAGGCGTTTTCTTCGCAGTAAGGAATCATGGAAGCTGAAACATAAAGGTCGGTAAGCGGACTTTCGTCGAAGGCGTAGTTGCTGATTTGTTCTGTGTTGGCTCCCAGATATACTTTCGTGAGTTTCCGGCAGCCTTGGAAAACGCCTGTAGGAATCAGCTTGATGCCTGCCCCGAGATGTATTTCCTTTATCTGACTGTCCATGAAGGCGCCTTGTCCTAATGTTTCAACGTTGTCTGACAGATAAAACGCCTCGATGCTGCATTCCTTGAAGGCGTAGGCGCCAATGGAGGTAAAGGTGGAAGGAAGGGTGTATTTGCCCTTCTTGCCCATCGGAAACCAGACGATTTTGTTGCCTTCTGCATTCAGCAACACGCCGTCCTGACTCTTGTAGTTAGCGTTGGCAGGCGAAACCGTAAGGGCTTCGAGTGCCGTGCATCCGCTGGAAGGGAGAATGCTGCCTGCTGAGGCAGGAATTTCTATCTCGCGGAGCGAAGTACAATCGGCAAATGCATCTTTCTCTATGGTGGTTGCATCGGCTGGGAGAACTACGTGGGTGAGTTTTTCGCAACCGGCAAATGTGCCTTGCACAATCTGGTTTTCTGCAGCTTCGTGATGATAAGGACCTACCATTCCGCCTGCTGCGAGGTGAACGTCGGTAAGGTCTATATCCGATAGCTTGCCGGGGGTGACTGCGTTATCGTTGTCGCGCCCCATCATCATTCTCATACAGCTGAGGTCTTCGCCGTTCAGGGTTCCGGCTATGGTCAGCTGGGTGTATTCGTAAAGATGGTTGCCCATCAGCTGTGTCAGTTCGCCTGTTTCGTTTAGCGTAATGGCGTCGCTCGTATCATATTTGATGGCGGTTCCTATGGTTTCTCCTACCATATTCCGGGCGAAAGGCTGGAATTCGTAGTGGGCATTCCGCTCCAGATTTCCGATGCGCAACTTGATTTTTCCCTTCTTTCCGTCAAAGTTTTCTACGATGCATTTCTGCTTGTTCTCCGGCTCGCCGGTCAGATAAACGTAGCATCCGGTTTCGGTCATCGGCTCGCCACCATCATCGGTTATTTCGTAGCTTACGAATGCGCTCATCGGTCCGTGACTCAAGAGTGTAGCCGACGATAGTTTCGGACTTATATTGGGCTGGGTGGTGAAACTCATCATGTTGCTGGTTGTGGTTGTTCGCCCGTTGTTGCCCTGCAGCATATAATAATAGGTAGTGCCCGCTTTGAGCCCCGTCAGAACTAGCGAGACGTCAGCTCCCTGGGCATGAACTTCGCTGGTATTGAGGTTCATGCTCTCCGAAGTGCCGTATCTGAACAGGAGTTTCGGCATTTCTGTTTCTCCCTCTATGGTAGCTGATCCGTTGAGGGTTGCCTCTGTTCGGGTGATGTGGGTCGCCTCTGTGGTTATCAGGTGCGGTTCCAGATAGGCAGGCTTATCGCTATTGCTGCAACCTGCCATCATCATGTTTCCTATCAGGAGGGCAAGAAATCTGATGCTGCGTAATATGCTTTTTATGTTCATTTCTTACTTCTTTTGTTTTCCTATTTTAATACCTATGCCGATGCTGCCCTGCCATTGTTTCCCGGCGATGGTGATGGCTGAGGCTGCAATGCTCACTCTGTTGAACGAGGCTAGCACACCCAGCTGGGCTGCGAAGCCTTTGTGGGTAAGGTCTTCGTTGAGCAGGTATCCGCCTCCGCTGCTCTCGGTCTGCTGCCAGGCTGTAGCGGCTTTGCCGTAGCCTACGCCTTCGAAGAGGCAGAAGCCATGCGTAATGTGGTGGATGGCTCCAGCGGTAAAGGTGTAGTTCTGGTGGCGTGTACTGCCTGTATAATAAGGTTTGATGCTGCTGCCCGGCGTGTAGCCTTCTTTGTTGCAGGTTCCCTCTGTGCTGCCTATGCTCTTGAGGTTGCTGCTGGCATGGATGAAGAAGCCGTGGCGGCGCATCAGGGCGAAGAAGAGACCATAGGACGGTCCGTCTTCATGAAGGGATAGCGTGGCGAGCGTGTAGAGGGCGAGTGGCATCTTCTTACGTACTTGTGGGATGGCAATCGTATCTATTACCGTCTTTACCTCTACGATGGTGTCGTGCTTCTCCTGGATGATAGGAGTAGGCTTGGGCAGTTTCAGTTTCAGCTCGTAGGTCATTCTGCTTTCCAGCGGTTTGCTGAACCGGTAATCGCGGAGCACGCCCCATTCCGGATGCTTGATGGTGAGCAGTTTGGAGCCTTTAGGAAGATAGAGCCAGATTTCGCCCACTTTATCTTTTCGCGATACGATTCCGAGCGGGGTGGAGAAGGCAAAGTCGGAGGGTGCGTCTACCTTCACCAGGGCGCAAGGCTCATCGTTGAGGTCGCGCACGGGGGTGATAAAGGCACTCACGTCGTTGGGCAACAGGCGGAAACCTGCTACCGAAAATTCCTGTGCCTGAACGGATGCTGACCACAGGCTTAATATGAATAAGAGTATCATCATATTATTCTAAATTAAAGTCTTGTATACTGATTACATCGTCTCCGCTATGTACGGTTCCTGCCGGTTGCCAGGTGCGCACGTGGATGAGCGGCATGGACGGGTTGCGGAAATCCCAGAGCAGAAAGAGATAGCCGTCGTCTGCGTAGCGGTCGCTCTTGTATTGCTGCCGGAGGGTGACGCCGTAAATGCCGTCCATCGTAGGATGGCGCATGATGCGGAATCCCGAGAATTTCAAGTCTATCTTCTGGTTGGCTGTAAATACCTTCGCCAGTCTTGAAATATAGTCTTTCTTCGAGTGAATGGCGTAGGTTACTTTTGCTTCAGCCTGACACTTGTTGTCGTTGGCTACTGGTTTTATCACGTTTCCTACGATGATGAGTGCCTTGTCGCTAAACACCTGTTTCAGGAAATCTAGATCCTTGGTGGTATAGGCTGTGCGGAAATGTTCGCAGTAGTTGAGGATGGTATGGCGGCGTCTGGCATCGGTCTCTGTGAGTTTACCCTGCATGATTTTCGAGGCTTCCTTGTAGAATGGATTCGACTGTGCCATCGTCTTGAGATTTACCTGCGAAAGATGGCTGGTCTTTCCTGCTTTTGGTGCATTCGCTTGCCTGCTTGTCGGTTCTTCCGGTTGGTAATCAGCCGCACTCTTCGTGCCTTCTTCCGATTCTCCGTTCATCAGCATCTGCGCCTGCTGCCTGTTGGCTTCCGGAACTGCATTTTTATTGTCTTCTGTGAATACTACCATACCCTGTCGGTCGATAAATCCCTCTCTCTTAGAGTTTTGCTCGCGAAACCGGAGCTGCCCGTTGCGGAAACGGGTGTCTAGCAGACAGCCACGCAAAGGGATGGTAAACAGCTCGTTACCGTCTGCATCTTCTACCACGTATCGCTTGCCTTTCGTGCCGTTGTCCTGTTCTACAAGTTCCAGTCCTTCGTTCTCTCCGTATCGGATTTCCTGACAGTTGCCTTTATAAACGGCAGAGGGCAGCAGCCACAAGGCTGCCACCCATCCTCCGAGAAGGAGTGCTAGAAGGGATAATATCAATACCGTCTTCTTCATTTATAATTCTCTGTATTCTTATCATTATATAGCCCTTCGAGAGAAAGGCTTTCTTATTTATTTCCCCCAGTTCTGAATCTCGCCGCCTATCTCTATCTTCACCTGGTCTGGGTTGTCTGAAATGATGAAGTTGACAAGATGTTCAGTTCCTGGTTTAAACTGGAACTTGCTCTCGAAGAGATAACTTACACCTTTCATCACCACCTCGATGAGCGGCATCCGGTTTTCGATGCGCTGTGGCACGATGATTGCCGAGTAGATGTAGTCGCTCTCCTGATGGGCGATGATGCTCTTTCGGGTTCCCTTCACATAACGGGTTGCCACTCCTGCCTGCAGGTCGATGGTGGCAGTAGGCACCGTGTTGTGGATGGTAACCTGAGCCGTAGTAGGCATGTCGCCCTCGAAATCCTCTCCTTTTACCAGTCTTATCTTGAGCTTGCTCATGATGTGCTTGAAGTTGAGGCTGATAGGGGAGTTGGATGCCTGGATGTCCTTGCTGGTGGCAAAGAGCAGGTCGCTTGCCTCGTAACCGCCGGGTGCAGTTGCCGTCTTCGGGGTACTCTGATCGAGGGCTACGCTGAAAGGCTGGTCTGTCGTGCTGCTTACGCCCTGTATGTATGGGTAGTAAGCGTAGGCGTTGTAGGTGCCTTCGTCCCAATAGAGGGTACGGGCGGCTTCCCATTTGCTGCCATCGTAGGTGAGCGCTTCGTTGTTCACGAGATTGCCGCCTATTTCGAGTGGAGCCTTGCTTTCTGCCACGTAGAGACCTATCTTGTCGTTTGACTCGAAACTGGTTGCCGTGGCACGGCTCTGGCCGGGATAGTTTACGGCAAAAGTCATCGGCGTAGATTGGGCATCCTTGAAGCGGGAGGTTGTTTCCACCTCCTCGCTACATGAAACCATTCCTAATATAGCCAACGCAAAACTGGCGTATCTTATTATATGTTTCTTCATTTTTTTTCTTGTTTTAATGGTCCATATTCTGATTTACCTTGCCCTCGCTCTTAGCGATGCTTTCTAACCTTTGCCATTTTCAGCGGACTGCCTTTATGGAAGACTGGAGCATGCTGGTAGGTTCCGGATGTGCGCTGGTCGCCATTGCCGCCGAAAGCACGGCTCTCTACGATTCCCGCATCCCGCTTGTCGTTCTTAACGAAGTCTTCGAAACTGTAGGTTTCTCCGGCATAAGCCTTGATGCGCTTCACGATACTCTCACGGCTGATGGTGCTGTAGTAAGGAATATCGTTGTTCATGCAGGAGTTCGGCTCCGAACGGAATACGCCTCGGTTGTGCATGTAGCCTCCCTCGTAAATATCCACGATGTCGCTATATCGGTCGTCGAAAATCAGATGACTCCAACCTACGCTATGCATCTTGCCGGTAAGTTCCAGGTTGTCGTACCAGCCGAGTGACTTGGCTGCGTTGAATTCAAGAACGTGTCCGCAGCAGGTGCAGTCGCAGAAATCGATGAAGGCGTTGTGATAAATGTACTCATCGCCCAACTTTCCGAATCCGTGTCCGCCTGCCTCATGCTGGATGACGCCACGGGTATCGAGTGGATAACCATAGGTACTCTGAGGACAGAAGGCAATAGCCGAACCATCTTCCCACATCTGGCAGATGCCGCCGTAATCGGTAGAATTAGGAACCATGATGATCAGGGTCTGATTCAGATTGCCCTTGTTGACGGTTGGAGCGCCCAGAGCATAATCGAATACTTCGTCATAATCAGCCTTCAATCCTACGCCACCGGTAAAAGTGGTGTAGAATCGGTTGTAGCGGATGGTGTTCACGGTTCCTACGCCCGATTCCGTAGAAAGCGGAATGGCGGTATAGACGTTGAAGTAATCACGGTAAGTCTTGTAAGGCTCAATACCGAAGAAGTACTCCACTTCCTGCTTGATATCCTTCAGATATTTGCCGCTGGCAATATCCTTTGCGTTAAAGCCGTCGCCGAGCAGCACGATATTGATTCCACCATTGTTGCCCTTGATAGCCTTCTGCAGGGTAATCCATTCGTCCTCGCCATATTCATAACCATACTGCGAAACGCTACATTCGTGGGTGTAGTCTTTGTCCTTCAGTCGGAACACCACCTTTCCATCACGACTATCAGCATTCTTAGCCATTCCCTTGATGGTCAAAGTAACTTCAGTTTTCTTGTTGCCGCTGGCAGGAGAAACCTCACACCAGTCTGGCTTGCTGGCTACTTCCCATTCGCCCTCGGCGTTAATCACCAGTTTCTGCTTATGCTCCGTGCTCAGGGCGCAGGCTACAGATGGACGGCAAACGAGCTCGTGGTGGGCAGCGATGCGCTTGAAGTCGCACCAGCCTGGTGCTGCCTGATATTGGGAAATGGCAGACTCTGGTACTTCGAGAGTGAAGTTATCTTTGGCTACGCCGTTGAAAGCACCACTCAAAACACGTGCAGGAACCTCTCCCCTGCAAACGATGCTGTAAATGCCAAAATCGTTGGCAAAAGCACCACCATTCTCTCCCCATGTTGGTTCATAACCAATACTAGATAGGCTTTCTGGGAAAATGAGTTGTTCTATACTACGGCAATTAGCAAAAGCTCCAGCACCAATCGATTCTAGCCCATCAGGAAATTCCAAAGTACCCATCAGACGCCAGTTCCCGGCAAAAGCGTTTCTGCCGATAGATACAAGACCTTTTGGTAATTTCAACTCTCCGGAAAAATCACATCCTGCAAAAGCATTTTCTCCAACAGAAGTTAGATTTTTTGGTAAGGTCAGTTCTCCTTTTAGTGGAACATTATTGAATGCGCCTTGATTGATGCTTGTAATTCCGTCATAAAGCTGGAGGGTTCCGTTGAAACCTGTACCGCCAAATGCATTTTGATTGATGGCCTTTACACCTTGTGGAATGATAAGATTTCCCGTAAGGTTGTTGTCGTTACAAAAAGCTCCATCACCTATGTATTCTAGTTTTTCAGGCAAAACTAAATTGCCGTAATAACCTGGATTCGATGCAAATACATTATGACCAATATATTTTAAGCTGTTTGGTAGCTTCAACTCGCAATTGAAGTGGCAACCGTCAAAGGCACCTCCAATATCTACAGCGCCTCCACCTCCAATGTATTCCAATGTTGTTGGAAGAGAGAGCGAGCCTGTTAAGGAATTACACCAAAGAAATGCACTAGGACCGATACGAGTTACTCCCTCTGGTATGATGATAGAACCAGTTAGATTAACACAATCTCTGAAGGCTCTTTCACCAATTCCTGTAAGACTGTCTGGAAGAACGACACGGACTAATGTGTTCTTTTCATCGAATGCACGTTGATGAATTACATATTTTCTCTCGACATCATCATGAGCTCTTTCGCCTGAGAACCATGGTTGTAAACCAAAAGATCCGTACACGATAGCTTCTTTCATATTCAGAGATTGAAGACTGCTCATTTCGTCACGCATAAATTCAAAGTCTGTTGGTCCTATCTCGCCAGTAATCTTAAGATTCTTGAGTTTTGTATAGTCCTTATTAGCCGCAGCAATCGCCTCTTTCAGATGCCCTTTCGTTGAGTTGATAACCACATACTCCTTCGCCGTTGCATCATGGCTTACCAAATCATTCTCCCAAGAAGTAATGCTTTCGCTTACCAAAGTAAGTTTGTAAGCGCCGCTTCCGGTCTGCTTATCTACTTTGATACCGAAGTTCATCATCTTGCCAGCCACATAGGTAAGTGCCTCGTTCTTAGTGAACTTATAAGGCACGCCGCCGATGGTGATGCTGAAGAGGGTTGTGCCGGCAGCCACGGTTTGAGGAACCACGATGGTGCGCCACTCGTCGTTAGTACGAGATGGGATGGTCATGGTGTTCTCTACAGCACCTGCAGTCTTGATTTCGCCAGTAGAAAGGTTGATGCTTGCCTTGCGGGCTACGTTGGCTGTCAGGACAATCTTCTCCAGATTTACCCATTCGCCCTCGGCAAAACCGGAACCCTGAATCAGGGTAACACGGGCATTAGACATGCGATGCGCCATAGACAAGCGGATTACGCTGGTAGTAGGAGCCACATCCGACACCTTGCCCCAGAGAAAATCGCTCGCTTCGTAGCCACCCATTTCGCCATTCTCGGTAGCCTTGCTCTGGTCTTTCTGTACTTCAAACTGATAATCCTCTATGCTCTCAGGGTTGGCAAACGGATAGTAACCATACACATCAATATGCGTATGCTTGTCTTTCCAGAAAAGGTCATAAGCGGAGTTCCACTTATAGTTAGGCTCATCGAAAGTGTGGCGCACATTATCGCCACGGTTGCCGTTTACCTTCAAGGTTCCCGGCTTGTTTCCCTCGTAATCTACGATATAAACGCCCATCACGTCGCCGTTGCAGAAACCGTTGTCGTTGACGCGGGTTACAGCAAGCTGGTCGATATCGCCCGAGAGTTGGATGCGGTTGCTGTCGTGCTGCTCGGTCTTGTCGCCGAAGAAGTCATCGCTACAGCCCGTCAGGAGCATGGCTCCTGCCGCAAGCAGATATAATAAGGTATGTTTTACTCTTTTCATAAATAATTCGTTTTGGGGAGATGCCCTTTCTCTAGAAGAAAGATTATCTCGTATTATTTCTAGGATAGAAAATCGTCTGTACTTTTTTATTCGGCTGTACCACCATAGTCGATACCGTCGTCTTCCCACTTGCTGATGTTTACATTCACGCCGTTGCTGGTCTTGCTGAGTGTAACGGTAAACTTATGCATCTTGCCAGCCTCGAAAGCGGAAAACTTGGATGACTTAGGAAGATTGAAATCTCTGCCGTCAACATTTACGGTAATGAGATTTCCCTCGCCTACGGCTTGCGGAATGATGAGCGCCTTGTAGCTGTTGCCTTCTTCCTTGAGCGGAATGAGGTCTGTATCATCGCCCTTGGCTGTTACGGCACCTGTAGAAAGATTGGCTGTAGCCTGTGTCTTTAAGCGGTTGATTTTTACGCTAATCTTGGCTGCAGCAAGCGAAGCCTCTGTAAATCCGTTTCCTGCCACGAGGTTGATAATCATCTGGCTCAACACGTGTTTGGCTTCTATCTTCACGGCGCTTTCTGTAGGAGCCGCATCTGTTGTCTTGCCTATCAGAAGTTCGCTAGCCTTGTAGTTCTCGGTTGTACTCTGGTCAGCATTTACAGTCCAAGGCATCGCCTCTATGTTGCTGATAGAACTTGTATATGGATAATAAATGTAGAAATCGGCGTGGGTGCTGTTGTCTTTCCAGTAGGTTGGAGTTGCAGCCTTCCAGGTTCCATCATAGGTGAATTTCGTGTTGTCTATATAGTTACCTGTCGTTTGGAGTGTTGCGGCAGAACCGTCGGCTTGATGGTTGACAACAAACAGTCCTATCTGGTCTCCCGCTTCGAAAGCCAGATCTGTAGCACGGCTTATCGAAGTGCTGATGTTGATAGGTACTTTTGCTGCAGGGGTAGGCTTTTGTGTCGGGTCCAGTTCGGAACTGCCACCTGAACATGCGGTTAACGCGAGTAGCATGCTCCCTACGATTGCTAGATGCTTCTTCTGTTTCATGATTTCTTTGTTTTATATGATTACTTTTCCTAGGTGTATTTGGAACTGTCAGTTTCATTTACTCTGCAAAGGTATGAAAAAATGTGGTATTATGCAAGTTCATAATGGTCCATATATGAAAAAAGTTGCTAAACAACATATTTTCAGAGGGTAAACGGAGGGAGAACTCAAAGAAAAAAGGCAGTTCCCTGCATGTTGGAAACTGCCTTTCTCTTCAAAGTGGGGATTGCCCCGTCTGTTATCTGATGATTTTCATTACATCTTCGATGGTGCGGTTGAATGGTCCGTTGTGCTCCAGTTTGATGGTACACATGGCTGCAGCAAACTTTCCGGCTTCTACCGGATTGGCTCCCTGCAGACGCTTGTAGAGATAGCCTGCCGAATAGGTATCGCCGCATCCCGTAGCATCCACTACTTCATGAGGAGGGTAGGCTGGAATATCATAGAAAGTATCATCTACATAAACCAAAGAGCCCTCGCTTCCCAGCGTGATGATTACTTCGGCTACGCCCCAGGCATGAATCAGCTTGGCGGCTTCCTTCGGGTCCTTCAGTCCGGTAATGGTCTCCATCTCGGTCTCGTTCACCTTCAGATAATAGGTGTTCTTGAGCACCTGGAGCTTGTCCTTCCAGTCGGTAGCGTAAACTTTCTCGTCTCTCACCTCGCGCAGATAGCCCTGCACATCGATGGAAACTTTTCCCTTCTTGGCAAGAAAGGCAACCACTTCTGGCGAGAAATCATCGCTCAACAGACTGCCCAGGTGAAAAACCTTTGCCTCTACATGCTCCAGCTGCTGGATGGTGAAAGGATCTGCCTTGGCAAGCACACGCTGCTTACGGTCGTTAGGATTATCGCCATAAATATTTTCGAAGAAAACCGTATTGCGTGATGGGTTCAAGGTGACATCTATTCCTGCCTTGAGCATCTTTTCAACAGGTTCCTTCTCGGTAGAATCCATCGCCGTAATAAGCGAGAAACTTACATCCTTTGGCAATTGGTTGATGGCGTAGGCAAAATAAAAAGAGGTGCCGCCAGCCATGTAAACCGTACTGTTCGGGGTCACGATTTTATCCTTTGTTACGTGCCCAATACAACAAATATCTTTCATTCTTATTACATTTTACGGATGCAAAGGTACTGCAAATCGAGAATAATACAAAAAAAAATGGGAATTATTTTGTTTTGTTCGCATTTTAATGTACCTTTGCATCGAGAAAAAGCAACTTTTAAAGTTTTATCTAGAATAGATATAAAGAAACATTATGTGGTTTGATAATTTAATCAACGTGCATTCGGCGGTGCAAGGCATCGTCATTCTGTCTTTGATTTGTACTTTGGGTCTTGCCCTCGGCAAGATTCATGTCAAAGGAATCTCCCTTGGCATAGCCTTCGTATTTTTTGTGGGTATTATAGCAGGGCATCTAGGGCTCTCTATTGACCAGAACATGCTGGAGTTTGCAGAAAGCTTCGGCCTTACCATGTTTGTGTATGTGCTGGGTCTTTATGTGGGTCCTAACTTCTTCGGTTCGATGCGTCACGAAGGCATTTCGCTCAATCTCTGGAGTCTGGCTGTCATCCTGGTGGGAACCTTGTTCTCGCTCGGCTTGTGCTGGATTTTGCCAATCAGTCTGCCTGATATGATGGGTATCCTGTGTGGAGCCACAACCAATACGCCTGCCCTTGGTGCTGCCCAGCAGGCGTTGCAGCAGTTGGGCTTGCCTAGCGAAGGTGCAGCTCTGGGCTGTGCCGTTACTTATCCGTTGGGTGTTGTGGGCGTTATCCTGGCGATGATGCTCTTGCGCAAACTCTTTGTGAAACCGGAAGATTTGGAGATTCGCAATAATGATGATGACGACCATACGGCTATCGGACAATATGTAATCGTGAATCCTGCCCTGAACGGCAATACCATAGCAGAGATTACGATGATGACGCATCGCAAGTTCATCATCTCCCGTGTGTGGAGAGGCGAACAGGTGATAGTTCCTCAGGCTGATACGGTTCTTCATACGAATGATAATGTGCTCGTGGTTACCAATAAGGAAGAGGTCTCGGCGATGCAGATTCTCTTCGGAAAGAAGGTGGATAAGGAGTGGAATAATGATAAGGTAGACTGGAATGCGATTGATGCGAAGGTAGAAAGCCGCATTATCGTTGTTACCCGTCCTGGACTGAACGGTAAGCGCCTGGGCAGTCTGCAGATGCGAAATTCCTATGGCGTGAATGTGAGTCGAGTGCTTCGTGGTGATATCCGTCTGCTTGCTACAGATGACCTCCGTCTGCAGTACGGCGACCGGCTGACGGTAGTTGGCGCCCCTACGAGTATAGACCATGTAGAGCAGTTTCTGGGTAATGCCGTAAAGACCCTGAACGAGCCGAACCTCGGCGCTATCTTCCTCGGAATCATTCTCGGTCTTGCCGTAGGAACCATTCCTCTGGATATTCCTGGAATGACGGCTCCTGTGCGTCTGGGTATTGCCGGTGGTCCTATCGTGATGGGTATTCTGATTGGTGCGCTGGGGCCTCGTGTGCATTTCATCTCTTACATGACGCGAAGTGCGGGTCTGATGCTGCGAGAACTGGGTCTTGCCCTCTATCTCGGTTGCCTGGGATTGGCGGCTGGTGGACAGTTCTTCGAGACGGTAGTCCGTCCGGAAGGTTTGATGTGGGTAGGCATCGGTTTCCTTATCACGGTTGTGCCTGTGGTTATCGTAGGTCTCATCATCCTGAAGACCAAGAAGTATGACTTCGGCAGTATCTGCGGAATCCTCTGTGGAAGTATGGCGAATCCGATGGCGCTTACTTACGCCAACGAGACGCTGGATGGCGATACGCCAAGTATCAGTTATGCTACGGTTTATCCGCTCGGCATGTTTATCAGAGTGGTGATAGCTCAGGTTATCGTGATGTTCTTTGTCTGAAAGGACACGGGGTAAACTTTTAGGCACGGCTTTTTAGTTTTTTAGGCACGGATTACACGGATTACACGGATTTTTTTATGATACTACTCATTGGCGGAATTAAAATTCGCCTAAAAATTAGTATCTTTTATGGAGAAAA
>ERZ1023694.63-NODE-63-length-45214-cov-91.947497_pt1 | contig 45214 bp, 38 predicted proteins | sample MGYA00380348_ERZ1023694 | MGnify/ENA primary metagenome ERZ1023694 (study PRJEB33179, sample SAMN07449026) | human gut metagenome | biome: Human-gut; feature: Human associated habitat; material: Faeces | host: Homo sapiens | place: India:Kasaragod | collected... | reverse complement strand
TATATAGAAACACACACAAAAAAAGGGTGCGTCACAGACTTATGACACACCCTCACCTTTTTAGTTTTACACCTGCCCTACACCAGGTTATAGATTTCGCTCGGTGTCTTGCGCTTCAATACTTCCAGCAGGAAGTCCTTGCCGGCTATGATGCCTTTGCTGCGCAGGATCTGCTCCACGGTTTTGCGTGCCAGCTCAGGATGGTTGTTCTCCTCGCTGAGATGACAGAGCCAGACGTGATGAAGCTCCGGTGTACCATAATTGGCAAGCGCCTCGCCACAATCGTCGTTGCTCAGATGACCGTTATCTCCCAGAATGCGATCCTTCAGATACTGGGGATAATGCCCCTGCTGAAGCATCTCTACACTGTGGTTCGCCTCGAGTACAAGATAGTTGGCACGGCCGATAAAGTCGTGCATCTCTTCGGTAATATGGCCCACATCGGTGATGAGGCAGAAGTTCACACCTCCGCACTCCACGAAATAGCCAACATTGTCGGTACTGTCATGGGGTACGCCGAACGGAGTAATCTTAAACTCGCCCAGTGTGAAAGTTACGTTCTTCTCTATCACACGAGCATGGTTAGGCTCTATCTTCTTTCGAACACAATAGTTGCGCTCGATGCCTTGATGTACTTTACGGGTCGTATATACCGGTAGATGATAGTCAGTACTCAGACTCCCCACCGACTTTACATGGTCGGCGTGGTCATGGGTGATGAGGACGTGATGCACATCCTCGAAGCGAAGTCCATAGTTATGGAAATGCTTCTTCAATATTCTTATTCCTACTCCTACGTCTATCAGTATCGAATCCGTATCAGTGTAAAGATAATAGCAATTGCCACTACTTCCACTGCCAAAGGATATAAATTTCAGCATTTTAATTGTTATTTTCCATGCAAAGTTAGCAAAAAAGATTCTTATTACAAAGTTTTTTACTATCTTTGTGCCGAAATATCGCAAAAAAATAGAATTTTTAAGATTTGAGAATCATGATGAAGAAGTCGATGATAGGTTTATGCATAGCTGTGGCATGCATGACCGCAAGTATATTCAGCCTTTCGGGATGTGAACCTCACGAAGGCAGCGAGGATCAGCTGAAGGCTGATGTTGATTCGTTTGCCAACTATTATTTCAACTGGCATTTCCCGAAAGCCGTGAAGTATTGCACCCAGGAATCGGAGCGCTGGCTGCGCTATGCTGCAAGTAATGTGAACGAGACTGACGTGGAACTGCTGCGCCAGAAACCGGAGGATGCCAGCATAGAGATTACGGATATTGATTTCGGTGACGATGAAACAAGTGCCACCGTTACCCTTACGGTTCATAATTTTCTGCAGATGGACAGCATCGGGCAGGATCCGCAGCTCATAGAACAGGCCGATTTCCAACTGCCGATGTGTATGGAAAAGGGACTCTGGAAGATTAAGTTGGATAAATTGCCTTGAAAAAAGTAAGGAGTTTCTGAGGGGCATCATAATCAAAAAAAGATGCCCTACAGAAACTCCTGGCTATAAACTGTTAACTATAAACTATAAACTATCAACTGTTAACTATTAACTATAAACTGTTAACTATTAACTATAAACTATTCGCTGCATTTAGAACGGCAGACCAACTGCGAAATGGAAGGCAAAATCGCGGTCTAGTTTCGGGTGGATAATCGCCCAATGCTCTTCCTTCGTTCCATAGGCTGGATTGATCGCCTTCATACCCATATCCAAACGGAGGATGAAGTAATCGAAATTCAACCTGAGACCTAAACCATAGGCTACAGCTATCTGTTTGTAGAATTCATCTATCTTGAACTGGCCGCCAGGCTGATCCTGATAATTGCGAAGTGTCCAGATATTACCGGCATCGATAAACGCTGCACCCTCAAACTTCCAGAAGAGCGAAGTGCGGTATTCTGCATTCAAGTCGAGCTTCACATCACCCGTCTGGTTGATGAAATCTATTCTGCCGTCAGTTCCCTTAAACTTGCCCGGACCTAATTCTCTTACGCCCCAACCTCTTACCGAGTTGGCACCACCCGAGAAATAACGCTTTTCGAAAGGTAGCACCGTACTGTTGCCGTAAGGATAAGCCACACCGATACCCGCATGCAGCGCCAGAGCATTGCGCTTATCAAACTGCATCAGATGGGTATAATCTACATCAAACTTGGCATATTGGGCATAAGCTATATTAAATAATGTACGCTGCCCCTGGCTGTTCACCTTGAAACCGAATGCCTTGGAAACACCGCTCAGCAGATTGCCCGAACTCTCTACATTCACTCGCACAGCATCTACCCCATCGCTATAACTCAAACCGAAACCCATCTTCATGATAAACAGGTCTTCGTAATTGTAGCGGAGGATGGCATTTCTGTTTTCTGCATTATCGAGATAGTCTCTCTTGAATGTCTCGGATATCCATGGCATATACACATAGTTGAGATCGAGCAGGTCGAAACGCCAGGCCAGATGATGGCGTGGCTCTGTCCAGCGATAACGCCAGGCAGTAGAGAATACGCGGCGATGAAACTCCGGACGGTTCTGAAGATTCCAACTTGCCGACAACTCGCTGTTTGCCGTCTGTCTTCTTCTGAATTTTCTTGAAAGGAAAGGCGCCAAGAAACGAGGGAAAACCAGTTTGCCTTCAACCGAATATTCAGTATAGTTCTGATCCTGATACCCCTCCAGACCGGTAATAGCCTCGTAGGCTCCACGAAGTTCTATGCTCAGCTGCTCACTACCTCTGAAGAGATTTCGGTTGGTATAAGTGAGCGAAGCAGCGGCTCCCAAGTCGCCCGCCGTATTGGTTCCTTCCGGCTGGAAGGCGATGGTAGAGGGCTTGTTGGTACTGATTTGGATATTGCAATCCATCTGCCGGCTGATGCTGTCCCTCTCCATTCCGTTCTCCGTAACCTGGTTGCTGTCAGGAACTTCAGAGAAACTGATGTTGGTATACTTCACCGCCTGCAAACGGGCGAAGTTGTTATAGGTGCGCTGCAAGGCAGCGGCACTGTAGGGACGGCCTTCGCAGAGGGCAGTGGCATTGAGCAAAACCTGGTGGCGCAGATGGATTCGGTCGCTATCATTACTCAGATAGTTAATGTTTCTGATTTCATATCGGGTATGATTAACCTCAGGAGCATTACTGTTTGCCTTATACTTCATCAGGTGGAGCGTCAGGGCGATATCCTTCTGTCCCGCAATCGTATCGGCAGAAAACTGGATAAAATCTTTATGAAAGCGGAAATAGCCATCATTGGTCAGAAGGCTGGAGATGCGCCTGCGCTCATTATCCAATGTTTCTACCGTAAATCTCATACCCGGCTTAATCTGCTGATTATCGGGGTTATCGAGATGCAGAAGTTGCTGGATATGTTCATCTTCCACCTCATATTTCACCTTACCTATCACAAAAGGTTCTCCGGGATGCAACAGATAGGTAGCATCCAGTTTCTTTCCTTTCTTGGTGGTATAGAGCGACACCCCGGCATGCATGAAGCCCTGGTTCTGCATGGCGGTAAGCAGATCCTGACAGGAGAGCCGCGCCTGCAAAGTATCGTAGATGACAGGCTTCTTGCTGAAAGGATTCTTGAAGAGCGAGAAGAGTTTCGGCTTCTCTTTCTGGCGCACATACTGCTTGAGCGCCCCGGCATTATACCCTGCCGAGTCGCTCTTCACTTCCACCTTATTTAATATATACTCCCCTTCCGGCACCATTTTGCTTGAAGAACAAGATACTATGAGCAGCGGCAAGGCAAGTAATGAAATCGTTTCTTTTTTCAAAATATCTATCGTTTTTGATATGCAAAGATAATGCAAAACAAATTAAATACAAAATATTTAGCACTTTTTATTTTGAAATGTCTATATTTTATGTTACCTTTGCACACATATAGACAAAAAATAAATGATTAGCAAGAATAAAATAAAGTACATACGTTCGCTCGAACTGAAGAAGAATAGAAATAAAGAAGGAAAGTTCGTGGCAGAAGGTTTCAAGGTGGTAGACGATTTGCTCGCTCTGCAACCTGCCGACCTGATTGTGGCTACCGGCGAATGGCTCCGGGGCAAACACTTCGGGGCTGAAACCGAAGTGATAGAGGTTACTGATGAAGAACTGAAGAAGGTAAGTTTCCTGCAGCATCCGCAACAGGTGCTTGCCGTATTCAAACAGGCAACATCAGGAGATTACTCTATTAATACCAGCGAACTGAGTCTGGCGCTCGACGGCGTTCAGGACCCGGGCAACCTGGGCACCATCATCCGCATCGCCGACTGGTTTGGCATCACCCATATCTACTGCAGTCAGGATACTGCCGACGTATACAATCCAAAGGTGGTGCAGGCTACGATGGGCAGCATAGCAAGAGTGAAGGTAGAATATGGCGACCTGCTGGGACTGGTAGAATCACTTCCAGCCGATGTTCCCGTTTACGGAACCCTGCTCGATGGCGACAACATCTATCAGCAAAAGCTCGAAAACCATGGACTTATTGTGATGGGAAACGAAGGAAAAGGCATCTCGCCTGCTCTGGCAAAGAAGGTGAATCACAAGCTGCTCATCCCTAACTTTCCGGAAGGTAGAGCTACCGCCGACAGTCTGAATGTGGCTATCGCTACCGCCATTACCTGCTCTGAATTCAGAAGAAACTTTTAAAGGTAAAAGGGTAAAAAAGTAAAAAGGTAAAAAAACTTTTAAAGGTAAAAGGGTAAAAAGGTCAAAAAATACAAAAGCGATAATTAGAAATTAAAACAAGATAGTTATGGAAGTAAATGAATTATTTAAGCATCGCAGCATAACTGCCTGCATGAGAGCATCATACGATACCATAACAAGTGACTTCAGATCACTCGTAAAGCAGACATGGACTACCCATGTTCCATTTGCAATATTGCTGGCTATCGTACTCTATTTCCTCCTCCCCAACAAACCGCTTCACGATTGGGGAGCCGTGAATCCGATGGCTTCGTTCATTCTGCAAACCATCATTTACGGAGCCACTATCGTGATGGCTATCGTATCATTCTGGCATCTCCTGCCAAGAAAGCAACTGTGTCCTAAGGGCGAAAAGCGCAAGATAGGAAAATCCCTCCTCCGCATTCTCCGCCACTTCGGAGGTTTCTTTCTGACCAGTTTTCTCGGCATGATTATCGTAGGCATCGCTACCTTTATCGCAGCCCTGCCTTCCATCATCCTCATCATCGCACAGTTCTATTCACAGCTCGGTGCACTTGATGGCGACCCGCTCGGTGTGCCGGGTTATTTCACCCCACTCCTCTTTCTGGTGTTCACCATCACCTTCCTGCTCATCATCTATGCCCTGAGCTGGCTTGGCATTTCACTTGCCTATCAATTCGGCTCTTACAAGGTGCAAGACGAAGAGAAACGGAGAATGAAGGAAAGTCAGAAAATGGCAACTACAGAGATAGAAAAATATTAATCGTATTAACATAATATATAAGAGAAATGAAACAGACAAGATTACTCTTCATCGACCGCGATGGAACTCTGATTCAGGAACCAGAGGACGAACAGATTGACAGCTTCGAGAAGCTGGTATTCACCAAGGGCGTGTTCCGCAACCTCGCCTTCATTGCCCAGCACACCGACTACGAGCTGGTGATGGTGAGCAACCAGGACGGACTGGGCACCGACTCCTTCCCGGAGAACACCTTCTGGCCAGTACACAACTTCATCATCCAGACCCTGGAGAGCGAAGGCATCCACTTTGCCAAGCAGCACATCGACCGCCACTTCCCTGAAGATAACTCGCCGATGCGCAAGCCAGGAACAGGCATGCTGACCGAATACATCGATAACCCTGCCTACGATATGGCAAACAGTTATGTAATCGGTGACCGTGAAACCGATACCCAGCTTGCAGAAAACCTGGGTTGCAAGAGTCTGATTCTCGGAAAAGACGGCATGGACTGGGACAAGATAGCCGAGATTCTCTTTGCCGGCGACCGCATCGCAGAGGTGAAGCGCACCACCAAGGAAACGGATATCTACATCAAGGTAAATCTCGATGGTTCAGGAAAATGCGACATCTCTACCGGTCTCGGTTTCTTCGACCACATGCTGGAACAGATAGGCAAGCACGGCATGATGGATCTCACCATCCATACCAAGGGCGACCTCTATGTGGATGAGCATCATACCATTGAGGATACGGGTATTGCACTGGGCGAATGCCTGCTGCAGGCTTTAGGTGATAAGCGCGGAATAGAAAGATACGGCTACAGTCTGCCAATGGATGATTGTCTCTGTCAGGTAGCATTGGATTTCGGTGGTCGTCCATGGCTGATTTGGGATGCCGAGTTCCACAGAGAGAAGGTGGGCGAAATGCCAACCGAGATGTTCAAGCATTTCTTCAAGAGTCTGAGTGATGCGGCAAAGATGAACCTCAACATCAAGGCTGAGGGCGAGAACGAGCATCATAAGATAGAAGGCATCTTCAAGGCACTTGCCCGCTCGCTGAAAATGGCGGTAAAGAGAGACATCTACCACTTCGAGCTTCCTAGTTCTAAGGGAATGCTGTAAGGAGTTTATAGTTAAGAGTTTATAGTTTATAGATGACTGTTGCTATAAACTATAAACTCTTAACTATAAACTATTATTAGAACTTTGTCATGAACTCCACAACAATCTTATCTTTTTCTGAAACTTTAGCTATACCACCCTTACGATAGAAATACTTCTCGTAGTTGATACGGATATCTGAGATGAATGGCTTGGCAAGGCTCAGGGTTACACCGCCCGTAACACGATGGCGCTTATAATCATTAATTTTCAAGGCACCAAGCTCTGTATCAGAACCGCCATATCTTGTACCATCACTATGGTCGCTCATGAAATCATATCGTGCCAAAGGCGAAACCTTCCTGATGATGCTCTTAGGATTAGCCACCGGAATGTCATAGCATACGAAACCATCGAATGCATGAACATCGTGAAAGGCATCCTTGCTGTAATGCTTGTAAAGATACTCAGCCTCAGCAATAAAACCACCCTTGTGGAAAGTGATACCGCCATCATACATTGTTACCGTAACATCAGATGGCTTGATCTTCTGGGTACTCAACACCAGGTTGACATTCGGAAAGAGGAACTGAGCCTTGGCTGAATAGTTGACGCCCTTGGTCCAGTAATCCTTCTGGTTGGTCAAACCCGAACCGTTAAAGATACCGGCATTCACCACGATAGGGAAACCTACATTCCAGGTGTATCCGATTTCGGCACCCACGTCGCGCACGTTACCCACCTGCTTGGCGATGAACGAGCGGTTGGCGAAGTACTGCTGATGAGGAGAACGGTGAGCATCAATAGTGAATGGCACACGCTCCTGACCGATGGTAAGCTGCAGTGTCTTCCAAGGCTTGATGCGGGTATAAGCATCGAGCATCTTGATCTTACCCTCATCACAGAGATCAATCTCAGCCTTATAACTAACCTCCTTTGTTACATTTCCTGCTACATTGATACGGGCCGTACGCACCTCAAATCGTCCCTCCCCTTCTTCGGTTTGGTATTCATACTTAGAACGGATGGTTCCACCTATCTTCATTGTCTTGACGAATTCAGGCACATTGTTTCCAAGAGAACTCTTTTCTGAGTTTTGGGCATTCATTCCCATCGACACCATAGCGAGTGCTATCAACAGATACGTTTTCTTCTTCATTTTTACCTTATTATATATAGCATAATTGATTGTTACCAACAAGAAAGCAATCCCGTTATGAATTGAAATCCTACAAGATGCCTTTCTATTTCTTTTCGGCTGCAAAGATAAGGAGAAAATGTTTCTTTCACAAAACATAAGTGTTACAAATGTGTTACATTGTCTGTTTACAAAGCGTGTAATATGATTGTAACGCCCGTAATATCGATGTAACATCATCGTCATAAACATGTAACCATCTTTTCGCTCTAGTTTAAAAATATCGCCGTACCTTTGCAACCGAAAAGAAATACAATTAACATATATGATTATATGAAGGAAAATAAAAAAGCGATTTTGGAGATTCTCAAGAAGAAGTCCAAGAAAGACGGTAAGTTTGAAAACTTGGTTCTCAACCTCGCCTTACAGAAGATTGACAGCGATAATTTTGAGTTTGACGGCGGGGCAGTCTATACCGCCGACAAGAAGCGCTTGGTTTACTACATGAACCATGATGCCAGTTTTACGATTCCCGAGGGAGTAGAGATTATCGGAGAGATGGCTTTCCGTGGCAAGAAACAATTGGCTCATGTCATCATCCCTAGTACGGTGAAGGAGATTGAACATGATGCATTCTATGATTGTGATGAATTGGATAACATTTATATACCAGCCAGCGTGAAAGCTATCAAAGCATACGCTTTCGCTGAATGCGACAAACTGAAGAAGATTACTTTCGCAGGAACTCCAGAAAAGTTGAGCCGTCATACTTTCGATGACTGCGACCAGTTGCACGACATCATCGTTCCAGCAGGCAGCAGCAAGTTCTTCCGTAAAGAGCTTCATTTTATCGACGGAGATACAGATTTCCTCGTTCTGGAAGTACCAGGCAAAGACTCTAAAGAACCTTCTAAGAACAAGAAGGACGAGAAAGTTTCTGAAAAGAAAGCTAACGCAGAGAAGAAAGAAAAGACTTCTGAAAAGAAAGCTGACTTAGAGAAGAAGGAAGCTGCTCCAGAAAAGAAAGTTGAAAAAAAGAATAAGAAAGAGTCTACAAAAATAAAATAACCCACAAACTTTCGAATGTGGTTCAAGAACGGACTGCAAGCCCAAAAGCCCCTAGCCCAGGGCGTATGGAAAGACATTAGAAAGTTAAATAACTCTATAATTAGCAAACGACTATGACCAAAGAAGAATTACTCAAAAAGGCATACGTAGAACGCGATATCAGTTGGATGTACTTCAACCATCGCATTCTCCAGGAAGCAGAGAAAGAGTACGTCCCATTGTTGGAGCGTCTCTCTTTTCTCGGTATTTATTCCAATAACCTTGACGAGTTCTTCCGTGTCCGCGTGGCATCACTCAACCGCATGCTCAACCAGAAGCTCGACAAGGATACCGAACAGCAGATTAAGAAATCACTTAAAACAATTAATAAACTCAATGAATCTTATTCGAAAGAATACACTGAGGCGGTGGATACGGTTTTCCGAGAGCTTGAAGTACACAAGGTTCGCCTGCTCAACGAAGACCAGCTCAACGACGAGCAGAAGGAATTCCTTACGCAGTTCTTCTACGACAAGCTCAATGGTTCTATCAACCCTATCTGGCTCAACGAGATAGACGACCTCTCCACACTGGAGGACAACCGCATTTACCTTGCCGTAGAAAAGGCTGAGGATGACAAGAAGAAGAAGAAATATGCCGTAGTAAAGGTACCAGATAGAGTTTACGGACGCTGGGTAAAGGTGCCGGCAAACGAGGGTTTTGACAACATCATGTATCTGGACGATGTCATCAGATACTGTCTACCTCTGGTATTCCTCGGTTTCAAGGAGAGCACCTACCGTGCTTTCAGTTTCAAGTTTACCAAGGATGCCGAAATGGAGATGGACAATGATGCCGACTTCGGAACCATGGAGAAGATTGCACTGGGTGTAAACAGCCGTAAGAAGGGTGAAGCCGTGCGCGTAATCTACGATCAGGAGATGCCGAAGGAACTCCAAAAGAAACTCCGTGAGCGATTGAACACCAAGGAGTTGGATGCTTCACTAGCTGGCGGTAGATACCAGAACCACAAGGATCTGATGTCGTTCCCTGATTGCGGCCACAAGGAACTGAAGTACGAAAAATGGGCTCCTATCATGAAGCCTGAGTTCCTTTCCAACGAGAGCATCCTCGACCAGATTCGTGAGAAAGACCGTTTTATCCATGTACCCTACCATAGCTTCAACGGCTACATCCGTGTGCTCCGTGAGGCAGCTATCAAACCCGAGGTGAAGGCAATCAAGACCACCCTCTATCGCCTGGCAAAGGATTCAAAGGTAGTGAAGGCACTCATTACCGCTGCCCGCAACGGCAAGAAGGTAACAGCCGTAGTAGAACTTCTGGCACGTTTCGACGAGGAGAGCAACATCAAATGGAGCAAGCGCATGCAGGAAGAGGGCGTGAACGTAATCTTCGGTGTAGAAGGACTGAAGATTCACTCCAAGCTGCTCTATATCGAATCAAAGAAGGGCAACATCGCCTGTGTGGGAACCGGAAACTTCCACGAGGGCAATGCCAAGATCTATACCGACTATCTGATGATGACAGCCCGTACTAAGCTGGTAAACGAGGTGGCTAAGGTATTCGATTTCATAGACCGTCCATTCTCACCATTCCGCTTCAACGAGCTTCTCGTCTCTCCAAACTCCATGAAGAGCCGCATCCTGCGCATGCTTGATACAGAAATCAAGAATGCCAACGAGGGCAAGGAGGCTTGGGTGAAGATGAAGATCAACCACATCACCGATACCGACATGGTAACCAAGCTCTATCAGGCTTCAAAGGCTGGCGTGAAGATAGACATCGTGATCCGCGGCAACTGTTCGCTGGTGCCAGGCATCGCCAAGCTCAGCGACAACATCCGCTGCGTGGGCATCATCGACCGCTATCTGGAGCACAGCCGTATCCTCATCTTTGCCAACGGAGGCAAGCCAAGATACTTCATCGGTTCTGCCGACTGGATGCCAAGAAACCTCATCAACCGCATCGAGGTACTCACCCCGGTATATGACGAGGATATGCAGGCAGACCTGCTCCGCACCATCTCCTATGGTATGAGAGATACGATGAACGGCAGAGTGGTAGATGGCAAGGGCGGCAAGGAGTTTGTGGAAGGCGAACCATTCCGCAGTCAGGAAGAACTTTATAAGGCATATAAATAATAAAGCATATAAATAATGATGAATTTAGCATCCATTGATATCGGCTCAAACGGAGCCCGACTCCTCATCAAGCGCTTCGATCCCGAGGCAATCCGAGAGGAAGACCGCATCAAAAAACTCATGTTCATCCGCATCCCATTGCGATTGGGTAAGGATGTATTCACCCTGGGAAAGGTTTCCAAGGAGCGTGAGAAGATGATGCTCCACATGATGAAGGGCTTCAAGCAATTCATGAAACTCAATGACGTAGAGGCATTTCGCGCCTGTGCCACTTCAGCCATGCGCGATGCCGAGAACGGCAAGAAGGTGCTCAAGAAGATAGAGAAGCAAACCGGCATCAAACTCGAAATCATCAAGGGGCAGGAGGAGGCACAGCTCCTCTACAACAACCTGGTAGAGAAAACAGACTCCAACGAGGGCAGCTTTGCCTACATTGATGTGGGCGGTGGTTCCACGGAGGTGAGTATCATCCATGACGGTGTGCTCGCCGAAAGCTATTCCTACAACATGGGTACTCTGAGAATGCTGAGCGGCAAGGTGACTGCCGAAACCGAAAAGCTCTTCAAGGAGAACCTGACGAGATATGCCGAGCAATACGGCGACATCAGGATCATCGGTTCGGGTGGCAACATCAACAAGTTGAACAAGCTGGCACGCCACAGCAAGCAGGACTCCAAAAACCTGACGCTTGCCGAACTGAAGCGTCTCTATTCGATGATGCAGCCCCTGAGCATCGAGGAGCGAGAGATTTCTTTCTCCCTGAAGGAAGACCGTGCCGATGTCATCATTCCTGCCGCTGAGATCTTCCTCAAGGCATGCGAATACCTGAAGTGTGAAAACATCATGGTGCCCAACATCTCGCTCGCCGACTCCATCGTGGATGGACTCTATGAGAAGATGATAGCAAAAACAGAGGAATAAACCACTTCATCCACAAATAAAAAAGATCCGAGACAGACTGGCTAGAAATAGCCGCTGTTTCGGATTAACTTTTTTATAATTCGGATAAAAGAGGTATTTGCTATACTTCAGATAAGAGAGTAAGTACGTATCCCTTTTTCTTCAGCGACTCAATCTTAACGGTCGCATCATGCTGAAGAGCATGACGGAGATACGTCATCTGCACATTCACAGCCAGGGAGTTGGCATAGCTCACGGTTCCCCACACCGCCTCCTGTATCATCTCCTTGCTTACTACATTACCGATATTCTTCGCCAGCAGACGGAGGATGTCGGCTTGTCGGCTGGTGATGAGCACACGAGAGGAACGGGTACGAAGCTCATTGTTGTTATAGCAGAAGGTGGTTTCTCCGAAACGATACACCTCCTCTTCTATCGTCTCACTCTCATTCATGGAGAACCGCTCCTCTATTCTTGCCAGCAACTCTTCCGGATAGAAGGGTTTGGCAAGATAATCGTTTGCCTTCAGGGAGAAACCTTTCAGCCGATCGTTCTTCTCCGTACGGTCGGTGAGAAAGAAGATAAGTACCTTCGGGTCGATGGCTCTGATGCGCTCAGCCACCTCATAGCCATCCATCTCCGGCATATTGATGTCGAGCAATACCAGGTCGGGCTTCACCTCCGGGAACTGCTCCCATGCCTTCTTGCCATTGCCGGCATAAGTCACATCGTAGCCATGCTGCTGCAGGAAACTCTTCAGCAACATGGAATACTTCAAGTCATCGTCTGCAAATAATATCTTGATCATTTTTTCTGTTGTTTATAGCGTTAAACCGGATACATCAGGAGAGCTGCGGGATGACAATCGAAATCCTGGTTCCCTTGCCCACTTCGCTCTGCATCATTTTTCTGCCCCCATGGGCCTTCACAATCATATCCACAAAACTCAAGCCCAAGCCGATGCCCGGCTGCATCATATCCGGGTAAGCATTGCTGCGATAGAACTTCGTCCAGACTCTCTGCTGTTCGTCGGGCGAAATTCCGATACCATTATCTGATACAGAAATCATGACTTCCTCCTTCTCGGTATCTCGGCAGGCAACATGGATATTGACAATGTCGCCGGAATACTTCACCGAGTTCTCCATCAGATTGCTGACCACATTCAGAAGCTGGTCTCTATCTCCCATCATCCTATCGGAAGTGCGCTGGTAATCGAGCGAAACATTCACCTCCTTCTGCCTGTTCTTTCGATACACAGCCACCAGATTCAGCAAAGCGGCATGGATATCGAAAGAAGTTATCTGGAGTGGGATATGTTCCTCTGCCCTGATTACTTCCCGGAGTTTGGCGAGATAGGCGGTCAGGTTATCGCTCTCCTCTCTAACCGTCTCCATGATGAGAGCATTCTCATCCTTCTCATCTGTCTTTTGAGAAGAGAATACAGATACACACATCTTCAGCGTCTGCACGGGGCGTTTCAGCTCGTGAATCATCGTATGCACAAAGTCGCTTCGCATCTTATCCACCTTCTTCTGCAGGAGCATCACCTTGATGAGATAAGCTATGCTCAGGAGAAGCATGATGGTAACCAGCAGACTTCCTATCATCTGCCACATCATTCCCTTCAGGATGGGCAGCATCGGCACCTGCATCCTCATTTGCATCGACTGATACTGGATAGGATTGAAAGGCACTTGCACCAGCATTTCGTGATGAAACAAGGTAGGAGACTCTACGATTCTTGTCTGCCACAGACGATGCTTGCCCGTCTTCATCTCTGCCCCGATGAAATCATTGCCCAGTTTTCTACTGATGAAACGGTCAAAATGCGCCTTATCAAAACGGGTAAGCTGGTAAGTGATGTAAGTATTCAGGCAATCAAAAGAATTATTGGAATCCGTCTCACGCAAATCGAAAGTATCTCTCTTCTCCATCACATTACCGAATCCCGGCTTGCGATACACCACTCCACCAATGATTGTATCCGTATCCAGCGGAGAGCAAACCGTTGTAACGGGACGCTTGTAGTCTGAAAAATATGCCGAGACGACATAACCGATATGTGATTTTTCTTTTACCGCTTCTCCGATATTTGTCTGATAAGTGACTATTGCCTGTTCCGCCTTTTCGGCATTTTTCTTCCCCATCTCTCCCATCGAATAGGTCACGCTATTATAGAGCCAATAGGTCTGCAAGCCTATCAGCAGGAAAGAGGAAAGGATGGCGAGCAGCCAGACTTGTTTGATTCTTCTATTCATATCATTTTTTCTTTTTTCGATACAAAGGTACGAAGATTTCATTATATATAATAAGGTGAAGCAAGATTATTTTGCCAGCGTAATGTTTCAGTAATGATTATTTGCGATTTTGAGCCCGAAAAGCTGTTCCTTTGCAGACGAAAACAAAAAGCAAGGAAGAAAATGAAGAAAGAAACAGTTATATGGGCGATGCTAGCCACCACCACCTGTGCAACTGCACAAAATGGGAAATTCCCGACATCTGGAGTTTCCGCAGACTCGGTACAGACGGAAAAAGATTCGATCAAAGCTGATAAGGAGACTGAGATCTATGCTGATAAGGAGGCTGAGACAAAAGCTGATAAGGAAGCCGAGATTCAAGCCGTAACAGTAACAGGTCATCGCCGGATGTACAAGATGAGAAACGATGCCTTGGTTACCCGTGTCCGTAATACTCCTTTGGCAAAGGAGCCAACGCTGGATGATGTATTGAAGCACATACCCGGTATGAAACAAACCGCCGACGGAAGCCTGGAGGTAAACGGACTGGGAGCACCCACCATCTATCTCAACGACAAAAAGGCTACCTCTGCCGAACTCTCTCATCTCGATGTGAAGCTGATAGATGAAATAGAACTCATTACCACTCCTGGTGCAAAATATGATGCAACGACGGAAGCCGTACTGAGAATCCTGACGAGAAGAACAGACGAGGGTATATTCGGCAAGATGCAGGTGTATGATAAATTGAGCGAGGTGAACACCAACCACGAGGAATTGACCCTGGGTTGGGTAACGAAGAAGATTTCGCTCACAGGATTTTACGGCTACACAGACAACCGATACAATGTGCATCAGCCACAGGAAGCGCTCGTAAGAGCCAATGATGGCGAATATCTCTTCGGAACCGACCGCCATGGCAAGAACAAGGCAAATTATAACGCTACAGAACTCAACTTCGACTGGTTGCTCAGCAAGCAACACGAAGTGGGAATACAATGGGAAGGGCTTTGGCTGAATGGCGGTAGAAGCGAGAAACAGCAGCAGTACTATCGCTATCCTAACCCAGCAGGAGAAGATACAAATAGAGAGATGAAGCTTTCTGATGCGGATGGCGAGATGAAGTATTTTGATGCGGAGAGCCAGCAATGGGGACACCAGCGCAGTCACCACTTCAACCTCTTCCATCTGGCTAAATGGTCGAAGCATTTCTCATCACAGATTTATCTGGACTATGCAAGGAACAAGGATTCTGACAGCCAGCCTATCACGGAGAAAGAAGGTAGCGAGATGCAGGAAACCCTCAACCGCTCTAATTCCAACTACGATATCTATAGTGGAAGAATCGAAGTCAAGCAACTCATCTCTGATAAACATTCCATCAACTATGGTGGCGAATGGAGCCTGATGGAAGGCAAGGGAAAAACCGAAAGTTCTGCCGATATGCTTGGAACTACGGAATACAAAAACCACGATACCAAGACGGCTGCTTACCTGCAATATCAGGGTGAAGCTGGCAGATGGAGCTGGTGGGCAGGCATCCGATACGAGCATCTCACATCCCGATACACCAATCTGTCGGAGATATCTCCCGACAATATGGAGCGCCATTACGACCAGTGGTTTCCATCGTTCGGTATCACTCTCAACGAACCATCGTGGCATCACTCGCTCAGCTTCCGAACTACCACCGCCCGACCTTCTTTCAGTCAGCTAAGCGGGAACATCTACTATACCTCGCGCTTTCAGTATCAGATCAGTAATCCGAAGCTGCAGCCTGTCAACACCTATCGTCTGACCTACTCGGTACAGTGGAAAGATTTCATGGGAATGTTGAGATACACCCGTACCGACCACTCCATCATGTATGTGCATGAAGTGCCGGAAGACAAGCCCGTAAGATACGTGAGTACATTCATGAACTTCAACAAGATTCAGAAATACATGGCATATCTCAACTGGGGACACGTCTTCGGCTGCTGGCGCCCAAATGTAAATGCAAGCATCACCTACCAGCGCTTCTCCGTAAATGATCATGGAGAGCTAATCAGTTACAACGGAGCAACTTGGAATGCATCGTTTGACAATTACTTCACGCTACCAAACGACTATCAGCTGTCGCTCTCCTACAGTTTTGACAACGGAGGACAAGTGGGCAAAACGAAGTTCAGCCCCACTCAGAACTGGAGTCTTGGTGCCAACAAATCGTGGATGGACGGCAGATTACAGGTTGCCTTCAGTGCCAACGACCTCTTCCATCAGCAGCTCTTCAAGGAGAGAATCCACGAGCATGCCGTTGACTTCTCCCAGACTGAGGATTACAAGCTATGGAGCTACAAGTTGACCGTAACCTGGAAATTCAACAAGCGCAAGGGAAGATACAACGGCATGAACAGTGCGGAAGATGAATTGAACCGACTATAGCCGGACAAGACTCTCTTGTCTTAATGATCTTTATAATTTCAAGTATCCGGGTTATCCCACACCCAGCAGTTCTACTTCGAATATCAGGGTAGAACCGCCTGGGATGCCCGGCTGCGAGAACTTGCCGTAACCCATCTCGGCTGGGATGTAAAGTTCCCACTGGTCGCCCACGTGCATCTGCTGCATGGCAACAATCCAGCCATCTATCAGGTCGCTCAATCGCATGGCGAACGGCGTACCGCCACGGCTGGAATCAAACTTCTTGCCGTTGATGGTCCAACCGGTATAATGAGCCGTCACAATGCTGCGTCGGCTAGGCTGTGCACCCTTCGGGGCGCCCTGCTTCAACACCTTATAATATATACCACGAGGCAGCGCCATAACGCCCTCCTCTTTTGCCTTTTCCTCCAGCCAACGCTTGTTGGCCTCAACATATTCTCTTTTTGCCATAAAACTATTTGATACTTGATATACTATGATTTTTGCGCAAAGTTACAAAAATCTATCGTATCTGCAAAAGAAAAAGGGGAACTTTTCTTCTTTTATCAAAGAAAAGCAGTACCTTTGCATCCTAATCATCAAAAAATACGATATGCCACAATCACTACATATTGCAATCATTGGTGGGGGTGCCGCAGGATTCTTTGCGGCGATAGAGGCCAAGCGCAACTTCCCTCACGCCGACATCACTATATTCGAGAAGAATTCGAAGGTTCTCGCCAAAGTGGAAATCACGGGAGGAGGAAGATGTAATCTTACCAATTCCTTTGAGGAGATTTCCGACTTGAAACAGGCGTACCCCCGAGGACATAAACTGATGAAGCGACTCTTCAAGAGATTCGACTACCAGCATGCCTTTAACTGGTTTGAGGAGAACGGCGTGCCACTGGTTACGCAGGAAGACCAATGCGTGTTTCCGCAATCACAGGATTCGCACAGCATCATCGACTGTCTGGTGAATACCGCCAAGCGACTGGGCGTGAAGATACAATGCAACCACCAGCTCACCGCCATCACCGAACTGGAGGATGAGCGCCTGCTCCTGGATTTCAAGGTTTCAAAAGAAAAGGGAAATCTATCGGGTGCATCTTCTGCCTCTTTTCAGAAAGCATCTTCTGCCTCTCATCCCTTTTCCGAAATCAGGCAGATAGCCTTCCACCGGGTAGCCATCACCACGGGCGGTCATCCCAAGATGGAAAGCTTCAAGCATCTCTCTGACCTGGGACATGCAATAGAGCAGCCTATCCCATCGCTCTTCACCTTCAACATCGCCGACAAGGCTTTCAAGAACCTGATGGGCACGGTGGTAGAACCTGTATATACCAGCATTCCAGGCACCAAGCTGAAGGCAGAAGGTCCGCTCCTCATCACCCACTGGGGCATGAGCGGTCCTGCCGTGCTGAAACTCTCAGCCCATGCTGCCCGCTATCTGCACGAGAACAATTATCAGATCAGGATTTCCGTAAACTGGGTACACGAGAGCAACCGCTCGCTGGTGGAAGAGAACATCCAGGGCATCATCATCGCCAACCCACAGAAGCAGCTGGCAAGCATACGCCCCTATAATCTGCCAACCCGCCTCTGGCTCTTCCTGATTCAGAAGATGGGATATGCACCCGAGAAGAAATGGAGCGAAATGGGAAAGAAGAGTTGCAACCTGCTGATAGAAACCCTCACCAACGACCTCTATCAGGTGAACGGCAAGGGAGCCTTCAAGGAGGAGTTTGTTACCTGCGGCGGTATCAGCCTCAGCAACATCGACCTGCATACCCTGGAGAGCAAGGTGTGCCCTCACCTCTTCTTTGCCGGCGAAGTGCTCGACATCGATGCCATCACCGGCGGCTTCAACCTTCAGGCAGCCTGGACCACGGGATATGTGGTGGGACAACATATAGGAGAATAGCCTATTCTTCTTTAGAAACAAAATCTTTCACGATGCGGGTGTATTCCTCGTGATGGTCGCGATATGCCATAGCATGAACGGAACCTTTGGCGATGAAGATGGCTTTTCTGCCTTTCGTCTTTGCCTCATAAAGCGGATGAAGCATGGCGTATGGCACGAAGGCATCCTTGTCGCCATGGATAAAGAGCATCGGTTTGGTGCTCTTGCGTACCTGCTCTATCTGCTGCGCCTCGGCGAACGACCAGCCGTAGCGATGCTGGCAAAGGGCGGAAGTGGTATTCATCAGCGGGAAGGCAGGCAATCCAAACTGGTCTTTGAGCTGAGCGGAAAACTCATCCCATACGCTGGTATAGCCGCAGTCCTCCACAAAGCACTTCACGTAATCGGGAGTCTTCTCTCCCGATACTGCCATCGTGGTTGCCGCACCCATCGAAATGCCGTGAATCACCTGACGGGTATTCTTCACTTTTCGTTCATCACTCTTTGCTCTCAGTTCGTCACCCTTCACTTTAAAAATCTCATTGGCGATTTCCGACCATCTGATGACATCCCATCTATCCTTCCATCCCATCTGGATATGATCGCCCTCGCTCTCTCCATGTCCATACAGATCTGGCAGGAGCACATTATACCCCATATCGTGATTATAGAGATAGGCGATGTGCAGCATACCCTCGGAGCGCACCTGATAGCCATGCACCACCACGGCAGTCTTTTCCGTAGTATTCGGTGCATAGAGATAGATGGCATGGGCCTTGTAGCCCGACGGCATCACGACAAAGGTATCCTTCACGCAATGGTGCTGATACACAGAGTCCATCCAGCCTATCATCCAAGGGCACTCATTCTTCATCCTATTCTTCCAATGCTCAGCTGTCATTCTCTCCTCCTTCGGATAGTTGAGCGAATAATTGAGCATATAGTTGCTGCCGCCATACAGTCCCAGCACCACAAGCACCACCAAGCCCAGAGCCGAAGCGATGCCTATCTTTCTCATCTTTTTCTGTTTCATCTTCTTCATTTCTTATTGCTATTACATATATCTATTATAGAATTTCCGCTGCAAATTTAAGGAAAAAGATGGAAATGGCAAAGAAACAGAGGAAAAAATCCTGTTAAACGAAGCTATAATCTGCTCTTTTCTGCATTACCAGCACCCGTACCCTTATACTTGCTCTTGGTGGCATTGAAGTTATAAGTTACCATCAGAGCAAAAGAACGAGAATTCATCTTGCACTTCTTGAACATAGACATACATGTGGCAAACGACTTCTCATTATCGTTCTGACCATGGAAGAGATCGTTTGCCTCCAACTGAATGCTAAGACTTTTCTTTAAGAACATCTTCTTGACAGAAAGATTCAAAGCACTGACACTACCCACTTCTGAGAAGCCAGAACTATGAGATGAAGATATGAAATAATCTACATTAGCCGACCAATCGTGACTCAAGGAAAACCAGTTGTTCAACCGAACAGAGAATTGAGGCTTGCGGAGATTACCATGATAACCATACTTCTCACCATTCACAAACTGTTGTTCAAAATCCAACTCCCACATCGGATGCCAAAAACCAAACACAGGAGTTGCCACTAAAGATAAGTCCATTAACTGTAAATAATCTATATTATAGGGCTTACTAAGCAGAATATCTGAGGTTGTATCATATAGCATTTCAAGAGTGGTGATGGCATGTTTGTTATAACCATAATTGGCAGAAAATCCTAACCAACCATACTGAACATCCCATCCTAAATTATATATATTGGTAGGAAGCAAGGAAGGATTGCCACCCTCGTAAATATAACGGTTGTCATATCTGGTAAAACCGGAAAGGACATCATAAGAAGGACGCTGAGTTTTCATCGATGCACTCCACTCCATCTGAAGTTTCCCCTTCTGATAACCAAGAGAGAATGTAGGGAACACATTATCGTATGTCCTATTCATCTCCCGTTCAGAGCAGTCATGACTTACATGCTCATATCTAGCTCCAGCCTGTAAGCCAATATGATTGCCTATAGCAAGATCGATATTGGCAAATGCTGCAAAGTTTTGCTCTTCTATCCTACTGTCAGAAGTGGCGATATACTCCTGTTCGTTCAGATAGAAATTATGAACATGACTATTGGTATATTCTGTTCCAACATTGAGATTTACTTTTTCAAAAAGAGGATAACCCAATTCCAACTTACCAGCCAACATGCGGCGTTTGTTTCTTGTTATACTGTTCACATCACGTGAGCCAAGTTCCTCACTCATTTCTACGGCATCTTGAAAAGTCTTATCAGAAGACCAAAGAGCGGTAGCGTTCAGATTCACACTCATCTTGCCCAGTTTTCCCTCATAGTAGGCATCCGCCTCATGAACAGGACCTTGAATCGTACTACTTTCATCGTCATCATACTTCACTTTGCCTGCATGCTTCCCATCTTCCTTCACCTCATAGTCTGACTGCAGATTGAAATATTCATAGGTATTATTATAGACACTATAGAAGATACCCAATGAATTGTCATCATCTATCTGATAGTTCATTCCCCATTTTCCGTATGGATTATGGGAACGCAACGTTCCTGAATAGTGCATCGCCAAGTTTACCTGATGCTGATTACCCATAATCGTGGACTCCGTAGTTTGAGAAAGATGACGATAGGTGTCATTCCATGCCAAGAGCGAGAAGATATCCAAGCCACCCATGCGATAATTGAGATTTAAATTCTCTATCCAATTATTCTTTTCGGCAAAGGAATACTTGGAATAGAGACTGCCACTCAAACCCGTTCCCTGTTTCTTGATGGTATGTATACGAATGACAGAACCCACCTCGGCACTATATTGTGCACCAGGATTGGTAATGACATCCACATTTTTCACCTCCTTGGAAGAGAGATGCTGCAATTCCTTGGTATCAGTAACTTTTCTGCCATTGATATAAATCTCAGGAGTACCTTTTCCGAATACGCTACAACCTCCATCGGCGTTCACTCTTACACGAGGAACCTGTTTCAATAAGTCGGAAACCATACCTACATCACTCAACAACGTACCCTGCACCTGAGTCTGGAATCCACCATGGGTCAACTTGGTGCGAGGGCGAACCGCCTTCACCATCACTTTCTGCAGGTTCATTGTAGCCTCCTTCAGAGTAATAGAACCTATCTTACCAGTATTATAAGTATCGACAGCGGTATGATAGCCCACACAACTTACTCTTACTATCGCCTTTCTCGCTCCACAGGGAATCACGAACTGGCCGTTCTCATTCGTCACACCGCCATTAATCAATGAAGAGTCACGAACATTCAGCAGGGCTACATTGGCGAAATCTACAGGGCGTTTCTTATTGTCTATGATACGGCCTATCATCTTGGTGGGAGTCTTCTGCGTACACTCCACAAAGATGTTTTCGCCATCTATCGTCATCTTCATCGGATAGAAGCCCATAATCTGGCGGATGGCATCCGGAGCAGTTCGCTTCACGATACTCGTTGTAACCGTGAAATCTTCCAACTCATCATACATAAAATTGATACGATAATCCTTGGTGCTCTTGGCAAGGATGGTGAGCGCTTCTGACATAGAAGTGTTGCGGAAGCTGCGGGTGATGCGTTGGGCATAGATGGTCTGAAGAGAAAGGCTCATCAGACCTGCCAGCAGCATGATATATCTTAATCTTTTCATCTTATTCCACGATTAAAGTTTGACCTTCATGACGAATATTCACTTTCTCGAAATGATTCATCAGTTCGATGATATCATCCAGACTCATGTTCTTCTCCAGTTGCAGGAAGAGACGGATATGGCGAGCCGACTCGTTCTGATAAGTTATCTGGAGATGAAAATGCTCGGCGATAGGAGTCAGGATATTCTGAAGTTCAGCGTTTTCGTAAACCAATGGAAACTGGGCAAGACTTGCAGAATCTGTTTTTTCTTCTATGTTGGATTTCTGAGGAGCGGAAACCTGCTGGATAGAATCCTTTCGGGATGACACGAGTTCGGTTTTGTTCTTATCTGATGCCTGATGAGAACGGGTTACCAGATGAATAGCAGCAAAGGTGATGCCGGAGACGACAAGGACGGCTGCAACGGCAGCCACCTTTCTCATCGGGCTCCAGAGAGGAAACAACTTGGCGGTTTGCTGGGTTTCTGCATTCTGACTCATCTCTTCTTTCTGCTGCTTTTCTTCTTTCAGCTTCATCTCATCTTTCAGTTTCTCCCATTCTGCATCAATCGAAGGCATCTTCATCTTTTCCTTCGACTTGGCGAAATCCAGAGACTGTCGGGTCTCTACCAACTGCTGATAGAGTTCGTTCACTTCCTCATCGCCCAGAAGTTCATCCTTCTGGGTTTCGGAATACTTTTCGGGATGCTCCAGGAAATCGAGGAGCATATCCCATTTCTGAGAATCCATCTTCTGAGGATTTATGTCAGATAATTCATGTTTCATTTTCTTTCCTTTCTTCATTTTAGGGTTATTGTTTTCCTTTCAACTTTTCTCTGAGCGTTCGCAAACCTTTTACGATATGCTTATTCACTGCCGAGACACTGATGCCCAGCTCCTCCGCCGTATCCTTATACGACATTCCTTCCCGATAGCACAATCGGATGACGGAAGCCGTCTGGTCGGTCAGGTTATGGTCGATGCAATCCACAGCAGCCTGCCATCGCTCTTCCAGACGAGAAGGTTCCTCCTCCGTCAATTTCTCTTCCGAGAGAGGGAGAAGCCGTTTCAGTCGTTCATCTCTCTTCTTTCTGGCTATAAGATTGATGCAGGCATTCTTCACGCTCCGCATCAGGTAAGCCCGGTCTGGAACCAGCTGTTTATCCCACAATCTGGAGAACACATCACTCACCACATCCCTCGCCTCCTCATTATCATGAAGCAAGGCAAAGGCGAAGCGATACATCTGCTCGTAATGGTCGTGGAACAGCCGTTCCATCCGCTGTTCATTTTCTTCTGTCATCACGTCATTTTCTTCTTGTTTCTACTCTTATATACAAGCTTTCCGGAAATCAATTACCCCTAAAATGAAGAAATCTTCTACTTTTTTCGAAAAACCTATGCAAAGGTAATAAAAAACACCATAAAACCAAGTAATTTGAACTATTATTGCAAGAAAATCCTGCAAAAACTTGGAACATAAAAAATAAAATCGTATATTTGTGGCAAAAATGGAAAGATAATGAAAACGACAAACGATTATATTACCATACTTCGCAAATACCTGAGCACCAAAGCTGATGCTTATGGTATTACAAAGATTGGAATCTTTGGATCTGTGGCTAGAAACGAACAGACCGAAGACAGCGATGTTGATGTTTGTGTGGAAATGAAAAAGCCCGACTTATTTACAATGGTACACATCAAGGAAGAACTGCAAGAGCTCTTTGGTAAGCCTGTAGATATTGTCCGACTTCGCAATAATATGAATCCGATGCTTTTGAAGCAAATTAAAAGAGATGGAATCTATGCATGACGAAGAACTAATCATCACAATTTTGACATAGATGAATCTATTGTCTTTGATGTAGTCAAGAACAAACTCCCTGGAATGTTAGAAACAATTTATAAGATGATAGAAGAATTATAAGAAACATCGGCCAAGCAAAGAGCAAACCAACATGGTTTTGCCTTCGCTTGACCGATTGTCATATATTCATTGTTTTAAGAGAGTTTCTTTCTGGAAAAAGCTACATGAAGCGATTATAATCTCATAAAGAATCCGTGTAATCTCTCCCGATGTCCTTGAAATTACATGGCGACGCAGGAATATCTGTGTCGTGATGTAGGAAAGATTACGTCGCAATGTGGTAAAGTCTACATCGGGACGTAATTTTTGGGGGTATCTATAAGGTTTCATATCAGATTCTTTTTTGATTTAACATCGAGCTTATACGCACACGAAAAAGTTTTTTTCATATACATCAGTTTTTCTTTTTTCTGTTTCTTATTATCTATACAGTTGAGCCAAGCGAAAAACTAAGCAAAACATAGATTATTTTCGAAAAACCTATGCAAAGGTAATAAAAAACTAGAAAAAAGCTTGCTCTTTCGAATAAAAAGTGTATCTTTGCACCAAGAAACAATATCATTATATTATGGGTAAACGAGCCATCATAGAAGCTTTACGCCATTATTTCAGCACCCAACCCGTACTGAAAGCCTGGCTGTTCGGCTCTTTCTCCAGAGGGGAAGAAACGAAGGATAGCGATGTCGATATTATGGTTTCTTTGGACAAGAGCAAACCTATAGGTTTAAAATTCTTCGGCATGTGGAGTGATTTGGAAGAACTCTTAGGTAGAAAAGTTGATTTGGTATCAGAAGGAACCTTACTCCCTTTTGCACAGGAATCAGTAGAACGTGATAAAATCTTAGTCTATGAGAGAACGAAGTAGAGATAAAAACCGCCTAGAGCATATGCTCCAGGCGATAGAAAGAGTCAAAAACAAGATTATTTATAAAGCATCACGATACTGCCTGCCGTAATGAGACAGGCTCCAAGAATGGTCTTCAGACTTACCGACTCCTTCAAGAACAGGAATGAAAGACAGATAGTAATGACCACACTCAACTTATCGATAGGAGCCACACGAGAAACATCACCCAACTGAATTGCCTTGAAATAAAAAAGCCAGGACAGTCCCGTGGCGCATCCTGATAGAAAAAGGAATATCCACGTATGGCTCGGAATAGACTTCACCTCCATCTGATGATTTCCTACGAATACAATACCCCAGGTTATCACAAGGATAATGGTGGTACGAATGGCTGTTGCCAAGTCTGAATTAATGTCTTTCACCCCCACTTTGGCGAAGATTGCCGTTAATGCGGCAAAGAATGCAGAAAGCAATGCATAATACTTCCACATAACTGATAAAGTAATAATCCTAAAACCTAATGATCTAATAATCAGGAAAAGAACATTCATTCCAATCTAGAAATTCACTCCGAAAGTTGTTCCCGCGGCAAGGGTGTTCATCCATTCCCCACTATTTTTACTGTGAGACGGCTGGAGGTTATAATCCAGGAAGAAACGGATGCCATAGTTTTCTTTCGCCTTATAAGAAAAGGAGATACCGCTTCCGAAACAGACGCCACAATTCTTGGGAATAATGGTGCCACCAGACAGGGAAAGAGAAGGATAAGCGATATAGCCAGCCAGCAGTTTACTTCCGATATTCCATCGGGATGTGATGGGATAAGAAAAATAAGGACCAGCCATCGCCATAATGGCATCAAAAGTTTCATGTTCTGCGACCTCATCGCCCGTTTTCTTTTCTTCCTTTGCAGTCTGGCGAGAAACAGAACCATACTTATCGCTCGTAATGATATGCGTATTGGAAACCGTAAATCTGCCACCAATTCCAAGATAAGGATTCAGAAAAAGAGCACCTTCTACACCAGCCGAACTTCCCGACGATGTTCTGAATACCTGATCCTCAGATATATCATAGTGGCTCAAAGGAATGTTTACGCCAAGATACAGCCCCAGGAACGAAGGCTTATCGTGTATGGAAAAGATTTCATTTTGCGAGAAATGTCTGACACCATTATCCTTAAACAGGAGATCGGCAATATAATAGCCAAACTCGACTGAAAGGATTCCGATGCCTGCACCCGTCAAGACATCACTCAGCCAATGCTTGTTGTTCGCCATACGCATCAAGCCCGTACCTGATGCTATGGTATAAGATCCTATCCCAATCCATGGACTCAGATATCCATATTCCTTGGCAAGCATTGTGGCGGTCATAAAAGCTGTAGCTGTATGACCAGACGGGAAAGAATGGTCATTGCTTCCATCAGGTCGCATCACATGGGTAGTAGTTTTCATCGTATTGACCACTGCTCCCATGATTGCCGCAGAGAAAGCATCAGAAGCAAGCATCCTACTCCAGGAGCTCCGGCTCTCCACACCAGCCACCTTCATACCAAGCATCACGGCTGCCGGCAGGAATTGCGTATAATCATCGAAGGGGCGATGAAATTGTTGCATATAGTCATTGCGCAGACTTCTAAAGTGCGTATCCTCTCCCTTGACAATCATACCAGTTACTATCAGAGGTGCCCCCACAAAAGTCATCTGATAGAACTTTGAATACGTGAAATCCCGCTTTTCACTATCAGTAAGTTTCTCGTTTTTCACTACTTTCTGATTCTCTACAGAACAGGTATCTACCTGCCATTCTATAGCATTGGTTTCCTGAGCTGAGATATGAAGTACACCCCAACTAGAAATTATCCATAATATTATCATTTCCTTTTTCATACCTAATTGAACTATCTGAATCTTAGAGGAGCATCCTTCCAGCATTTTCCGTCATATTTCAAATATTTTTTTCGGCTGCAAAAGTACAAAAACAAATAGAGAAATATTAAAGTTCTGCCTTATATTTCGTTAATTAACAATTTTCTCTCTCAAATTGTCATAGTTTTGTAATACGAAATCAAGACTAACACTCTTTTGGAGGTAACAGAGATAAAAGACATATCTATGTAAACAATATTCTAGGAAATACATATTCGCCTGAAATGCTAGAAAAACGGGGCATAAAGAGATTTAAAATTTTCCCTTAAGGAAAAATAAAAATATCCTTAAGAGAAAATATATTTTTCCTTAAGGAAAGGAATAAATCTCCTTAAAGGCTTTTTTGGCTCACGCCACACCTGTAAATATTCCATCACAAGACAAAATTTTAATCGGTCAAGCAAAGAGCAAACCAATATGGTTTTGCCTTCGCTTGACCGATTGTCATATATTCATTGTTTATTAAGAGAGTTTCTTCCTAACAAAAACTACAAGCGGCTCTTTTCTTCATTGCCGGCTCCCGTACCCTTATACTTACTGCGCTTGGCATTGAAATTATACGTAACCTGCAAGGAGATGCTACGAGTGTAGTTGTAGCAGTCTTTTGTGGTACCCGAACCCTGTCCATACATCGTCCAACGTTCCTTTGTAGTCTTGAAGATGTCATTTGCAGAAAGATAAATGATCCATGTGCGATTGGCAAACGACTTGTCGAACCGCAGATCGACGCTGTAATTACTCTTCATCATAAGAAATCCATCTGCATTGGGGGTTGCTGCATTCAGGCTGATGGCCGCATTCATGGTTTCTGAAAGAGCGAAATTATTGTCGAGCAAGCACAACAGCAAAGGTCTGCTTAATGCCTTGCTGGCACCATACTTCCTGGTATCGAAGAACTGCTGTTTATAATAGAATCCCCACCTAGGACGGAAGATGCCAAGCTTTGGCGAAACATTGACAGAAGCATAAAGCAGCTGCTTATGGTCGAAATTCAACGACGTACTATAAGCAAATTCCTTTCCAGGATAGATATACTTGGTCCACTCTATCACATTCTTCAGATATTTATAACCTGCGGAAACATTCAGCCACTTATATGTCATCATTGCCTCAACATTGAACACCTTCTCCGGTTGCAAGGTAGGATTTCCGCCTTCATAAAGGAAACGGTTGTCAAACTGCATGAAGTTGCCTAACTGTCGATAACTTGGACGATTTATTTTCTCGTTGACATTCAACTGCCAATTCCAGTTACCTTTGTTCCATGATATGCTGAGGTTAGGAAAGAAGTTGCTGTATCTTCTGCTCACATCATCCTGCTTGACTCCACCAGAGAAATAGTTGCGAATGATATTCTCGTAACGCACACCAAGACCAATGGTCCACTTGCTGAGGGGAAGTTCATATTGTGCAAAGCCAGCAACATTTCTTTCATGGATATCCGTCTCTGTGGATGGCACCAACTGCTCTTCATTCAGGAACGTTCCATGAGAGTCGGTCTTCGACAGCTCTGTTCCTAAAGAAACATTTCCTTTCCACAGAGGAATATTCACAACCAACTTGCCTGCCCACATATCGCTATTCTGACGATTGCTTGAGTGTACCTCCTGATTGCCCAACTCCTTGCTGCTTTCAATACTCTCGTCACTACGTCTGTTATTGACCGTATAGTATGTGGCATTGAAATCGATACCTACCTGTCCTATCTTTCCCACATAATAAATTTCTGCCTCATGTGAACCAAGGTGAGGCTTTGCAACCTTATTCTGCCCAATGCTACCCTGTGCCACACCATTCAGAAATACATCCTGTTGGCTAGCACTATTCGTCCTGCCATTCAACATGCCATAGTATCGATAAGAGCCACCGATAGAGTTGCTGTCGTTGAGCGAACAGTCGGCTGAGAGATATTCCGACAAGAAGCGGTTGTTGGTATCCAAATTAAAATGCTGGTCGTTGTGATAATGTTTGTCGGGCAAATTGATATCGGTGTTCAGATGATTATCCTCACCAACATGATAGTCCCTCGTCCATAAGCTATTGGCTATCTCGAATTTCCTGGTCTGATACCGGGCGTTGATAAGCTCGTAATCAGATATCCATTTGTTGTATTTACCCAAAGCATCCGCGCGTAAACTGAACCCATTGGCACGGCGCTCTTTGGTACGGATACGAATTACCGACTCCACCTCGGCATCATATTCTGAACCTGGACTTGTAATCACGGAAATCGACTTGATATTGTCGGGAGTGATGTTTACAATCTCATTATTGTCATTCACTCGCTTGTTGTTGATATAGACAATCGGTGTGCCTTTTCCAAACACGGATATCTTTTGTCCATCAACAGAGACACGTGGCAACAGGTTCAGGACATCAAAAGTGTTTGCCATCTTAGAAAGCAAGGTATGCTCTACGGCAACCTCCACTCCTCCAGGCGACATTTTATACTGAGGTCTTTCACCCTTCACTACAACTCCCTTGATTATCATCGTTTCAGGCTGCAATTTGATGATTCCCATTTCCGGATTGCTGTATATACGGCTGATTGTCTTATAACCAACGTATGTGATGCGGGCTAACACCTTCCGGGAATTACAAGGAATGACAAAACTTCCATTCTCATTACTCACACCATGTCCTACGATTGTGGAATCAATGGGCGACAACAAGGTTATATTTGCATATTCGGCAGCATTGCCACTCTCATCTACAATACGTCCCTTATAACGAAGTGTTGTCTTCTGCATACACTCCACCATGATATTATCCTCCACCTGCGTCATCCTGATGGGATAGAATCCTATCAGCTGCATGATGGCATCGGGAACACTCTGGTTTTTGATGCTCTTGGTCACCCTGAAATCCTCCAGCTCATCATACACGAAGTTGATGGTGTACTTATGCTGGCGGGCGTTCAAATCCTTCAACGCCGCCGAGAACGACACATTATTATATTGTCGGGTGATGCGCTGGGCATAAGACTGCTGAACCAAAAGCAACAGGAAGAGAAGAAGAAGCTCTCTGATAAGCTTGCCGCTAACGGGCATTGGTTTCCAAAAATCTCTCATAAACATATCCTCCTATCTTATTTCACCAACAATGTACCGTCAATATACTCTATCTGTATGCGGTCGAAAGCATTCAAAATCTCCAGGTTCTGCTCCAATGTCTTCGTCTTGTTCCAGTTGAAGAAGAGACGGATGTGCTGGGCACCGGCATCCACATACTCCACCTTGACATGATAGAATCCGGATAGTTGAGCCAGAATGGTTCCCAATTCAGCATCATCAAACACCAACGGCTTCATATCAAGAGAATCCTTGTTCTCTGCTGTTGCAGCACGAAGACTGTCGTTCGTCAGCGCCTGGGTTGTTGCCAGCTGTTCTGTCGCAGCCTTGTTATCCGCTGTCTGATCAGAAGCCGGGAATCCCAACCAGCCATTGTGAATCGCAGCTAAGGCTACCCCCGAAAGGAAGATGATGCCAACGATGGATGCAGCAATCTTCATCCGGTTGCGATAAGCGTCCTTGGCTCTGCCGGCATCCATCGCCAACTTATCCTCATGATGTGCCTGAACAAATTCCTTCCAAGCCTCATCCACATCCACGTCCTTCGGATTGGCTTTCTTGCCAGCCATTCTCGCCATCGCCAGTTCATGGAAGAACTCCTTCACTTCCTCATCGTCAAGTAGGCGCTCCACCTGCTCGTCGGTATATTTCTCGGGATGCTCCTGCATGTCAAAGAGCATCATCCGCTTTTCTTCTTTACTCATGTTTGTCATTGTCTTGCTCATTTAAATTGTTTCTTAATCCAGTCCATCGCCTTCGAGAGATGGTTGAATACCGTCACCTTGCTCACTCCCACTTCATCAGCCACCTCCTGATAAGATTTCTCCTGAAGATAGCGCAGACGGAAAATAAGTTGCCGGATAGGCGGTTCCAGGCCTTCGATGAGAAGCATCAGCCGGTCGAGCCGCTCGTCGGTCTCTTCTGAGAGAATCACATCGGCATCATCCAGCAGCAGCTTCGCCACCCTTTCCTTCACGCTCTTATGAGCTATCAGGTTGAGACAGCGGTTGCGTACGCTCCGCATCAAGTAACCGTCCTCACTCCCAGGCACCAGAACCACATCATCGGCAAGAATCTGGGCGAATACTTCGCTCACCACATCCTTGCTCTCGTCATCATCCGAAAGAATGCATCTGGCCAGATTGTACATCTTCGCATAATGCTGACGGAATAATTGTTCTATGTCCTTTTTTCTGTTCATATACTATCTATACAGTTGAGCCAAGCGAAAAACTAAGCAAAACATCAACTTTTTTGTTTTTTCCTTTAAATCCGAATCGAAATCACCAAGAATCTCCCCGGATTGGAATGCAAAAGTACACAATCTATCGGAGATAGAAGACAAATGGTAAGGATAAATCGATTTTCAGTTGATTTATTTGTTCATTCCAACATTTTTTAGTACTTTTGCCCACCAAATTACGAACAAGTAAATAAGATTGGTATAAAATAGGTATTACCAAGATAAAATAAAGAATAGATTAGATAAAAGAGAATAAGATTATGTCAACGATTATTTATCCATCACCGATATTCGGTCCGGTAAACTCCCGCCGTCTGGGTGTTTCATTGGGCATCAACCTCATGCCATCTGATGGCAAGGTCTGTTCATTCGACTGCGTTTATTGCGAATGCGGATTCAACGCCGACTTCCGTCCTAAGAAGAAGCGCCCTACCCGCGAGGAGGTAAGAGAAGGATTGGAGAAGGTTCTGAAAGAACGCCACGACAACAACCTGCCTCTGGATGACATCACCTTCGCAGGAAACGGTGAACCAACGGGACACCCTGACTTCAAGGGAATCGTGGAAGATACGATGGAACTCTGCAAGAAATATTTCCCTGAAGCACAAGTATCCGTACTCAGCAACGCCACCTATATATATAAGGAGGAAGTGAGAGAGGCGCTGATGCTCGTGGATAACAACATCCTGAAACTGGATACCGTGGATATGGATTACATCAAGAAGCTGGACCGCCCTCAGCAGCCTAACTACGACGTGAAGGATGTAATCAAATATCTGAAGATGTTTAAGGGGCACGTCATCATCCAGACCATGTTCCTGAGAGGTGACGGTTTGGACAATACCAGCGAGCACTTCGTAGCTCCTTGGCTGGAGGCAGTGAAAGACATCCAGCCTCAGCAGGTAATGGTTTATACCATCGCCCGTGAAACACCAGACAAGTTGCTGGAAAAGGCACCAAAGGAAGTTCTCGATGCCATCAAGGAGCGTGTAGAGGCACTGGGTATCAAGTGTACAGCCAGCTACTAAGAGATAATCAGGATAAGAAAGAAAAGCAAGTAGAAAAAAGAAAGAATGAAAGCGAAAAGTAATATCCTTATTATCAGCGACATGTGTGGCTACGGAAAGGTATCTGCCGCTGTTCAGATGCCTATCCTCTCTTATATGGGACTCGATGTGTTCAATCTGCCCACCATGCTCATCAGCAACACCTTCCCATACGGCAAGTACGCCATTCTGGAATGCACTTCGTATATCGAGGAAGCTTTGCAGAAGTGGAACGAACTGGGCATTCACTTCGATGCCATCACCACGGGTTTCATGGCTTCGGAGCGTCAGGCTAAGCTGGTGGCACGTTATTGCAGAGAACAGGCAGCACTGGGCACCGACATCTATGTGGATCCCGTGATGGGCGATTACGGCAAGCTCTATGGTGGAGCCAGTGAGAGTACCGTGAGATGCATGAAGGAGATGCTGAGCGTATCGCATCTCTGTTTTCCCAACTATACCGAGGCTTGTCTGCTGACGGATTCGGAATACAAGGAAGAGGGAATCTCGGAGAAGGAAGCCTATGAACTGATAGATAAACTGAGAGCCATCGGTTCCCACTCCGTGCTCATCACCTCGTGCATCGTAGAGGGTCAGCATGCCGTGGTAGGTTTCAATCATCTTACAGAAGAGTATTTCCTCCTGCCCTACGAAGAAATCCCCGTTCAGTTCCCGGGCACCGGCGACATCTTCTCCAGCATCATCGTGGGCAGACTGAAGGATGGCGATCAGCTTCGCCATGCCACCCGCATCGCCATGGATACCCTGCGCAACTGGATAGACATCAACAAGGATGACAAGGACAAGAACCGAGGAATTCCGATAGAAAGGCATCTGGGGGACTTGTAGATTGCCATTTAGCAAACACAGAAGCAAGGGAATACCAATTAAATTATAATGGAAAAGAAAGAAACAAATACACTCAGTATATTTCAGCGCCCGGTATGGGTAAGCCTGTTCGCCCTTACGGCTGCTATCTCGTGGGGATGGGCTTACCCATTGATAAAAATGGGAATGGAGGAATATCAGATTACAGCAGACATGACCGGAAGCAAGATGCTTTTTGCAGGCATCCGCTTCTTCATCTCCGGCATCATCATCCTGACCATCGCCAGAAGCTCGCATCGTAAATTCGGATTCAAGAAGAAAGCTGTTCAAGAGAATGTCTGGTTTCTTCTCCTCTATGCACTCCTCAACACCACCCTTCATTATGCCTTCTTCTATTTCGGACTCTCGCATAATGCAGGAGCACGTTCGGCGATACTCAATTCTATGAGCGTCTTCACGGTGGTTATCTTTGCCTGTATCTTCTTCAAGAGCGACAGGATGACGTGGCAAAAGGCATTGGGCTGCATCATCGGATTCCTAGGCATCCTAGCCTTGAACCTTGGCGGAAAGGAAAGCGGTAGTTTCACTTTCCTGGGCGATGGTATGATTATCCTCAACGCCCTGTGTGGAGCCAGTGCTTCCCTGCTGACCCGAGGATTGAGCAAGAGAGTGGATGTTTTCGTAGGAACCGGTTATTCGCTGAGTATCGGTGGAGCCTTGCTGGTGATTCCTGCATTGTTAATGGGTGGCTATCTGCCAGTCATCAGCCTCTGGGGCATCACCATCCTTCTGCTGCTCATTGCCATCTCAACCATCAGTTTCGCTCTCTACAACAAACTATTGAGCTGCAATCCCGTAGGAAAGGTAGCAATATACAATTCGCTCATCCCCGTAGTAGGAGCCATCACCTCCTGCCTCTGTCTTGGTGAAACCTTCTACTGGAAGTATCTGATAGCAGGCGCATTGGCTACTGCCGGAATTTATATCATCAATAAAGGGAAGAAATAAATCCGGCTGTTGCCAATGCAACCCATATAGAAAGCAAAGCCAACTATTTCAAGATACCCGTTTCTCGCTCCTCATTGTTGATATTCCGCTGTATCTTACGGTATTCCTTTCCCCGATTGATATTCCAGGCAACACCGATACGGAGCAAATTACCTCCCGAATTGTCATAACCACGAACCTGCTTACGGAGTAATGCGTTGACGAGTTCTGCAGAATAGGATTTCGGATGAGCCATAAACGGATTATGCATATAGAGCGTAAAATCGAAATCACCTATATGATAACTGGCTGAGGCTGCCAATGAAGGAGGATTATGCCCGATATTCTCTCCCTCCATAAAGTTCCAACCGCTATCAGCATACAGCATCACAGTCCATTTTCCCCAATATCCCTGTAATGTTCCACTATAATTATAAGCGGTATAACAATGACTGTACTCATCGCCCTTATTGAAAAAACGGTAAATACCTGCATTCACAGAGAATATAAGGTGGTCGGGGATAATGTCAAACCGGGTATCATTCGTAAGATACAACATATTACAATGGGGCTGATTCGTCTGGGAATAAAGAAACTGATCATTTTCCGTGCGGGTGTATTTCGCCAAATTACAATGACGATTGATGCGATAATTCAAGGTAAAATCAGTATTTATCCTTGGTTTACTGAAAGAGAATACCACCCAGTTCTCATATCTACTGTTAGGCTTAAGCGAAGGATTACCCACAGTCCATTCCATACTGTTCTTTCGAATACGGGTATCCGAAATCATAGCTATCTGCGAAATATGCTGTGATAATTCACTTCCCAAGCGGATCTGAAACGAAGATGTCAAGGAATAAGCCAATGTGAGTTTCGGACGACAAAGCCAAAAACTAAATTCCTCATCTCCCTGTCGATAAGACTGATTACTCAACCCGAAGCCAGCCACATAAGTTAAACGGGATGTTCCTTCCTTGAATTGTCCCAAACTTCCCTTGATTTGTGCAAAACCATAAATACCCAATGAACGGATACCATTCTCGCTAACCACATCACCCAAATACTGATTATCCATATATTTCCAGTTCAAGTTGGTTCCTGCAGAAAAAGTAAAGGGTTTCAACCGGTTTTCATAGATAGCCTCGGCTATGAGCGAATAGGTCTTTCCATCTACCTGATATTGATAGGGTTCGCCCTCACCTTCATAATAGGCTCCTTTGGTGTGGATATAAGTGCCCAAAACATCTGCCGACAAAGACTGATGCTTGCCCAACTGATGATAGAAATACAAATCGAGAGCTGGAGTAAAATCCCTCCCCTTGCTGGTTCTGTAAAAAGGATACGCAGGCTTTCCAGATTCAGAAAACCACACCTCATTCGATGTATAAGGCTGATTGCTGAAATCCGTGGTAAGCGTTGTCTGGAATACATATAATGCAGAATCAGCCAGATTATACTTCAATTGCAATGTATTATCATAATTTCGAGTTGCCACATTCATGATTTTTCGAGATATCTGATACTCAGAACCATCATGTAGAAGATATTGAGCATCCTCATTATATTCGGATGCCTTATTATCCACATAAGTCTGCTCATATAAAATATTCAATTGGCTCTTGCCCCTATTGACAGATGCATAGACATCGTTTGAACCGAGCTTGGTAGTTAGCGCATTGGTCAAGTTGAAGCCCAAACTGCCACCCGATGAAGCCCTGCGGGTATGAATATCTATTACATATGCAATATTCTTTCCATATCTTACGCCAGGACTGTCGATATAATCTACACTCATAATAGAAGCAACATCCAGCATCTGCACGTCATGCATATTGGCGAGAATGCCATTGATACGAATCTGCACTTCTCCTTTATTATCGGTAGCAGAAATGGAACGGCCAGCCTCATCAACCCTGATATGAGGCAAAGCCAACTTTCCTAAAAGCGAAAAACCAGAAAAAGAACGCTGCTTCTGAATATCGCTTGGGAATATCAACTTGCCATCTTCCTTGTTGACTACTCGTGCCGCCTTCACAACAACCTCTTGCAAGGCTATAGAATCATTCGATACCTTCTGGATCTCCTGGGCACGTATTTCTGCACAAGAGATCAATGCCCACAACATCAGCATAGCTGTTAACAATTTACTTTTCTTCATTGTCATCATATACTTTCCTAAAACTTGTTTTCTGTTGCAAAGGTATCAAAAAGAGAAGACCGAAGCGAAAAATATGGCTGACATGAGTCTGACATTTATCAATTAACGAATATTATATCTAGTTTTATACCATCTTTCATAGAATTTCTGTACTTTTGCATTTGAATCTTTAAACAGTATATCATTTAAACAGAATAGATAATATGAAACTGAAAGCATATCATTCCATCCTCATCTTCGCCATCCTTGTGATGTCTGCGGCATTCTCCAGCGTAAGCAACTACCGCAAGGCACAGTATGCCATTGTACAAGATATGAACAAAGCTTTGGCTCTGACTCTTCAGGAAAATAAATATCAATGGATTACGCCTGATACCATCCAGAGCTACCGCTCACATCTCAGCATCGACCTGCTGAAGTCGACCAGTAATCTCTGCTATGTGATGGAAGACAGAAGAAGAGGCAAGAACAATTTCCAGCTGGTAAATAGCGCCAACCTGCTCAGCAGCAAAGAGATGCTCCTCAACGAGCATTCTATCCAAAGTTATGCTAACTGTTCGATGGCAGATATTTTGAGTATGAGCAACCAGCGGACATCTTTGGCGCTTACCCTCATGGCTATGATTTGGGCAATTGCATCGCTATACTATCATCGCAGAAAACAACCCTGGAATCATGAGGCCGATATGTTCGGCACCATGTGCTATTCTCAAGACGAGGATTCCTTCTACAATCAGGAAAGCGGACAAGCCATCAAGTTTACTCCGATGCAGCACCAGCTGATGCAACTTTTCTTCAACAATATGCATCATCAACTCTCCAAACAGGAGATTTGTGATGCTCTTTGGCCCAAGAAACCGGATGCCAGCGAAACGCTCTATACCTTGATTCGCCGTATCAAACCGGTGATTGAGCAGAATAGCAACCTCATGATTGAATCGGAAAGAGGCAAGTCTTATCGACTGATTATCAGATAAGTTCAGAAATGTCAGTCAAATGTCATACTTATTATTTGGCAGTTTCCCATCTTCTTCATACCTTTGCAGCTAAAATATAAAAGTGGCAAAGATATGAAGAAGATTTTTTTGATAGCAGTTGTCTTGCTGATGATGATAAACTTCATCATCAACTATCATCATGAGGTTACGAAAGATCAGCATACACCGATGGCGGATTTCAAGACCAAGGTAGAGATGGCACCCATGAAGGAATACAATGATCCGGACTTCGGCTACGTTGTCAAGTATCCTTGCTTCTTCCAGCAGGAGGATACTTCGGTATCGGGATATCAGGGCTATGCCCGCTTCTCATTCACCAATCATGCCAACATCATCCTGGAGAGTTACGTTACCCCCAACTATAGCAACACCCTTCAGGCTTGTGCCGATTCTCTAGCCCAGAAGCTTCATTCGGAAAGGACGATGCAGGCATCGAATAAGGCATTCATCCTCTCCGGTCCTGTTTATGAAAACGGAGTAAGAGTAGATGGCTACAGTCATTACGATAAATTCATCAAAAGTGGTAGAATACTCTTCGTTTATTCCCTCACCTATCCCGACAGTTACAAGCCAGCCATGCCCCGACTGTTCAAACTCATAGACGACTGGAAGGTTTTAGGTGCATATTAATCTGCCTTGAAGATATCCTCGTAAGCCTCTTGGAATTGTATAAAAACAGCTTTCAAAGAAGATAAAAGCACTTGATTATTTGCATATATCAAATAATAATTGTACATTTGCGGTGTAAATATAAACATCGAAGATTATGTCAATATTCAGTCGCCTCTTTGGAAGGAAAAACAATCTCACCGTAAGCTCTGACATCAAGAAGGAAGATGCCAGAAGCAGGAACATTGCCTTCGTGGATACCGAAGTGGGACTGAAAGACCATAAAATACATGACATCGGAGCATTGCGTTATGACGGAGCCAACTTTCACCAAGCATCACAGACGGCACTGAACAAGTTCCTGCAAGAAGGAAAGGTTGACTATATCTGCGGTCATAACCTCATTCATCACGATGCCCGCTATCTCCAACTCAACGGCATACTGATAGATACCCTCTATCTCTCCCCGCTCCTCTTCCCCAAGCGCCCTTACCATCATTTGGTAAAGGACGACAAACTAATGAGCGAGCAGATGAATAATCCTGTCAACGACTGCGAGAAAGCCAAGGAGCTGCTGATGGATGAAATCGCTGCATGGAATCAATTATCAGAAAGGAGGAGGAAAATCTTCACCTTGCTGCTCCAGAATGAAGAGGAATTCAGAGGATTTCTGATGTATGTGGGAGCCATCGAAAAGGATCATGCAATCATAGAAGTTTCGGAAAACATTCTTTCTGAATACAAGAATCATATTTGCGCCCATGCCGACATTCCGGCTCTTGCAGCCCAGTCTCCTTGCGGCTTGGCATACGCCTTGGCCCTCATAGGCACAGACGATTACCAATCTGTTACACCAGGTTGGGTACTCTGCCATTATCCCGAAGTAGAACATATCATCTATATGCTCTGCCATACCCAATGCACCGATGGCTGCGAGTATTGCAACCGCATGCTCGACATTCATCACAACCTGAAGCAACTCTTCGGCTATGATGCCTTCCGTACCTATGACGGAGAACCACTGCAGGAACAGGCATCGCAGGCAGCAGTAGATGGCAAGTCATTATTGGCGATATTTCCTACGGGTGGCGGCAAATCGCTCACCTTCCAGTTGCCAGCCCTGATGGATGGCAGAACCATACATGGACTCACCGTGGTTATCTCGCCTCTGCAATCATTGATGAAAGACCAGGTAGATAACCTAGCAGACCGCGGCTTCACCGATGCCGTAACCATCAATGGTCTCCTCGACCCTATCTCCCGCTCCCTAGCCATCGAACGAGTGCAGAGCGGAGATGCCACCTTATTATATATTGCACCAGAGATATTGCGCTCCAAAACCATCGAGCGCATCCTGATGGCACGGCATGTGGTGAGATTCGTCATTGATGAAGCTCACTGCTTCTCTGCATGGGGACAAGACTTCCGGGTGGATTACCTATACATCGGCAAGTTTATCAAGGAATACCAGGAACGTAAGTTTGGCAAGGATGCAATGGCCCGCAACCATGGTCAAACCCTGATACCCGTATCTTGCTTCACCGCCACTGCAAAACAGAAGGTGGTGCAGGACATCTGCGACTATTTCAAGCATTGGCTGGGCACCGACCTCCAGCTCTTCGCCTCATCAGCCTCACGTACCAACCTGCACTATTCCGTTATCCACGTAGATAGTGACGGCAACAAATACAATCTACTGCGTTCACTGGTGGAACAGGCAGATTGCCCTACCATCATCTACGTATCCCGCACCAAGCGCACCCGTGAACTCGCCCAGAAACTGACCCGTGACGGTATATCCGCCCTGCCCTATAATGGCAAGATGGATGCCGATGAGAAGATACACAATCAGGATGCCTTCATGAGCGATAAGGTAAGAATCATCGTTGCCACCTCCGCCTTCGGCATGGGAGTAGATAAGAGCGATGTGGGGCTGGTTATCCACTACGACATCTCCGACTCTCTAGAAAACTATGTACAGGAGGCTGGACGTGCAGGAAGAGATCCACACCTCAATGCCAAATGCTATGTACTCTATAGCGATGAGGACTTAGATAAGCACTTCATCCTACTCAACCAAACCAAACTGAGCATCAGTGAGATACAACAGGTATGGAAAGCCGTTAAGGATTTTACCAAGCAGCGCCCACACGTAAGCTGTTCGGCGCTGGAGATAGCCCGCCAAGCCGGTTGGGATGACTCGGTATCCGACATAGAAACCCGTGTTCGCACCGCCCTTTCTGCTCTAGAACAGAGCGGATACATAGAGCGTGGCAACAACATTCCGCATGTCTATGCCACAGGTATCACCGTCAAGAACATGGACGAGGCAAGACTGCGCCTCACCGAATCACCTCTGTTCTCGGAAGATGAGATGAAGAATGCCATCCGCATCATCAAGTCGCTTATCACCCAGAAGCATATAGCCAAGGCACAGGATAGCGAGGCAGAATCCCGCATCGATTACCTCGCCGACATCCTAGGACTCAGCAAGCGAGACGTCATCTCCTCCGTTGACCGAATGCGACAGGAAGGCATCCTTGCCGATACCCGTGACATATCAGCCTATCTGCAAGACATCAGCGACAAGCAACGCAAGCCTCAGCAGATGCTGGAGAACTTCGCCAAACTGGAAAGATACATCCTGGAACATATCCCGGATGAATCGCTGCACATCACATACAAACAACTCAATGACAATGCCGTACACGACGGCATCAACACTTCAACCGAAAAGAAGATCCGCACACTGCTATACTTCCTGGCAGTGAAGGGATATGCGCACAAGAAGGAAGACGGCGTCCGCAATCTTATCGTGACAAGAGACAAGGATATAGAGACCATCATCAAGCGATTCGAAAGACGAATTGAGGTTTGCCGATTCATCATCGAAAGACTATACAGCCTGGCTGAGGAAATAAGTAAAACTATAACAGAAGAGAGCAACAATAGCTCTTCTGTAGATTCAAAAGAGAAGCCTCTTCAATTCTCGGTAGTTGAACTTCTGAACGATCTGAAATCCTGCAGCCAGTCACTCTTCTCCGACTTCTCTTCCCTGCAGTTGGAGGACGTGGAGGAAGCCTTGCTCTATCTCTCCAAGATAGGAGCCATGAAGCTGGAAGGAGGATTCCTGGTACTCTACAATGCAATGGCGATTAAGCGCACCAAGGAACTTCGCCTGCGCTATAAGCAGGAGGATTATCGCATGCTCAACGAATTCTACAAGCAGAAGATTCAGCAGATTCACATCGTGGGCGAATATGCCAACCTGATGGTAAGGGATTACGACGCCGCCCTGCAATATGTGCAGGATTACTTCCAGATGGACTACCAACGCTTCATCTCAAAGTACTTCAAGGGCAACCGGGAGACTGAGATAGAGCGCAACGTAACACCTTTGAAGTATAAGCAACTCTTCGGAATGCTCTCCAAGCGACAGAAGGAAATCATCGACGACCACGAGTCTCGCTGCATCGTAGTCGCTGCCGGTCCTGGCAGCGGCAAGACACGTGTGCTCGTACATAAGCTTGCCTCTCTCCTGCTTTTGGAAGATGTAAAGCACGAACAACTCCTGATGCTCACTTTCTCGCGTGCAGCCGCTACCGAGTTCAAGCAGCGACTGATGCAACTCATCGGCAATGCCGCCCATTTCGTAGAGATCAAGACCTTCCATTCCTACTGCTTTGACCTGCTGGGCAGAGTTGGCAATCTGGATGAGGCAGGAGATGTGGTTAAGCAAGCCGCCGAAATGATCAACAATGGAGAAGTGGAGCCCAATCGCATCAGCAAGACCGTACTCGTTATTGACGAGGCACAAGACATGAGCAAGGATGACTATGCCCTTGTCACAGCTCTAATGAAAGCCAACGAAGAGATGAGGGTGATAGCTGTAGGCGATGATGACCAGAACATCTATGAGTTTAGGGGTTCCAACTCGCAGTATCTCTATGAACTGACCCAGACAGAACACAGCCGTTTCATCGAGATGACCGAGAATTACCGCAGCCTTCGCCACATCGTGGATACTGCCAACGACTTTGCCCGCAACATCCGCCAACGAATCAAATCTACCCCTATCATCTCCATGAGTCAAGAAGATGGAGAGGTAAGAATCGTGAAGCATCCATACGAGATTCTGGAGAAAAAGGTTTATATGTATCAGCCTATCCTAGAAGATGTTACGCGATTACTGGGAAATAACGCTTCAAAAGAAGCCGATGCATCTTCCCGCAAGAAGAACGAAACCATCAGCATCCTCACGCAGACCAATGAGGAGGCTGTCATCATGCTGGCTCTTCTTCACAGTCATGGTATCAGGGCCAAGCTGGTGCAATCAATGGACGGCTTGCGCTTCTGGAATCTGGCAGAGGTAAGATACTTCTTGAAGAAGATAGACCAAGGCATCAAGGAAACGAAATCCCCTATCATCCCTGATGATATTTGGGAAGCAGCCAAGCAGCAGACAGTCCAAAAGTATGCCAGCAGCCAGGCTTTGCCATATCTGCGCCGCAGCCTCCAGGTATTTGAGCAGACCAATCGTGCCAAATATTACAGCGACCTGAGGGAGTTCGTGTTTGAATCATCAGTAGAAGACTTCTGTGACATCTCGAAATCAGACATCGTGGTCAGCACCATCCATAAGGCAAAAGGCCATGAGTTCGACCATGTACTGATGCTCATTACCCATCCCGAGCATCCTACCGATGACATACTGCGCCGATACTATGTGGGCATGACCCGTGCCAAGCGTACGCTTGCCATCCACACCAACGGCAATCTCTTCGACAGTCTGAAAAGTGCCCAGCATCTCTATGATGCCCAAGCCTACGATGAGCCCAACGAAATAGTGCTTCAGCTCTCACACAAGGATGTAAACCTGGGCTTCTCCAAGCCTCACAAGGACGCTATTCTTTCCTTGAGAAGCGGTATGCCGCTAACCTATCACGACCATTGCCTCTGTCTCCCATCAACAGGCAGAGACATAGCCCAGCTCTCCATCAAGATGAAAGAGAAACTAGGCAAATGGGAGTTGAAAGGCTACAAGGTAACCGCTGCCCGAATCCGCTTCATCGTGGCATGGAAATCAAAGGATGCACCGAGGGATGAGAAGGAATCCGCCATCGTGCTCGCTGATTTGGTGATGGAAAAATAAGGTAAATTCATAAAAAATCGTTCATTTACTTGGTTATAACAAGAAAAAGCACTATCTTTGTAGCGTTGATTCCCGGTAGCCTCTGATTCGTCAAGCTATCGGGTCTTGTTTTTTTATACGATTCTTGCCTACCAAGATACATCTTTTTTGCTATTACGATAATGCCACATTACATAATTACAGAAAATTAATTGTAAAAAGTTATCAAAACTCCTTGCTGTTTCGTATTATTATTGTATTTTTGCAACATATATTAATATTGATAGATATGGAGAAGAAACAAATCATAGAAGCAATGCACAATAGATTGCATGAGATTGATCCTCATGCAAAAGCCATTTTGTTTGGTTCCCGCGCTAGAGGTACAGAACATGAAGGAAGTGATTGGGATGTATTGATTCTTCTAGACAAACCAAAAGTTACGCTTCAAGATTACGATAAGTATTCTTATCCACTAAGAGAATTAGGCTGGGATATTGATGAAATCATCAACCCTGTACTTTTCTCCCAAAAAGAATGGGAGGAGAACCATTATACCTTATTCAATCATAACGTAAATAAGGAAGGAATTGCCATATGATAAAGGGACAACTTACAGACACTGACAGAACCGAAATTGTAAAATATAGACTAGAAAAAGCATATCGAACATATAATGAAGCTATTGGCTCCATAGAAAATGGTTATGTCGAAACTGCAGCCAATCGTTTATACTATGCTGCTTACTATGCTGTTTCTGCCTTACTCATTTCTTACAAGTATGAAGCCAGCACTCATAATGGCGTAATCCAAATGTTTGGAAAAGTCTTTTTGAGGAACAACCGACTGACCTTGGGCTTTAGCCTAAAATCAGTCGGTTCCTTTTATGTAGTCCCATCTGAACAAATAAGACCTTCAGTCTTAACGGACACTAATGTATTCTTTTTATTTATTCATAGGCATCAGCCAAACCTGATTTTACGTCCTCTCTAGACCAACCGTCATAAAACGCTCTCTCGTCACCAAAAGGGTCACTCCAATTATCGTAATCATTCATTTTCTCGTTTTCATAATCCCAAAATGAAGTTTTATGATAATTTGAAGCCAGTTTCTTTCCTTTTTTGTTACTGTCATCATTTATTTCTATAGATGAAGGTGGAAATGAGGTCTTTCCTACATCGCATTTTTCTGTGAGTAAAACAAATATCTTTCCGTTGCTATTGCTGACAATTGAAAACATTGGTTCTTTTGGAATAGAATTTATAGCTACAGCACCAATATTTGTTCCATAAGTGAAAAATAATTGGTTGGTTTCTATATCTTTTTTAATGTATACATGACTGCAATTAGACAGCTCTTTAAAATCGTTTACTGAATATGTTGCTATATAGGTAAGTCCGTCTAATAGCATGTTGTTTGATGTTAGCTTTAACAGGTTGATACTTGTTTCTTGTGTACCATCATATGCTTTTATGGAACATAAGTATTCTTCGTTTAATGCCCATATTTTATCGTATTTTAATGGGATAATTAAATAGGGTGTCCAGTTCCATGTTCTCGTTTTTGATTATGTTTTAGCAACTTAGCACACTGTAAATCTGTAAATTAAGCACAAAATATAAGACAAATTTAACTATCAAAAAGTCTGATGTAGATTCGCACAAGATTATAGTTTATTTAGCGAATGATTATCAATGATTTAGATGGTTATTACATTGTTTTTGATACTAAAAACTGGAACACAGAACTGGACACCCTAATAATTAAATCTCCTCTTGTATTTATGATACCCCATTTATCTTTTAACACTCTGGCATAGCCACAAACAAACCTAGGTTCGCACCAAGAATATACACCAAATGGAATAACAATATTATTATCGTAGTCAATGTAAGCATACTGATATTGACTATTTCTAACCAATGAAAGTCCACAACTAAATTGATACATTTCCGTATATTGTGCGGTAATAACAATCTGTCCATTTTGGTCTTTTGCTCCATATAACCCATTATCTTCGTATATGTTAAGTAATTGTTCTTTTCTCATGATGATTACATATTAATGTATGATACTGGATTTTGTCTTTTTCCTACAAGTTGAGAAATATCCATATGTAAATACGGAGAGTCTGAAATCTCTACACCTTCAAATTCCCATCGACCTACATATTCATTTGAATCTGTAAGGAACCAATGGGTTGGCTTAAATACCCCTACGATGTAACCAGAACAAATGGCAAAAACGTATTCTGCCTTTTTAGCTCGTTCCCCATTCAATCTCCAATACTTTCTTACACATTCATACAAACTGGGTCTTTTGCACAATAAATAGGTGCGTGTTACATTAAAACAGATGATTTGATTGTTGGATTCGTTTTCAAATCTACCATAATCTCTAAATACGTTTTCCATAAGAGCTTATTATTTCTACTTTACTCTAATTTCCGCAACACTATAATTTAATATTTTTTATAAGCACCTGAGCAAC
>ERZ1023694.48-NODE-48-length-55166-cov-108.846746_pt1 | contig 55166 bp, 47 predicted proteins | sample MGYA00380348_ERZ1023694 | MGnify/ENA primary metagenome ERZ1023694 (study PRJEB33179, sample SAMN07449026) | human gut metagenome | biome: Human-gut; feature: Human associated habitat; material: Faeces | host: Homo sapiens | place: India:Kasaragod | collected... | reverse complement strand
CCGTAGGCCTAACTATAAACTATTAATTATAAATTATAAACTTTTATGCCGTAGGCCTAACTATAAACTATTAATTATAAATTATAAACTTTTATGCCGTAGGTCTAACTATAAACTATTAATTGTAAATTATTAACTATTAATTAAGAATTATAAATTAAATAAGATGAATCCAGAAACAGAATTTCGTGAGGGATTGGACGAACTCGCAGAACACTATACAGAAATATTAAAGCTCTTGGGAGAAGACCCTGAACGTGAAGGACTTTTAAAAACACCGATGCGAGTAGCCAAGGCTATGCAGATACTGACTCGTGGCTATACACAGGATGCACACAAGGTGTTGACCGATGCCCTCTTCGAAGAGAAATACAACCAGATGGTCATCGTGAAAGATATTGATTTCTTCTCGATGTGCGAGCACCACATGCTTCCTTTCTATGGCAAGGTGCATGTTGCCTATATCCCGAACGGCAAGATTACCGGTCTGAGCAAGATTGCCCGTGTGGTTGATATCTACAGCCACCGTCTTCAGGTACAGGAGCGTCTTACCCAGCAGATTAAAGACTGCATTCAGGAAACATTGAATCCTCAGGGTGTGATGGTAGTGATAGAAGCCAAGCACATGTGCATGCAGATGCGCGGTGTAGAGAAACAGAATTCCATTACCACCACAAGCGACTACAGCGGAGTCTTCAATTCACTGAACACCCGCCAGGAGTTTATGAGTCTGCTGAGAGGAGAAACGAAGAGAATTTAAATATAATGATTAGTGATTAATGATTAGTGATTAATGATTAGTGATTAGCGATTAGTGATAATCGTTAGAATCCATAAGTAATCTATAATCACTACTAAATAATCAATAATCACTACTAAATAATCAATAATCACTACTAAATAATCAATAAACATAATGTTAAGGTTTATATCCTGGAACGTAAACGGCCTGCGCGCTTGCGTAGGCAAGGACTTCGAGAACCAGTTTAAGGAACTCGATGCCGACTTCTTCTGCCTACAGGAAACAAAGATGCAGGAGGGACAGCTCGACCTTCAGTTTGAGGGCTACGAGAGTTATTGGAACTACGCTGAGAAAAAAGGATACTCCGGTACAGCCATTTATACCAAGCACAAGCCTTTGAGCGTAAGTTATGGCATGGGCGTAGAGGAACATGATCATGAAGGCAGAATCATCACGCTGGAATATGACCAGTTCTATCTCGTTACCTGCTACACCCCAAATTCTCAGACAGAACTCAAGCGCCTGAATTATCGCATGACTTGGGAAGACGATTTCCGCAAGTTTCTGAAATCTCTTGATGCCAAGAAACCAGTCGTCATCTGCGGCGATCTGAATGTAGCACACGAAGAGATAGATATCAAGAATCCGAAGACCAACCGTCGAAATGCCGGTTTCACCGATGAGGAGCGAGAAAAAATGACCATTCTTCTGAACGATGGCTTTACCGACAGTTTCCGTTATCTCCACCCTGATGAGGTAACCTATTCGTGGTGGTCATACCGTTTCAAGGCGCGCGAGAAGAATGCCGGTTGGCGTATCGACTACTTCCTTGTATCCGACCGTATCAAGGAACAGATTACAGAAGCTAAGATCCATACTGAAATCATGGGCAGCGACCATTGTCCGGTAGAAGTAGATTTAACGTTCTAATCCTACCTTTCATCCAACATCAATAAGAATAATCAGAAGAGGGTGTGTCATATGTTTATGATTCACCCTCTCTTGTTGTTCGTAAATATAGGTCATATTGTTAAAAGAGATAGGTCATGTTATTGAAAGAGATTGAATCTGTTGTTGATAGAGATAGTATCTGTTGTTGATAGAGATAGGATATGTTGTTGAGACAGTCTGTATCTTCGGCCGCACAACAGCTGTTGTGCGCTTGCATAACAGCTGATATGCGCATGCACAACACCTGTTGTGCATGCGTTGCCCATCTGTTATGCACCAACTATTGTCCATACTTATGGCACACCCCCAACAAAAAAAGGGGATGCACCTTCCTCACGGAAGCCATCCCCATATTGGTCATATCAACATAAAATTTTAATTTATATAAGAGAGATTTTTTTCTAATTCAATGAAGTAACAAAACTACATAGTTGCTAATTTCTGATTACATGAACTGCTTCAACTCAGAGAGATTTCTCTTCTCAGAAGAACCGTCCTTGTAAGTTACCATGAAGTAATCGTGAACAGACTTGCCATTCTTGAACTGAACGACAGCTACACCGCCTTCACGGAGCTGGAGTGTGAAGTAGCCTTCGCGTTTACCATTGACATAGTTGCCATGCCACTTCTCCTTACCATTTTTATAATAGGTAGTAACCTCACCATTAAAGATAGTATTGCGATCGTTGCCGAGGTCGATAAAACTATAACCACCTTCAGCACGGAGATTACCATTCATGTAGAAGTCCTGGAAAACGTCCTTCTTGTTAAGGCCTGAACCAGTAGTCATCAGCAGTCTGTAATAACTAGCCTGATCTGCACTGGTTACATTGCTCATATTTTCTGCATAGAAAATAGTGTCAGCTACAACTGTTGCATTCTCTACGTGCTTACGACCGAAAGCTGCTATGGTCATCAAAGCCATCAATGAGAATAATATCATTCGTTTCATATCGTTTATTTTTAGGATGTTATTGTAATTGTCTTTGTTTCTTTTTCTGGTGCAAAGATACAACGATTTCCGAAAAATTCATAATTCCTTAACGCTATTTTATCTTATTTTTTGAACAAGTAATACTTTTTGATTTTGAACGCACACAAGCTTACAATTTGCAATTTTATAGCCTAAAATTTCGCATATTGCACGAAGACATACCTTACAAAACGCCATTTTCATGGAGTCAAGTTTACAAAATGTAACTGAATTGATATACATCAAGAAGATGGAAGCACAAGTTTTTTGGCATTTTGAGAAACTTTTTCAGGATATTTCTCGCCTATCTTCTTTTATTTTTGTATTTTTGCACGAAAATATATAATATAAGGTACGCGCATGAGAAAAATTCTTCATTTCATGATCGCCCTCACCGTCTTCAGCTTTGCATCATGCAAGGATACCGAAGGCTCTATCGGCGACCCTATCATATCCCACGGACAAGACCGTGACACAGATATCATTACGGGCGATGATTATGTTTATCATCTGCCTGTCATCTTCCATGTCTTCTACAGTAACACCACGCAATACATCGAATATACCCGCCTCAAGGAGATTCTCTCCAACGTGAACGAACTTTATCAGGGTGATGTATACAACTATCAGATGGATACCATCCCGAGCGAGAACCTGCATATCCTGTTCGAACTGGCCGAGAAGAATGAGAGCGGCAAGAGACTCAGTACACCGGGTGTGGAATATATCAAGGTTTCAGAATCGGAGTTCGACTGCGAGAGCTTCATGAAGGACAAGAAGTATGTAAAGTACTGCTGGGACCAGAACAACTACATCAATGTGATGGTATATGCCTTCAAGAAGACCGATGAAAACAGCACTACGCTGGGCATCAGTCATCTGCCTTATCAGGTAGGCGGCTATCCACAGATAGATGGGTTGAGCAATGGCAAGAACTACCCGCTGAGCAAACCGGGCAAATTTCCATATTGCGTTTCGCTCAATTCTATCTATGTGGGAAGGGATCAAGAAGGAACCCGATATACTACAGATAAGAATCATAAGGGATATACCTACAATACAGCCGACCCGAATGCTACGCTGGCTCACGAATTGGGACATTATCTGGGGCTCTTCCACAGTTTCTCAGAAAAGACAGTGAAAGACAAATCAGAGGCTGCCGATGATGATGACGACTCAGACTATTGCGATGATACACCAAGCTACAACCGAATAGCATACGGCAAATGGCTGACAAAATATATCAGTGATGCACAAGCCATCAAGAAGGATACCACGCTCAGCATGCGAGAGCTTGCCAAACGCACCAACAGCAAGGATGAGGAATGGCAGTCAGACAATCTGATGGACTACAGCATCTGTTACAGCATGCGATTCACCCCTGAACAGGCAAACCGCATCCGTCAAGTTCTGTATTACTCGCCCCTGATACCGGGTCCGAAGAAGATTCGTCCGAGAACCCGAGCATGGGATGAGATGCCGGAAACGGAAGATGACCTCCCTATCCGATATGCCAAGGAAAAGGCTGTCAGCATCAAGGACATCCGGATGCTGAAGGCTGAGAAATAGAAAAAAACAGAAGAGTATAAAAAAAAGAGAAACAAGAAGAAAATGAAATATACAATCAAGGCTCCACGCCAACTCAATGCAAGTATCAACTTGCCAGCTTCCAAGAGTATCAGCAACCGTGCATTGGTAATCAATGCCATGGCGGGATGCAAGTTGCAGCCCCGCAACCTGAGCGATTGCGATGATACAGAAGTCATCATTGCGGCACTGCGCGATATGCCTGATGTCATCAACATCAAGGCTGCCGGTACTGCCATGCGCTTTATGACCGCCTATCTTTCAGCTACACCGGGCGAGCATACCATCACAGGTACCGAGCGCATGCAGAACCGCCCTATTGCTATCCTGGTAGATGCCCTGCGTTACCTCGGAGCTGATATACAGTATGAAAAGAAAGAGGGCTATCCTCCACTCCACATCGTAGGTAAGCCATTGGAAGGCGGACATCTCGAAGTGGTGGGAAACATCAGTTCACAGTATATCTCGGCACTGCTGATGATTGGTCCTATCCTGAAAAACGGTCTGGAACTGAAGCTGACGGGCGAGATAGCATCACGTCCTTACATCGACCTCACGCTGTGGACGATGCAGAACTTCGGAGCCAGTGCAGAATGGACCGATGTGGATACCATCACCGTAAAGCCACAACCTTACAGCTGCGTAGCCGACTACACCATCGAGAATGACTGGAGCGCTTCTTCTTACTGGTATGAAATGATGGCGCTGAACGGAAACCCTGATTCTGAGGTAAGACTCGAAGGTCTGTTCGACAGTTCCAAGCAGGGCGATTCTGTCGTGAAATACATCTTCAGTCTGTTGGGCGTGAAATCAGAATTTGAGAACCGTGATGTTCTTTCTCCTGTCAAGTTGAAAGTCCAGCGCTGTCTCTTACCTCGTTTCGACTACGATTTCAGCGGTTCTCCAGACCTAGCACAGACCATCGTTGTAGCCTGCTGTGCCCTGGGCGTAAAGTTTAAGTTCACCGGGCTTGCCAGTCTCAAGATCAAGGAGACCGACCGCATCGAGGCTTTGAAGAAGGAGCTGAAGAAGGTGGGTTACGTGATTTATGACGAGAACGATAACACGCTGATTTGGGATGGCGAGACCTGCGAGCCTAGTTTTGAGCCTATCGACACCTACGAGGACCATCGTATGGCACTTGCCTTCGCCCCTCTTGCCTTCAAGTTCCCTCAGATAGAAATCAACAATCCTGAAGTAGTGAGCAAATCCTATCCTCATTATTGGGAAGACCTCAAAAAGGTGGGATTTGAAATAAGTGAAGAGTGAAAAGTGAAGAGTGAAGAATTCAACAGCCTTTGCTAATCATAAAGTTCAAAGTTCAAAGTAAATGTTGTACCTGATTTTGGCCCTGGTGGTCCTAGGCTTGATAAGCGCCATTTTCGGAATCATCTCTCATCGCAAGGGAGAGGATGAAGAGCCTTTGCAGGAAGGAGTTTCGTGCAATACCTGCAACGGAGAGAACTCCAAATGCGAACAGGAATGCATGATGGAAGCCGCCACCAAGGAAATAGAATACTACGATGACGAAGAACTCGACCGGTTTGCAGGAAGAGCTGCCGACGACTATACCGATGAGGAGGTAGAGGAATTCTCGGAAGTGCTCTATACGATGCAACCGGAAGAGGTGGCGGGATGGAACCGAAGTCTGATACTGAGAGGCATCAACCTGCCTAACCAGATCAAGGACGAAGTCATCAGTTTTTTAAGTTAAACATGCAATGCGCAAAGTTTAAAGTTCAAAGTAAAAACATGGATATACTGCAATATACATTTTTTCAGAACGCACTGATTGGCGCCCTACTGGCAAGCATCCTGTGCGGCTTTGTAGGCACCTACATCGTCACCCGCCGGCTGGTCTTCATCAGCGGTGGCATTACGCATGCCTCTTTTGGCGGCATCGGTATCGGCGTATTTGCAGGCATCAACCCTATACTCTCTGCCATGGTATTCGCCATTTTGAGTGCCTTCGGCGTGCAATGGGTATCACGGAAGAAAGATGTGCGCAAAGACTCTGCCATCGCCATGTTCTGGACCCTGGGCATGAGCGTGGGCATCATCTGCTGCTTCCTTACTCCGGGATTCATGCCAGACCTGCCCTCTTTCCTCTTCGGAAGTATACTTGCCATCGACAGCACAGACCTCTGGCTTCTGGCAGGTCTTACCCTGTTTGTAGCATTGCTGTTCACCTTTCTGCTGCGTCCTATCCAGACCATCGCATTCGACAGCACCTTTGCCAAATCGCAACATCTGCCGGTTACTGCGATAGAATATATGATGATGACGCTCATCGCCATGACCATCGTGGCAACCATCAAGATGGTGGGCATCGTACTTGCCATCAGTCTGCTCACCATACCACAGATGACTGCCAACCTCTTCACCTACAGCTACAAGCGCATGATAGGAGCCAGCATCGTGATAGGCTGCATCGACTGCATCGTGGGCCTCTATGCCAGTTATCTGCTCAATGTGCCATCAGGTGCAACCATCATCTTCGTCAGCATCATCCTGTTTGCAGCAGCAAGGATACTGGCAGCCAGAAAGCACTAAGGCTTTCACACGCCCTAAAAGAAAAATTTTAAATAAAGAAGAAACTTATGTTGAAGCATTTCCCATTCAGAAACCTCTTGCCAGCTATGGTTGTCCTTGCCTTCGCAATGACCATGGCAGGATGCTCTACGCAGAAAAATACGGCGAAGAGCAGATGGTGGCATGCCTTCAACGCCCGATACAACACCTATTATAATGGTACCGTAGCCTATATAGAAGGCTCGCTCGAAAAGGAAAACGGAAATAAGGACAATTACTCTGAAATGATTCCTTATTATACGGTAGGCAACAAGAACAGCCGCGAACTGGGCAAGTCGAACTACGACCGCGCCATCGAGAAATGCGAGAAAGCCATTCACCAGCATAGCATCAAGCGCCGCCCGGTATGGGATAAGAAACGCCGCAAGACTGCCAAAGACCTGGAATGGCTGCATCGCCGTGAATATAATCCGTTCCTCTGGAAGGCATGGATGCTGATGGGCCGTTCCCAGTTTTTTGAAGGCGATTTCCAGTCGGCAGCAGCTACATTCGCCTATATGAGCCGTCTCTACGCCACCCAACCCGGCATTTACGGCAAGGCACGTGCCTGGCTCGCCAAGAGTTATCTCGAATCAGGATGGATATACGATGCCGAAGATGTAATCCGTAATATCGAGCGCGATTCCATCCACTGGCGTGCCCAGAAGGAATGGGACAAGACCTATGCCCTCTACTATCTGAAGACCGGACGCTATCAGGAGGCCGTTCCGTATCTCCGCAAAGCCATCGGCTATGAGATGCGACGCAAGCAGAAAGCCCGCCTCTGGTATCTGATGGGACAGGTAGAAGCACAACAGGGACATACCCAGAATGCCTACCGTGCCTTCAAGCATGTCATCCGTCTCAATCCGCCTTACGAACTGGAGTTCAATGCCCGCATCTCCATGACCGAGGTACTGGCAACCAACAACTCCCGGAAGATGGTATCCAAATTGAAGCGAATGGCAGCGAGCGACAAGAACCAGGAATATCTCGACCAGGTTTATTATGCCATCGGCAACATACATCTCAACCAGGGCGATACCCTTCAGGCTATTGCTGCATACGAAAAGGGTGCCGCGAAATCAAGCCGAAACGGAGTAGAGAAAGGTGTATTGCTGCTGCATCTGGGCAATGTATACTGGCAATGCCACCGTTATGGCGATGCCAAGCGATGCTATGATGCTGCCATCGGACTCCTAGACCAGGACCGCAAAGACTACAAACAGCTCTCCGACCGTTCGAAGGTTCTCGATGAACTGGTGCCTTATACCGACGCCATCCATCTGCAGGACTCCCTGCAATCGCTTGCCCGCATGAGCGAAACAGAACGGAATGTCGCCATTGACAAGGTGATAGATGCCCTGAAAAAGCAGGAAAAGGAAGAAAAGATAAGACTTGCCGACCAGGAATTGGCAGAACAGCAGGGCAACTCTGACTTCGGAAGAAACAACGGCAATGGTTATAACAGCAGAAATAACAGGAATCAGGGAAACAGCAATGGCTCATCCGGCTTCGGAAACGGAGCCATGGGCAACGGCGGTTTCGGCAACACCAATACCTGGTATTTCTATTCCCAATCTGCCGTAGCCCAAGGCAAACAGCAGTTTGAGCGCCTCTGGGGCAAACGAAAGAACATAGACAACTGGCAGCGGAGTAACCAGACCGTAGTAGCCGATGCCAAAGGTGTAGAAGAAATGACTGATGAACAGCGCGATTCACTCCTCAACAAGGCACAGAAGAAAGACCTTGAGAAGGAGAAAGAGAAGAATCTGAGTGCAGAAGAAGATCCGCATCAGCGTGCCTACTATCTCGCTCAGATTCCGCTCACCGAAGAAAAGATGGCAGAAAGCAATCAGATTCTGGACGACGGACTGCTGCATGCCGGCATCATTCTGAAAGACAAACTCAATGATCTGGACGAAAGCGAACGCATGCTGCAGCGACTGGTGAAGAAGAACGCAGCATACGAACATCTCGATGATGCCTACTATCACCTCTACCTGCTCTACAACATCAGGAAGCAGCCAGCCATCGCCAGCCGCTATCTCGACCTGTTGAAAGCGAATTATCCGGAGAGCCAATGGACCGCCCTGCTCACCTCTCCTTATTATGAGGAAGATGCGAAGATGGGCATTCATCTCGAAGATTCGCTCTATGCTGCCACCTACGATGCCTTCAAGGCTAACCTCTATAATAAGGTGGTACACAACAGGGCTATCTCTGACAAGCGCTATCCTGAAGGAGCCAACCGCGACAAGTTCCTCTTTATCGGCGGACTCACCCAGCTCCACGAGGGTAATATCCAGGCTTGTCTTGATGATATGCAGCAGGTGGTAGAGAAATATCCGAACAGTCGACTCAGCGAAATGGCGGGAATGATTCTCAACGGAGTGAAAGCCGGCAGACAGCTCAAGGGCGGCACATTCGACCTGAGCAATGTATGGTCGCGCCGCAACGCCGTACTCAATGAAGATGTCAAATCCAAAGCCAAGGTATTCAGCATCGAGCGCAACGAGCCGTTCGTCTTCATGCTCGCCTACGTACCAGATTCTGTAAACGAGAACCAGTTACTCTTCGAGATGGCGAAATATAATTTCACCTCCTATCTCGTGCGTAATTTCGACCTCGTCATTGACGAGCAGAATGGTCTGCACCGCATGCAGGTAAAGGGATTCCGCAATTACGACGAAGCACGCCAGTATGCTAACGACATCTACCAGCATCAGGCCATCACCCAGCTCCTCTCAAAGGGAGCCCGCGGCATCGTCATCAGCGAGCCAAACCTCCTGCTGCTGGGCACCAGTCTGAGCTACGACGACTATACCCTCTTCTATACCCAGCATCTGGCACCGCTGAAAATCAGCAAGGACCCACTGCTTGAAGAACCGGAGGAAATCATCCAGCAGGAAAAGACTGATGATTCAGAAGAAAATGAAGAAGAAACCGGAACTGCCGAAAGCGGAACAACCGGATTCCAAGAAACCGATGCGGATATAAAGGAAGAAAAAGCACCAAATACAACTTTCGACAACGACGACAGTCTGGATTTGGACAGCGAAGAATATGATTTAGATGGATTTTAGTGAATAGTTATCATGTTTAAAAAGACAGAAACAGAACTTATCCTTCAACTCAAAAAAGGATCTATGAAGGCATTCGATGAAATCTACGGGCTGTATGCCCGCAGACTCTTTGCCTTTTGTCTGAAATACACCAAGTCGAAGGAGAATGCCGAAGAAATCATGGAAGATACCTTCGTGTGGCTCTGGAACAACCGAAGCACGCTGGAAGAGGCAGACAGCGTAAAGCCGCTGCTCTTCCTCAGAGCCAAGCATTACCTCATCAACGCCTACAGGAAGGTCATCAATTCGCCCGTGTATGAAGACTACATGGATTATCTTGACCATCACAACAGCACCGCTGCTGACAGTCAGTTGGAGTATGATGATTTCGTCAGACAACTCAATCTGATGCTTGCCAAGCTGCCCAAGACGCAGCAGGAAATCATCCGACTCTCCAAGTTGGAGATGCTCAACAATCAGGAGATTGCCGAGAGACTCAACTATAGTGAACAGACCGTTAAGAACCAGTTGTCGATGGGTTTGAAACAGCTCCGACAGCTTATCAGCAACCGCACCAACCTGATGTGGCTCTTGTTTTTAGTATAATTTAACGGTACTTTCTCTACCGAACCATGTATAACCTAAAAAAGGATTGTTTTATGTTAGACGACATCAAGAATAGTACAGACTTAGCTAATCTGAAGGAACGGATCAACAACTGTTCAGATGAAGAATTAGCAGCAGCCATGGAAGAGGAATGGCTGCACGGCATCATCCCGGATAGCGGTATCTCTGACGAAGATTTGGCACGTATCAAGGCCGAAATTCATGAACAGATAGGAACCCGTAAGCAATTCACCCTGAAGCGCGTCCTCAAGTGGAGCCAGATAGCAGCAGCTATTGCCCTGCCTATCTGCATGGTGATTATGGGAATGATGTATAAGGAAAACAGGCAATATGCCGCGATTCCGCTGACAGAAATCACCACCCAGGAAGGCGAACAGGTGAGCATCACCCTGCCCGACAAGAGTGTGGTAGCGCTCAATTCGCTCTCCAGCATCAAGTATGCGCCACAGGATTTCTGCAAGCACAATCGCGAGATTGCATTTGAAGGCGAGGCTCACTACAAGGTAGCCAAAGACGCCCGACATCCGTTCATTATCCACATGCAGGGAATGGAAATCAAGGTATTGGGTACTGAGTTTAACGTCATCAACAGAAAGAAAGAACAGACAGCAGAAGTTGCGCTGCTCAATGGTAGCGTGATGCTCACTTCCCTTGCCAACGGCAGCACCTATACGATGAAGCCTAACGAAATCGTAGTGGTGAACAAACAGACTGGAAAGATGGATATCCGCGAAACATCGCATATCGAGGATGCCTGTGCATGGCAGAAGAAGCAGCTGGTATTCCGTGATGCATCGCTGGGCAGAGTCATCAGAAGCCTGGAGAAGAATTACGGAGTAGAGATTGCTGTAGAAATGGATACCATCGAACCTTTCACAGGAACCTTGCCGAACAACAGCCTCACCGAGGCGCTGCAGATTGTCTCTGAAGCCTATCAGGTGAAGTTCTGCAAGACACCAGCCGGAAAGTATGTTTTGAGATAATATACACACACGCTTTCCAAGCGTATGGAATTTGCTTATTACAGTACATCATTTAGGGTAAAAATAAGCCTTTGAGCTATCATTTCCGATATGCTCAAAGGCTTTTTTATTTAGGTCTTAAGCTGTGCCAAATCCCGTTGGCATGACGTTTAACACATGAGAATCTCGTTTATTTTCCATAATCATTGTACATCATGATCAGGCAAGCGGCACTCCAGCTGAAGTGGGAAGCCTGCATTGGCTTGCCGGTATGCGTGTCATAATTCTCATAGATTGGGGTACCTGCCGAAATGCCCTGCAAATTGCGGAACACCTGGTCGGTATAGGCATCTGCCTTCTTCTTCTCACCATAGTTGCGATAGCCCTTGATGCCATAATAGGTCTGGTCGAGCCAGATAGGACCGCGCCAGTAACCCTGCGGATTGTACTTCGGATTATCGGCTGCTATCGTCGGGAACGGGATGAAGGTAGAGAACTTCTTCTTATTGTCGAGCAACTTTCTTGCCTTGGCAAACTGCTTAGGCGTTGCTATGTTCGCCCAGAAAGGAATATAGCCCTCACAACCAGCCTCACGTACAAAACTTCTGCCGGCATCCAAACGGCGGTCGTAGAAGAAGCCATCTTTCTGGTCAAAGAAATAATCGGCAACCAGTCCACGATAGTCAGGCAAGTCGAAAGGCTCGCCCAGCAACCCGGCAAATTTCTTGAGCAAGGTATATTCCAGCGAGAGATAAGCATTCAGGTCAACGCTCTCCTGATCAGTACTCCATGCATCCTTGCCGTTCTGCAACATCTTGGTGCCGTCGAAACGGATGGCATTATCCATACCGCTCTCCCAGGCAGCTGCCTCCAGCGTGCCATCAACTGACCCGAACTCACAGATGTGGTTCTTGTCGTGATCTCTTTTCTCATACCACCATTTGTGATATTTAAGGAGTTTCGGATACATCTCCTTTACGAAAGCCAGATCCTGGGTATGCTCGTAAATCTCGTTCACCGCCCAGGCTGCCAGAGGAGGCTTACTGTCGCGGTAGTTGTTCTCTGAAGCATCCGGATAGATGCAGTCGATAATCATGCCATCTGGCTGCTGGTAGTCGAACATCACGCGGATGTTATCCTTTGCCAACTCTGGGAAAAAGGAAGCCATACCGGCTGAGAAACGCCAGCAGTCCCATGCCCAGCAACCTACGAAATAGCCTACAGCATGACTAGGCACAATACCGTCATGATACAGGGCACCTCGCTTGGCACGCCAGTTGGAAAGCAGGGTGACGATGGATTTCGCAGCCACCCGGTTGTATTCTGCAGGCATATCATCACGTATCACCTTCTTCAGATAACCGTTCCAGCGCTTCTCGTTTTCATCGAGTGCTACCTTCGGATTGGCAAGCAGACTGGCTGTATGCACATGCTGAACCGAAGCCTCGGTATCCTGCTCTACCAGCGAAATGGCGATGGTGAGCTGCTCTACACCTCTTGGCACGGTAGCCAGATAGTTATGGTCGGTATCAGTCACCTTAACCTCCTGAGGGAAGTCGATGATGACACGTTCACCATAGAAGTCTCCGATGGTAACACGGTTCTTGTAACGTGATACATTGGCACGGGTACTGATGCTGTCGGCAGTAAACGTGAACGGAACCTTGGATGGATTGGTAACTGTAAGCAACGCCGTACGGGCATCTACAAACTGCAGACTCTCATAGAAATCGGCACCATCCTTCTTCAGACTCATTCTGATTTCACCCGGATAATAGCTCTGTTCCTGCACGGTACCATCAATGAGAGATACCAGCGAACGGGCATACCAGTTGCGGTAATAGATACTGAAAGGTCCGCAGAAACCTGCGGTAGGTTTCTCCTTCTCTGAGAGGGTGAAACCCATCCATGAACCCATATCCGTGAAGCATCCGTTCTGACGGCGGGGAGCACCCGGTGTCAGCTGGATGTCAAGAATATCCTTATACTCCTGACGGGTGGTCTGTGCCATGCCGTCCATAGACAGCATGGCAAGCCCCATAGTCAATATAGCTATAGACTTAGTCTTCATATCGTTTATTTTAAGTTCTTAATAGTAAAGCTATAGCTCCACTCCTTTGGTGTGATGGTATATTCCGGATGCACCATAGCGCCCCAGGTATTATCACCACCAACACCCATCTGCAAATGGTCGATGTTCACCCATACCATGTCCTTCTTGTCTACACAGCCGCCATGACGGTGCTCGATGGTAGAAGGAACATAGAGGAGATCATCCTGTGGGAAGTTCCAGGCACTTACGCTCAATGGCTCAGCACCTTCCACCCTGATACCTGCTCCAGCCTTCGAAGCGAGGGTGAACCAGCGTACATCACACTTGTTGGCGGTTTCCTGTGCTCTTACGTATGGATGATACTGCTCCCAAACGCTGGCAGAATACTTACCGATGAGGTAACCGCTCTTACGGTCAGCATAGTTCTCCTGCGGACCTCTACCCAACCAGGTCATCTGGTCGTAGTCGCCCTTCAGAATCATACGCATACCGAGACGAGGCATCTCCGGCAGCGCCTTGTTGCCAGGCATGAAGTGCATGTTCACCTCTACATTTCCATTGGCAAGCATCTGATAGGTAATCTGCATCTGAGATTCCTGCTCAGGCATATCGAAGTCTGCAATGACGGTAGCCTTCTGGTTGTCTGCCTGGGTCTTGATGCCCTTCAGTACCATCTTCTTTCCTGCCTCACGCCAGGTAGCGCAGCGTTCCTGAGTGCCGTTAGCCACATCGTTGTCGGTAATACCGCGCCAGAAGTTTGGCTGCAAACCAGCCAGCAGCATTTCCTTGCCGTCATATTTCAGTGAGGTCATCTCGCCGGTCTTCTTAGAGAAGCTGATGCTGAAATCCCGGGTCTTTCCCTGGATGGTGATGGCATCTTCTGTCTCGGTCTTCTCTATCTGTCCGCTTACCTGTTCCTGAGCCTTTTCCTGTCGTACAGGCAGCTGCATCTGCTCGATGGCTACCTCATGACCTGCAGGAACGGCTCCGGTAGCCTGCTTGCTGAAGGCGCGCAGGGTGAGGAAGTATTCCTTGTTGTCGGCAGCAGGAAGAGTGCCCATCGGTATCTCCATCTCCTTCGTCTGATGAGGCAGGAGGGTTGGGAAGTTCACCTTGCCGCTTCTGATGGTTTCGCCGTTGGCTTCTACTGCCCATACGAGTTGATAATTGTCAAGCGTGGTATAGTCGAATCGGTTGGTTACCTTGATGCGGTTCTGCATGAAGGCTACTGGCTCGAAGGCGATGTTCTGGTAAACCTTCTTCACCTCCCAGATATGTGGATGCAGCGAGCGGTCGGCTGCTACAAGTCCGTTGGCACAGAAGTTGGAATCGTTTACTACGCCTACGAATCCCATATCGCCACCATAAGCCCAGTATTTGTGTCCCTTGTCATCGGTCTTGGCGATGGTCTGGTCTACCCAGTCCCAGATGAAACCACCCTGCAACTGGTCGTATTTGTAAATCAGATCCCAGTAATCCTTGAGGTTACCCTCGCTGTTACCCATGGCATGGGCGTATTCGCAGAGAATCAGCGGACGCTCATCACGCTGGTTGACATGGCGGCGCAAAGACCAGATGCGGGCATACATCGGACAGTAGATATCCGACTTGGCGTAGTAACCGCCACCCTCATACTGTACCGGACGGGTTGGATCCATCGCCTTGCTCATATCGTAGAGTTTCTCGAAACTCTTGCCATATCCGCTCTCGTTACCCATAGACCAGATGATGATGGCGGTATGGTTGCGGTCGCGCTTGATCATGCGGTACATGCGGTCGTGGAAAGCAGGATACCAGTCTTCTCTGTCTGCCAGCTGCTTATATTCTGTATCCAAAATACCATGACACTCGATGTTCGCCTCGCCCACCATGTAGAGACCATACTTATCGCAGAGCTGATACCACTCTGAATAGTTTGGATAGTGAGAGGTACGCACGGCATTGATGTTGAACTGCTTCATCATCTTCACATCCTTCACCATCTCACCGATGCTGAGGGTTCTGCCGTGTACGGCATTGTGCTCCTGTCGGTTCACACCCTTGATGGTGATGGCAACACCGTTTACCAGAAGCTGTCCGTTCTTCATTTCGACGGTACGGAAGCCGAAAGGCTGAGCCACACTCTCCTCTACTCTACCATTCCTGTCGGTAGTATTGATGACGAGTGTGTAGAGATAAGGGCTCTCGGCACTCCAAGGCTGCACGTTCTTCAGCAGCTTTTCGAAATGAATCAAGGTATCAGCAGGTGAGGTGATGCTCTGGATTTGTTTGAAGAGAGATTTACCTGTTGCCGAAAGCACTTTCACCTCAACCTTCTGACCCTTCTGTGGATTGAGCATATTCACATCGAGTGTGAAATTGCCATCCTTATATTGATTGATTAGTTTATTTCCCAATACGTAGTCGTTCATTCTGCTCTTAGGACGAGCCTGGATGAACACATTGCGTTCGATGCCGCTATACTTCCAGTAGTCCTGGTCTTCCAGATAACTTCCGTCGCTGAAGCGGAACACCTTCATGGCAAGGCGGTTCTTGCCCTTCTTCAGGAACTTGGAGATATTGAAGTGGGCAGGCAGACGGCTATCTTCACTATAACCCACCATCTTGCCGTTGATCCAGAGATAGAAGGCAGATTCTACGCCTTCGAAATCCATGATCACATCCATGCCCTTCCAGTTTTCAGGCACGGTAAATTCGTGTACATAATGTCCTACAGGGTTGTAATCCTGTGGCACAAAAGGAGGATTTGCCTTGAAAGGATAGGTTACATCGGTATAGATGGGCGCATCGAAGCCCTGTAACTCCCAGCTGCCAGGCACATTGATGTTCTGCCAATCGTTTACATTATAGGATGTCTTGAAGAAATCGGTCAAGGCAAGACTCGGATTCTTCACCAGTTTGAATTTCCATACACCATCCAGCGAGCGGCGGCGCTCATTCTGGGTGTTCAACTGGAAACGGCGGACGTCGTCCATCTTCAATTGTGCCAAGGCTCCGTTCTCACTTGTAAAAGGCAAGTAATGAGCGGTCATCGGCATGCGGTTGATATGGGTCACGGTGGCGTCCTGCCAAGGGTCTGAAGCTGCTGGCTGCTTGCCATCCTGAGCCGCAAGGGCTACTGAGGTATGGGCACAGCACAGGCTCAGACATATCATGAATGAACTGAAAATATGTCTCATACGGGTTTGGTTTAAAACTGCTTTTAGTTATTTCTACAAAGAACAGAAGAAGGTAACCAGGAAGGGTACAGAAAAGTCGACACAGAAACCATGGAAGATGGAAACGATGATGAAACTCTCGCCCGAATATCGGGTGATGATAGGCAACGTTGTATCCATGGTCGTAGCTCCACCTACACTGATAGGTGCCAGTTTGCCAAAATATTTTGCCAGCAGCGGAGCACACAGCAGGGTGAGAATCTCGCGGCAGATGTTGGCAAGAAGGGCGATGGTTCCCAGTTCGGCGCCCCGGTATTCGGTGATGAAGATACTCGAAAGAGAGTAATATCCGAATCCTGAACCGATTGCCAGACAATCGGTAAGCTGGCGGTGGTTCAAGATGAGAGATACGGCGGCACAACCTGCCAACGTACCTAGAATGGTCATCACAGGGAGCATCATCAGACGGGGATTCACATTCTTGAAACTCTTCAGCACTGAGGTGTCGCAACCGATACTGATACCTACGCAGAACATCAGGCAGCAGAGTGCATAATAGCTCACATCGCTATCCAGAAGACCTGCCGGAATCACATCACACAAGCCTACGATGATACCCAGAACAAAGAAGCTTACGATAATCAAACTGCCTTTCATGCCTTGCCTCCTTTCCCGGTTTCAGCGTGAGCCGACGATTTAGCCTGCTTTGCTGTAACATACTTCCACAATGCCCAAGCAAAGAGTGCACTACCCAGACTGCCTCCCAAGGTCAGGGCTATCGCCTCAAGTCCCAGGGTCTGAAGACCACTGATGATACGAGGGTTAGAACCTACCTCGATACCGAGCAGGAACAGGAGTACCCATATCAGCGCCGTGATGATACGGCCGATAAAACTCATTTTCTTGTTGCGGAGCAGATAGCCGGTACCTATTCCGCATAGCATAATCATTACTATCTTGAGCATTGTTTCTTGTTTTTCTTCTTTATTTTATTGTTCGTTTTTATGAATTACCTTACCATAAAAAACGGATTCCCGATCGTATTATTGCTTAATAGACCGAGAATCCTGATGATATTTATAAGTAATCTTCAATGGTTACTCGCCCCTATTACTTAGCCAGACTGTTTGAGTTCAACTCTGTAAGAGGAGTTGGATAGAACAGCTTGCTCTTGTCGAATCCTGTACGGCCGGCAGCAGTCAGCGCCTCAGCAGTCTTGCCCCAACGGCGCAGGTCATACCAACGCAAGTTCTCCAATGGGAACTCAATCATACGCTCGTGCTCAATCTGAGCCTGAACCTCAACCTGTGTTGTACCGGTCATGGCTGGCATATTGCCGTGAACTCTTCTCACATCGTTGATCAGCGGAATAGCCTCTCCGGTACGTCCCAAATCATTGAGAGCCTCAGCCTTCATCAGAAGAACGTTGGCATAACGCATCAGAGGAATGTTCACGTCGGTATGTTTCTGTGACAAAGCTGCATAGGTAGGTGGCATGAACTTGCGGAAAGAAGGACGGTCGTAAGCCTCATCTACCTCCATATTTTCCTTAATCCAAGTATCCCAATCGTAACCATAAACCTTACCGGTTCCATCGTTAAAGTAAGGATCCTGGAAGAAGACTGAAGCATAAAGTCGGGCATCATACAAGCCATTGTTCAACTTACCTTCCTTCTTAAACTCGTTCATCAAAGTCTGAGATGGAGCAATCTCATCCCATCCCCAGAACTCAGCTGTACCTATCCAACGGTGCAAATAGGTACGATACCATGCACCACTCGTGCTGCTCAAAGAGAACTGGAGTTCGAAGATAGACTCCTTACAGTTCTTGTTGGTACCATCGAACATACTCTTGAAATTGCTTTCAAGTTCATATCCCTTGACCTCATCGAAAGCCTTTACAGCCTCGTTCAGGTACTCAGTCTTCTTCTCTGGCTGTTCTGAAGCCATGGTGAGATAGGCAAAACCGAGGTAAGCATAAGCTGAACCTGAAGTAGCACGACCGAGATTACTATCAGGACGCTTCTGAGGTAAATCAGCACCAGCCTTCTGCAGGTCATCCACGATGAAGTTCCAGCTTTCAGGACGCTCAGACATAGCCTTATCAAACAGTGCCATAGAAGTGACATAGACATCGCGGTTTACGATCTTCTCCCAGTTGAGCAACAGCTGCATGTGGTAGAATGCACGCATGAAGCGAGCCTCAGCCACGATTTCTGATCTATCCTTAGCATCAATCTGCGCATCGGTCATGGCACTGACCTTAGTCATTACCTGGTTGGCGAAGCTGATGCCATGATAGTAATACCACCAGTAAGAGGTAAACTGAGAGTTACCATTGGTATAGGTAAAGTCTCCCAACTGAATCCAGTTTGGATAGTTCTGAGCATCAGAACCCATCTCTACATCATCCTGGCGATAAGCCTCTACAGGCCATTTTACCTCAGGGAAGTTGTCCTCTGAACCATAATACATCTGTGAGTAAACAGCAGCCATAGCCGACTCAGCGTCGTCTTTATCACGCCAGAAATTCAGAGTAGTCAACTCGTCTGGCGAAGTCTTTGTAAGAAAGTCATCACAAGAAGTGAGTGACAGTGCAAGGCAAATGCCTGCTATATATTTTAATGCTTTCATAATGATTTCTCCTTAGTTATTTATTTAAAAAGATACCTGTGCACCTACGGTGTAAGAGCGAGAGAACGGATAGGTAAAGCGGTCTACACCACTGTTCAAAACGCCCTGTGAGAACTCTGGGTTAGCACCAGAATAGCCTGTGATGGTGAACACATTTTCTGCACTCACGTAGAAACGGATGCGGTCGCAGTAAATATGCTTAGACAATGCCTTTGGCAAGGTATAGCCCAACTGTACCTGGCGCAGACGTACGAAATCGCCGTTCTCCAGGAAGCGAGTTGACTCGCGGGTGTTCTGGTTAGGGTCACCATAGATGGCACGTGGCACATCGGTCTTAGTGTTGGTAGGAGTCCAGGCATTGAGGGTTGTCTTGAGGAAGTTAGAAGCTGAGTTCATACCCTCGTAGTAGTAGCGGATACCATTATAAATCTTGTTGCCGAAGGCACTACCGATGACTGCAGAGAAGTCGAAACCCTTGTAGCTGGCACCGAGGTTGAGGTTAGCCTCTACCTTGGCAATACCCGTACCAGAGTAAGTCTTGTCGTCCTCATCAATAACACCGTCGCCGTTCATATCCTTGAAACGTACATCACCAGGCTGAGCATTTGGCTGAAGGAGTTCGCCCTTGCTGTTCTTATGAGCCTGAACCTCTTCAAGACTCTGGAAGATGCCGTCTGCCTGATAGAGATAGAAAGCACCGATTGGCTTGCCTACCTTGGTCTGGGTTGGGAAGTGCTCTGTGCCATACTTCAAACCTACGCCGTAGATTGTCTGGTCTTCGTTGGCAAGAGCTACCACCTTGTTGGCAATGGTACTGATGTTGAAACCAACGTTATATTCGAAATCATTGATCTTATCGTTCCAGTTCAACTCCAACTCAAAGCCCTGGTTGCGCATCTTACCTACGTTCAAGGTAGGGTTGTCAAGACCTGCAGAAGGAGCGATTCTACGGGTAATCAGAAGATCGCGTGTCTCGTTGAGATAGTAGTTGACATTACCATTCAGGTGATTACCGAAGAGACCGAAGTCGAAACCGATGTTCTTGGTATCTGTGGTTTCCCACTTCAATGGAAGATTTTCCAATGTACGAGCGATGCTACCGGTCCAAGGGTTTGAACCTGCACCCTGTACATAACCCATGTACATATCGTTGTAGCTGGCAATTCTAGTCAGGAAGTCGTATTTGCCGAGCGCATTCTCGTTACCGAGCTGACCCCAGCTGGCACGGAACTTCAAGTTGCTGACAACAGAGTTTTTTGGGAAGAAAGGCTCCTCGCTGATTCTCCAACCAACAGCTACTGATGGGAAGAAACCCCAACGGTTATCTGAACTAAACTTAGAAGATCCATCCTCACGGAAGGTAAACTGGAAGAGGTAACGGTCGTTGAAATTGTAGTTAATACGACCGAAGAATGACACACGGTTATACTCCCAGTAAGAACCTGTACCATAGTAAGTACCACCTACACCACCACTGATGGTTGGGAAGTTAGGATCGAGGAAGCCGGCTGGCTTATCGCTGGTACTGAGCTGACCATTGATTACCTCGTTTACATTGGTCTTACCCTCTACAGAAACTGATTCCCAGTTGTATTTAATCATATTGAGAGAGGTACCGAGCATGGCATTGATGCTGTGCTTCTGAATCTGCTTGTTGAAAGAAAGTACGTTCTCAAACACCTGCTCCTGCCAGTATGCACGATACTCATAGCTGTTTGGATACTTATTCTGACTCTTAGGGTCAGCAATATAATCAGGATAATGAGAGTTATCTATCTCATGCTCACCACGATAACCGTAGCTAGTCTTGAAGTTGAGCCATGGGAAGAAGTTGAATGTCAAGGCAGCATTGGCTGTTGTATGATACTTCTTGTAAGTATTCTTCTTGTAATGGTCGTCGGCTACAACGTTACGGTTGTTTGGAATGCCATCAAAGTTGGTCAAACCGAAACCATATTTCTCATTCTCATTATAAATAGGTACGAGAGGAGAAATCATATAAGCCTCCTTCAAAGAATACTGTGGCTGATGACCCTTTGTATACTTGAAGTCTACATTGGCATCGAGGTCGATGATACCCTTGGTTGCATGTACCTTCATACGTGCGATGTCATGGCGCTCACTGTTACCGATAAAGATACCTTTCTCGTCAGCATGGTTGTAAGATACAGAGTACTGACCCTTTTCTGCACCACCGCGCAAACTTACCATATAGCTCTGAGCCAGACCCTTGCGCTGGATTGCATCCTGCCAGTCGGTGTTTACCCCTGTCTCATGAGTTATATATGCAGGAAGTTTTCTACCGGCATTCTCGTACATCATCTTATGTACCTTCTTATAGCCTTCAGCATCCAGGAGGTCTAGGTCCTTAGATACCTGAGTAAAGCTGAGGTAAGAACTGAAATCAACCTTAGTTTCACCCTTCTTACCATTCTTGGTTGTAATCAGAACCACACCGTTGGCAGCTACAGAACCGTAGATGGCTGCGGCAGCACCATCCTTCAGAATCTCCATAGACTCGATGTCCTGAGGGTTCACGCTGTTGATATCGCCAGGGAAACCATCCACAATATAAAGAGGTTCGTTATCGCCGAATGTCTTGATACCACGAATCTTGATGCTCACACCGGCACCGGCATTACCACCACTCTTCAGGATGTTCACACCGGCTACCTTACCCTGCAAAGCCTCAGCTGGGTTGGTAGTAGTGCGCTTAGCCATCTCCTTGGTATTGACAGAAGAAAGAGCTCCGGTCATATCGCTACGCTTCATGGTACCATAACCTACTACTACCACTTCGCTCAGCGCCTGTGTGTCCTCGCTCATGGCGATGTTCATGTTTTCTGAAGCCTTCACCTCGCGGTCTACGAAACCGAGGTAAGAAACCTTCACCTTAGCGCCCTTGGCTGCATTGATGGTGAATCGGCCGTCTATATCGGTTACTGCGAGTTCATCGGTACCAACTACAGAAACAGTAGCACCAATGACAGGCTCCCCGTTGTCGTCCTTCACAACACCCTGCATCTTGTGCTTGTTGCTCTGCTGAGGAGCGGCTGCCGCATGTTTCTCAGAAACAACGATAGATTTCTGCGAAACCACAGAGTATTTCAAGTTGCGTCCTTTCAAGGCTGCATCGAGTACAGCTGTTACAGGAACGCCACTCTTCCTGATGGTGATATCCTTGCGATGGTCAATGATATCACTCTTGTAAGAAAACCTGTAGGATGTCTGGTTTTCGATTGTACTGAACACCTGCTTCAAAGAGGCATTCACAACATTGACAGTTACTTTCTGCTGTGCCGATGCTCCCAAGAGCGGAAGGCACATCAGGATGAAGATCATCAAACTTTTCAAGTAATTGCGTCTGATCATAATGTTTACGTTTAGTTATACAAATAAGTTTAAATTAACCTATGTTTTTAGGTTTTGTCACAAGGTAATACAAACGTTTTCATAAAAAGTACCAAAGAATCTTTATCATTAACTCTCTTTAACATAAAGTCGTGTTCCCTATTCCATTTTTCTTTGTACTTTAGCACCCCGAAAAGAAAAAGGATATAAAATATGAGCAACGGATTATTACTTTGGATAGACGACGAGATAGAACTTCTCAAGGCACACATCATCTTTCTGGAAAAGAAAGGATACGAGGTGCAGACGGTAAGCAACGGCCCTGATGCCATTGAACTTTGCCGCCAGCAGACCTTCGACCTCATCCTGCTCGATGAGATGATGCCGGGACTCAGCGGACTGGAAACCCTGCTACGCATCAAGGACATCCAGCCTGCCACACCGGTAGTGATGTGCACCAAAAGCGAAGAAGAAAACATCATGGACCAGGCAATCGGTTCAAAGATAGCCGACTATCTGATTAAACCCGTAAACCCGAACCAGATTCTGCTTTCGCTCAAGAAGAACATCCACCGCAAAGACATCGTAGCGGAGGTGACGCAGAGCGGATACCAGCAAGACTACCAGCAGATAGCCATGCAAATGATGGAATGCAGAAGTGCGGAAGACTGGATGGAGATTTACAGGCGACTGGTAAGCTGGGAACTGAAGCTGAGCGATACGGCAAGTCCGATGGCAGAGATGCTGGGCATGCAGAAGGAAGAGGCTAACCAGGGGTTCGCCAAATACATAGCCAAGAACTATCTCGACTGGGTAAGTCCCGACAACAGAGACCGCCATCTGATGAGTCCCGACATCTTCAAGCGCAAGATATTCCCGCTGCTCGATGAGGGCAAGAAGGTGTTCCTGATTGTGATAGATAACTTCCGCTATGACCAGTGGCGCATGCTGGCTGAAGACATCGGCGACCTGTTCGATATCGACGAGCAGCTCTACATGAGCATTCTTCCTACCGCCACGCAATATGCGCGCAACGCCATCTTCAGCGGTCTGATGCCGAACAAGATAGCCGAAATGTTCCCTGACCTCTGGGTAGATGAGGACGAGGAGGAAGGCAAGAACCTGAACGAGGCGCCGCTGATACAGACCCAGATAGAGCGATTCAGAAAGCACTATACCTTCAGTTATCACAAGGTGAACGATTCGCAGGGTGCCGACCGCTTCCTGGAGCATTACAACGAATGCCGGAACAACGACCTGAACGTGCTGGTGATTAACTTCATCGACATGCTCTCTCACGCGCGTACCGAATCTAAGATGGTGCGCGAGCTTGCCAACAACGAGAGTGCCTACCGCAGCATCACGCAGAGCTGGCTCCGCCATTCGGTTCTCTCCGAGCTCTTCAAGCTCCTTTCGCAGAGCGATTACCAGGTAGTGCTCACCACCGACCACGGCAGCATCAGGGCATCGAAACCTATCAAGATTGTAGGCGACCGCAATACGAACACCAACCTGCGCTACAAGCTGGGCAAGAATCTGGCTTACCAGAGCAAGGAAGTTTTCACCATCAAGGAGCCTCACCGTGCCCAGTTGCCGGCACCTAACCTGAGTACCTCGTATGTATTTGCCACGGGCGACAGTTTCTTCGCCTATCCGAATAATTACAACTATTATGTGCAATACTACAAGGATACCTTCCAGCACGGCGGCATCTCGATGGAGGAAATGCTCATTCCGCTCATCACGCTGACACCGAGAAAAAGGTAATGATTGTCAGTTAATAGTTAATAGTTGATAGTTAACAGTTTATAGAAAACATATATGAAGATAAAAATTGACTCATTAGACACGATCCATGAAGCAGCCAAGGAATTTCTGCAGAACATGGGCGACGGCAAGGTCTTTGCCTTCTATGGCAAGATGGGAGCCGGAAAGACTACATTTGTTAAAGCCATTTGCGAAGAACTGGGCGTAGAAGATGTCATCACATCTCCTACCTTCGCCCTCGTAAACGAATATACAGCGGGCGACGGCTCACCTGTCTACCACTTCGATTTCTACCGCATCAAGAAACTCGATGAGGTTTACGATATGGGCTACGAAGATTATTTCTACAGCGGCAACCTCTGTTTCCTGGAGTGGCCGGAACTGATAGAAGACCTGCTGCCGGAAGACTGCACCAAAGTGACTATCACCGCCGAAGAAGACGGAACCAGAAGCGCAGAATGGTAAGTCTCCGACAGGCCCGAAAATGCGTCCCGACGCAGACTTTACTACGTCCCGACGCAGTTCTCATTACGTCCCGACGTAGCAAAGTCTGCGTCGGGACGTATTTTTATCCCCCTCGTGGCGCAGTTTGAAAGGCAGAAAAAAGAACAAAAAAAACATCTGGCTGAGAATATGTTTTCTCAAGCCAGATGCTTTTATCATTTCCTATCCGGGCTGATTACAGGAGAGCCTGGAACTTCTCGGTAAGGGTTGCCTTAGAGGCTGCGCCAACAAACTTGTCTACCAGCTGGCCACCCTTGAAGAAGAGGATGGTAGGGATATTACGAACACCAAACTCCATAGCGATGTCGTCGTTCTCCTCTACATCACACTTGCCTACTACCAACTTGCCGTCAAACTCCTCAGCAAGTTCTGATACGATAGGAGCAATCTGGCGGCAAGGACCGCACCATGTTGCCCACAAATCTACTACCAATGGCAGTTCGCCATTCTTGTAGCTCTCGAAATTCTCGGTTGTAATTGTTACTTCCATTTTCCTAAATTTTTTATATATTAAAACTAAAATTATCTCTAATTGATCTGATAGCTCATCTTAGGATGCTGCTCGATATACTGGATGAGGGCATGGCCCACGCCTACCGTATGCTCACGGGCACGCATCAACAGATAGGTATTGCTGTCTACATCATGTATCTGGAAAAAGAGCTGCGCCTTGCCCTCGTCATTCTCCAGAATGGTCTGCAGGTCGCTAACCATCGTTTCATCTATCGCATCGCTCTCCACATTGATGGTAAAGCGGTCGATGCGGTTCTCCTTGACCGTCTGCAGATACTCCACATTGCCTATCTGGAAATCGAGATAGTTGGCATTGCCGTAACGGGAAACGCACTTGGCGGTGATGTAGATGGTGCTGCCTTCAACCATGATACCGCGCCACTTGCCCCAGTCCTCGCCAAAGAGAGCCAGCTCGCCTGAGCCCTCAAAGTCTTCGAGCGTAACGAAACCGCACGGCTTGCCCGTCTTGGTAAACTTCGACTTCACACCCGTAATGATGCCGCCCAGCACCACATCCTCCTTCTTTGCCAGCTCCTGCTTGTCGCCCAGTTCTGAGCAATGAGTATTGCAGAGGGAGTTGAGGATGATGCTGTACTCATCGAGCGGATGGGCAGAAAGATAGATGCCCACAAGCTCGCGCTCACGGTTCAGACGTTCGATGGTACTCCAGCTCTCTGCATCAGGAATAGGCGGCGTAGCTATCTCTATCGCCTCGGTATCGCCAAAGAGTGAGGTGGCAGCCTCGTGCTGTTCCTGCTGGAAGAGCTGACCGTAGCGCACCAGCGTATCGAGGAAGGTTTCGCCCTTGTTGTTCTTGCCGAAGAACTGCTCGCGACGGATGCCGAAGCTATCGAAACCGCCACTCAGCGCCAAGGTTTCGAAAGCCTTGCGGTTCACGCTGGAGTAATCTACACGCTCGGCAAAATCGAAGATGCTCTTATAAAGTCCGTTCTTCAGTCGCTCTGCCACGATGGCATCGGCTGCCGGAGCACCCATACCCTTGATGGCTGAAAGACCGAAACGTATCTCTCCATGCTCGTTCACACCGAACACGCGGTAACTCTCGTTCACATCCGGACCCAAGGTCTTGATGCCCATCGACTGGCACTCCTCCATCAGCTTGGTGATTTCGGTAATCTGTGCAAAGCGTCGGGTCATCAGCGCCGCCATATATTCGGCAGGATAGTGCGCCTTGAGATAGGCAGTCTGGTAGGCTACCCATGAATAACAGGTGGCATGAGACTTGTTAAAGGCGTAGGAAGCAAATTTCTCCCAGTCGCCCCATATCTTTTCCAGCACCTTCGGGTCGTGGCCGTTCTCCTGCCCCTGCTTGATAAACTTAGGCTTCATCGCATCTACGATAGCCTTTTTCTTCTTACCCATCGCCTTACGCAGGGCATCTGACTCGCCTCGGGTGAAGCTGGCAAGCTGACGGGAGAGAAGCATCACCTGCTCCTGATAGACCGTAATGCCGTAGGTATCCTTCAGATACTTCTCCATACACGGGATATCGTAGGTAATCGCCTGTTTGCCGTTCTTGCGGGCAATGAAATCAGGGATATAATCCATAGGTCCCGGACGGTAGAGGGCGTTCATGGCGATGAGGTCCTCGAACACCGTAGGCTTCAGCTCACGGAGATACTTCTGCATACCCGGCGACTCGAACTGGAAGGTTCCGATAGTCTGACCGCGCTGATAGAGCTGATAGGTCAGTTCGTCATCGATAGGGATGGTATCGAGGTCAACGACATCGCCCGTAGTCTGCTTGATAACCTTGCATGCCTCCTTCATCTCGGAGAGGGTCTTCAAGCCCAGGAAGTCCATTTTGATAAGACCGGTGGTCTCGATGACATGGCCGTCGTACTGTGTTACCGCCGTCTTCAGTCCCGGGAAATCAGGGTCATCGGCAGTAGATACAGGCACCCAGCTGCTGATAGGGTCGCGGCAGATGATGAATCCGCAGGCATGGATACCCGTGCCTCGGATGGTTCCCTCGAGCATCTTGGCATACTTGATGGTATTGCTTTCGCGCGGATCGTTGGAGAACTCAGCCTCGCGCAGCTCTGGGGTATATTTGATGGCATTGGTCAGGTTCATCTTGGCACCGTCAGGCAAACGGTCTGGGATAGCCTTACAGAGTGCATTCGCCTTATCCAACGGCAGTTTCTCGACACGCGCCACATCCTTGATGGAGTTCTTCGTCGCCATGGAACCGTAAGTAATGATATGGGCACAGTTCTCATGACCGTACTTATCCATTACCCATCTCAGCACCTTGCCTCGGCCGTCATCATCAAAGTCGGTATCAATATCCGGAAGGTTCACACGGTCTGGGTTCAGGAAACGCTCAAACAGGAGGTCGTACTTCAATGGGTCAATCTTGGTAATGCCCAAGCAGTAAGCCACCACCGAACCTGCCGCAGATCCACGTCCCGGCCCCACCATCACGCCGAGTTCCTCGCGCGCCGCCCTGATGAAGTCAGACACGATGAGGAAGTAGCCCGGGAAACCCATGGTCTTCATCACGTGGAGCTCGAAGTTTACGTGCTCGTCTACATTCTCGGGCAGCGGGTCGCCATAAAGCTTTTTGGCTCCCTCGTAGGCAAGGTGGCGCAGATATTCTGCCTCAAACTTGATACGGTATATCTTATCGTAACCGCCCAATCGGTCGATTACCTTCTGACCTTCCTCAGGTGGCAGCGGGTTCTTGCCGTTCTCATCAGAGGTAAACTCCTTGTAGAGATCTTCTTCTGATACCTTCTGTCGCAACTGCTCCTCGGTACCGAAACTCTCCGGAATCGGGAAGAAAGGCATGATAGGACCATGGTCGATGCTGTAGATTTCTACCTTATCTAATACTTCGAGGGTATTGGAAAGTGCTTCGGGAATATCCGAGAACACATCGTTCATCTCCTGGCGGGTCTTGAACCATTCCTGCTTGGAATAGCGCATACGGTTAGGGTCGTCGAGATCCTTGCCGGTAGCGATACAGAGCAGATGGTCGTGAGCCTCGGCAGTCTCCTTATCCTCGAAGTGGCAGTCGTTGGTGCACACCAGCTTGATGTTAAACTCCCTTGCCATCTTGATGAGTTCCTTGTTGGCACGCTGCTGCAACTCGTAAGCCTCGCGGTTGGCAAGCAGACTGGGATCATCAGGCACTTTATGTCGCTGGAGCTCGAGATAGTAATCATCGCCAAAGAGGTTGTGGTACCACTGGCAAGCCTCACGGGCTCCTTCCAGGTCACCATGCAGAATCTTGGATGGCACCTCGCCTGCAATACATGCCGAACAGACGATGAGGTCTTCGTGATACTTCTCCAGATCGGCACGGTCGGTTCGTGGGCGCATGTAGTAACCATCCACCCACGAATTGCTCACCAACTTGATGAGGTTCTTGTATCCATTATAATTCTTGGCAAGTACAATGAGGTGATAACCGCTCATATCGCCCTTATCCTTCTCTCGGTCGGCCTTGGTTCGGTGTGCCACATACATCTCGCAGCCTATGATAGGCTTGAAAGGTTCGAGTCCCTCCTTCTTGCGGTCTTTATTAATCTTGCCGCAATAGTCGGTGAGTTCCTTGATGCCGAACATCACACCGTGGTCGGTTACCGCCATACCCTTCATGCCGTCCTTGATGGCCTTATCTACCAGATGCGGTATCTTCGACTGGCCGTCGAGGATGGAGTATTGGGTGTGTACATGCAAATGAACAAAATCTTCCATTATCTGTTTAAAATTCGAATTTTGACAACAAAGTTACGGCGAAATATTGAAAAAGCCAAAAGAAATATGCGAAAATATTGAAAAAGGTAAAAGAAACCCACAAAAAATTTGCAAAAGTGATAAAAATGACGTACCTTTGCACCAATAAAAACTTAATCCTAATATATGGGACAGAAAATAAAGAAATTAAAAAAGATAAGATTGCACCGCGAAGGTACCGATCAGCTGGTAACCGGAGCGATAGCGTTAGTAGTCATTGCGGCTATATTGTGGACAACCTTAGACAACAAGATTCCGTTCTGGGCTTTTGTTGTTGTGTTCGGTACGGTATATGGTATCGTGCTCAACTTCTACCGTTGTCCTGTCAGATACCTCAACGTAGAGGATACTTCGAAACTGGTAGTAGCACCAGCCGACGGAAAGATTGTGGTGATAGAAGAGGTGGAGAATGCTCCCTACTTCGGTGACCGCCGCCTGATGATTTCCATCTTCATGAGCCTCTGGAATGTTCATGCTAACTGGTTCCCGGTGGATGGTAAGGTGAAATTCGTGAAGCATGTGGACGGCAACTACCACAAGGCATGGCTGCCTAAGGCTAGCGAGGAAAACGAGCATGCCGACGTGATGATTACCACACCTGAGGGAGTGGATGTACTCTGCCGACAGATTGCCGGTGCAGTGGCACGCCGCATCGTAACCTATGCCAAGGAAGGGGAAGAATGCTTCATCGACGAGCACCTGGGATTCATCAAGCTGGGTTCACGCGTGGATGTCTACCTGCCTGTAGGTACAGAAGTATGCGTAAAGATGGGACAGTCAACTACTGGCGACCAGACCATCATCGCTAAATTGAAATAACATATTGACAGATAGAGGGCAAGCCGGAACATACTTCCGGCTTTCACTCTATCATAATATACTGGAAAAAATGAGTATCAAGAAACATATTCCAAACACGATAACCTGCTGCAACCTGGTTTCGGGCTGCATTGCAACATCGTTTGCCTTCGGCGGGAACCCAAAGATGGCATTGTTATGGATTATCATCGGAGCCGTATTCGACTTCTTTGACGGCATGAGCGCCCGCCTGCTGCACGTTTCATCGCCAATAGGCAAGGAGCTGGATTCGCTGGCAGATGACGTAACCTTCGGTGTGGCTCCTGCCACCATCGTATTCTCACAACTCTTTGTGATGGAATATCCGGGGGTTCTGGAGCCTTTGCGCCCATGGCTGCCTTACGCAGCCTTCATCATCGCAGCCTTCTCGGCATTGCGACTGGCTAAGTTTAATCTTGATGAGCGCCAGACTACCTCTTTCATCGGTGTTCCTACACCAGCCAACGCCCTGTTCTGGGGTTCGCTGATTGTGTTCAATCCAAGCTGGCTCGAAGGATATTCATGGTCGGTATTCATCATTCTGGCTCTGATTCTCATCACCAGCTATCTGCTGGTTTGCGAGATGCCTCTTTTCGCCTTGAAGTTCAAACAGTGGGGTTTCAAGGGCAATGAGGTGAAATATGGCTTTGCTGCGCTCACCCTCATCATTCTCGCTACTTCGGTAGCACTCGATGGTCTGACCGGTTTCCTCACCGGCTGGTGGCTTGTCATCGTGGCATACGTCATCATCTCGGCGATTATTTATCTGAAGAAGACGAAATAGAAGAAATCCCCTTTATTGGGATATTTAGGTATTTATGTAGATTATTAACTGAAAAATGCGGCTAGATGTGAATCCAGTCGCATTTGTTTTTTCTTCCTGTTGAGAGAAGTTTAGTTGTGTACGAGCGTACCGATCTCCTCTCCATCCATCACCTTCTTGAGGTTACCTACAACATCCATATTGAACACGTAGATAGGAAGGTTGTTTTCCTTACACATGGTGGTAGCAGTCAAATCCATTACCTTCAAGCCCTTGGTGTAAATCTCATCATAGGTGATGTCCTTGAACTTGGTAGCTGTAGGATCCTTCTCTGGGTCGGCGGTATAGATGCCGTCTACACGGGTACCCTTGAGCATCACGTCAGCCTCGATTTCGATACCGCGGAGAGAAGAACCGGTATCGGTAGTGAAGTATGGACTACCTGTACCTGCAGAGAAGATGCAGATATAGCCTGCCTCCATCGCCTCAATCGCCTTCCACTTGGTGTAGAATTCGCCGATAGGCTCCATACGGATGGCAGTAAGCACCTTGTTCTTAACGCCCAAGGCTCCGAGTGCGCTGCTCAATGCCAGGGAATTGATAACGGTAGCACACATACCCATCTGGTCGCCCTTGACACGGTCGAAACCCTTCTGGCTTCCACTCAAACCGCGGAAGATGTTACCACCACCAATCACAATGCCTATCTGAACGCCCATCTCATGGACCTCCTTTATCTGCTTAGCATAACCACTCAGGCGCTCTGGGTCGATGCCGAAGCTCTGCTTGCCCATCAGACTCTCGCCGCTCAATTTCAAAAGAATTCTTTTAAACTTTGCCATTTTATTTTAATTTACAATTTACAGTTAACAGTTTATAGGGCGTAGCCTCCTATAAACCATTAACTATTAACTATTAACTATTAACTATAAACTTAATTTCTCCGAACGCATACGAGCGTATTACTCCCTTCTTGTCATGAAGGATGAGATGCCCATCGTCCTCCACCTCTACGAAGGCGCCCTCGAACTTACCGTCCTTATCCTCATACCAGTGATAGCCCTTGCGACGGTAGAGAGAAAGATGATAGATGCCCGACACATCCATATAGTCGGCACGACGCAGAAGTTCGTAGTATTTGCAGAAAGCCTCAATCACCTTCTGCAGCACCTCTTCCCTATCCACCTCATGGCCCAGAATCTGAGCCAGAGATACAGGGTTGGGCGCATCGCTGTGGAACTCAGTCTGATTGACATCAATGCCGATACCGAAGATGCAGCGCTTGATGCCCTTGGAGTCGATGGCAGTCTCTATCAGCGTGCCACTGATTTTCTTGTCATACCAGTACACATCATTAGGCCATTTCAGCGTAATGCCGTCCGTATAGGAATCAAGAGCGTCCTTCACGGCGAGCGCACCAGCCTCGGAAAGGAGGAACTGCTGGCGCAAAGGAACCCACTTAGGATACATCATCATACTGAAGAGGAGGTTCTTGCCCGGCTCGCTCTCCCAGGTATGCACGCCCTGTCCCCTGCCTGCTGTCTGATAGTCAGCAATGGCAATGGTTAGCGCATCTTCATCATAAGTACCCAAATTCTTCAGGAAGGCATTCGTGGAATCCACTTCCTTTAATCGTATAATCTTCTTTTCCATGTCTATATAATAATGTATAGCGATACACAACGGGTTGTCAAATCAGCAACGGGTTGAAGGCATCCACAAGATGCTCGATGCGTTTCACCTGATGGCCTACCCCTACCACGGTAACAACATCAAAGCGCAGCTCCCTATCTACCTTCTGTTCCTTGACGTAAGTATTGGCGGCTATTGCCAGATTACGCATCTTCCTGGCATCTACGGCTTCCTCGGGCTGCTGGTATTCTTCACCCGAACGGGTCTTGACCTCTACCACAACCAGCGTCTTACCATCCGGCGAAACGGCAAGGATATCCAGATCCCGCTTGCCGGCTTTCCAGTCTCTGTCGATGACGACATAGCCTTCATTCTCGAGATAGAGCGTAGCCTCGTCTTCTCCCCATTTGCCTAATTCATTATGCTCTGCCATAGTCTATTTTCTTTATTTTGCACCAAAAGATGCTTTTACCTTGCAAAAATAACAAAAAAAGTCCACACTTCAAACTTTTTTATGTAATTTTGCACGAAAAACAATGGAAGATATCAAGAAAAAAGACGAAGCATACATGCGCCGTGCCCTGATGGAGGCTCAGGCGGCATTCGATGAAGACGAGATTCCGGTAGGCGCCATCATTGTTTGTAAGGACCGGATCATATCGCGAGCCCACAATCTTACGGAGATGCTGACCGATGTTACGGCTCATGCCGAAATGCAGGCCATCACTTCGGGAGCCAACATGCTGGGAGGAAAATACCTGAAAGACTGTACCCTCTACGTTACGGTAGAACCCTGCGTGATGTGCGCCGGAGCGCTGGGATGGGCACAGATCAGCCGCGTGGTATATGGTGCCAGCGACGAGAAAAGGGGGTATACAAAATATGCGCCCGATGCACTGCATCCTAAGACGACAGTTACATCGGGCGTATTGGAAGATGAGTGCCGCGCACTCATGCAGGATTTCTTTCAGAGAAAGAGATAATTACTTAACGAGCACTACAAGATACTTGCTGGTGCTCCAGAAAATCTGTGGATTGGTGATGCGGAGTGTATACTGCTTGTTAGCATCACGTACCAATGCATAAGAGCTGGATGGGTGGGTAGTGAGCAACTTAGCCGACTTTGACATCAACTTGATTTCAGAAATGTTGCGGATATCAACCTTGGTGAAATAACTCTTGTTGAAATTACCGGTCATTACCTTACCACCTTCCATGATATGCTGCTCCTTCAACTCCTTCTTGGTACCGAATACGTACCAGGCAGTGTTGAGCTGCTTGTCCTGTGCATTGATCGTCTCTGTCTTCTGGCTGCTTTCAGTAGTAAGACGAGAGGTCTTGGTATTCAGATTGTTGATAGTCTCGTCGAGCGCTGCAATATGAATATCCTTCTTATCCAACTCCTCGCGAAGCACCTGGAGTTCCTTGTCCTTCTGTGCAATCTGCTCCTGAAGGTTTGCGATGGCCTTCTTCAACTGGTCAGCCTGCAAAGAGCTGTTAGCCATCTGCTTCTGCAGTTTAGCCAGGAGTTCGCGGTTCTGCTGCATACGGGTAGCGATGAACTGAACATCCTCCTTGAGCTGCTGTCTCTTGCTGGCACCCTCACCGTTCTTCAGGAGAGTTACTCTGTGCTCAGCCTCACTGATCTGGTTCAGACCATCCTGGATTTCATTCAATGTACCCATCATATCGTTAATTTCGCTATCTTTCTGAGCGATGATACTGTTTAGCGAATCATTCTGCTGATTTGCCAAATCCTGGGTGTTGTTCTTGCCGTTGTTGCAACTGGTCAAGCAAAAAGCAGCTAAACATGCCGCAAATAATAGCTTTTTCATAATCATTTTCCTTTTTAATGTTTGATTTAAAAAATTATCTTTTCGCGTAAAACGCGTCGCTTCCTATACTTTATTCATTACTTTCTTCATCCCTGCGAGCCCCGTTTTTCTTCTGCCGGCGCTCTTCACGCTTCTTTTCCTTCATCTCCTCCTTGAGCTGTTTAGGATCTTTTCCTGCCAATACGATGACAAATTCGCCCCTTGGTTCTGTCTCCTCAAAATGAGCGATAACCTCAGCAAGCGTACCCCTCACACTCTCCTCGTGGAGTTTGGATATTTCACGACAACAGCTCACCTGTCTGTCATCCCCGAAAACCTCGGCAAACTGCTGCAAGGTTTTCACCACACGATAAGGCGACTCATAGAAAATCATGGTGCGCACCTCATCCTTCAATGATTCAAGATAGGTCTGTCTGCCCTTTTTCTGCGGAATAAATCCTTCGAAACAGAAACGGTCGCATGGCAAACCCGATGAAACGATGGCAGGTATGCATGCCGTAGGTCCAGGCAAAGTCTGCACCGTGATGCCTGCCTTGGCAGCCTCGCGGGCGAGGTAAAAACCAGGATCGCTGATACCCGGTGTTCCGGCATCGCTGATCAAGGCGATGGTTTCGCCACCCTTCAGTCGCTCTACGATGGCAGAAGATGTGCCATGTTCGTTAAACTTATGGTGAGCCACTAATCGATTTTTTATATCGAAATGCTTCAGCAGAACACTCGATGTTCGAGTGTCCTCAGCGAGTACCAAATCCGCTTCTTTCAGTATGCGAATGGCTCGCATTGTCATGTCCTCCATGTTACCAACTGGAGTCGGAACGATGTATAATGTGCCCATACTGACCGCAAATGTAGTTAATTAATCTTTCATAGCAAAAAAAAAACGCGTTTCTTTGCATTTTTTAAAACCTTATTATTAATTTTGCCCCCGAAATGACAGAAAATCTAATTGGGGAGGCGCACCGTCCCGGAAGAATTGAAGTGGTGTGCGGATCGATGTTCTCCGGAAAAACAGAGGAATTGATCCGAAGAATGAAGCGTGCGAAGTTCGCCAAGCAGAAGGTGGAAATCTTTAAGCCGGCGCTTGACACTCGTTACTCCGAGGAAGATGTAGTGAGCCATGATCAGAACTCTATCCGGTCTACTCCTATTGAGTCCTCTGGATCGATACTGCTATTGGCTTCTGATATCGACGTGGTGGGTATCGATGAAGCCCAGTTCCTGGACAATGGGCTCGTGGAGGTTTGCAACGAACTCGCCAACCGTGGCGTGAGAGTCATCGTGGCAGGACTGGATATGGACTTCAAGGGAGTTCCCTTCGGTCCGATTCCTGCTCTCTGTGCCATCGCCGACGAGGTGACCAAGGTTCATGCCATCTGCGTAAAGTGCGGATCGGTCGCCTATGTAAGCCACCGGTTGATCAATAACGACAAACGGGTGCTTCTGGGCGAGAAAGATGAATACGAGCCACTCTGCAGGGAATGCTACCAGAAGGCGATTCTTAACGAAAAATTATAACAAAAGGAACAGTTATGGGAAAGGAGATTACATTTGATAAATTTATAAGATGGGCGGGTGTTACCCTCATCGTACTGGCCGTGCTCTACATGACCAATTATCTGAGCAGCGTACTGCTGCCATTCTTCATTGCATGGTTTTTCGCTTACCTGCTCTATCCGGTCGTGAAGTTTATCGAAAACAAACTCCACGTCAGAATACGTGCGCTGTCTATCCTCATCGCCATGGGAACGGCTATCGCTGTTATAGGAGGCGTGCTGTGGCTCATCATCCCTCCGATGATTGACCAGTTTGACAAACTCGGTGAGGTGTTGACACGATGGCTGCATCAGACGACTCATACCAACAACCTGACGGCGCTGATCAAAGACTGGCTGCAGGCCAACCAGGAGCAGATTGAGCATTTTCTGAAAAGCAAGGACTTCAGCGATGCCATCAAGACCACCATGCCTAAGGTCTTCTCGGTAGTCAGCCAGACGGCAACGGTACTGATGAGTATCGTGGCATCGATGATTACCTTATTATATATGTTCTTCATCCTGCTCGACTATGAGACGCTGACAGCCAACTGGGTGAGAATCTTCCCTAAGAAGAACCGTCCGTTCTGGAGTGCGCTGATGAAGGATGTGGAGCGCGAGCTCAACAACTATATCCGTGGTCAGGGACTGGTAGCGCTCTGTATGGGCATCATGTTCTGCATCGGTTTTACCATCATCGGTTTCCCGATGGCGATAGGTCTGGGCATTCTCATCGGCATCATGGACCTGGTTCCGTATCTCCATACCTTCGCCCTCATCCCTACGGCATTCCTTGCCATGCTGAAGGCAGCCGACACAGGTCAGAACTTCTGGCTGGTATTCGGTCTGGCTTTTTTGGTGTTCTGCGTGGTGCAGGTCATCACCGACATGGTAGTTACCCCGAAGATTATGGGTAAGGCGATGGGATTGAACCCAGCCATTCTTCTCTTGAGTCTCTCTGTTTGGGGTGCACTTCTGGGCTTCCTGGGATTGATTGTAGCCCTTCCGCTCACAACGCTCATCATAGCCTACTGGCAGCGGTATGTAACGAAAGAGAAGCCGCAATATCATGAAGAAACGGGCAAAAATGTCCCGATTTCGGATAAAAATGAAGAAAATCATTAAAAATATGGCAAAATATTTGGTTATTTCAGATTTTTGCCGTACCTTTGCACTCGCTTTTGAAACATAAAGCAGAAGATTGACTCGCTAGCTCAGCTGGTAGAGCACAACACTTTTAATGTTGGGGTCATGGGTTCGAGCCCCATGCGAGTCACAGATCTTCAAGAAAAAGGCTTTCCATTACGGAAAGCCTTTTTTTTGTTATATCCTATTACTGGATACTGCAGAAATTCCTTTTTAAAACATTTCAGCCTTAGCCTCTACCCTCTTCTCAACATCATCCGGAAGCTGAGGGAAAAAATCATAGCCGGTGATACGCTCCACTTCATCTACTGAATTTACGAATTCCGTCTTCTTTCTGCCTTTCTGCGACTGGTTACGGCAGATAAAGCCGACGGCTTGCGGATTCTTGCCCGTATGAAGAACCACCTTGAAGAAGGCATCAGGCACTACCACCTTGTTCTTACCCAACTTGCGATGCTCCTTATTCAGAAATATCGGTCCGCAGACAATATAAACCTTGCCATACTGCTTCGCCCAGTTGCGGCACTGCTGCTCTATCGTATTCCATACCCCCGCATTCAGACTGTGGTTCTGCGGACACATATTGGTCATCAGGAAACATTCATCCATCGCCTGCTGACTCCATTTGTTGTCACCAGCCGGACACATGTGTCCCCTGTCCAAACCACTGTTATAATAATCCGCCAAAGTACCCACGGGTGCCGGCATCTCCTCATCATCAGCAAACTTACCGCGCGGCAACTTACCAGATGCATGCTCCCCCGTCAGCGCCCAGGCTACCCAATTCGGCTGTCGCGTATCATGATTATAAGATACCGTATAAGCCAACCGATGCTTAACCGTTTCAGATAGCTTAACCTTAGATACCGGAATCTCCAGGCCCTGCGCCTCCAGATTCGCACCCTCTCCAGCAGTTTCCTGCTTGTTCTCTGCAGACGATTCATCGCCCGCAGCATCAGCAGCCTCCTGCTTATTCTCCTTTACAACAAGTGCCTGATCTTCTGTTGCCAGCGAAGAAACCTTCGGCAAGACAGAAAACGCCACAACTGCGGCTATCGCCAACAGCCAAATCTTAAATGTACCTACTTTCTTTTTCATATCAGATTCATCATTATTTCATTTTCCATGAGACTCAGAGTCTACACTATTCATTCCGCTTTAAGGTGAATAATCCCTAAAATCTCCACAAAAGTAGTATTTTTATGCGAAAAAGAGAAAGAAAATCATAAATTTCTTGCGCATTTCAAAATAAAACACTAACTTTGCATCGCTATGTAGGACAAACCTAGACATAACACAGTAAAAAGCTCAAACAACTAAGAACTGAAAGTCAAAGGTTACAATACATTGGCAAAAGTGCTCTATGAAATGGACAAGTGAAGAGCATTAACAGAGATTAACTAAAAGTGATGCAAGTTTCCCGCCTTTTCTTGTTTTATACAAGGACTGAAGAGCCTCGAGCAACCATATCGGGGTACATTTAGGCTGAGAAATATGAGAAAATAAGAATCAAAACATAACAGCAAAATGAAAAAAATCAAATTATTCTCAATTGTAGCTGCCTTCGTTGCAGCTTTCGCATTCACTTCTTGTAATACAGGCGATGATAACAGTTATAGCTTCCTTACTAAGGAGCAGCAACTGTCTTATCAGAAAACAATGGCTATGGGTTCGTATAACAACATGAAGTTGATATTCGACCATAAAAATGCAGCCGATACAAGCATCAAGACAGACTCTGTAGATACCTATTGTAATGTCAGCATGTATGGCGATAGTATCATCCGCGTAGCAAACTTTCCTGTAGCAAAAATCGCAGAGCATATCTACAATAATAAAGCTCTCGCTGATGCGCTTGCAAAGGAAAGCCCTAGAGACATCACATGTAAATTTATGGTTCTTCCAAACAGTACAGATAAAATAGCATATCTCTATGCTTGTCCTACGGATATTGAATTGAATCTCGCTTATGGTGAAAGCAATGAAGCTCACAAGGTAGTTTTGAGATTTACATATAGCCCATATCAATATGGCGTTTGTCTGCTCACTACCAAGGAGATGGGATTTGCATTTTATCTCAACCAAATCTATGTAGACGGCAAGCCTACAGATTACATCCAGAGCACAACAACTTCTAAGAAGTATGTTGCATTCCTCTGCCAACCAGCATGGAAAAAGAAGTAAGAAAACTTACACTTACAAATATATATATGTTAATACTCTCTTAAAAATTAAACAAAAAAAGAAAACTATTAGAGGCGCAGTCTTCGTGAGAAGGTTGCGCCTTGTTGCATTTATACAAAGAACGCTTTTATTACTCATGAAAGTTCAGTTGAAAATCTTGCGAAACACTTTATCATTTGTTTTTTATTAATATTTTAAGAACTTTTTTCCATTTTCTGAAATTATTATTGTAATTTTGCAAGCGCATTCATTATAATATAATGTATAGCAAAGATAGAAAACATAAGACAAGAAACGTATGGATTCATTATTTCTATTACAGTTTGCATGTTTCATATTCATGCTCATCAATGCCTTCATCGTGGCTGTCTCGCATCTGCATGTAAGATGGGAGAACAAGCGGTATGAGCGTTCACGATTGCTCATTGTTGTTGCCATGATAGGACTGGCGATACAATATGTGATACAGATGGCTTTCGGCTTCCGTGCTGCCGACGACATTCTGGGGGCAGTCATCAATATCCTCATCTATACCCCCTGCTTCTCGCTCATCGCTATAGCCATCTATAACATCGAGACTACACGAGCCAACCGCAGGAAGATGAACCTTGTATGTGGCGGCATTTATGCAGCCATCCTCGTGGTCTTCTGGGTGGGCATCAGTCTCCATCACAGCCTGTATATCAAGGAAGGACTTTATGGTGCGCCAATTCGGGCTATAAGGACTGTACCGTGAACATGCTTACCCTCTCCCGCACACTTTCCATCCCTAAGGGTGAGTTATCAGCATACTTCGACCAGTATCTGAAAACCACATTCAGAATATGGCTCGGTGACATACGTTTCAATGCGGCAAAGAAGATGATGCAGGAATATCCAGACTATAGTAATGACATCATTTCAGCCGAATGCGGTTTCTCTGCCCGCACCTATCTGTACCGCATTTTCAAATTAAAAGAAGGTTGTACTCCTACCGAATGGCGGGAGAAAATGGCTGAAAATCATTCGTATTGAATAAAAAAGTACTGATTTTATTCAATACGATGGATAAAATGAATAAAAAACAGCAAGGGGCTATATGCCACGATGAAAAGGTGGCGTATAGACCCCGTACTTGAACCGCTCCTCATAGGGAGCATAAATGAAAGAATAAAAATGGAATCCATTATAAAGTATTATCAGATAGCCCATGTCGGGTTCAGTCTTTCTTATCCTGATTACTGTCAGGAGGTTATGACAACTTTGCTGGGGGCTTATCAGGGGTTTGAATGCGATGAACAGGTCGCATCTGTTGCCCGGACCTCCTTCACGCTTACCTTGTCAGAAAGCGGGGAAGAACTGAGGAAACCTGTCGGCTTCAGAGAGGAATGCAGACAGGATGAGGAGGGACAGCTCATTATCAGCGGTAGTCTGGGAGAAACGCAGAAGGCGTTTCTGATGGCGATGACTGATATGAAATCGATGCTGATTACCGATCTTGATTATCAGCATTCCAGTCTTCTGGTCCCTCCTGCCATCTTCAGTCAGAAGTCGGCTTTCGGTGCCATCAAGGCAACTGTTGATACCTCGCTGATGCTGCTCTATGCCATGCGTTCGGCAACCGGAGATACACTCCTGTTTCATTCTTCTACCGTAGTAAAGGAGGGTAAGGCTTATCTCTTTCTGGGCAAGAGCGGAACGGGTAAGAGTACGCATTCCGGTCTGTGGCTCAAGCATATAGCAGGAACCCGACTGCTGAATGATGACAACCCGGTGGTATATGTAACGCCCGAAGGAACGCCCATGGTGAGTGGTTCGCCTTGGAGCGGAAAGACACCTTGCTATAAGAACGAGGAATATCCGATCGGGGCAATTGTCCAGTTGCGTCAGGCACCCGCCAACAGCATCAGAAAACAGACCGTCATAGAGGCTTATGTGTCTCTCAAGTCTTCGGTTTCCGGCAAGGCGTGGGAGAAGAATATTGCTGACGGTCAGCATCAAACGATAGAGAAGATAATCGGTGGAACCCGACTTTATCAGCTCGACTGTCTGCCCGATGCCGGTGCAGCCCTCCTTTGCTGTCAGACCATCAGTCAGTAAAAACAATCATACAGCAGAAAGATGAATACATCCGATTCGAAATATAAGGCCATTGCAGCACTTGAACAATTCATCCGTGAAGGTCGACCTGTCAAGTTTCCGGTCAAGGGAACCAGCATGCTTCCCTTTATCGTAGGGGGTAGGGATTGCGTTGAATTCTATCCGGTAGAAGGAGAGTTGAAGGTGGGCGATATCGTGATGGCAAGGGTAGAAGAAGGCTATCCGGTGGTTCATCGCATCATCGGAATAGAGCCTGTTGCAGGAGATGCTTCCTCTGCATCCTCTTCAGCAGATGATAGTCGTATCATACTGACGGGTGATGGGAATCTCGGTTTTAAGGAGCATTGCCTGCACAAGGATGTCATTGCGAAGGCGCATGCTGTCATCAGACCCGATGGCAGCCGTAAGAGTCTCATCTCGCAGAAAGCGCTCAGAAACTGGCATAGGTGGCAGAGGTTGAGGCCTGTACGTAGGGTCTTGCTTAAAATAATCAAGCTCTATATCCTTTTATCATATAAAAACTAAAAAACAAAATACAATGAAGATCAAGAAAGATTTCAAGCTCCGCGAGATTTGCGGTGAGTATGTGGTAACAGCCGAAGGTATGCAGGCTGTAGACTTTACCAAGTTGATCAGTCTCAATGAAACAGCTGCCTTTCTCTGGAAGGCGGCTGAGAAACAGGGCGAATTTACGGTAGCTTCGTTGGCTCAGGCATTATGCGATGAGTATGACGTAGTCATGGCTCAGGCAGAAAAAGACTGCCAGGCTGTTGTGGCTCAATGGCAGAAAGAGGGTCTGGTATTATGAGAAAGTATGCGCTTTGGTTTTTCCGCCAGATGGCTGCAGTCAGGGGACGTCTGTTGTTGCGTATTATAGCAGGACTCCTGCAGGTAGCTTTAGGCTTGTGGCTCGTCTGGTTGTGTCGCCGGTTCATCGATGTCGTGATCTGGCGGGGCGACGTGCTGCGCGAAACCATCGTGCTGTTTTCTGTCATTGCCTTACTGATAGCTTTTCGCCAGTTTGTGTTTTATCTTTCTGGCATTACTGAAGTGATTCTCCAGAATGATATGCGTAGCCGCCTCTTTCAGTTTGTGCTTGGTAGAAAACTCTATGCTGAAAACCGGAAGGCTGCGGCTGGTGCAGAGAAACGGTCTTCGGATATGCTTTCGGGCGATATCAGTCAGCGCCTGGAGCGAGACCTGTCTTCTGCGTCATCGGTTGTTACGGGTATATTGCCCACTATGATTGTTACCTTGGTGCAGCTTTTTGGAGCCTTCTTCCTGATGCGTTCCATCGATTCCATCCTGGCATGGAGTCTTCTTGTGCTTACGCCGGTGGTTGCAGTTTGTGCCAAGTATCTGGGTAGCCGACTCAAGAAGATGACGCTGGCGATACGCGAGGAGGAGAGCAGTATACAGATGATGATTCAGGAGACGGTAGAACATGAACTGACCATCAAGACCTTGCAGGCAGAAAACACGGTTTCCGGTCTGGTAGGCAGCATGCAGCAGCGTTTGCATCATCTGGTACGCCGTCGAATCCGCTTTACGCTGATATCTCGTCTGTTGCTTGCTTTCACCTTTAGCTATGGTTATTTCGGTGCTTTTGTTTATGGTGCTATCCAACTTAAGGAGGGCTTGATAACCTTTGGTGTGATGACAGCCTTCCTTCAGTTGGTGGGTCAGATACAGAGTCCTATCATGTCGCTCTTGGGCATGATTCCCCAACTGATTCATGCTTCAGCGAGTGTAGACCGGTTGGTAGAGATCGAAAATACCGAACAGGAGAAGTCTCTGTCGCAGGCTGATGCTCCGATTCCTTTGCAGCATGCTTGTGGCATCCGGCTTCAGGATGTGAGCTATTCTTATCCCGATGAGCGTAAGAAGATGGTAGTCAGCCATTTCTCTTATGATTTCCGTCCCGCCACATCTGTGGCGATAGTGGGAGAAACCGGTTGTGGCAAGACCACCATCCTCCGCTTGCTGTCGAGTATCATTCAGCCCGATAGCGGAAAGATTGTTTTGTATGATGCACAGGGCAAAGCGGTAGAAGGAACCGGTATGCGCTCGCATATCGTGTATATAGAGCAAGGTAATACACTGATGAGCGGAACCATTCGCGACAATCTTCTTCTTGCCAATCCCGGGGCTACAGATGAGCAGCTTACCGAAGCCCTTCATGTAGCCTGTGCCGATTTCGTGTTCAGTTTGCCGGCAGGTATGGATACGAAGATAGGAGAGCATGCCACCCGTTTGAGTGGCGGTCAGGCGCAGCGCATTGCCATAGCCCGCAGTCTTTTGCGCGAAGGTAACATTCTGCTGTTGGATGAAATCAGTTCATCGCTGGATGCCGAAACCGAGAAGCTCCTTTTCGACCGCCTGTTTGCTGCTTATGCCGACAAGACCATCATCTGTGTAACGCATAGAAAAGAAGTGGCTGACAGATGCCTGGAGCAGATACGGGCTGACAAGGAAAAGACTTTACGACCGAAGCTTTCTGAAAAACTCCGGAAAGAGAAGTGAGAGAAGCTGAAAGACTGGTGCGCCGGCGGGGGATACACGCTACTTCACTTCATGCCTAAACTCCACCTTCCGCCTCTGGCTTGCCGAGGTACGTTTTGTGGCTTCTCTGCCCGCACCTATCTGTACCGCATTTTCAAATTAAAGGAAGGTTGTACTCCTACCGAATGGCGGGAGAAAATGGCTGAAAATGTAGCCGCAGAGGATAAAAAGCAGGACTAACCATTTTTCGATAAATAACAGAAAAACGCATCACTGAAGGGAACAAATCGTTAAAAAGGGTGTCTACTTGCTAGGAAGTAGACACCTAAAACATAGGAAGTAGACACATTGACAGGGGAAGTAGACACCTTTTTGAAAAGAAAATAACGCCTAAAAAAGCAAAAAATAGCAGAATGATGCTTTTATTTTGAGTTTCAAGTGGTTGTGGCAGCCGTTGGCTTTAAGTGGCACAGACAAGGAAATGCGGAAAACGCAGATTGAGGAAATAGAAACGCTTTCAAATCATTACCTCGCAGAAACGCCCTAATAAGCATTTTTAACGGTGACGGTTCATATTTCCCCATTCTGCGTAAGTTTCGATTTTGCCATGCAGCTCTCATAGTTTAATTTTGCACCGAACAAAAAAGTAAGAATTATGAGATGCACTTTCAAGACAGTCTTCTATGTAAATGGAAGCAAGGAGAGAAACGGAATTGTCCCTATCATGGGACGAGTGACAATCAACGGAACTATCGCACAGTTCAGTTGCAAGCAGAGCGTTACCAAGGCTATTTGGGATGCCAAGGGCAACAGAGCCACAGGCAAGAGTAAGGAAGCCAAGGAGGTGAACTTTGCGCTTGACAACATCAAGGCTCAAATCACCAAGCATTACCAGCGACTTTCCGACCGTGAGGCGTTCGTTACCGCTGAAATGGTGAGAAACGCCTACCAAGGCATAGGCACGGAATACGAGACATTGCTCAGAGCCTTTGACAAAGAGAACGCAGCTTTTGCCAAGCGTGTGGGCAAGGATAGAGCCAAGAACACCTACCGCAAGTATCTGACGGTAAGAAAGTATGTTGCCGATTTCATCAAGTATCAGTACAAGCGCAGCGATATGTCCATGAATGAGCTTACCGAGGAGTTCATCCGTGACTATTGCCTGTATTTGAAGAATGTTGTCGGACTTGCGCAGTCCTCCATTTGGATTTACTCCATACCACTGAAGCATATTGTAACGGCAGCTCACTACAACGGCAAGATACCGAGAAATCCATTTGCCATGTACCACGTTGACCCAGACCACAAGGAACGTGAGTTCTTGACATTGGACGAGCTTACCGCCATGACAGAGATAAAGTTGGAAGACCCGAACATGGCATTTGCGAGAGACCTTTTTATCTTTGGCTGTTGGACAGGTATATCTTTCATCGACATCAAAAACTTGACGGAAGATAACATCAGCATGATAAACGGTGCTCCTTGGATTGTTTCCAAGCGTCAGAAGACAGGCGTTCCGTTCCAAATCAAGTTGATGGACATTCCCATGCAGATTATTGGGAGATACAAGGCTTTCAGAAAAGGAAGTCACTTGTTCAATATCGGCAACCTTGACAGCATCAACAAGCGCATAAAGAAAGTTGCTGCAATGTGTGGCATCAAGAAGCGTGTCTCGTTTCATGTCTCACGTCATAGTTGGGCTGTTTTAGCCTTGGAGTACGGAATGCCGATAGAGAGCGTGAGTAAGATTCTTGGTCACACGAATATCACCACGACACAGATATATGCCAAGGTGACAAGCACCAAGCTTGATCATGACATATCTGTCTTTGAAAGTCGAATCAAGGGGCATTTGCCTGCAATGGGAGGGATGGCATGAAAAGGACAATAATCACCGTGGGCGGAAATGGAATGCTTTCCATTCCGTCCAACTTGGAGAACTTGTGGATGAGTGAGAGTGAGTTGGTGGATATGCTTTATGTTACCGCCCCGAAGCTCAAAGCCGTGATACGAGCTATATATAAAGAAGGTATGTTGTCTATGTTGGAGGTCCAACAAAGGGAAGAACTTTCCAAAGGCGTTTGGCAAACGCTGTATGGATTCCCTATGATTGTTGCCATTTGCTTCCGCCTAACCTCTAATGGGGCTACACAACTTCGTGATGCCATCTTCAAGAGGCTGTACGGAGCAAAAGAGAAAACAGCCATTGTCCTGCAACTCTACGGAGGGACTAATTACTTTAGCTGAAAAACTCGCATCTTTGAGGCATCGGTTATTCACTGTCGTATAGACTTGCTGACGTACTGATTCACTGTCGTATCAAGCATTTCTGTGAAGAACGAAGAACTGCCGATGTCAAACGTTTTACAGTTTTATCGTATGACATATAAAACGTATGACATGCAGGAATACATTTTTGTTCATCCCGAGGAAAGGTTTACCAGCAAGCCTTTCTTCGGGATTTTTCGTTCTATCTTATCCCGAAAGGCTACATCAAGCACCTTGATTTCCAATCTTTTAACATTGCCGGTGCAAACTTCTCCATTCTGCGCAAGTTTGTGTTTTGCGTTTTGATTTTCCGCCCTTACCTTTGCAACTTTAATTTATCAACTCACAAAGGTTAGATTATGAGCAAGACAAACGACAACAATCAGCTTGTAGGCGTGGCAAATGCAAAGCCACAGGCTGCACCTCCGACAAACGAGGTGTTCATCCGTGTTGGCACAACCTTGTACAAGGTGGTTGACCAACCTACCATCAATGGAGGAAAGGTAAGAAAGCGCATCCCATGGAACATGGAGACCTTGCGTCAGGACTACGGCAAGGAGTTCATCAAGTACGTTCACAAGTATGACGGCTTCTGTACCGTTCCCGAACATGTGAACCACCGCACGGTGATAGACGGTTTCCTCAACCTATACGAGCCGATAGGACATAAGCCGATGCAAGGGGGCTTCCCAAATATCAAGAAGTTGGTTAGTCACATCTTCGGTGAGCAATATGAGCTTGGCATGGACTACCTGCAACTTCTTTATCTCAGACCAGTGCAGAAGCTGCCTATTCTATTGCTTGTATCAGAGGAAAGAAACACAGGCAAGACCACGTTCTTGAACTTTCTGAAGGCATTGTTCCAGGACAACGTGACATTCAACACCAACGAGGACTTCCGCAGTCAGTTCAACTCCGATTGGGCTGGCAAGCTGCTGATTGTCGTGGACGAGGTGTTGCTCAGTCGCAGGGAGGATTCCGAGCGGTTGAAGAACCTCAGCACCACCCTCTCGTACAAGGTGGAAGCCAAGGGCAAGGACAGGAACGAGATTTCCTTCTTTGCCAAGTTCGTGCTGTGCTCCAACAACGAATCACTCCCTGTCATCATTGACGAGGGCGAGACCCGATATTGGGTGAGGAAGATTTCATCGTTGCAATCTGACGATACCGACTTCTTGGAGAAACTGAAGGCGGAGATACCCGCTTTTCTGTTCCATCTGCAAGGCAGAACGCTATCCACAGAGCACAAGAGCCGAATGTGGTTCGCCCCCGAACAGATAGCGACCGATGCTCTGAGGAGAATCATACGCTGCAACCGTAACAGACTTGAGGTGGAAATGTCGGAGCTGTTCCTTGAGGTCATGGAGAACACCCAAACCGATAGTTTGCAATTCTGCCTCAATGATGCAATCGCCTTGTTGCAATGCAACCACGTGAAAGCGGAGAAGCACCTTGTGCGAAAGATAGTGCAGGACTGTTGGAAGCTGCAACCTTCAGAGAACGCCCTCACCTACACCTCATACGAGTACAACTACAACAGCAGCGGTCACTACTCGCCAACAAAACGTGTGGGCAGGTTCTACACTGTAACGAGGGACAAGCTAAATAGCATATAATTTTGTTGAATTGTTGAATATGACGAAAGAAGTGTTGGATATCAAGTATTTAAGGCTCAACATTTTCTCAACAAATCTCTCAACAAAAGAAAGAGACTGTTGAAAAGAGAAAACATGACCGCTAATGCCTGTCTTTCTCTTTTGCCCAGTGATTTTGTTGAAAAGAACCATTTGTTGAGAGTTTGTTGAGAAGATAAGCCTTTGGTTATCATACCAATACATACTATTTTCAACAATTCATCAGAAATACATACACCACTTAATCCACAGTAAGACATGAATATTCAAGAAGCAAAGCAAATCAAGATTGCAGATTATCTGCTAAGTTTGGGACACCACCCTGTCAAACAGCAGGGTGCAAACCTTTGGTACAAGTCACCGCTGAGAAACGAGAGCGAGCCATCTTTCAAGGTGAACACCACGATGAACAGTTGGTTCGATTTCGGAATGGGCAAGGGCGGCAACATCATCACCCTTGCGTCATACCTTTACGCATCAGACAGCTTGCCATATCTCTTGGACAAGATAGAGAAGCAAGCGCCCCATGTACGCCCGACCGACTTTTCTTTCCCTCAGCAAGCTTCCGAGCCGAGTTTTGAGAGATTGGAGGTTAGGGAGCTCAACCACCCTGCACTCCTGCGCTATCTGAGCGAGCGGAATATTGACCTGTGCATAGCCCGAAAGGAATGTGTGGAACTCCACTTCTCGCATAATGGCAAGAACTACTTCGCCATCGGCTTCAAGAACAAGTCGGGCGGTTACGAGGTTCGTAACCGATTCTTCAAGGGTTGCATGTCCCCCAAGGACATCACACATATCCGACAGCAAGGCGAGCCAAGATACTCTTGCTATGTTTTCGAGGGCATGATGGACTATCTTTCCTTTCTCTCGTTACGCATGGAGAAGTTTCCGTCTTGTCCGTCATTGGAAGCGCAGGACTACGTGATACTCAACTCCACAAGCAATGTGGACAAGGCTGTTGACGCACTCCACGGCTACGAGCGCATCAGTTGTCTGCTCGACAACGACGAGGCAGGGCGGAAGGCAACGCTTGCCATCGAGAACGCCCTCAGCTACCGTGTGAGGGATGCATCCCACTTGTACAGCGAGTACAACGACTTGAACGACTATCTGTGCGGAGTGAAATCCAAACAGTCGGTACACCAAGTACAGCCTGTTAAGCGGACTGCTCCACCTCGGAAGAAAGGCGCAGCCTTAGGTATGTAGGCGGTTCCTGCTCCAATGGCTATTCTGAACGGAAAAGCCATAGCTCAATAGGGCGTTTTCTTGACGCAGTGGCACGCCACCGCTAAAAACACCCATTTGAGCAAAGGGGCATCCCCTTTTGAAACCCCGTGAGCCATGCGCAGGACGCAATGCGGCAAGCGGATTTGTACAACTCAAAAACAAGTTTATTATGGGACATTTCAGTTTGGATTTCAAGAAGGCAAAGGGCAGCTCTGACGCAAGGGAGTCAGACCACATAGAGCGCAAGGTGATACCCGACAACGCTGACCCTACGAGAACTCACCTCAACCGTGAGCTTGTCAAGATGCCGAGCGGTGTGTATGGTCGTGACGAAGCCATCGCCCACCGCATCAAGACGGCAGGCATCAAGCGCAAGATAACCAATGACCAGGTGAGGGTGATTAGAACCGTGCTGTCTGGAACGCACGAGGACATGATGAACATCGCAGCCAATGATCAGCTTGACGATTGGTGCAACGACAGCTTGAAGTGGTTGCAGGACACGTTCGGCAAGGAGAATGTCGTGTCGGTGGTTCTCCACATGGACGAGCACACGCCACATCTCCACGCCTCCATCGTTCCGATAGTGACTGGCGAACGGAGAAAGGCGAAGAACAAGACAACGGAAGAGGGCAAGCGGACATACCGCAAGAAAGCCAATGTCGTGAGGTTGTGTGCCGATGATGTGCTCAACCGTGACAAGATGGTTGGCTATCACGACAGCTATGCTGAAGCCATGGGCAAGTATGGCTTGAAGCGAGGTGTCCGTGGGTCGGATGCGAGGCATACCTCCACGGCACAGTATTACCGTAACATCAAGCGAGAGACGGAGAGACTTCAAAACTGCATGAAACTGCTGCAATCCGATGTGGAGGAAGCAGAGCGACTGCTCAAACAGACCAAGAGCGAAATCAACACGGAGAAACTACAGGCTGCTAAGACGGAAGCCAAGACTGCCTTTGTGTCGAAGATTTGTTCTCTTTTAGGTAGTGGAAAATTGAAGGAGGTGGAGCAGCACAACCAAAAGTTGTGCGAGCTTGTGACAGACAGAGAGCAATACATTGACGAACTCCATGGGAAAATGCAGCGAATGGAGGACAGCCACACCCAACAACTCGGCGAGATGCAACAGAAACACCAAGCAGAGGTCGTTGATTTGAAAAGCAAGCACTCCACGGAGGTAACGATGCTCAACAACATCATCCGCAAAGCCAAGCGTTGGTTCCCGATGTTGGAGGCATACTTGCAAATAGAAAGTTTGTGCAAGAGGATAGGCTTCACGGCTGAACAAATTAGTGTGCTCCTTGCTGGAAAGGCACTCAACTTTAGCGGTTCACTCTATTCCGAGAAGCACAGAAGAAAGTTCAATGTGGAGAATGCAGAAATCAAGGTGTTCTCTGATTCTACCAAACCGAACCAATTGTTTCTGTGTATCAATAGACAGCCTATTGTTGAATGGTTCAAGGAGCAATGGAATATCTCAAAAGATAGAAGAACCTTAAATCCGAAGATAAATAAAGAAGAAAAAATCTAAAGACCTGAGCAACAAAAAGTTGCTCAGAATTTGGATATGTCAGAAAAATCACGCTATCTTTGTAGCGTCAAAATTTAAAAAGATATTTCTAGGCAAACAAAGATATATTGTTAAAAAGGATAAATAATTTTAATTTTTCAACACTTAAAATATTTTTTTTGTAAATTTGCAAAAAAATATAGAATCTTGTAGATTTAAAGATGGTTGCTACAAGTGCAAGAATTGAATGACGAAACCATTTGGAAAGGAAAATGTATATGAAGATAAAACATTTGTTATTTTTTATTCCTGTGACTTTTTTGGTCGCATGTGAAGGGACTGATTTAATCGAGCCAGACAATGTGTCGAAAGAACAGATTTCCACTCAAATAATTTATAACCCGACAAAATATTCAAAACAAAAAGGTGATGTCTTTGTCAAAAGCAGTTTGCCAACAACAATGGCAAAGCAAATACCTAATGCCTGCGTAACATCAATTATGGAGTATGCAAACAATAAAGTTTTTGGTGGAACAGTAAATGAGGGAGCGTATATTCTATATTATACACAGACATATAATTCAAATCCTTTGATTGATGGTGTTTCTTTGGATTATATCGAGCCTTTTGTAACACATTTCTTTAAAACTCAAACATTTACAAATTATAAGTCTGCAATAGATGCCAAGCATCCCGTCATGACTGATGTAAATAGCCAAATAGAAAGCTCTGCCCATAATGTGTTATGTGTAGGATATAACTCCAATACGGGTGCTGCTATTTATATGGACCCTGAGCTTGCTTGTATGTACTCAGTTAATGCTGGGTATTTTTTACAAGATTATAATATAGTATTAACAGGTATAAAGTAATTAAATAAATATGAAGTTGATTTTTAAATATTTTTTTATTTCTCTATTGTTCCTAAATGGGCAATTAGTTCATGCACAATCATTTAAAATCGACAGCTTAAAAGGTAAAAAATGGGAGTTGCAATTGCCAAAAGGAAAGTCTTATACTTCGAATCTTATATTCAAAGATACGACATACACAACTAGTTTCTCCTTTAATGGACAGACTCATACTATAGAGAAGCCATACTTAATACAGCAGGAAAACGTAGAAACATTTTATGTTATTTTTCCATCAGAAGGAAAGGGTACAAAAACTTTCCCTGTTAAGTTTAAAGTTTTAGAATTTACCGACAAGTTGCTAAAATTGCAAAATACAACAACAAATGTTGTAAATACGTATTTCGCAAAATAAACAACTAGTAGATTGTAAAGTCTAAAAGTTTAGTAAGGCACGTGTGATATTTCATCAATCATCAGTATGTGACGAACGACGTTTTACTCAACTTTTAGACTTTACAGACTACTAGTAAGACCGTGCTTTTTGCAACATATTACTCTGTTTGATATTTTTTGTTTAATAAAATTCTTAGATTCATTATTTTTTTTGTATTTTTGCAGCCGAAAAGAGTTGTTAGGCAGCAAACGTATGCAGATTGCAGAATTTAGAACTGTTGCTAAATCATTACCTCTGTTGAGGTGAAAAACTCATAAATAGTTCATTTTTAGCTATTCGGCTGATTTTAGCGTAATTTTGAAAGAAAAACACTATATTTGCACCATGAAGGAAATATTAGAAACCATGCCAAGGATAGAATTGGCTCTGATCATCATCGGGGTGTTTGCACTCATGTTAGGTATCATCTTCGTATATGCCATGATACATGAGTACAGGATGTATCTTGAGGAACATCGGAAGGCTCGCATCAGCTTTCGTGATTTCTTCAAGCAGGAACAGTTTTATATCTTTCTATTTCTGGTATCGATATTCATCATGTCGTTAAACCTCCTGTATTTCCTGGAGTGAATTTCGGCAATAAGCAGACAAATATAAATAACAAACATAAAATTAAATTATGAAAAGATTTACCAATCAATCCCATGGGTCGCAAGCCGGCCGTATGTACAATGGGGGGGGCGATAATCCGTAGATTCGCTCTGTTCCCATTGATGTTGCTCATGTTGTTGCTTCTGCCTGCCGGCATGGTTGCGCAGACGGAAGCTTCCAGTTCTAAGTATATAGCAACGTATGAATCCTCCACTCAAACCTTGATTTTCAAGAAACTTGTGGGTGAAACCCTTCCTGAAAATAGTGCTTGGGTGGAAGATAAACAGACGGTGGCTACTATCAAAAAGAAATTAGGGAATGGCACAATTGTGCACATTGTTTTCGATGAGAGCTTCAGCACATACACTCCTACATCGTTGTACGGTTTCTTTCGGAATCTCAAAAAACTGGAAACAATTACAGGCCTGGAATATCTGAATACAGAGAAGGTGACGGATATGAGCTACATGTTCTGTAACTGCTCATCTCTCACCTCGCTAGATGTTACTAACTTCAATACCGCGAATGTGGCGAATATGAGCTACATGTTCTCTGGCTGCTCATCTCTCACCTCGCTAGATGTTACAAACTTCAATACCGTGAATGTGACGGATATGAGCTACATGTTATTTAACTGCTTATCTCTCACCTCGCTAGATGTTACAAACTTCAATACCGCGGAGGTGACGAATATGAGTTATATGTTCATTAACTGTGTTGCTCTCACCTCTCTCTATCTCACTAACTTCAATACAGAGAAGGTGACGAATATGGAAGGCATGTTTTCTTACTGCCGAGCTCTCACCACCATCTACGCCAGCAGTAAGTTTGTAACAACCCAGGTATCTAATAGTATCGATATGTTCTACAATTGTAGAAAACTCAAAGGCGAAGAAGTATGTACAAACGACAAGGCTACCGACAAGACCTATGCCAAGATAGAAGGTGGATATTTTAGTGGTGGAATCCCTAGGGTAAAATATGCTGATGGCACGCTGACCTTCTTTCTCGCATCCAAGGAGACTTTGGGAGAAAATGAGTATGGAATCTATGGTTTGGGAGCGAAACCTGACTGGGTGTGGAAAAACCCTAACGTTACCAAGGTTACCAAGGTAGTGTTTGATCCCGCCTTTGCAAATGCACGACCAACCAACTGTTATGCATGGTTCCAAGGCTACGTAAACCTCACAAGCATAGAGGGTATCGAATATTTGAATACATCGCAGGTTACTGATATGCATAATATGTTCAGTGAATGTTCACATCTCCAAACAACAGACTTTTCTGGCTTCGACACTCGAAAAGTAAAGGATATGAGTTATATGTTTCACAACTGTGGTAGTTTGAAATCGCTGGATATTTCAAATTTCAATACGTCGGAAGTGACGGATATGAGAGGCATGTTTGAAAGTTGTATTGGACTGACGTCACTTGATCTCTCTCATCTTAATACATCAAAAGTGTCTGTTATGGCTTCGATGTTCCAATCTTGTATTAACCTTTTGTCTGTTAATTTGTCAGGTTGGGATACTAGAAATGTAATAAGTATGACTAGGATGTTCAAAAGATGCCATTCCCTAAAGACACTTGACTTGTCTGGTTTTGATACTAGGGAAAAAACTTGTACTATGGGCGACATGTTTAATACGTGTAAAGAACTTACTACCATTTTCGTGAGCGATAAGTTTGCTGTAGGAACAGGCGATACTGGTGATGGCACGATGTTCCAGGGATGCAACAAACTCAAGGGAGCCAATGCTTTAGATAAGGATAATCCACAAACGGGAATTGATAACGCCAACTACAAGACTGGCTACTTCACCAAGCTGGTAGGCAAAAATGGCGATGAGAAGATAGGAGCAACGGGAGAAACTCTTACTACGGATAATCTCACTCTTGCCGACGACAAGGATTTCGTGGCTTACGAGCCATTCGCAGCCAAGGCTGCATCTTACAACCGCACAATGAAGGAAGGCACTACCTGGGCAACGCTCTGCTTGCCTTTCGCCATTGTCCAGAGCCAGGAAACAGAATGTAAGTTCTATCGTCTCACAGGTATTGACAATGATAATGAATGCATCACCCTTGAGAGTTGCGAAGAGGGCAAAATCCCTGCCGGCACTCCGGTGCTCTTCAAAATGAATGAGGGTGTGAAGAAGCTCAGCATTTCTGCACAAGATGCAAGCATCGTTACTGAGCCTAAGGCTGGAACAAACACAGATGTCAACCTCGTAGGTTCATTCACCAAGATTGGCGGCAAAGACAATCAGGGTCTTGCAGGCACCGACTACATCATCGGCAAGGATAAGTTCTGGCGTGTCTCTGACTTGAATGATGGCAAGGGCGTGGGTATCAAACCGATGCGTGCATACATCCATCCAGCCACAGCATCTCAGGCAAGAGCAGCCATGCTGAGCATCGGAAAGGGTGATGGCACTACTGCCATTGACAACCTCAACGCTATCAGCAACGATGCCAATGCAGAATACTATGATGCGAATGGTCGTCGTACCAATGGTCTGCAGAAGGGGCTGAACATCGTGAAGCGTGGCAGCAAGACTTATAAAATCATGGTTAAGTAAAGGATTTTAAAATCAAAAGAATATGAAAAAGAAAGAATATACAAAGCCAGAGATGCAGGTGGTAAATATCACCTCTTGCACCCTCCTCGCAGCCTCGACTATACAGCAAGGAAAAGGTGACACAGGTAGACCAGAATTGGAAGAAGGCTGGTATTATGGTGAGTAACAGTCATGATAACGCCTAACGGTAAAATACAAGGGGGTCTATATGCCACGATGAACAGGTGGCGTATAGACCCTTAATTATATGGTGATATTCGTAATCTACATCTCCGCTTTCAGCAGCTTTATCTCCTCTGCCGTCAGC
>ERZ1023694.29-NODE-29-length-76244-cov-122.378716_pt1 | contig 76244 bp, 60 predicted proteins | sample MGYA00380348_ERZ1023694 | MGnify/ENA primary metagenome ERZ1023694 (study PRJEB33179, sample SAMN07449026) | human gut metagenome | biome: Human-gut; feature: Human associated habitat; material: Faeces | host: Homo sapiens | place: India:Kasaragod | collected... | reverse complement strand
AATGGCACCCAAAGTAGGAACCGCCGTATGCGGAACCGCACGTACGGTGGTGTGGAAGGTCGGTGAATGCGAAAGTAGGAGGTAAATGCCTTATGAGTAACATTTACCTCCTACCCGATTAGCTCATCGTCAAACTCTCGGATGTCTTCGTCAGTCAATACTCCGTCATAGTATAGGTAACATACGGTGATGTAATATCTACCTCCTGACATCCCATCGTATCGGCGAGCGATATGCTTGTCGAATTGGTATACCTTATCATATAGTTTGAGGTATGCATCGTGTGCGTCCTCTGCTGATGCGTTCTTGTTCATGAAATCTTTGGTAGATTGCATGAACTTGGCGCACTCTCGCTGCAAGCCCAAATTAATAAGCTTGCGAGCTGTTTTCTTCTGAGACTTCGTTAATTCTATCATGTTCTAAACGTTTCTTTTCCTTTTTAGCTTTTTTTCTTTTGGACATACATTCCTTGCAGATGTGCAGTTTGTATCCTTTACCACTGAACGACTCGTTGGATTTATACTCTCCACACATCTTGCAATAATGTCCTTGATGCTTATGTTTCTTTTTACACATGACTTATTTTGCAAACAACTTTCCTATGAGATTCAAGAGATTAGAGACAGTCTCTTTGCTCTCCACAGGTATCTTGATGGAGGTTTCGCCTGTCTGCTCGTCTTTCTCAACAATGGAATCAACCAGATGGGCAGTGGCTTCTGGCGACTTTAAGGTTTCGGCTAAGCCTGAGAGGAAAGATATTCCTTGGGCAACCAAATCCTTAGGATGACTTGAGCGATTAGTAACGGATTCTCTGTTCGAAGATGAATTCGTTTGTTGCTGGATGGAAACCTCTTCTTTATTCTCATCAGATTTATGTTCGTCGCAAGCCTTGTCTGTTTCCAAATCCTTAGGATTGATAGTTGCAAAGCTTTCCTCGGCCTTTGGCTTTTCTGTCTGACCTTTGGAATCTTTAACGTTATCAGCATCCTTGACTTTCTTGACCTTCTCTGTTTCTTCGTCCTCTTCCACTATACCGCTCACGGTTTCCATCATCTTGCTGAACTTATCATCTGTGATGAATACAGAATCTTCGCCATCATCAAGGACACCCTCAAACATAGAGGTCTTGAAACGTAATTTACCGAGCATCTCCTCCTCAATGGAATCAGGTGTTACAAGATTGATAACCTGGATGTTGTTCTGCTGCCCAAGGCGATAGATGCGACCAATACGCTGTTCGAGAACGGCAGGATTCCAAGGCAAGTCGATATTGATGATAGTTGCGGCAGATTGCAGGTTCAAGCCTGTGCTGCCGGCATCGGTAGAGAGGAAAACCCGGCTCGATGGTTCGTTCATGAAATTATCTACTAGGTTCTTACGCTTTTCGGATGGTACGCCACCATGCAGATATTCAAAGCCTATTTCTTTTTTCTCCAGTTCCTTGGCGATGAGGCGGGTCATGCGTTCCCATTGACTGAATACCACAACCTTTTCACCTTCCTCGCTGATAATGTCGCTGATGATGTTCACGCATTCTTCCACTTTGGTGTCGTATCTCGTCTTTTGATCGAGGATATAACTGCTGTCACATACCATGCGCATCTGCGAGAGGAAGAGCAGAAGACGCTTGCGGTCTTTATCGGACAGAAAATGCATCTTGCGCCATTTCAGAACCAGGATACGTACTTGGTTCTGCCACTCCTGATGCATCTCCATCTGCTCGTTGGTCATCGGAATGAAAAGGTTCTTGTCAGAACGCTCAGGCATTTGGAGTTTCACATCCTTCTTTCGACGACGAATGAGAATATCACTCAGCTTCTTGCCTATGTCGTTTAAGTTCTTATAACCTAGTACTTTTCCCGTTTCATCTGTAATGATATGCTTGTCTTTGAAGAGGTAGTAAGGGGCGAGGCGGAAATTATCAACAAACTCTACGATAGAGTAGAGCTCATCGAGCTTGTTCTCCAAAGGCGTTCCTGATAGAATCACGGAATAGTCTGATTCTATCTTTCTTGCCGCACGGGAAATCTGCGTGTTCCAGTTCTTCAGGCGCTGCACCTCGTCCATGATGAGCATATCGGTTTGCAAACAGCCGAGTATCTTGATGTCATTGGCGGCACTATTATAGGAAATAATCTTGTAAGGTTCCGGGCGGTTGTACGCTTCCTTTCTCTTGAGATGACTTCCCTCTATGACGAAGACTTCGGCATCAGTAAACTTCTTGATTTCACTTCGCCATTGATATTTGAGCGAGGTAGGGCAGAGGATGAGTACAGAGCCAATAAGACCTTCCTTGCGTAGCAGTTCGGCAGTACCTATAGCTTGGATTGTCTTTCCGAGACCCATCTCGTCGGCAATGATAGCCTTTCCTGCCTTTGCAGCAAAGCGGATGCCCTCTTTCTGGTAAGGATAGAGGTTTACTTTCAGAAGATTGTTGAGTTTCTCGTCATCGTATGTCTTCACAATCTTCATTCTTTTCGCTTTTTCGCGAATATCGATGATAAAGTCAATGACATCTTTATAGCATCTGAATGTATCGCTGATTTGGCGAGCTTGTTTCAAGAAAGAGCCAATGCGGGCATAGGCTGATTTCTTCAAGACATGGTTCTTGTCAAAGTAATCTTTGGCTAACTGTTCGTATGCCTCCTTGTTGTCTGAGCCGATACGAATCTTTACGCATCGCTCATCCCGATAGGAGAGATAGACAGAAGTATAAGGTGGCAATTCCCGATGTACATGTACGCCCCTCTTTCCGCCAAACCATTTCTTGACGGCTTCGATATGTTTGCAAGTGCCGAGTCTCGAAGTCTTGAAATCCATGCAGGAACAATAATTCCATTCGCTGTTGGCTCCACGATACACCACCTTGTACTCGTTGTTCTTTTCAGGGTTGCGAACGATATACTCTCCAGGGCAAAGGGCGTCATCAACACAACTGATATCGAAGTGCTCGATATCGGTCACCTGCTTGCGCAGTTTGATTTGCCATTCTTCCAAAGTCATGTTTTCGGGTTTCACGATATGCGAAACCTTGTTTTTCTTCTTTTTCCTGTTGGTCTTCTTGGTGCTGTTGCCGTCTTGACCAGCTACCTGCTTATTGTTCTTTGCCATTGTTGTGTTGCTTTATTTAAAACGTTTAAATATATTTGAGGCAAAGTTACACATTATAAATGAAAGATACAAGGAAATCGTGGAAAATTAACTAAAAATTATAGGTGAGGGAAAATAGATGTTAGAAAAAACAAGTAAAACGTTGAAACGCTTGCGGATGCAGAAAGATATAGGGGAGAACGTTGAGGTATATACGGAAAGTCATCGAAAGATATAGAGGTAGTACCTGGAAGATATAATAGAAGTCTTTGAGACATATAATGGAAGTTGCTGGAAGATATAGGAGTAATTGCCGGAAGAGTTAATGCCTACGACCGCACAACAGCTGTTGTGCGCTTGCACATCAGGTGATGTGCGCTTGCATAACAGCCGTTGTGCATGTGTTTTTCAGCTGTTGTGCGATAAAAAGAGATCATCTTCCCAATGTCGGGAAAATGATCTCTTATATCTTTTCTCTGTACTTTATCCCTTCCACAATCCGTGGAGATTGCAGTATTCTCGAGCCGTAACATCCTTGGCTTCTGCGTTGGTCAGGAAGATAGCTTCAGGCTTTTCGCCTGGCTTCAACTCGTGACGAAGCACATCGGTAGGGGTGAGCAATTCTATCCATTGGATGTAATGCTCTGGTAGCATCGGATGCTCCACACTTCCTACTGTTACGCGATAGCCGCCCTCAATAGGTTCTATCACAGGCACGTGCTTCTCTTTGGCGCCATCGCTGGTGTTTTCCTTCATCAGCTTCATCGGCTCGCCACAGCAACTGAGCACGGCTCCTGGGTTTACAACTTCTACTACATTGCCACAAATCTGGCAGCGGTAGATTTCTCTAACTTTTGTCATAATGGTTCCTCCTATTATTTTATGAATGTGTTGCCTGAATATCAGGCATTTCATTCAGATGATTCCTTTTTGAGGATTTCCTTCGGGTGATTCCTCCAAAAGAGCCTTATTCCTCTACAGGGCTGAAATCTTCCTTGCCTACTCCGCAAAGAGGGCAAACCCAATCATCTGGGATATCCTCGAATGCTGTACCTGGAGCGATGCCGCCCTCTGGATCACCTACTTCTGGATCATAAATCCAACCACACACGTCGCAAACATATTTCTTCATAATGTTCCTTTCTTTCTTAATTTGATTGATTAGTGTTATCTATTCACTTTTAATCAGACAGGTGCGTTTGCATATCTTTCTGATTTATAATGCAAATATACACTTTATTTCTGTATGAACCAAATAAATTTGAAAATATTATAATTTTATTATCCTTTTTAATCTAAATAAACAAAGATTTCTAGATGTACTTGTGAATAAAGGAGTTATTTGTCTTTTTAGTGGTGTTTTGATAGAAGGTTTGATTGTTTCATGTGAAACATCTCGAAAAGAAAAGCTCGCAAGATGATTGTTTGGTATCTTGCGAGCTTCTTTGTATTTAAGTTGCCTTGCGGTTTCTGCGGCCGCTTTCTGTTTTTTCTAATGTGCTTCTAGCCAGTTGTTTCCCCATCCGGCATCAGCAACCAGAGGCACACTGAGCTGGTAGGCGTTCTGCATCTCTTCTACCACAATCTTCTCTACCTTTTCCTTCTCTTCCGGATATACGGAGAAGTTGAGTTCGTCATGCACCTGGATAATCATCTTGCTCCTGATGCCTTCTGCTCTGAATCGGTTGAAGATGCGGATCATAGCCACTTTGATGATGTCTGCCTCAGAGCCCTGGATAGGGGCATTGATGGCATTGCGCTCGGCAAATCCTCTTACTGTACCATTCTTGCTGTTGATGTCTGGCAGGTAGCGACGGCGGTGGAAGAGGGTTTCGGCATAGCCTTTCTCTCTTGCCATTTCCTTTGCCTTCTCCATGTAAGCCTGAACACCAGGGAAGGTGCGGAAGTAGTCTTCTATGATCTGCTTTGCCTCTCGGTTTTCGATGTTCATGCGTTGGGCAAGACCGAAGGTCGTGATGCCGTAGATGATGCCGAAGTTGGCAGTTTTTGCCTTCTTGCGCTGTGCATCTGTTACTTCTTTGATGTCTTCGTGCCAAATCTTGGCAGCTGTAGCTGCATGAATATCAGAGCCTTCACGGAATGCTTCTACCATGTTTGGATCCTGGCTCAGGTGTGCCATGATGCGAAGTTCTATCTGTGAATAGTCGGCAGAGAAGAACAGACAGCCTGGTTCTGGGATGAAGCATCTGCGTATCTCCTTGCCATCGTCATCGCGTACAGGAATATTCTGCAGGTTTGGATCACTTGAAGAAAGACGTCCTGTGGCTGTGATGGCTTGGTTGAAAGAGGCATGAATGTGACCGGTGCGAGAGTTGATAAGCTTTGGAAGGGCATCTATATAGGTTCCCAAAAGTTTCTTTAAACCTCTGTAGTTCAGTATCTCATCGATGATAGGACTCTTGCTGCGCAGCTGCTGAAGAACTTCTTCGCTTGTTACGTACTGGCCCGTCTTCGTCTTCTTAGGCTTCTCCACAATCTTCATCTTTCCGAAGAGTATTTCTCCAACCTGGCGTGGGGAAGCGATATTGAACGATTCGCCTGCCAACTCATAGATATGATGTTCTATCTCATTGAGGCGGTTGGTGAGTTTCTCGGATGTTTCCTTCAGGGTATCGGTGTCGATGCATACTCCCGTCATCTCCATGTGGGCTAAAACAGGTACAAGCGGCATTTCTACATTCCAGAACAGATCTTCACAATCTATTTCTTTGAGTTTTGGTTCGAACACATTTTTCAATCTCAAGGTGATGTCGGCATCTTCGGCAGCATATTCGTAAATGTCTGATGGGGCGAGATCGCGCATAGACTTCTGGTTCTTTCCCTTCGGACCAATCAGTTCTTCGATGTGGATGGTCTGATAATTGAGGAATACTTCTGCCAAGTAATCCATGTTGTGGTAAAGTTCTGGCTGGATGAGATAGTGGGCGAGCATCGTATCGAACATCTTGCCCTGAATCTCTATGCCGTAGTTCATCAACACCTCGATATCGTATTTGATGTTCTGCCCCACTTTCAGGATTTCCGGGTTCTCGTAGAGAGGTTTGAAGATGTTTACGATTTTTAAGGCTTCTTCACGATTTGCCGGAATTGCTACGTAGAAAGCCTCTTTTTCCTTCACGGCAAAGCTCAAACCCACCAATTCTGCATCAATAGCAGCGGTAGATGTGGTCTCTGTGTCTAGACTGAGAATATTGAATGTAAATAAATAGTCACAAAGTTTCCTTGCATCTACTTCTGTATCAATGAGTTTATATGAATGAGGTGTCGTTTTAAGGGTCTCAAAACTCGCGTTTTTTGACTCTTCCTTACCATCGGCAGGCTGTGCGCCAAATAAATCGAGCTCTCCTGTAGGTTTTGTTTGCACCTTTTTAGGTTTGTTAAGAACTCGTTTAGCAAACGACTTAAATTCTAACTCGGTGAAGATTTCATCCAATTTTGTATTGTCTGGCTCTACCCGTTTCAAATCTTCCATCTTGATCTCTACCGGAACATCGGTTCGTATGGTTGCCAGGAACTTTGACATCCTGATATCTTCTACAGCACCCTCCACTTTTTCGCGGAGCTTGCCTTTCACTTGAGAAGAGTTCTCGATAAGACCTTCTACACTACCGAACTCGTTGATAAGTTTGATGGCTGTCTTTTCTCCCACGCCCGGACAGCCTGGGAAGTTATCAGCTGAGTCGCCCATCAGAGCAAGGAGGTCGATAACCTGGAGTGGGGAAGTGATGCTGTATTTCTCTTCAATTTCCTGTACGCCCAACTTTTCGTATCCACCGCCATGACGAGGACGGAACATGAAAACATTGTTACGAACCAGTTGTGCGTAATCCTTATCGGGTGTGAGCATGTAGGTTTCCATCCCCTTTTCACCTGCCTTCAAGGCAACTGTTCCAATGATATCATCCGCCTCGAAACCATCTACCTGAAGGATAGGGATATGATATGCCTCCAGGATATTTTTGATGATAGGCACAGAGAGTTTGATGTCTTCCGGTGTCTCTTCTCGTTGAGCTTTATATGCAGGGAAAGCCTCATGACGGAAGGTCTTGCCATGGTCGAAAGCCACCGCGATATGGGTAGGTTTCTCCTTGGTAAGTATCTCGTTGAGGGTATTGCAGAACCCCATTATACACGAAGTATTGAGTCCCTTCGAATTGATTCGAGGGGCTTTCATAAAGGCGTAATACGACCTATAAATGAGCGCATACGCGTCTAAAAGGAACAATTTATCCATAATATTCATTTTTGTGGTGTAAAATTACTAAAAAAATGCGATATTTCAAGAAGAATTGATTAATTTTGTAACAAATTTCAGAAATTAAGCAGATTTACTCACATATAATGGACTATTTATCACTTATCAAGCTGCCTATAGAGGCAGAATTAGCAGATTTTATAGATTTGTTCAACAAGTCTCTTATGCATAGCGATGGCCTCCTTTCCCAGGTGCTCGACCACATCCGTCAGCGCGCTGGAAAACGTATGCGCCCTATACTCATCTTGTTGATGGCACGTAATTTTGGAAAGGTTTCCAGTGTTACCCAGCATTCTGCGGTAGGTCTGGAGCTTCTTCATACCGCTTCGCTGGTACATGATGATGTGGTTGATGAGAGTGAGGAGCGCCGCGGACAGGCTAGCGTGAATGCTACTTATAATAATAAGGTGGCTGTGCTTGTGGGCGATTTCATTCTTTCCACCGCCTTGCTTCATGTATCTTATTCGCATTCAGAGGAAATCGTGCGTTATCTTGCTGAGTTGGGCCGCATCCTGTCTAATGGTGAGATTCTTCAGCTCACCAGTATCAGTAATGAAGAGATATCGGAAGATATTTATTATCAGGTGATTAAGCAGAAAACGGCTGCTCTCTTTGAGGCTTGCGCCGGTATCGGAGCGATGTCTGCCAATGCTTCAGAACTGCAGATTGAAGAGGCGAAGCGTTTCGGACAGAACTTGGGCATTATCTTCCAGATTCGTGATGATATCTTTGATTATTATGATTCCAAGGAGATAGGTAAACCTACTGGTAATGATATGGTTGAAGGAAAACTGACTTTGCCTGTAATATATGCTTTGAAGTCTACCGGTGATGAGGAGATGATGAAGCTAGCCAGAAAGGTAAAGGCTCATACTGTAACGGCTGATGAAATAGCTCAGTTAGTGGCATTTACAAAGGCAAACGGAGGTATTGAATATGCGGATAAGCGCATGTGGGATTTCCATGCCGAAGCCATGAATTTCCTCGATACTTATGTGGAGGATAAGGATATTTACAATGCCTTGAAGGCTTACTTGGATTTTGTGATTGAAAGAAAAGCTTAATATAAAAAGGGTTGGTTCTCAGAGAGAATCAACCCTTTGTTTTTTTGTATTCTATTGAAAATCAGGTACTTTTCTTTAGATTTTTCTTTTAAACAATACTCTAGAATTCTCTTTAGAAGTATCTTAAATGGTACTTTAAAACTATCTTTCTAAGTATGTTTAATGTTACTTTGAAATTATCTTTAGAAGTACTTGATTTCCTTGCCCAGAATTTCGCTCAAGAGGAGGTTAGTCAGGCGTGATGTGCCGAGGCGCAACCACTGGTTGGTCAGCCATTTCTCGCCCAAAACTTCCTTCACGATAGTGTAGTAAACTACGGCATCATGAACGGTATTGATACCACCTGCAGGCTTGAAACCAATCTGAATGCCCGTCTTTTCGTAATATGCCTTGATAGCCTGGCACATAACGTATGCTGCCTCAGGGGTAGCAGAAACCTTCTCCTTGCCTGTTGAGGTCTTGATATAGTCTGAACCTGAGTACATTGCGAGGATAGAGGCCTTCATGATGTTGCTGCAATTCTTCAGATCGCCTGTCTCCAGAATGCACTTCATCTTATGCTCTCCGCATGTCTCCTTAAGTTCCTGAATATCATCGCAGAGACCCTCGTAATCTTCGCTGAAGAACTTGCCAACAGGCATTACGATATCCACCTCTGTAGCACCATCCTTAATAGCCATAGCGGTTTCTGCAATCTTTACCTCGATAAAGGTCTGAGAGGATGGGAAATTGCCACTTACTACCGCGATTTCTACGCCGTCAACCTCCAGACTCTGGCTGATAAGGCCGGCAAAGTTAGGGTAGGTACATATGGTTGCTACGTGAGGAAGCTGAGGATAATCCTTGGCAAACTGGTTCACCTTTTCAATCATCTTCAGGATGCTTTCTTCTGTATCTTCTGTATGGAGGGAAGTCAACTCGATGCTACCGAAGAGGAACTTCTTGACCTCCATGGTCTCATTCTCTGCTACCTTCTCATCGAGAATCTTCTTTACTGCAGCAGCTACTTCCTCATCGTTGAGGTTGCAGTTGTACTGCTTTAAAACTGATAAATACTTGTCGTCTGACTCTTTATACTGTCCCTGCTGTGCAAGAACCTGTTCTTTAATACTGCTCATACTTAATGTTATTTATATAATTATTAAAGTTAAGTTTTTATATGAATAGCAATTTTAATTCTTGTTATCTTGTTCTTTATCTTCCTGATGTTCAGATAGTTTTGGGTTGTTTTTATGTCTTTCAGCATCCCTTTTGGTCTTCTTGTCAAAACTCTTCTGGAGTTCTTCTGTCAAGTCAACCCCTGTCTGATTTGCCAGGCAGATAAGCACCCATAGAACATCGGCCATCTCTTCGCCCAAGTTAGGTTTCTCGCCTTTCTTGAAACTCTGGTCACCGTATGTTCGGGCAATGACGCGTGCCAGTTCGCCCACTTCTTCCGTGAGGCAAGCCATATTGGTCAGTTCGCTGAAATAGCGTACGCCATATTCTTTAATCCACTGATCTACAGCTTCTTGTGCTTCTTTTATTGTCATCTTCCTAATTCTTTTTGGGGGAAAGATGCCTTTCTTTCAGAGTAGGGCATTATTCCTTGTTGTGAGTATCCATCATGATGGTTACCGGTCCATCGTTCAGTAAATCTACCTTCATATCGGCACCAAATTCGCCTGTTCCTACTGGCTTTCCGAGTGCATCGGATAGCTTTTTGCAGAACTCCTCATAGAGTGGAACGCTGATTTCGTGCTTGGCTGCTCTGAGCCAGCTTGGGCGGTTTCCTTTCTTGTAGCTGGCGAATAGGGTGAACTGGCTGATGACCAGAATCTCACCATTTATATCCATGATGGAGCGGTTCATAACATGGTTTTCGTCGTCGAAAACACGGAGTCCTATTACCTTTCTGACCAGCCAGTCTACATCTTCTGAAGTGTCGCTTTCCTCTATTCCCAAAAGGATCAGATAGCCTTGCCTGATAGCAGATTTAATCTCTCCTTCGATGGTTACTGAGGCGCGAGAGACACGCTGTATTACGATTCTCATATTACTACTTTGAACTTTGAATGTTGAACATAGAACTTTATGAATAGCATTTGTGGAATGCTTGCTTCGGTTCTGTTTTTCTTCTTATTATTAATATATATATAGTATAGTTTGAACTGCAAATATACAACTTTTATTTCATATTCTCGCCTTTTTCTTCGAAATATTTTGAAAGAATTTCTGCCTTATGAGGACCTAATACTTCTGAAAGTTGTTCCAATGATGCTTCTTTCATCTTTTTCACGCTCTTAAACTTGCTCAGAAGGGCTTCTTTAGCCTTCGGACCGATGCCTTTGATATCGTCTAATTCTGAGTGAAGAGCATGTTTGCTGCGCTTGTCGCGATGGAAGGTGATGGCGTATCTGTGCACCTCATCCTGTATCTGCGTCAGAACCTTGAACAGTTCACTTTCGGGTGGTAGGGCGATGGTTTGAGGAGGGAATCCGAAGAGGAGTTCGTTGGTTCTGTGCCGGTCGTCCTTGGCAAGACCTGCGATAGGAATATCCAGGTGTAATTCGTCAACAATAACCTCTCTTACTACGTCCATTTGACCCTTTCCGCCATCGGTAATAATGAGGTCTGGAAGTGCAGTTTCTTCCTCTATCATGCGACTGTACCGGCGTCTTACCACTTCTTGCATGGATGCGTAATCATCCGGTCCTTCCACCGTCTTGATGTTGTATTTCCTATAGTCTTTTCTGGATGGTTTCATACCTTTATATACGATGCAACCTGCCACGGCATCAGTACCGGATATGTTGGAATTATCGAAACATTCTATCTGATAAGGCAGCTTTGGAAGCTTCAGTTTGGCTTGTAATTCCTTCATCAATCGGGTCTGTTTCTGCTCCGGATTGAGCTTTTCTGCCTGCTTCAGACGGTCGAATCTATACTGCTTGCAGTTCATTTCCGACAGCTCCAGAAGGTGCTTTTTGTCACCTCTCTGGGGTATGAAGAATGTTGCATCTTTCAGCTTCCATTCCATTTCGAAGGGCACGATTATTTCCTTCGATGTGGAGTGGAAACGCTCTCTGATTTCTGGAATGGCAGTAATCAGAAGTTCCTCGTCGCTCTCCTCCAGTTTACGTTTATATTCGTAGGTGAAGCTCTGGTTGATGGTGCCGTTTTTTACGTGAATATAGTTGATGAAGGCGTTTTTGATGGCATCATCATTTACGATGGTGAAGACATCTACATCCGTAATAGTATGGCTTACCACCTCGCTTTTTGCCTCAAATTCATCCAGTAATTGGTACTTTTTCTTATATTCTTCGGCTATTTCAAAGCGAAGAAGTTCGGCATTCTTCATCATCAAATCGTAGAGATATTTGCTTACTTCCCGCGTGTTTCCCTTCAGAATTTCACGTGCCTGGCGCATGTTTTCCTGATATTCCTCATAGCTCTGCTTGTTGATGCAGGGTGCTCCGCAGTTGTGGATATGATACTCCAGACACGGCTTGTATCTGCCTTCTGCAACGCCTTCTCTGGTGATAGGCATTCTGCAGGTGCGGGGCTTATAAAGCTTTTTGATAACCTCTAAAACGGCATACATGCTGCCGATATGAGGGTAAGGACCGAAGAAGGTTCCCACTTTTTTATTGATATGACGAGTTTTGAAAATGCGTGGAAAATACTCGTTTGTTACGCATATAGAGGGGTATGTCTTGCCGTCTTTCAGCAGGACATTGTATCTTGGATTATACTTTTTGATCAGGCTGTTTTCGAGCAAAAGTGCGTCTTCTTCAGTGTTTACGACCGTATAAGATATGTCGTGAATCTTAGAAACAAGTACCTTTGTCTTGTATCTGTCTACCTCTTTATGGAAGTAGGAAGATACTCTTCTCTTCAGATTTTTCGCCTTTCCCACATATATAATCGTATGATTTTCGTCGTAATATTGGTAGCTTCCTGGCTTTTCCGGCATACTTAAAACGATGTTTTTAAGCCTAGCCAAGCGCTCCTCATTCTCTTGTTTCGTCATATTTTTACTTGTTTTTAAAGGGAAAACGAGCGTTACTGTTTCACGTGAAACGGCAACGCTCTAGTGTCTTTTACTGCTTCCTTGCTGCTTCCTTGCTGCATTCTCGCAGTATTTCTTGCAGTCTTTTTGCAGCTTATAACTGTAATAAAGTAGTTACTTCAACGTCTGGATCAAAGGAATTTCTGCCTTCGAAATTCTCGTTTACGAGTTCGATGATGAAGTTGGCATATACCTTTTTCGGATGGAATTTCTTTACCAGGTCGCATGCTGCTTTCATGGTTCCACCGGTGGCAAGGAGGTCGTCGTGGAGGAGTACGATATCGTTCTCATTGATGGCATCTTCGTGGATTTCGATGGTATCGATGCCATATTCCTTAGCATAACTTTCCTGTACGGTTTTGCATGGAAGTTTGCCCGGTTTGCGGCATAAAACTACGCCGGCTCCGAGACGAATAGCAAGAGCAGAAGACATTACGAAACCGCGTGATTCGATGCCTACAATCTTGGTGATTCCTTTATCTTTGTAGAGTTCATACATCTCATCGCTGATCTTTTTTAAAGATGCAGGATTCTTGAAAAGGGTTGAAACGTCGCGGAAGTTCACACCCTTGATTGGCCAATCTGGAATGCAACGCAGATTGTCTAATAATAGCTGATTGTTCATTACTTTTTATGCTTTAAATTGATACTTATTTTGTTCTTTTTTCTTGTTTCTTTTTATGGGCTTTTTGCCCGTTTGTTTTTGCGTTTTGCTTGATTTAATCAGCTTTTGTTTCACAAATTGCTGAAGTTTTACTTTAACCGCAAAACACTTGATGCAACCTTCCTTAAGCGGTTGAGCATCAAATGTTTTGCTGATAATCTGTTTCACGTGAAACATTAGAAGCTCCCTTGTGTTTCGCTGTGAAACGGCTTATCTTCCGAGTAATACAAGCATCACGTTGATATCGCTTGGTGATACGCCCGGAATTCGGCTTGCCTGTGCCAAAGTTTCCGGGTCGATGCGCTCGAGTTTCTGGCGTCCTTCTGTGGAGATTTCGTGGAGCTCGGAATAGTTGAAACGGCCCTTGATTTTGATGTCCTCCAAACGGTGCATCTTATCGGCGATGAGACGCTCTCGTTCGATGTAACCTTTGTACTTCATCTTGATTTCTGCAGCTTCCGTTATCTCTTCCTTTCGGTTGGCAGGTGCATCCAGTGCAGCCTTCAGGTCCGGAATAATCTCCGAAAGATTCGTGAGGTTCAGATGCGGGCGAGCGATGAGGTCGATGAGCTTGCAGCCGGCGCGAAGTGGAGTAGTGCCGAGCGCCTCCAGTTTTGGATTTATCTCATCCTTCTTGATAGGATAGTTGGCGCAGAATTCGATGATTCTTCCGATGGCTTCTTTTTTCCCTATCCACCAGTCGTAACGGTCGCGCTTGGCAATTCCGAGTTCGTATGCTTTTTCGGTGAGTCGGGCATCGGCATCGTCCTGACGGAGCAGAATGCGGTATTCGGCTCTGGAGGTAAACATACGGTATGGTTCGTCAACTCCCTTTGTGGTGAGATCATCGATGAGTACGCCGATATAACTCTCATCGCGGTTCATCTCGAATGTTTTGTCGCCAACACAATGCAGGGCTGCGTTGATTCCTGCCACGGTTCCCTGTCCTCCTGCTTCCTCATAGCCGGTAGTTCCGTTCACCTGTCCGGCAAAGAAGAGACCTTTGATGATTTTCGACTCCAGTGAATGTTTGAGTTGGGTAGGGTCGAAGTAATCGTATTCGATGGCGTATCCCGGTCTGTAAATCTTGGCATCTCTCAAAGCAGGAATCTCGTGAAGTGCATTCAGCTGGATATCCATCGGCATGCTTGAAGAAAAACCGTTCAGATACATCTCGTTTGTATCTTCGCCTTCCGGTTCCAAAAAGAGCGGATGCTGATCCTTGTCGGGGAAGGTGACGAGCTTCGTTTCTATACTCGGACAGTAACGTGGACCGGTACTCTGAATCTGTCCATTATATAAAGGTGAGTCAGCGAGACCGCTTTTTAAAGTTTCGTGTACCTTCTTGTTGGTGTAGCAAGTCCAGCAAGGCAATTGTTTCAGAACCCGATGTTCTCCCATGTAAGAGAACTGGTGGAAATCGCTGTCGCCCGGCTGTTCTTCCATATCTTCGAAATGAACACTTCTCTTGTCAATTCTGACCGGAGTTCCGGTTTTCATTCTGGCTGTAGTGATACCCCATCGGGTGATGCTCTCCGTAAAGTTGTGTACGGCAGGTTCGGCGCATCTTCCGCCTTCTACCATCTTTCTTCCTACATGCATCAGGCCGTTCAGGAATGTTCCAGCGGTGATGATGATGCTCTTGGCATAGAATTCGGCTCCCCAGATGGTTTTTACGCCGATGGCTTCTCCGTTAGCTACGAGCAGTTCGTCAGCCTGGTCTTGCCAGATGTCGAGGTTGTCAGTATGGTCGAGGATGGTTCTCCATTCCCAGATAAACTTTCCTCTGTCGCATTGGGCACGGGGGCTCCATACGGCAGGCCCCTTGCCGATGTTGAGCATTCGGAACTGGATGGCGGTTTTATCCGTTACGATACCCATCTGTCCGCCCAATGCATCGATTTCGCGCACAATCTGTCCCTTGGCAATACCTCCGATGGCGGGGTTGCAACTCATCTGACCAATCTTGTTCATATCCATCGTTATCAAACAGGTTTTGGCACCCATGTTTGCAGAGGCTGCTGCAGCCTCGCATCCGGCATGTCCTCCACCGATAACGAGCACGTCATAATTGAATTTCATACTTCGTTTAATCTATATTTTTTCTAATTTTCGGCAAAAGTAAGAAATAAAATCGAAATTTTAGCAAAAATACTTTGATAAATCATTAAAATATAGTAATTTTGCAGCAGACTTGCGAAAATATACCTAGAAATGAGGATTGCAGAATGCCTGAAAATAGGTATAGCAGGGACGAAAAGTGTGGAATATAAATTAGTTTCAAACAGTTAAATAATTAAATTTCAATCATTTATGTGGTTAATCAATTCATCTATTGGTAGAAAGGTAGTGATGTCAGTAACTGGTATCGCTCTTATTCTATTCTTGACATTCCACGGTTGCATGAATGTTGTTGCTCTCTTCTCAGGAGATGCTTACAACATGATTTGCGAGTTGTTGGGTGCTAACTGGTACGCCGTAGTTGCAACTTTGGGTTTGGCAGCTTTGGCAGTTTGTCACATCGTTTACGCTTTCATCCTGACAGCACAGAACCGTCGTGCTCGCGGTAACCAGCGTTACGAGGTAACAGCAAAGCCAGAGAAGGTAGAGTGGGCTAGCCAGAACATGTTGGTGCTCGGTATCATCATCGTTCTCGGTTTGTTGCTACACCTCTTCAATTTCTGGTACAACATGATGTTTGCTGAACTCTTGGGTACAAGCTTCGGCCACTGCCCATCAGATGGCTTCGCATTCATTCAGGACACCTTCGCTAACCCAGTATTCGTAGTTCTCTACCTTATCTGGTTGGTAGCTCTTTGGTTCCACCTCACTCACGGTTTCTGGAGTGCTATTCAGACTCTCGGTTGGAGCGGTAAGACTTGGTTCTGCCGTTGGAAGATGATTGGTATGATTTACTCTACCATCCTGCTTCTCCTCTTCATCGTAGTTGTATTGGCATTCGCTTTCGGTTGCGCTCCATCTTTGTGCTGCGCATAATTCGTGTAATCATTTAAGTATTAAAAAAGATTATGGCAAAAACATTAAATTCTAGAATACCTGAAGGACCAGTTGCTGAGAAGTGGACCAACTATAAGGCTCACCAGCGTTTGGTTAACCCAAAGAATAAGTTAAAGCTCGACGTTATCGTTGTAGGTACAGGTTTGGCAGGTGCTTCTGCTGCTGCATCTCTCGGCGAGATGGGCTTCAATATCTTGAACTTCTGCATCCAGGACTCTCCACGTCGTGCTCACTCTATCGCAGCACAGGGTGGTATCAATGCAGCTAAGAATTATCAGAATGATGGTGACTCTGTTTACCGTCTGTTCTACGATACTGTAAAGGGTGGTGACTACCGTGCTCGTGAGGCTAACGTTTACCGTTTGGCTGAGGTGAGCAACGACATCATCGACCAGTGCGTAGCTCAGGGCGTTCCTTTCGCTCGTGAGTACGGTGGTATGCTGGCTAACCGTTCTTTCGGTGGTGCTCAGGTATCTCGTACATTCTATGCTAAGGGTCAGACAGGTCAGCAGCTCCTCCTCGGTGCTTACTCTTCTTTGAGCCGCATGGTTGAGGCTGGTAAGGTTAAGCTCTTCACCCGTTACGAGATGGAGGATGTAGTTATCGTTGACGGTCACGCTCGTGGTATCATCGCCAAGAATCTGATCACAGGTGAGTTGGAGCGTTTCTCTGCCAACGCCGTAGTTATCGCTACTGGTGGTTATGGTAACGCTTACTTCCTCTCTACAAACGCTATGGGTTGTAACTGTACAGCAGCTATCCAGTGCTACCGCAAGGGTGCTGACTTCGCTAACCCATCTTACGTTCAGATTCACCCTACATGTATCCCTGTTCACGGTACAAACCAGAGTAAGTTGACTTTGATGTCAGAGTCACTCCGTAACGATGGTCGTATCTGGGTTCCTAAGAAGATTGAGGATGCCAAGGCATTGCAGGCTGGTACAAAGAAGGGTTCTGATATTCCTGAGGAAGACCGCGACTACTACTTGGAGCGCCGTTACCCAGCATTCGGTAACCTGGTTCCTCGTGACGTGGCTTCTCGTGCAGCTAAGGAGCGTTGCGACAAGGGCTTCGGTGTCAACAACACAGGTCTTGCCGTATTCCTCGACTTCTCTGAGTCTATCAACCGTCTCGGTATCGACGTTATCCTTCAGCGTTATGGCAACCTCTTTGATATGTATGAGGAGATTACTGACGTTAACCCAGGTGAGTTGGCTAACGAGATTAACGGCGTGAAGTACTACAACCCAATGATGATCTTCCCTGCTATCCACTATACAATGGGTGGTATCTGGGTTGACTACGAGTTGATGACCACTATCCCAGGTCTCTTCGCTATTGGTGAGTGTAACTTCTCTGACCACGGTGCTAACCGTCTTGGTGCATCTGCTTTGATGCAGGGTTTGGCTGACGGTTACTTTGTATTGCCATACACCATCCAGAACTACTTGGCCGACCAGGCATTGTGGCCAAAGCTCTCTACCGATCTCTCAGAGTTCGCAGAGGCAGAGGCAGGTGTTCAGAAGGAAATCGACCGCCTGATGGGTATCCAGGGCAAGCGCTCTGTAGATTCTATCCACAAGGAGTTGGGTCACATCCTTTGGGAGCACGTAGGTATGGGTCGTACCAAGGAAGGTCTTGAGGAAGGCTTGAAGAAGATGAAGGCTCTGCGCGAGGAATTCAACAAGAACCTCTTCATCCCTGGCAAGAAGGAAGGCTTGAACGTAGAGTTGGATAAGGCTATCCACTTGCGTGACTTCATCTTGATGGGCGAGTTGATCGCTTACGATGCATTGCACCGCAACGAGAGCTGTGGTGGTCACTTCCGTGAGGAGTACCAGACAGAGGAAGGCGAGGCAAAGCGTGATGACGAGAACTTCTTCTACGTAGGTTGCTGGGAGTATCAGGGCAATGATACAACTGCTCCAGTGCTCAACAAGGAACCTCTCGAGTATGAGGCAATTAAGGTACAGACAAGAAATTACAAGAATTAAAAAGCGAACAAGACAATGGCAAGAAATATAAGTTTCACAGTTAAGTATTGGAAGCAGGACGGTCCTACAGCACAGGGTCACTTCGATACACATGAGATGAAGAACATCCCAGATGATACTTCATTCCTCGAGATGCTCGACATCTTGAACGAGGAGCTCATCGAGTCAGGTCAGGAGCCTTTCGTCTTCGACCACGACTGCCGCGAGGGTATCTGCGGTATGTGCTCTCTCTATATTAATGGTACACCACACGGTAAGACTGAGCGTGGTGCTACAACATGTCAGCTCTACATGCGTCGTTTCAACGATGGCGATGTTATCACCGTTGAGCCTTGGCGTTCTGCTGGTTTCCCTATCATCAAGGACTGTATGGTAGACCGTTCAGCATTCGACAAGATTATCCAGGCAGGTGGTTACACCAGCATTCGTACAGGTCAGGCTCAGGATGCCAACGCTATCCTGATTCCTAAGGAGAATGCAGACGAGGCAATGGATTGCGCTACATGTATCGGTTGCGGTGCTTGTGTTGCTGCATGTAAGAATGGTTCTGCTATGCTCTTCGTCAGCTCAAAGGTTAGCCAGCTGGCACTTCTCCCACAGGGTCGTGTAGAGGCTGCTGCCCGTGCTAAGAAGATGATTGCACGCATGGATGAGCTCGGATTCGGTAACTGTACAAACACTCGTGCTTGCGAGGCTGTTTGTCCTAAGAACGAGTCTATCGCTAACATCGCCCGCTTGAACCGTGAGTTCTTGAAGGCTAAGTTGGCTGACTAATCCATCGTTTCTTTTGAGACACCGGAATTTTCTCTCTGCATCTTTACGGATGCGAGAGAAAATTCCCAACAACTCTTCACTCTTCACCTTTTGGGTGTAAGTAGTTGAAGGATAGGAAGTTGGACGGGTGAAGAGTGTTTTTTTACTCTTCACCTGCCCTTCACCTTTTTAGGCTGTTGATAGCTAAGCGGCTCTGCGTTTATACCTTTCCTAAAATCGTAAAGGGTGAAGAGTGGTGAAGAGTGGGTGAAGAGTGCTGAAAAACTCTTCACCTATGTAATGTGTTGTGTTTCAGCTCTTTATGTTGGAAAGGTGAAGAGTGAAGAGCTGATTGCGATATTCTTGCCAACCATGCTTCTCTTGAAATAAGAGAAAGGGTGTTTGGCAAACTGTTATACAGGAACAGCCGACTAGCCTCTATTGCGCTAGTCGGCTGTTTGCCTTCTGCCAGTATGCTGTTTTTCCTAGTCAGTTGTTCTATCTCCGATAGTTATGTATTTATTTATGCCTGCTGTTAGAATCATATAGCCAGGAAAAGGGGTAGATTATAGCCGAGAGCATCCTGTTTTCGGTGCATCCCGACATAAATTATCAGATATTCTGAGAAATATTTTGTAATCTCATCAGAATATCGTAAATTTGCGGTTATTAAGAATAAGTAATTTAATGACGAATCACTCAACAGAAATAATGAACCAAGCAACGCTCGATTTTATCCGCCAGCATCAGGACGATGATGTTCGCCAGCTGGCTTTCCTCGGCAGCAAGTATCCCGAGGTAGATATGCCTTTCGCTCTCGACCAGATTCGCGGGCGAAAGATGGCTCGTGTGAAACTGCCCCGTTGGGCAAGCATCGATGGCATCATCTATCCCCCTCATATTTCGATGGAGCAATGTTCGTCAGAGCAAACGGCACTTTATAAGGCTGAACTCGCTGCTCGACTGCTCGGTTTGTCTCCTTTATCATCCGAAAACGGAGAAGAAAAGGAGAAGGAGAGCGAAAACGCCTCAAATCTTCATCTTTCTGAAATTTGCGAATTTGCGGGCAAAGGGGCTGTTGATTCAGAATTCGCCAAAAATGAAGCTACTTGCAAAAAGCAACAGATATTAACAGAATCAAAAGAGAATGTTAATGAAATAAAAGGAGAAGCTCATGGAGGAGATTTTTCTGAAGAAATCGGGTTTGTTGACCTGACCGGTGGTTTCGGAGTAGACTTCTCTTACATCGCTTCCCGATTGGGCGTGAAGTCGATGTATGTGGAGCGTCAGGCTCATCTCTGTGAAGCAGCAAAGGAAAACTTTGGGCGGTTGGGCTTGAAGAAAGCCATCGTGAAGAATGGAGACGGAATAGAGGTGCTGCATTCTTTTGCTTCAAAGAAGGATGATGCAGCATCAAAATCTTTAGGCATAACTGAAGAGCAGTCTCAGTCATTACTTAAGACCAACCTTGGTCTTAAGCTAATCTTCATCGATCCTGCCCGTAGAGACGATGCGGGCAACAAGGTAGTATCCTTGAAAGATTGTACGCCCGATGTCACCCTTTTGCAAGAAGAAATGCTTTCTAAGGCAGATTACATCATCATCAAACTCTCTCCGATGCTCGACTGGCATCGTGCGGTAAGCGAATTAAACTGCGTAAAAGAGGTTCATATCATCTCCGTGAACAATGAGTGCAAGGAACTCCTTTTAGTGCTCTCAGCTCGAAATATGGGCGGAAATCTCCGCATTTATTGCATCAATGATGCGCAGTCCTTCGTTTGTGATGAGTTGGATATGGAGTCTTCTTCGGTGAAGATAGCCCCATCCACCCTTGAAGAGATGCAGTATCTTTACGAGCCGAATGCCTCTCTGATGAAAGCCGGCTGTTTCAGCGTTCTTTCCGAACGATATGATGCAAGGATGCTTTCCAAGAATAGTCATCTTTTCATGAGCCGTGAGCCTATCGCCGTCTTCCCAGGCAGGAGTTTCCGCATCATCGCCATCTCCTCCTTTAATAAGAAGGAGCTGAAGCGACATCTCTCAGGCATCACCAAGGCGAACATCGCCACCCGCAACTTCCCCCTTTCCGTGGCAGAATTGCGCAAGCGTCTGAAGCTGAAAGATGGTGGCGAAACCTATATCTTCGCTACCACACTGAGCGACGAAAGCCATGTGTTGGTGATAACGGAGAAGGCATAGGATTAAGGAGATTTCCAAGCTCTTTTTGGATGTTTTAAAAAGGTGTATGGGCGCAATAAAGTTTCTTAATGCGCTCAAACATCAGTTTTTATCCTAACTATGAAAAATAATCAACTAAAAATACGTGAGTAATCATTTTTTTCATTACCTTTGCAACCGATACCACACTCGCTCACGCCGTGTCGAGGCATTTGGAGCCGCTTTAAGCGACTTTCTTGTGCTAAGATGGGAGAAAAGGTAAGTGGGATAAAGGTATCGCGACATAATATAAAGGCGTTTACTTGACGCTTTGTTCTTGACGAATCGGAACTTCGCAAACTTCGTACACAGTCTTGAGCATAGCAACGGTAGATGCCCTCGGGATGTGATATATTTCGCATCCCTTTACTGGTATGGCTTATTGCGTCTTAGCGATGAGTCTTATATCTGTATTGGGAGAAGTGTATACATATCGGCGTGGGCTTCGACGTTGCTCGTTCAACTGTGTGGGCAATGCGAAGGCCTCGATTCGTGGGACGGGTAACAGGTAGAATCCCACGTTTTTTTTATTTTGCCGTCAGATAAGAGTATATTAATCGCCAATTGGGGATTCTTGGCTATTACAATTGACAATATGAGTATCTGCAAACCTTTGCGAGAGTCTTGTTATAAGCTAGTAATTGCTATACTGATAATGATATTACTAGCATTGATTTGCTTTTGTCTGATGTATGAAGGGAAAAACAGCTGGTTGTCTGGCTATGGAGATATTCTTAGCGGAGTCGCTGCTGCATTCAGTGGCATCCTGCTGTATGCAACATTGGTTTCTCAAAATCGTTCATTCAAACAAGAACGTTTTGAAATCACATTCTATAACCTTTTGAATCAAAGGACTAAAGCCCTGGAAAGCGTTTGGTTTAAATGCGAGGACTTGGAGGGTGTGCTTTTTAAGCAGAAAGTATATCAAGGAGAACTCGCTTTTGCTAAGGTCTGGCGAGATATAGGTTTTATGATTAAATCGTTATCTAAATCTAAATTCATCGGTATAATGGATGATCAATATATGTTTGGAAAAATGGAAAGTTACTTAGCAGCTTTTGATGTGACAGAACAGACAGAAGAAGCTGTTGAAAATTGTTATTGCAAACGTGTTAATTATAGATATGGTCTTAATCTAAAAAACTATGAAGAGATGAAAGTTAATGTTACAGAAAAGGTTAGGTACAAGAGTTGCTATGAACTATTGGGGGCGCATAAAACTTTTGTGGCTGAGCGTTATTTTCGTTTTCTTGATGTGATTCTTTCCTTGCTTGAAGAAGTGAAGGAAGAGAAATATTGTAAAATTCTATTGGCGCAAATGTCAAAAGAAGAGCTTCAAATCCTTAATTGTCAAGCGTTAGTTGATGAAGTATTCCATAAACGTTTAGTTGATGCAGGGATAGACAAGCTGCTAGAAAATGAATTTGAAATTATGAACAAATAATAATAATTTAAACCTAAGGGTATGAAACATTTTAATTTCTTTAGACTTTTCTTAGTCTTATGGATGTTGCTTTGCAACGTCTTTGTTTTCGCTGATGACTTGATTACAGAGCAAGTCGTGGTTAATGTGGAGGAGCCGGGTACTTTGCCTGATAAAATCTCTGATGCGGATAAAGACCGTATTACAGATTTGAAAATAATAGGTGAATTGAATGGAACCGATGTTCGTTTTGTTCGTGAGATGGCAGGGGCTGATTTTTATAATAAAAAAACAGCAGGAAATTTGTGTCGATTAGACATGACAGAGGCAACCTTTGGCAAAGGAGGAGAGGCGTACTGTCATTCTGAATATGGTTCTTCTGTGTCATTAGGCTCGTGGCCTTCTAGTTTGCAATGTGATTATTTCCTTTCTCATTGTAGCAAGATAGAATATGTAAAATTGGGTGACGGTATAACAAAGATTGGTAATCATGCATTTGAAGAATGCTCTAACTTAACAGATGTAGAATTGTCTTCAAAGGTTGAAGCGATTGGAAGCGAGGCGTTTTATTATTGTTCATCACTGCAAAAGATAGTGATTCCAAAGAGTGTGAAAACAATAGAATTTAGAACCTTTATGGGCTGTGAAAATCTTAAAAAAGTAGAACTTCCTGATGAATTAAATGAAATTTCTAGTCAGGCTTTTAATTATTGCTCGAAATTGGATTATATAAAGTTTCCAACAAAATTGGCAAGTATAAGTGAAGATGCATTTAAAAATTGTAATGCTCTTTCTAATATTGATATACCTAGTTTGGAATCATGGATGAACATTTCCCAAGATAGTCACTGGTGTACAGCAGTACATCTCCTTCTTAACGGTGAAGAAATAACAAATTTAGTAATACCTAATTCAGTGAAAGTTATAAAAGATAATGCTTTTTATAATTGTGGGTACATAAAAACAGTAATATTCCCAAAAACGGTTGAAAAAATTAATAATTGGGCTTTTCACGGTTGTGCATCATTAACGTCTGTTGACCTCAACGATGAGATTAATGAACTTGGTTGGGGAGCTTTCTACAACTGTACATCGTTGGAAAATGTGAAATTTCCTGCAAGATTGAAGACTATAGGGGGAATAGCTTTTGCTTATTGTTCTTCTCTAAAAAAGGCAGTTTTACCAAATGAAATAGAGAAATTAGACCAGGGTGCTTTTGCAAACTGTTCTTCTCTTTATTATGTATCAATTCCTGAGAGTGTTAATGCTATAGGCACAGGAGTGTTTTCTCGTTGTGAAAATTTGAAGGCGTTATCATGTTTTTGGGCAAAGCCAATAGCAATAAGCCTTGCTGTCTTTGAAGAATTTGATTTTAATAATTGTACATTGTATGTTCCAAATGGTTCGTATGACGCCTATAGGACTGCTGATGTATGGAAAGATTTTGGTGCTATAAAAACTATTGATAGTGAAGGCCCACAAGAACCAAAAGACCCAGAACCGTGTTCTGCTCCAACCATTACCTACACTTCTGGTAATCTTTCTTTCGAAAGTTCAACTCCAGGTGCAGAATACCACTATACCATTAATGATACTGATGTGGCAACCGATAAGTATAATACCGATGGGCAAGTGAAGCTGAATGGCAAGTTGGATATTTCGGTCTATGCGACAGCCGATGGCTATAAGGCATCGGATAAGGCGACGGCAACCCTCTATTGGCTCAATGCCGAGGGCGGCGATGATACCAATAACATCAATCTTGTGAAAACAAGAGGGGTAATGGTAACGACGGATAGCGACATTACAATCTCTGGCCTGAATGATGGAGAGGTGGTAACCTTCTATTCTGTAAACGGCGTGAATCTCGGAAGTGCCAAGGCGATGCAAGGTGTTCTTCACTTTGCTAAACCGAATGAAAGCATCGTCATTGCCAAGATAAAAGGTAATGACTTGAAGATTGCAATTAGGTAATTTCTTTCGTGTCCCGATAGCTTGCTTTGAGAATCTATCGGGATACTTAGGAGCATTTTCTAAAATGATAAAAGGCAAAAAATGAATTTATATTTTCGATTAAGCAAAAGAGTGTATTGTCTTATGACAATCCTAGTTACAGTGTTTTGTCGTGTGAGCGCCCAGCAATGGGTATTGGATGAAATCTCAAGAGAAGACGATGGTGATAGTGGTGGTACATTTGGAGGAATCCTTGGAACAATTATCTTTTTTGGTGTAATATGGCTACTAGTTACGATTTTTGGAGACAAAAAGAAGCCTGATCCTAATTCTCATTCTGATTTTCATAACGACGAATTAGATGTTCCTTATTATGATGATGACGATGATGATTATGACCCAATAATGTTTAATGATGATTATGTTGATGAACCGTTTGGCGATTCGTATGATTCATATAGTAATGGTCCGATAGGTAATTCGTATACACCCTCTTCCTCTTTAGCTGTAGGGCAAGGTCAAAAAATAAAAGATACAGACTTTGAGCGGAGATGTATTGCTATATATGGAGACTATGCTGAAAATACTTATGGATTAGTTCTAATAAAGGAAGATGGTGAATATCGTCAGATCACTTATCCTGATAAGCGGTATGAGGTGTTGTCTGCTTATATTTTTAAAAATCATAAGGAAAGACATGCTACCGTATGTACTATTGGTGACAGCGATTTGTTGAAATCATACATAGAATATCATGTCGAGTATAACATGTTCCCAACAGCAAAACCAATGGATAGTCATGGTAAATTGGAGAAGGAATATTATGGAGAGCGAATTGCGATGATGAAGGTATACTATTATTGGAAAGGGTATCCATATTGCTCAAATGGACATTCCTTGAGAGATTTTTGTTTAGCTTTGGGGTGGGATTTATGCATATATATTCATAAATATATTGGTCAGCCAATGGATATGTCTGAATATCATGATTTGAAAGAAATGACATTGAGAAAAATGACAGTAAAGGAATATCTTGAATACAGAAGTAAGGCTGATTATATTTCAGAAAGAAGTGAAGGATGGTATGATGGATGGGGAAATTATATAGGTAGGGACTATGCCGAAGCTAGTGCTGAGTTAGATAGGAGAAGGGTTTGTACTTATCAACAAGCAATTGAAGAAGTGAAGCAAATAGATTGGAGTTTGAAGTCTGGAGAGACACTACAGGAAATGAAACTTGCAACAGATAAGTTGTTAACAGCAAAGTCTGATTCGTGAATATAGAAAGTTTACTTCCAGGTGCAGAATACCACTATACCATCAATGAAGCTGATGTGGCAACCGATAAGTATAATACCGATGGGCAAGTGCAGCAGAATGGCAAATTGGATATTTCTGTCTATGCGACAGCCGATGGCTATAAGGCGACGGCAACCCTCTATTGGCTCAATGCCGAGGGCGGCGACGATACCAATAACATCAATCTTGTGGAAACAAGAGGGGTAATGGTAACGACGGATAGCGACATTACCATTTCTGGTCTGAATGATGGTGAGGTGATAACCTTCTATTCTGTAAATGGCGTGAATCTCGGAAGTGCCAAGGCGGTGCAAGGTGTTCTTCACTTTGCTAAGCCGAATGAAAGCCTCGTCATCGCTAAGATAAAGGGTAATGATTTAAAGATTGCAATTAAGTGATATTTGTGTTTGGAAGTCGCAAATTGCGACTTCCAAACTTCTTCAAGGTCGCAATATTGCGACTTTGAAACCATCCTATTGTATCGTTTGAGGTTCCAATTTGACACCTCAAACAAAAACATTCTAGAAAATCCTTGCTTGTTTCCAATAATAGTTGTATCTTTGCCAAAATATTCAAAACCAAAGGAAATGGCAAAGGAAAAGAAATTGGAACAGGTGGAAGGACAGCAACTGCCTGTAGAAATAAAGTGGAGTCTCTGATACGAGTTATCAGAGGACAACAAGTGATGCTTGACCGTGACTTGGCTGAGCTGTATGGAGTAGAAACAAAAAGATTGAATGAGCAGGTAAAACGTAATATAGAGCGTTTCCCTGAAGACTTTATGTTTCAATTGACCCCAAATGAATTTGATAACTTGAAGTCGCAATTTGCGACTTCAAGTTGGGGCGGTGTAAGAAAACTGACTTATGCTTTCACAGAGCAAGGGGTAGCTATGCTTAGTGGAGTTTTGAAGTCTCCGACTGCTGTTGAAGCAAACATCCGCATCATGCGAGCATTCGTATATATGCGCCATTTTATGGTGAACAATGTGGCGTTTTATCTCTTTAATGAAAAAGTTCCAAGTGGGAGAAATGCCACTTGGAACTTGACGTATTATTTTCTTTTTTCCTTGAAGAACTTCTCGAAGAAGTCCATTTGCTTTTGATTTTGAACAGGCCCCAAATGCAGTCCTTCCTTCATAATCATCACCGTTGGTTTACCTTCCTGGTAGGTAGTCCAGAAAGGAAGGCTATTCCCGTTTGGATTGCCAGTCTTGGTAAAGTTAATCCAGTAGCGTGACATGATTTGTTCCATGTGCTGCTCCGTCTCGGTCATCTTTCCAGAGCCAAACTTATAGCCATAGATGAATGGCATCTCTGCTACATGGCTGGCTCCTCCCTTGCGACTTTTCACGATGGTGTTCTCTGAGTCTTGGTCAAAGTAATACATATACACCTTGCCCTTGCCGGTCTTGCTCTGCAGGTTAGCCCAGGCATACGTTCCCCATGCAAAGGAGCCATCACGGAAAATGTCGGATTGGGCGAAGTAGGTTTCTTCCTCTGTCTTGGCAGGATAGAGGCTGAGAACCTGGTCTGCCCAGCTTCCATATATCTCATGGATTCTTTTCTCATAGTCACTTACACTGACAGGGCGGCTAAACATACTTCCTTCGTCGCTGTTGGTTCCTATAATGACATTTACATCATTGTAGTTTCCCTTTTCATAGAGCTTATACTGGTCATCGGTGATGGAGTAGCCGTCAACGTTCGGCCAGAAGGACTCAAAGTCGGTATTCTTCACGATGTCCATAGCCGGAACTTTTCTTAACTGCTTCAAGTTCTTAGCCTTGAGTCTCTTTTGAAGGATAAGTCCACCTGCTTCTGCCGCTTTGGAGGTGAGCATGGCTGTGTTACCATTTCTGTTTTCACCCACAGGCCAGAAGGAGCTACCACTTTCGCTGATGGCTCCTCGGAAGAGTCCCTTGGCAAGGGGAGAGGCGCATAGTATACTTACTGAGATACCACCTGCAGATTCTCCTGCAATGGTAATCTTGTCAGGGTCTCCACCGAAGGCAGCGATATTGTCGTGAATCCATTTTAAGGCCATCACTTGGTCAAGGATGCCATAGTTACCAGATATGTTCTTGCCCGATTCCTTACTCAGCTCTGGATGTGCCATGAATCCCAAGGCTCCCAAGCGGTATTCTATGCTGCAATAGATGATGCCTTCCTTGACAAAGCTTTCCTGAGTTCCACTGTAGGAGCCAGTAAGAAAGGCTCCTCCATGAATCATCACAAATACAGGGAGTTTGTCATTCTTGCTCTTGGCTGGCGTTTCCACACTGAGGTATAGGCAGTCCTCGCTCATGCCCAGCTCTCCACCATTTTGGTTAGGGTCGATGGGCTGTGGTGGACGGTCTCCCCATTTATCTGCTTTGAATACTCCCTTCCAAGGCTTCTTGCTCACTGGGGCTTTCCATCTGAGGTTGCCCACTGGTGCTTCAGCGTATGGGATTCCCTTGTATAAGGCGAATCCTTCATGTTCCACACCTTCAATTTCCCCTTGCTCCACTGTTGTTCTTAGCAGTTGGGCGTTAGCTGCCGATAGGCAAAAGAGTGTCAGGGCGGCTGTCAGTAGATGTCTTTTCAATCTCATTTCTGCTTATTCCATTAATTCCGCAACACTATTATTAATTAAACGTTTTAAGCACCTGAGCAACAGAAAGTTGCTCCGGATTTTGCTATGTCAGAATTTTCACTTATCTTAGTGTTGCGAAAAGAAAACAAGCAAAAACTCTGATATGACATGGCAAAGATACAAATTAAATCTGAGAAACTCACTCCTTTTGGAGGAATATTTTCGGGTCATGGAGCAATTTGACTCCATATTGTCTTCTGTAATCGACTCCACCCTCAGAATTTCACTACTCATTGGATGAACCATCTTTCGCTTCATCCGACACTTCGCACTTCTCGCCAGTGTTGGAGAGAATAGATGATCGAGCTTTTTCTTATTGTGATTCCTTGGAGAATGTTAGTTTTCCGCCAGTGCTTAAAACTATCGGGAAGGATATTTGTTTGTTCAAGATGCCTATTGAGGGTATCTTGAACAAAAATATCCTTGAAATCGTTTTGTTATCTCAATGGAATGTTGTACTTTTGCGCTCATATATGGTAGTTGAATATTATAATTAAAAAACAAACTATAAAATTATGAACAGATTAAGGACAATCTATCTATCGCTTCTGTTTATCCTGGCGATGAACATGACGAATGTGTTAAGTGTGAAGGCGGAGAACTATCCGTACAAGAGTGATTATCTCTGGCTTACCGTGCCTGATCATGCCGACTGGCTCTATAAGACGGGTGAGCAGGCTAAGGTGGAAGTAAGCTTCTACAAGTATGGAATTCCCCGTGACGGCGAGGTGAACTATGAAATAGGCGATGACATGCTGAAGGCTGACAAGAAAGGAAGCTTCAAGCTGAAGAATGGGCGCGCCATCGTGAACATGGGAACCCGAAAGACACCGGGCTTCCGCGATTTGAGATTATTCTATAAACTCGATGGCAAGACCTATCAGCATCATATCAAAGTAGGATTCTCGGTAGATAAGATTCAGCCTTATACCCAGGAGCCTAAGGATTTCGATACATTCTGGCAGCAGGCAAAGGACGAACTGAAGAAAGTTCCCCTGAGTTACACCAAGGAACTCGCCAAGGAATACTGTACCGACAAGATAGACTGTTATCTCGTTAAACTTCAGATAGATAAGAAAGGTCATGCGATGTATGGCTATCTCTTCTATCCCACGAATGCCAAGCAGGGCAGCCATCCTGTGGTTCTCACCCCTCCTGGAGCCGGCATCAAGACCATCAAGGAGCCTATGCGCAATAAATATTATGCCGAGAATGGCTTCATCCGCCTGGAGATAGAGATTCATGGTCTCGACCCGCGCATCCCTACCGAAACCTTCAATGAAATAAGCAGGGGATTCAACGATGCAAATGGCGGATATTTGTCTAACGGACTGGAAGATAAGAACCGCTACTACATGCGCCATGTTTATCAGGGACTGGTGCGCTGCATCGATTTCCTAACCTCTCTTCCAGAGTGGGACGGAAAGAATGTGGCTGTGCAGGGCGGAAGTCAGGGTGGAGCCTTGGCTATTATTGCAGCCGGTTTAGACAAGCGCGTAACCCAGTGTGTTGCCAATCATCCGGCGCTCAGCGACATGGCTGCCTACGCCGAGAAGAGAAGAACGGGCGGTTATCCTCATTTCACTAAATATCATGAGATATTGAAGAACAAGGATTGTCTCAACACAATGGCTTATTATGATGTGGTGAATTTTGCCCGCAAGGTGAAGGTTCCAACCTACCTTACCTGGGGCTACAACGACATAACCTGTCCGCCGACAACCAGTTATGCGGTATGGAATACGCTGAAGTGTGAGAAGGAAGCCTTGCTCACGCCAATCAATGAGCACTGGACTACCAGCGAGACCAATTACCAGCAGATGGTCTGGATCAAGGAGCATCTCATCAAGTAAGAGATTCCTTTTCCGGAACGAACAATCCATCAGGTAAAGATATTCCGCCAAAACCACCACTAAATGGGTGATATAGGCTAGTTTGGGGGCTGTAATTAAATTTTAACCCCTAAAAAACTGCAAAAAAAGTAGCAATATTTGGTAATTTGCCAAAATATTGCTACTTTTGCATTTATAATATTGCAAACTAGTTTGAAAATCATGTCATTAATAGAAATTAAAAAGGTCGAAACAAAGAAGGACTTGAAGACGTTCATCGACTTCCATTACGACCTCTACGAAGGCAACGAATATGATGTGCCTAATCTTTTCAGCGACGACATGAATACTCTGAGCAAGGACAAGAACGCAGCGTTCGAGTTCTGCGAGGCAGAGTATTTTCTTGCCTATAAGGACGGCAAGCTGGCAGGTCGCGTCGCTGCCATTATCAATCATAAGGCAAACAATAAATGGGGCAGGAAGTCGGTCCGTTTCGGCTGGATTGATTTCATTGACGACCGCGAGGTTTCCAGGGCTCTTCTCGATGCTGTAGAAAAATACGGTAAGGAGAAGGGTATGGAAGATATTGTAGGTCCGCTGGGTTTTACCGATATGGATCCAGAAGGCATGCTTACCTGGGGCTTTGACCAGCTAGGCACCATGCCTACCATTTATAATTATTCATATTATCCGGAGCACATCGAGGCTCTGGAGGGTTTTACCGTAGATAATAAGTATGTAGAGTATAAACTGATGGTGCCAGATACCATCCCGGAGAAATATTCCAAGATAGCGGCGATGATAGAGAAAAGATACAATCTCCATGCCCGCAAACTTACCCGTAAGGATATTTATCAGGGCGGATACGGACAGAAGATTTTCGACCTCATCAATGATACATACAAGCATCTCTATGGTTATTCCGAACTTTCACAGAAGCAGATAGACCAGTACATCAAGATGTATCTGTCTTTGCTCGACCTGAACTTTGTAACAGCCATAGAAGACTGGACTACCGAGGATCATAAGATGATAGGTATCGGTATTACGATGCCTTCCCTTTCCAGAGCTCTGCAGAAGTGTCATAGGGGCAGGCTGCTTCCTTTTGGCTGGTGGCATCTGCTGCGCGCCATCAAGTTCCATAAAACCAAGATTGTCGACCTTCTGCTCATCGGAATCCAGCCGGAATACCGTGCAAAGGGTGCCAATGCGCTGCTCTTTGCCGACCTGATTCCTATCTATCAGAAGTATGGAATAGAGTGGGGAGAAACACAGGTGGAAATGGAAGATAATGCTGCCGTGCAGGGACAATGGGGCGTCTTGGATCCAGTCCTTCACAAGCGCCGCAACTGCTATATTAAGAGTATCAGGTAAATAGCAATTGTTGTGTTGGCAATTATCTGATAAACAGAATATTGCAATATCATTTGCTATGTTATAGGAAAATAAATAAGAATAACTAAGGAGGAAATCATGTCTGAAGATAAAAACTTAGGTAACAGCGAATTGAATGCCGCTGATGAGCTTACCAATGCCCCTCAGGAGCAGCAGCCGCCGGTAGAATATACCGACGATAACATCCGCCACTTGAGCGATATGGAGCATGTACGCACCCGTCCGGGTATGTACATCGGCCGTCTGGGAGATGGAAATCTGCCGGAAGATGGTATTTATGTGCTCTTGAAGGAGGTGGTAGACAACTCTATCGATGAATTCAAGATGGGCGCAGGTGCCCGTCTGGAAATCGATATCGAGGACAATCTGCGTGTCAGCGTGCGCGACTATGGTCGTGGTATTCCTCAGGGCAAGCTCGTTGAGGCTGTAAGTGTGCTGAATACCGGCGGTAAGTACGACAGCAAGGCGTTCAAGAAGAGCGTCGGTCTGAATGGTGTGGGTGTGAAGGCGGTCAATGCCCTCAGTTCCCACTTCGAGGTAAAGTCGTACCGCGACGGTAAGGTGCGCCATCTGAAGTTCGAGAAAGGTATTCTGAAGAGCGACACGACGGAAGATACTGAGGACGAGAACGGTACCTTTATCTTCTTCGAGCCGGATAATACACTCTTCAAGAACTATTCCTTCCACGATGATTTCGTGGAAACGATGCTCCGCAACTATACTTATCTGAACACCGGACTCACCATCATGCACAATGGCCGCCGCATCTTGAGCCGCCATGGTCTGCAGGATTTGCTGAGCGATAATATGACCAACGAAGGTCTCTACGACATCGTCCACATGAAGGGCGAGGATATCGAGATTGCCTTCACCCATACCAACCAGTATGGCGAGGAGTATTATTCCTTCGTCAACGGTCAGCACACCACCCAGGGAGGTACGCATCAGAGTGCCTTCAAGGAGCATATTGCCAAGACTATCAAGGAGTTCTACGGCAAGTATGAGTATGCTGACATCCGAAACGGACTGGTGGCTGCCATTGCCATCAACGTAGAAGAACCGGTCTTCGAGAGTCAGACCAAGATTAAGCTCGGCAGCACCACGATGACTCCGAATGGTGGCGAAACCATCAATAAGTATGTGGGCGATTTCCTGAAGAAGGAAGTAGACAACTATCTCCATATCCACAAGGATGTAGCTGAGGTTCTGGAGAATAAGATTAAGGAGAGCGAACGCGAGCGCAAAGCGATGGCGGGCGTTACCAAACTCGCCCGTGAACGTGCCAAGAAGGCGAATCTCCACAACCGCAAGCTCCGCGACTGCCGCATCCATTTCAGCGACGCCAAGAACGAGCGCAAGGAGGAGAGTTCCATCTTCATCACCGAGGGCGATTCTGCCAGCGGAAGCATCACCAAGAGCCGCGATGTGAATACTCAGGCGGTGTTCTCTCTGCGTGGTAAACCGCTCAACAGCTTCGGCCTTACCAAGAAGGTGGTTTATGAGAACGAGGAGTTCAACCTGCTTCAGGCGGCTCTCGATATAGAGGACGGCTTGGATTCATTGCGTTACAACAAGGTGATTGTGGCAACCGATGCGGATGTCGACGGAATGCACATCCGCCTGCTCATCATCACCTTCTTCCTTCAGTTCTTCCCAGATCTCATCAAGAAGGGGCACGTCTACGTGCTTCAAACCCCATTGTTCCGAGTGCGCAACAAGCGAACCAAGATCAAGAACAAGCAGGCGGTGGCTGATGCGGATGCGAAACTGGGAAGCAAGGAGAAAAAGAGCGATTTCATCACGCATTACTGTTACAGCGATGAGGAGCGCCAGCAGGCGATTCGCGATTTGGGTCCTGACCCTGAAATCACCCGATTCAAAGGATTGGGAGAGATTTCGCCTGATGAATTCGCCCATTTCATCGGTCCCGACATGCGGTTGGAGCAGGTTACGCTGCATAAAACCGATCAGGTGCAGAAACTGCTGGAATATTATATGGGTAAGAATACGATGGAGCGCCAGAACTTCATCATCGAAAATCTGGTGATAGAAGAGGATATTCCGGAGGAAGACTCTGAGCCGCTGGATTAAATGAAGTGAAGAGTGAAGAACGAAGAGTGAAGAATTCAAGTGCTTTCGGGGATAACCATTGAAAAAAGCGCTGTTAACTGTTAACCTGTTAACTCTTGAAGGATTTCTCTCTTTCATAAACTTTAAGTTTTAAGAAATGAAGAAATATCTATTCATAGCACTGGTAGCATTCCTGGCAGTAACTTCTGCCAGTGCCCAGTTGCGTATCAAGATGGGCAAGAACAGCCCGATAGAGAAGTTGGGAAGGGCTGAAATCGCCATTACCAACCTCTATGTGGATAGTGTGGATGAGAATAAGCTCGTAGAGGACGCCATCCGTGGTATGCTCGAAAAGCTCGACCCTCATTCTTCTTACGCCACAGCCAAGGAAACCAAGGCGATGAACGAGCCGCTGAACGGCAGTTTTGATGGCATTGGCGTGCAGTTTAACATGGTAGATGATACGCTGCTCGTTATCCAACCGGTTACGAACGGGCCTTCCGAGAAGGTGGGAATCATTGCCGGCGACCGCATTGTGGCTGTAAACGATACTGCCATTTCGGGCGTCAAGATGAGCAAGGAGGAAATCATGAAGCGCCTTCGTGGTCCTAAGGGAACCACGGTGAACCTTACCATCGTGCGCCGTGGCATCAAGGATAAGCTCATCTTCAAGGTAAAGCGCGATAAGATTCCGGTAACTACGATGGATGCGGCTTATATGATTCGTCCGGGCATCGGATACATCCGATTGGGAAGCTTCGGTCTTACCAGTCATAAAGAGGTAACAATAGCGATGGATTCGCTGAAAAAGAAGGGAATGAAGGACCTTATCTTCGACCTTGAGGATAATGGCGGAGGCTATCTTCAGGCTGCGGCTCAGATTGCCAACGAGTTCCTGCAGAAGGGCGATCTCATCGTTTATACCAGTGGTCGTGCAGCGCCTCGCCAGGAATACAAGGCGCAGGCTAACGGCAGATGGCGCAATGGCAAGGTGGTGGTGCTCACCAATGAGTTTACCGCTTCTGCTGCCGAGATTGTTTCCGGAGCTATCCAGGATCAGGACCGTGGCGTAGTGGTTGGTCGCAGAACCTTCGGCAAGGGATTGGTGCAGCGTCCGCTGACCTTCGATGATGGTAGCGAGATTCGTCTCACCATCGCCCATTACTATACGCCTAGCGGCAGATGCATCCAGAAGCCTTATAAGAAAGGTGACAGGTTGGATTATGCGATGGATTTGGACAAGCGTTACAAGCATGGCGAGTTCACCAATCAGGACAGCATCCATCTTTCAGACAGTCTGAAGTATTACACCTTGCGCAAGCATCGTGTAGTTTATGGTGGAGGCGGAATCATGCCAGATTATTTCGTTCCGCTGGATACAACCAAGTACACCAAGATGCACCGTCAGTTGGCAGCCAAGAGTATCGTCATCAACCACAGTCTGAAGTTCATCGATGCGCATCGTAAGGAGCTGAAGAGCCAGTATAAGGATTTCGATAAGTTCCTCGCCACCTACGAGGTTCCTTCTTCGCTGATAGATGGTATTATCGCCGAGGGAAAGAAGGATAAGATAGAGCCAAAGGATGAGGCTGAATTAATTCAGACGAAGAAATACCTCGCCCTGCAGCTGAAAGCCCTTGTAGCGCGAGATATCTGGGATATGAGCCAATACTTCCAGGTTTGGAACGAGACCAATGAGATAGTTCAGCGCGCCGTGCAGCTGCTGACTACAGGGAAGTAGATTAAGTGAAGAGTGAAGAACGAAGAGTGAATAATTCAAGTGCTTTGCTCGTGTAACTTTAGAAAAAACGGCTGTTAACTGTTAACCTGTTAACCCCGTGAGGTAATGATATAAGAAAAGGTCGTGAGGTTCAATCAGAAATCTCACGACCTTTTTTGTATTTATCTTTTTCAGAAGTCATTTACTTCTTCTCATGCAGATGGTCCCATTTCAGATAGATTCCTGCAAGGATGGTACCGGAAATGCTGTGCCAGGCGCAGCTGATGGCGCAAGGCAATACGGCGAGAGGCTGGGCAGCGAAGAAATTGCCCGCAAGTACCGTGGCAAGACCGGCGTTCTGCATTCCTACCTCAATACTGATGGTACGCTTCTTGGCAGTATTGAATCCGGCACATTTGCCGGCAAGCCAACCGAGAAGATAGCCCAGCGTGTTGTGGCAGAAAACCACGGCGAAAGTCCAGAGGAAAAGCGATAAACCGCGAGCAACGAGGTCATCGTGAACTGTAGAAATCACACCGCCTACGATGATTGCCAGACACGTAACGCTGATGCCCGGCATCAGACTCTGGATGGTAGGGAAGCAGTCTTTCTTGCCGTAAATATAGTTGAGGGCGCAGCCGATGGCTACAGGAATAATCGTTACGATGAGGATGTTGATGAACATTCCCACAGCATCTACATGGATAATCTCGCCTGCCGTAATCTTCATCAGCAGTGGAGTCATCACCGGTGCAAGAATGGTAGAGGCGCAGGTCATTCCTACGGAGAAAGCTACGTCGCCATGACACAGATAACTCATGATGTTGCTCGAAACGCCGCCAGGACAGCAACCTACCAGCAGGATTCCGAGTGCCAGGGCTGGGTCAAGATGCCACACATGAACCAGGGTGTAAGCCACACCCGGCATGATGATAAACTGGGCGCAGGCACCTATGAAGACATCCAGCGGGCGCTGAGCCAGAATCTTGAAGTCGTTGGTGGTCAAGGTCAGACCCATAGTGAGCATGATGATGCCGAGAATGACGGTTTGAGTAGTTCCGCGCACCCAGTCAAAGGTATGTGGGAAGAAGAATGTGAACACTGCAACACCTATCACGAAGATAGATGTGTAATTGGCCAGCAGCTTGCTGAGCCCTTGAAATAACTTAAGCATAATTCTATTTCTTTTAAAATCCTGATATTTCTCTCTTATTTATTTCTTTCCTCGCTTTCAATATCGAGTGCAAAAGTACGTCTTTTCTATCGGATAAACAAATTATTCTGCAAGAAAATGATAAATTATAACATTTTTGTAGGGTAGCGCTTGCAAATCTGCACGAATCTTTTGGGATTGTGCAAAATCATGGGCAAAATAATTCGGCTTTTCTTCTTTAATTCCGCAACAAATGTGTAACTTTGCACCCATATTATCGATAATAGTCATAGAATGAACGAAGATTTTGATATAAGACAAGAAATGGTTTCGCCTGCCGAAAAGGAATTCGAGAAGGCGCTGCGCCCGCTGAAGTTTTCTGATTTCAGCGGACAGAATGGCGTGGTGGAAAATCTCGAGGTCTTTGTTGAGGCTGCCAAATATCGTGGCGAACCGCTCGACCATACGCTCCTCCACGGTCCGCCGGGATTGGGTAAGACCACGCTGAGCAACATCATCGCCAATGAACTGGGCGTAGGATTCAAGATTACATCGGGTCCTGTGCTCGATAAGCCGGGCGATCTGGCGGGAATCCTTACCTCGCTGGAGCCCAACGATGTGCTCTTTATCGATGAAATCCACCGACTTTCGCCTGTGGTAGAGGAGTATCTCTATTCGGCGATGGAGGATTACCGCATCGATATCATGATAGACAAGGGTCCTTCGGCTCGCAGCATCCAGATAGACTTGAATCCGTTTACCCTCGTGGGAGCAACAACGAGAAGCGGTCTGCTTACAGCTCCTCTGCGTGCCCGTTTCGGAATCAATCTGCATCTGGAATATTACGACCCGGCTACGCTTCAGAAGATTATCAAGCGAAGTGCGATGCTCCTGAAGGTGCCGATAGAGGATGAGGCGGCAGTGGAAATCTCCCGTCGTTCGCGCGGAACCCCTCGTATCGCCAACTCTCTGCTCAGAAGAGTGCGTGATTTCGCCCAGGTGAAGGGCAACGGAACCATCACTTACGATATTGCCCAAATGGCGCTCAAGGCGCTCAACATCGACCAGTATGGCTTGGATGAGATTGATAATAAGATTCTCACCACCATCATCGACAAGTTCCGTGGCGGTCCGGTAGGCGTAAGCACCATTGCCACGGCAATAGGCGAGGATGGCGGCACCGTAGAGGAGGTTTACGAGCCGTTCCTCATCATGGAGGGTTTCATCAAGCGCACGCCGCGAGGAAGAATGGCAACGCCGCTTGCCTACGAGCATCTCGGCAGAAATCCGTATACAAGCAATATTATGCAGGGAGACTTGTTTGAGTGAAGAACGAAGAGTGAAGAAAAACATGAAGATAGGAATATTTACGGGTACATTCGACCCATTTACGATAGGACATCAGAACATTGCCGAGCGTGCCTTGCCGATGTTCGACAAGCTCGTGATTGCAGTGGCGGTGAGCAAGCTGAAGCACGCCAGCGAGGAAATCTCGAAGCGTGTGGAGGATATCAAGGCTGTTTTCCCGAAGGAATGTTCGGAACTGGTGGATGCGGAGGATGCATCTAAGGGTTATCGCCTGGAGGTGGTTTCTTACGATGATCTCACCATCGATTTGGCGCATCGCCTGGGAGCCAGGTTCCTGGTTCGTGGCGTCCGTTCTGCCAAGGATTTCGAGTACGAAAGGGAGCAGGCTGACATCAATAAGCAGTTGGGCGGCGTAGAAACCATCCTGCTGTTTTCAGACTCAAGATACAGCAGCATCAGCTCAACGCTGGTTAGGGAGCTGAGATTCTTCGGAAGAGAAGTAGATGAATTTTTACCAAAAATAAAATAAAAATAGGAGGAAGAAGCGTATGATTACATACAATGTAGACGGCGTGAAAATGCCAAAGATCAAGAAGCGTGATACGAGTGCCTGGATTCGTAAGGTAGCTGCCTCTCATGGCCGCAAGGTGGGAGAGATTGGTTATATGTTTGTAGATGACGAGAAGATTCTCGAAGTGAACAACGAGTATCTGGGTCATGATTACTATACCGATGTCATCACCTTCGATTACGATGAGAATGATGTGATTAACGGCGACATCGTGATTTCGCTCGATACGGTCCGCACCAATGCCGAGCAGTTTGGCAAGACCTACGATGATGAGCTTCACCGCGTCATCATCCACGGCATCCTGCACCTCTGCGGAATCAACGACAAGGGTCCGGGAGAGCGTGAAATCATGGAGGAGAACGAGAACAAGGCATTAGCCCTGCTCGAAGGTGCTTCAATATTGAAGAAGTAAAGCCCCTCTCTATAATTTGAGGAAGCTAGGTTTCTTCAATTTCAGGTAGAAGTATAGAAAAAACAACTGTTAACTGTTAACCTGTTAACTTTGTTACAGGTTGGCAGTTGACATAATGATAGGAGATAAGATTATGGCAACAGCAATCAAAGCAATACCAACATTGCATGGTAAAGAAGCAAAAGAGTTTTTGCGCCATGCAGAAGAGGCCGAGCGCAATTTTAAGGGATTCAAAAATATCGAAGAACATCCCTTTTGTGTAATGGCTCGCAGCATTTTGGAAAAGGCAGGTATGAGATAAGAAAGGAGGCATTTATGTTTCTGAGTTCACAATGCTTTTTTAGTGAATTGACAGATGACTTATTATCCACCTGTCAACCATTCTCGTGTGGCAATGAAGATCTGGACGATTTTTTCAAGAATGATGCCACACGCTATGCTTATTATTTGATGGGGAAATCATATTGTTTTCGAAAGAATGATGACCCCACCAAAATCGTTTGTGCCTTTACGGTTTCGAATGATAGCATTCGTATTTATGATTTGCCAAGAAGCCGTAAGGATTATATGAAAAGTCTTACGCATCATGAAAAGCCTCTGCGTAGATACCCTGGTATTCTTATCGGTCGTTTGGGCGTAAACAAGGATTTTTGTGGAAAGGGAATAGGCAGTGAAGTCATTGATTTCATCAAGGGTTGGTTTATGTCTCATGACAACAAGTCTGGCTGTCGCTTTGTGATAGTAGATGCAATCAATGCTCCCGAAGTAATCTCTTTCTATCAAAAAAACGGTTTTCAACCTCTGTTTACCTCTGAAGAGCAGGAGTTCTTATATACAGGAGGAAAGAAGGGGCAGCCAATCAAAATGGCAACCAGATTGATGTACTTTGACTTGCTGTGGATGAGACAATAGAATTGATGTTTTGAAAATTTAGAAAAATGAATAAAAAAATGACTCATTTCTTTTTGAATAAGAAGATGGATAAAAATACCCCAATATTCCGTTATTTGGATATGGATAGTTTCTTGCAAATATTAAATGGAGAATTCTATGTCTCGAAAAAGAAACGATTTGTAGATAATTTTGATGCAGGTAAAAATGTTTCTTTTAAAGAGATAGGAACTAATTTTTTGAGGGTAGTTGGCTATGAAAATGCAATTCCTCAAAAATCATTTGATATGACAAATGTTTTGGACGTTTTGCATAATTCTCAAGAATATCTTACTTCTTGTTGGACAAGAAATGAAGATGATTATTTGATGTGGAATGCATATACATTGAGTAATTGTGCTGTCTGTTTAAAGTCTACGATAAGTAACGTTGTTGCTTCTTTAGTATCGGTTGATGATTATTCAATTTGGTGCTCTCCAATGTTTTATGATGGTTTTTCGAATTTAGGAACATTAGAAGAAGTTCTTTTTCGAAAACAGCACATGTATATAAATGAAAATGAAGTTCGTTTTTATTTTATAGGTACGAATTTAGGAGATGCTATTGGCAATGATGTCGGAAAAAGTTTTTTAGGTACATATTTGGAAGTGAAAGCGGATTTAATAATAGATAAAGTAATACTTTCTCCCAAAATGCGCGGTAATAGTTCTGATGTTTTGATTCAACTTTTTGAAGAAAGATATCCATTTTTAAAAAAGAAGATAGTAAAGTCAAATATAAATATTGATAAGTAAGTTTAACTATAAATTGTTCTAAAATGAAAAAGTATATTGATTGGATTGTGGAAGGCGTTGTGCTTTCTGCTATGGTTATAGCCTTTTTGTTTGTGGTAGGAAAAAATCGTTCTAGTAGTATTGTCTTCGAAGGAGAAGTAGGTACAATGATTTTCTTTATAGCAGTTTTTTCTTGTATTATGGCTATATTCTTATTGCATATGAAAAAGAGAGACAATAGATTTGTGATTGTAGTTTCAGGCATATATGCCTTGGAAAATCTTATAATTTATTATGCCTCATTAGACAGATTATTTGATACATATATAAGTCGTGATGCTTTGTTTTTAACTTTTTTAGTTGGGAGTATAGCATGGCCTATAACAAAGTATGAAGTAGAAAGTATAATGAAACAAAAATAGTTTTTTGTAGCGTACACAAATGGAGATTCTGTACATCGAATGAATCTCCATTTGTTAATATTAAAAAAATAATACGATGCTAGAGGTAACTTCAAAACCAAGAGCATTGTTTTATCACTTTGAATATACGAACTTATCCCAAAGCCTTGATTCTCTCCCTACATTCTTTCAGAATCCCAGTCAGTTCCTCCACGGTAGTGGCTCTCAGCATGGCGATTCTCGTCTGGCGGAAGTCGGGAATGCCTTTGAAGATAGGGGAGGCGGCTAGGTGGCGACGGGTGTGGAGAATGCCTCTGTACTCGTCGATGCGCTCCACGTTGATGCGCAGCTGCTCCTCCAGGAGGTCAATCTTCTCATCCACGGTTAATGGGGCTGCACCCGTATTATCCAGATAATCACGCATTTCCTTGAAAATCCATGGCCTTCCGAAGGTAGCGCGGCCAATCATTACCGCATCTACGCCGTATCTTTCGAAGGCAAGCTTGGCTTCTTCCGGGGTTGTAATGTCGCCGTTGCCGATGATAGGAATATGGATGCGGGGATTGTTCTTCACCTCTCCTATAAGGCTCCAGTCGGCTTCTCCGGTGTACATCTGGCTACGGGTTCTGCCGTGGATGGTGAGCGCCTGGATTCCGCAATCCTGCAGCTGCTCGGCAAGGTCGGTGATGATGAGGTTCTCGCAATCCCATCCCAATCGGGTTTTTACGGTTACGGGCACGTTGACCGCTTTTACTACTTCTCTTGTAATGTCGAGCATCAGGGGGATATTGCGGAGCATTCCGGCTCCGGCACCCTTTCCGGCAACCTTCTTCACCGGGCAACCGAAGTTAATATCAATCACATCCGGCTTCGCCTGTTCCACGATCTTGGCAGCTTCCACCATATCCTCTGTGGTTCTGCCGTAAATCTGAATGCCCACAGGGCGCTCTTCATCGCTTATCGTAAGCTTGCTGACAGTACTCTTGATGCTTCTCACCAAGGCTTCCGCCGATACGAACTCAGTATAAACCATGGCAGCTCCGAATCGCTTGCAGAGCATGCGAAAGCCAATATCCGTTACGTCTTCCATCGGAGCGAGGAAGAGGGGCTGAGGCCCAAATTCTATATTTCCTATTTTCATGAGTCATGAGTTAAGTGAAGAGTGAAGAACGAAGAGTGAAGAATCCAATAGCTTTGTGGATATATTGTACTCTGTGTTCTTTATTGTTATCATTTTTGCGGCTGCAAAATTACATCAATTTTTTGAAATAAAAGAAGAAAGAGTGGAATAAGCGCAATTTCGCACTTGAATTCTTCACTTTTCACTCTTCACTCTTCACTTCAAAAGATGATACATTCCCCCTGCAAAGGTCTTGATGACTCCCTTCATCTCCAATGTGAAGAGGAGGGAAGTGAGGCGAGAAATGTCGATATTCGTCTTTACGGAGATGAGATTCACTTGCAGGTCGTTGGTCTTGGAGAGGACTTCTACGATGAGTTGCTCCTCTGGCGATAATTCGGGAAAGAGGCTGCGCTCGATGCCCTGCTGCTTGGCTCGCATCAGGGTGGCATCATCCTGCCAGCGCATGTCCTTCACAAAGTCCTCGGCACTGGTGATGAGCGTGGCACCATTATTCCTTATCAGGTTGTTGCAGCCTTCGCTGTAGTGGTCGCCTATCCTGCCCGGGAAGGTGAAGACGTCCCTACCGTAGGATTGCGAAATGTCGCAGGTGATGAGGCCGCCGCCATGAGCTGCGCTCTCTATCAGAATGCAGGCATCCGACATTCCCGCTACGATGCGGTTGCGGCGCACGAAGTTTATCTTATCAGCGTTTGTACGGGTAAGGAATTCGGTGAGCAGTCCGCCCTGTTCTATCATTCTTGCCGCCGTTTCCCGGTGCTGACGGGGATAGAGGTCATCGAGACCGTGAGCCAGCACGCCTATGGTTTCGTAGCCGCAGGCGAGTGCCTGGCGATGAGCCACGATATCCACTCCGTAGGCAAGTCCGCTCATGATGAGCACGTTGGGTGAGAGCTGCTTCAGGTCGGTGATGAAGCGGCGGATGAGGTCTTCGCCGTAAGGCGTGCAGTGGCGGGTTCCCACGATGTTGATGACGCGCTGCTGGTTGAGGTTGGCGTTGCCTTTATAGAAGAGGATGAGGGGTGCGTCATCGCAATCCTTGAGGCGTTGCGGATAGCGGTCGTCGTTCATCGGAATGGGTTCTATTCCGTAGCGTATGTCGTACTCCAGTTCTTCCTCTGCGCGTTTTCGGGCTTCTTCGCAGTTCTGGATGGCACTCACGAGTTTATCCGAGGCATCGGGGAGGATGTCTCTGAGGTTGTTCTTATGCTCCAGGATGAGCGTAGCGGAGCCTACCTTTCTGTATAGCTCCAGCATTCCTGCCAGGCTGAAGTAATTGAGCCTTGTGAGGAGAATGGTGTTCAGTATTTCTTGTTGGTCAGCCATAATCTTTCTTTGTTATTTGTTAATGGGAGAGAAGAGGAGGCGATGAGGGGCGGCCCCTTTATCTCTTCAGGTATTCGTAACCTATCCTGCACCTCAGGCATTCCTTCCTGTCGCAGTATTCCTTCTTCAGCTGTATGAGCGCCTGGCTATCCCCAGCGTTCTCTACCGGCAGCCCGCATTCCTTCCACATCCTTACTATGTGGTTATTCTCAGCCTTCAGCTCCTCCAGGAAGTCGAAGGCGCGGTCGCAGTATTTCTCCTCGCCCCGGTGCCTGCCGTAGGCAAAGAGGATGGGAACCACGGTGTTGATGATGAGCAGATTGAGCGAGAAAGGGGAGAGGTGCTTCTCGTTCCGGATGCTCATGCTGCCGAAGGTATAATGGGTTTCCCAATACTCCGTAACGCTGGTTGAGAGCACCTGCTTCGCCTCCTTCACCGTGCTTGCCCCGAGCAGCTGGCTCAGCCCCGCACGGCGGTTATAATAAAGATTGGCTAACTGCGAGATACGGATGTGAGGGAAGTTCTGCGGGCGCAGGCGCAGGAATCGCCACAGCTTGTAATCCATCGGCTGTAGTGAGAATTTATGCGAGAGATAGAGATATTCGTTCCTCAATTGGGAGAAATACCCGTCGTTCAGCGCGTCTTTCTGATATCTTTCGGGAATAGTGTTCAGTTCCAGCAGTCCGGCTTGCCCCAGGAAGATGGCTTCTATCTGAAAGAGGTCGTCGCGATGATGGTCTACGGCTCTCAGCGGCAGATGGTAAGCCCACTGCTCGAAGGCGTCGCCGTTGATTCCGAACCCGTAGTTGCGCGCCAGGGTCACGAAGTAGGCGTTTTCCCAATCGCCGTTACATTGCTTCACGCGCGCCTCTATCGCATCGGTTTTCTGCGATAAGCGCTCGGTTTGCAGGGCACTCATCCAACTGTGCACGGTGAGGCGGGTGAGCGATGGGATAATCTGGTAGCAGGGAGGATACTGGTCGATGCTCAGCAGCTCCTGATAATGCTTCGATACGTTTTCGGGGATGTCGAGCTGCAACTGCACGAGGGGCTCGCCTTTCGAGTTCTTGGCTTCTACATCGATGGTTCCGCAAACGTGCAGGATAACGTTGTCGTAGCGTTCATCCTTATCATGTCCGTGCACATACCAGTCGCTTGCCTTGTCGTGAATCTCCACGTTTCCCACCCATAGGGTACCGTTGAGTTTGATTTTGGCATTGAAGAAATCGGGCCCTGCATTGCGGTTGTGCAGTCCGGGGTCAATAACTTCCACAGCCTGGTGCCAGGTGGTTGTGAGTGGAGAGAGTGGGAAGAGTTTGTGCTTCCACACATAATGAAGAAGTTGCTCCATGTTGTTTCGGCTTTATAGGGTTTATGGATTTATAGGATTGCCTCTTTCGGATCGCAAGTTCTGATGCTTGTCCTTTTGCAGGAATTGCAAGCTTGATGCTTGTCCTTTGATGGTGCAAGTTTTTTCGCTCGTGTGCGGAAGGGGTATTGAAAAATCAACTGTTAACTGTTAACCTGTTAACTCCAGCTGTTCCGAGAGGGATAGAATGCAGGGTGAACTCCATTGCTGCAAGACAATTGAATTCTTCACTCTTCGTTCTTCACTCTTCACTTAAAAAACTTCTCGAATGCCTTGTCGTAGTCCTCGCTGTTGCCCAACTTTCCGTTGATGAGGCAAACGAGTTCTACGGTTGCCTTGAGGCAGAGTTTCTCGTCCTTGGCACGGAAGATGTCCTGATGGAAAACATATCTCACGCCCTGCTTCTCCAGCCACAGACGCGAGAAGAATTCATCATCGCATTGCAGCGGAACCTTATATTGCAGGTTCATTCTCGCCACCACAGCATCCACGCCCTTGTTGTGCATTTCGGCAAAGCTGAGACCGCATTCCTTCAGAAAGAGATGGCGGGTATGTTCCATGTAGTGCAGATAGTTGGCATTGTTCACGATGCCCTCAATATCGCACTCATAATCTCTTACTTCCATCTTCGTCTCAAATATATATCTGCTCATAATTTTCTCTTTTTTAGTTACTAAATGAGGCTAAAAGCCTTAAATCACTGCAAAAATAACCAAAATTTTCTATTTATTATTATAATAACAAGGATTTTTCAAGGTTTTTCGAAGAAAAATGTGTATTTTTGCATAAAAAAAAGCTGCACTCGGCAATTTGAAAGCAAGCTTTCATTGCGCTCATTTGCATTTTTTTTGCCGAATAGAACAAAAAGTAAGAACAAATAAAAAATAGATAAAGATGAAAATTGCTTTGATCGGCTACGGAAAGATGGGACACATGATCGAGGAGATCGCCCTGCAGCGTGGCCACGAAATCGTTTGTAAGATTGACGTGAATAACCCTCAAGACATCGATAGCCCGGAGTTCTGCTCTGCCGATGTAGCCATTGAGTTTACCAACCCTACTGCCGCCTACGGCAACTATCTGAAGGCTTTCTCTCACAACGTGAAGGTGGTTTCTGGTTCTACAGGTTGGATGAAAGACCATAAGGAAGACGTGGAGAAACTCTGCGCCGACGGTAAGCAGACCCTCTTCTGGGCCTCTAACTTCAGCATCGGTGTGGCCATTTTCTCTGCCGTAAACCGCTATCTGGCTAAAATCATGAACGGATTCCCACAGTACTCAGTATGCATGCAGGAAACCCACCACGTGCATAAGCTCGATGCGCCATCAGGTACAGCCATCACCCTTGCCGAGGAAATCATCGACAATATCGATAGAAAGAAGGATTGGAAGCGTGGCGTTACTTACTGGACTGAGGATGGCCATCACGATGAGGGCGATGCAAACATCACCGATGAGGATTTGGTCATCAACTGCGTACGCGATGGCGAGGTTCCGGGAATCCACGCCGTGATGTATGACAGCGATGCGGATATGATTACCATCGAGCACAGCGCCCATTCTCGCAAGGGCTTTGCCCTGGGAGCCGTTCTCGCAGCTGAGTTTACAGCCAACCATTCCGGCTTGCTCACCACATCAGATTTATTTAAGTTCTAAGCAGAAGTTATGATAGATAAAGAGAAACAAAAACTCAATATGAAGGTACAGTGGGCGAAGTTCGCAGTGGTTCTCGCCCTCTATCTCCTCTTTCTGGTTTGGGTAGAAAGCTGGCTGGGACTCATCGTGGTTCCGTTCATCTTCGATGTTTACATCACCAAGAAGATTCACTGGCAGTGGTGGAAGGATGAAGAAGGCCCTGTGCGCTTCATCATGAGCTGGGTAGATGCGCTGGTGTTCGCTCTCGTAGCGGTTTATTTCATCAACCTCTTCTTCTTCCAGAACTACGTCATTCCGTCTTCCTCTCTCGAAAAGAGTCTCCTTACGGGCGATTATCTCTTCGTGAGCAAGGTAAGCTACGGCCCTCGCATTCCTGAAACTCCGCTCACCATGCCGCTCACCCAGCACACCATGCCGCTGGTCAACGTGAAGAGCTATATAGAGTGGCCTCACTGGGATTACCGCCGCGTGAAGGGATTGGGCAACGTGAAGCTCAACGACATCGTGGTGTTCAACTATCCTGCAGGCGATACGCTCGTCAATGAGGAGCGCTATCAGGCGAATGATTACTACCAGATGGTTTACAGCATCGGCGACCAGCTGATGCAGCAGAACGGACAGGAAAAGGATGTGCGCGCGATGAACCCATTGCAGCAGCGCCATTATTTTGAGCAGATTTATGCTACTGGCCGCAACTACATCAGCAGCATGCCGGGCGAATATGGCGACATCATCAGCCGTCCTACCGACCGCCGCGAGAACTATGTAAAGCGCTGCGTGGGCTTGCCTGGTCAGACCCTGCAGATCAAGAACCGCATCGTTTATCTGAACGGAAAGGCAAACAAAGAGCCTGATAACGTGCAGTATACTTATAAGATGAAGCTCAAGGGCGAGTTCCCAATCGACCTTGCCGATGAACTGGGAATCACCAACGAAGACCTGCTGATGTATAATCAGAGCGGCGTGATTCCACTCACCAAGAAGGCTTATCTGGCGCTGAAGGCGAACAGAAACCTCGTAGATAGCATCTCTATCAATACGGATGCAACCTATGGCGACCTCTATCCGCTCAACGCCTATACCGGCTGGACAAGAGATAATTATGGTCCGGTATGGATTCCGAAGAAGGGCGAGAGCATCGCTCTTACGCTGAAGAATCTGCCTGTATACGAGCGCTGCATCAAGGTTTACGAGGGCAACGACCTGAAGGTAGACAACGCCGGCCGCATCTTCATCAACGGCAAGCAGGCGAAGAGCTACACTTTCAAGCTCGACTATTACTGGATGATGGGCGACAACCGCCACAACTCAGCCGACAGCCGCTACTGGGGTTTCGTGCCTGAGGATCACATTGTGGGCAAGCCTATCTTCATCTGGTGGAGCCACAGCCCAGATCATCCGGGCTTCTCGGGCATCCGTTGGAACCGCCTCTTCACTTTTGTAGACAATATTAAGTAAGAAAAAAGAAATAAGAATTGAAGACTGCCGTCAAATTCCTAATAGCATTGGTGTTGTCGCTGCTCCTGGCTTGGGCAGTGCGCACCTATGTCTTCACTATCTTCTCGGTGCCTCAGGGTGGGCTTCCGCCCCAGCTGAAGGCAGGCAACCGGGTGATAGTGAACAGGATTGACTGCGAAAATTTCGGGCGTGGCGATGTGGTTGTATTCACCGATACGGTGGTTTACCAGCCCAAGAACCAGCGCCGCAAGCGCGTCTTCGAGTCTCATTTCATAGGCAGGATAGAGAAGCTTCCGGGCGATACGCTGCGCATCGACACCGTGCAGTTCGTCATTCCAACCATCTGCTGCAAGCGCTGCGGCTGCAAGGATTGCCGCTTCTATCTCTTGAAGACGCCAACCGGCCAGCAGCTCGTCCACAAGCACCAGATGATAGGCAAAGCCCATAAGCTGTTCTAGCTCCCTCGCTCCGCTGCCCCTCGCTTCAGCTTGCCGCATCCTGGAGCCCCGCCGGAAGCTTGTCCCCCCGTCTGTCCCCGTTCCGAGCGATTCCATCGCTCGTCCCCCTCTTCATCATTAACCCTTCATAACAAAGCAGAAATTGAAAGCCCTTCTTTCTTCCACATATTTCGGCCCCATCCAGTGGTACCAGAAGCTGAACCGCTACGATGAATGCCTGATAGAGCGCCACGAGAGCTTTATCAAGCAAACCTATCGCAACCGTATGATTATTCCGACCACCAACGGCCCCCTCTCGCTCACCATCCCCACCAATCACGACATCTCCCTGTCGATGAAGGACATCCGCATCTCCGACCACGCCAACTGGCGCCACGTCCACTGGAATGCGCTCCTCTCCGCCTACGGCGAGAGCCCTTTCTTCGAGTATTATCAGGACGACATCCGCCCCTTCTACGAGAAGAAATACGAGTTCCTCTTCGATTTCAACATGGAGACTACAGAGAAGATGATAGAGCTCCTCGACATCCGCCCGAAGATAAGCGTCACTGACGAATACGTTTTAAGTGAAGAACGAAGAGTGAAGAGCGAAGAAAGTGAAGAACGAAGAGTGAAGAGTGAAGAATTCAATAGTCCAAAGGCGCAAGCCCAATTCAACATTCAACATTCAACATTCAACACTCAGATAGTTGATTTCCGCGATGCGATTCGCCCCAAGAAACCTCTTCCTGACCCCGAATTCGAGTCGAAGCGCTATTACCAGGTTTACGGGCAGAAACACGGTTTTCAGCCCAATATGAGCATCCTTGACCTCCTTTTCAATGAAGGCAACGAGGCGATATTCTTCCTATAAGAGAAGAGTATCGCCTTGTTGTTTTCCCTCCCGTTAACAAAACTTACTCATAGTTTTCTGCCCCGCAACTCATAGTTTTCCGCTCTAAAAAGCCCTTTTTTCTGCATCGCGATGCATTCCCCGTTCCGTCGCGACGCAACATTTCTTCCCTTGCGATGCATAATCCATCCCCTCGTGAGGCATCATTTATGCCCTCTTTCTGCCATCATTTATGCCTCTCGCCAGCCATCATTTATGCCTCTCTCTAGTCATCATATAAGCCCGTAAAACGGGCTGTATCAGGGCGTTTGAGCTTTTTTCTGCCAAGGCTCAGCCAGCCATCTTTAACAAGCATCGGGAGAGAGCGCATTTCAGATGAAAGGGGGCGCTCTGAGAGCAAAAGGTTAACAGGTTAACAGTTAACACCCCAAAAATGCATACTTCCATCTACACACTTATATAAAAATAAGTATATATATATTATTATATAATAAGGTACGCGAGGGGACCATGCAAAAAACGGCTGTTAACTGTTAACCCTGTTAACCCCCCAACAACAAGTTAATAGTTTATAGTTAACAGTTGATAGGGCGTAGCCGTTCGCAAGATTGCTATAAACTATCATCTATAAACTAACCGAAGTTTAAAACACCCTCTTCTCCGTCCCCTCTTTTAGGAAATTTAAACAAGAATGCTTGGTGGTTTCACCGAAAAACCTTACTTTTGTAACCTGACTGCAAACAAACGTAAAAACAATAATAACAACATAAAATGAAGAATCTCACATTCCATATCGTAGGACTCACCCATAATGACGTGAAAGGCCATGAGGTAGAGTATGCTAAAGAAGCAGAGGGAAGAACCATCTGCCTCGTGCCCGATGATGCCAACACCTTCGACATGCTGGCGGTGAAAGCTTATGACAAACAGCAGCTCATAGGCTATGTTTCAGCCCTGGAAGGCGAGGACGTACGCGCCCTCATCATCGCCCGCAAGGAGCGGAACCTGCGCACCCGGTGCATAGGCTGCAACAGTAAGAATGAGGGCGATAAGGCTGGATTGCAGCTCATGGTGAGGGCGCTCTCTGATGTTTCTGATGAGGAGATGGAGCAGGCGCGCCGCGAAATATATGACGATAAGATTTATGATGACTGGCAATACTCCGGTCCTGTGCTGCCCATCGAACAGCTTACCCGCTTCAGCGACTGCACCATGATGCTCGAAGGCGTCATCAACAGCATCATCCGCCTCAGGAATACGCTCTCTGAAGGTGCTTCGGATAAGAGCTCTTCTGCATCCGATAACTCCTCTTCTGCATCCGATAAAACCTCTTCTGAGTCAGAGAACCGTTCTCTTGATAAAGAAACTGAGACGATGCTGCGCGAGGAACTTTCTGATTGCCTTTCTGAGGCTAGAGAGCGGCTCAGCAGTTTCCTCGAAATCCAGCGCAGCGATTATTCCCGAGAAATGACGCAGGCCAGAAACCGCATCCTTCATAAGCTGGAGCAGATAGACGATGAGGAACTGCAGCGCCTCCGGGCCGTTCTGCTTACCGAGATGGGATTCATCACCAGTTCGGCTTACCGCGAGCGTGCGGCCTATTCTTTCTTCGTAGAAGCCCCGAATGCCATCAAGAAGAAGCAGACGGGCACCTACGATTATAAAGACCAGCTGGACGCCATAGAACAGCAGCTGCACGCCTTCCCCCACAATCTCTACCCAACATTCAAGGCCGACCCGGTAGATTTCCTCCGTCAGGTGTTCTATAAGCGTGTGCCTAGAAAGAAGATGCTCCAGCTGCTCTCGGGCATCGTACTGATGATTATGAACGGCAGGGTGAACGATGTGAAGCAGTGGGGCAAGCACGGCGATGAGGAGTCGCTGATAGCGATGAAGACTGTGGGGAAGAAACCTGCGATTGGAGAGCATAAGAAGGAACTCATGGCACTAGTGAAAAAGGCAGTCTTGAAGATTGCTGTTTATCAGAAGAGGGGATATTATGGCGTGTTTCTTTCAAAACAGGCCTATTGGTATCCTATTTTCCGCCTGATGGGCGATTGGGAATTACTCCCACCCAATTCTCCTCAATCGTTCTGTACATTCTTGGAAGAGCTATTTGAAGGCAAAAAAATATCCGGTCCGAAAGCTCGTCTCTGCGGTAGGGATGATTTGAGGCAAGCAGGAATCGCTCCCTTTTCCAACCATGAAGCTTTGAAATGGAAAGATCTGGAGCAGGAAGAATTGATTAATACACAAGAGGCAAAATTCAACCGTTATTGTGAGATTGTTGATATTTTTATGAAAATCCTGGGAGAAGAAGCTTTTAAGAAGGGGATTATGTTAGATGATTGGCTAAAAGAATAATGGGCGTTGGCAGCGGATTTGTAATCTGTTGCCAACGCTTTTTTCTTGTAGCCTGTTTCTTTTCTTCTCCCTTGTTTTATACCTCTCTTTATACCTGAATCTAAAAACTTTATCCCTCTTGCCCGATATTTTTATACAGCTTTTACCGGCAGAGGTATAATAATGGAGTTACTTTCTTTTTCCTTATCTTTGCATCGCTTTTCAGAATGGAAGGCGGCAGGTTTCTGCAAAAAGAGCCTGTCTTTTACAACTAAAAAATATAGATTTATGACACAAAAATCATTAACCTTTGATGAATGCAAGCAGCTCAGCAGCCGTCTCATCGCAATGAACCCTAACCGCAGAGCGAACATGGGACAGATTTCATCCCATCTCCTCGATTACTACACCGAGCTTACCAAGCAGCCTTGGCTCGCACAGCTCGTTGGTCAGATTCGTGACCTCACCGCCCAGCAGAACCAGATGATGCAGCAGGTGGCTGATGCAGTAAATGCTGCGCAGTTTGAGAACGAGGATGCGCTCGCCTTCGCCATCATCAAGAAGCAGGAGGAGATGAAGGCAGGCGAAACCTACCAGCAGCTAGACCGGAAGGTTTCTGACCTCAAGAAGCAGCTGCCTTTCCGCTCACCTCACTACTTCCACTTCCTCGAAGACCATCGCGCCCAGAAATTCATCGACCCAGAGGCCTTCACCTTCCAGACAACCGTAGACATTGATAATCCTGAGGAGGTTGAGCCAGCGGTGAAGAACGCCCTTCTGCTGAACGGAATTTTTGATGAGCCTACAGAGAAGCTCTTCAGAGAGAAAATCTTCTCAGCCGAAGACATTGAACTCTGGAAGGGAAAGGTGCTCCACATCGAGCGCTCAGCCCGCAACAAGGCCCACATCGACATCCGCATCCCGGTAGGAATGACCATCGCTGAGGCTCAGAGCGCCTTCTGCAAACTCATCCACGCCACCGAAGACCCTAGCTGCGTAACCCCGGAGCGCATCATCTTCATCACCGATGCGGCAAGTCAGATCTATACTGCCGACGACTGGTACAAGCGCCTGGATAAGGAGGCTGTGGCTGAATACCGTGAGGCTTACCGCAAGAGAGGACTGGATATTGACGGACGTCCGCTGGATGTTGATTCAGCCCGGTCAGGAGCATCTCAGAGTTCAGCAAATGCATCTTCTGCTCCAACCGTAGATTTCGAACCCATCGAGAGCGAGGAGGAGAAGGCGAGACGGGCTGCCAATGCCGTGCAGTATGAGCAGACTTACGACGGCGTTCCTTACGAGGAGATTGTGAAGGCGCTGGTAGAGCTGATGGGCGGCGCTCCTGTCCACGGCAACCGCAACAACTTCATCTATCGTGAAGCCTGCCTGCTGAGATACATCTGTAATAGTGAGGCGGCTTGGATCAAGCAGGTAATAGAAACCTTTGGCGAAGACGAGGCGAAGGCGTTCGCCACCGTAGAGAATGCCTGCAAGGTGGCGCAATCTACCGCGATTCCGGATTTGGTAAAGCAGGCTGTAGAGACTGCCCGCAAGAATCATCTTGCCAAGCAGGCCACCGAGAAGGCGGGAATCTACGCCGATGTTCCTCCTCAGTTGCCAGCCAAGCTGCCTAAGCTCATCAAGCTGCTCACCAGCAAGGTGCCTGCCGATTTCAAGGCGGCTGTGGCAATGGCGGTCTTCCCTGCGCTTGCCGCTCATCTCAAGGGCGTAACCTTCCGCTACACGGATAATCAGGTGCACGAGGCGGCGATGATGAATCTGCTCATTGCAGCCATGTCGTCAGGCAAATCGCTCGTCAACGGACCCATCGACTGCATCATCGAAGACCTGGTTCAGATGGATAAGGTGAACCGCCAGAAGGAGCAGGACTGGAAGGATGAGGTGAACACCATGGGCGATAACAAGAAGAAGCCTGTGCGCCCGGAAGACATCTGCATCCGCATCGTTTCGCCCGACCTTACCCGCGCTGCCTACATCCAGCGTCTCGACGATGTGCAGAAGGCTGGCGATGCTTATCTCTACTGCAAGATGGACGAGGTAGACATGCTCAGGAAGTTTAACGACCCTAGCCAGCTGATTCGCCTCTGCTGGGACAATTCAGAGGACGGCCAGGAGCGAGTAGGAACCAAGAGCGTTACAGCCCGCGTAAAGACCCGTTTCAACTGGAATGCTTCAAGCACCATTGCCGTTACGCAGAAGTTCTTCTCGGTTCGTGAGGTGGCTGATGGAGCCGTGAGCCGCCTGTCGCTCGCCACCATCATCCGTCCCGATTTCGCTCCGCGTCCGGAGGTGGGCAGTTATGATGCGCAGTTCAAGTCGCAGCTTTCTCCTTACATCCAGCAGCTGAACGCAGCCAGCGGTTTCAAGGAGTGCCGTAAGGCTCGCCAGCTTATCGAGCGCCTGGAGAATGAGATTATGGAGATGGCTCAGCTGGCTTACAACAAGCCTTACGCCGAGTTTGCCAAGCGTGGTCTGGCGAATGGTTTCCGCCGCGCGATGGTGCTTTATCTGGCGAATGGCGAGAAGTGGGAGAAGGCGATAGATGCAGACAGCCGCTCTGTGTGTCATACTCCCGGTGTGAGCAATCTTCTTCTCTACGTTCATGACACCTTTGACAAGACTGAGATTCAGAACATCTGTCAGGTTCATGGCACCAAGACGAAGCTTGCCATCCTGCTGTGCAACTGGAAGAAGCGTGGCTTCATCATGAAGAACGAGGACGGCACCTTCACCAAGACCGCCCGTTTCATCGCCAAGTACGGGCACTACGGAACGCCAGGAGTGGCTGCGTAGCGGTGACTTGGGGAGTATAGATTAGGCACGGATTACACGGATTACGCGGATTTTAAGTCTCTTATGTCAGAAGCGTATTTATAATCTTGTAGAACATCCGTGTAATCCGTGTAATCCGTGCCTGATTTTGTAATGAGAATGTAAATGTCCTTGACCTTAATCAAGAAAAAAGGGCTTTTTGAAACTTTTCTCCTAAAATGTTTGTGTGCGCACACAAAAAGTTGTACCTTTGCACCAGAAAAAGAAAAAAGGATAAAAGATTATGGTAATGTTCGGGATAATGACAGTAGCAGTAGTAGCATTCGCAGTAGTTGCTTGCGCAGGTATGAACCTCGGAATGAACTGCGGCAAATAAGCTACGAAGCTAAGAGAGCATAGAAATCCTCCTCCGGGAGGTAAGAAATAAAGAGAGTTAAGATTTTGTTAGGTAAAACTACAAGATTGTATATTTAAGATAACAAATTTAAGAAAGGAAAAGATTATGTTAGTATTAGGAATGATTTTCGCAGTAGTTGTTGCATGTGTAGCTGAAGTTGGTGCTATTAGCAACAAGTTGGCTTAATCGGAGATTAGCCATGCGAAGGGCTCCAAAAGAGCCGAGATTAAAAATGGCTGGCAGCAATGCACAGCTGAGTAAAAAACAGTAGGGAGCCAAAAGGGCTTCCGAAATCAGAGAGGAGAGTAAAAACTCCTTTTCATTTGAAATTCATACTGTCCCATGAGAGTTTTCGTGATAAATTCTGATTGGGGATTTCATATATAGATTGTTAAGAATTCGTTTTAGGTTTTATAGATTTTCATTTTAGGTTTTTAGGTTTAAGTTTTTAGGTTAATTGTTAGTTGTTTTTAAGAAAAAAGCAGTTTTTAATTCATTAAATTACGAAGGCAACAACGAGGGAAGTCGCATGACGCCCCAAGTTGTTGCCTTCTTTATTTTCTTATTACTTGAGCTATTTGTCTGAAAATCAACATTATCTGAAAATCAGCGTGGTGAGCCTGTCTTTATCAAACAATTCTTGAGCCACGGCCTGTATCTGTTCGGCAGTAATCTCATCCACCTGCTCGTAGAGTCGGTCTACATTCTTCTCCCAGCCATAGTGAAGGAAGCTCTTGCCGAAGTCGAGGGCAAAGTTCTCGCGGTTGTCGCAAGCCACGCCTACCTGTCCCTTAATCTGCTTCTTGGCGGCCTTGAGCTGCGCCTCGCTCAGCGGTTTCTGCATGAACTTATCCAGTTCCTTGCGAACCAGTCTGAGGCAGCGCTTCACGTCGTGCTCATCGCAGCCGAAATAAATGCTCCAAATGCCCGTATCGCCATAAGCCACCATCGTGCTCTCTACGGTGTAAACCAGTCCGTTGTGCTCGCGCAGGGCTAGGTTCAGCTTGGCGTTCATTCCCGGTCCGCCCAGCATATTGTTGAGCAGATAGAGCGGCATTCTGCGGCTGTCGTTCACATCGTAGGCGCGGGTTCCAATCATCACATGAGCCTGATGCGTATTCTTCTGCATCACAATCGTCTGCCCCTCGAAGGAGTGTTGAGTGTTGAATGTTGAGTGTTGAATATTGAATTGGGTTTGCGCCTCTGGACTATTGAATTTTTCACTCTTCACTCTTCGTTCTTCACTTAAAAAGCTCTTCTTCAAGAGTCTTAGCAGCTTCTTGAAATCAATGTCTCCGTAAGCGAAGAATATCGCATTATCCGGCCGGTAAAGTTTTCTTGTAAAGCGCAGCGCATCTTCTGTCTTGAACGAGCGAACCTGCTCAGCTGTGCCCAGAATATTGTGCCCCAGTGGCGAACCCTTGAAGATGATATTTTCGAATTCATCATAAATCAGTTCGGCAGGAGAATCGTTGTAACTCTCTATCTCATCGCAGATTACCTCTACCTCCTTGTCGATTTCCGCTTGCGGATAAACCGAATGGAAAACGATGTCGGTGAGCAGATCTACGGCTCTTGCGATGTGCTCCTTGAGGATGGCGGAGTAATAAACCGTGCCTTCCTTGTTGGTGTAGGCATTCAGGTCGCCTCCCACGCTCTCCAGACAGTTGAGAATGTGCCACGCCTTGCGGCGCTCTGTGCCCTTGAAAGTAACGTGCTCGCAGAAGTGGGCAAGTCCTTCTTCGCCCGGCTCCTCGTTTCGGGTGCCGGCGTTAATCTGGTAACCGCAATACACCACCTTGCTGTCTGAAGGCAGGTGGATGATGCGGAGTCCATTATCGAGTGTATAAGTATTGTATTTCATTTCAAGGTGCAAAGTTACACTGAAAATGTAATTTATCCAAAAAAATAGTCATTTATTTTGCATTATCGCCAAAAAGACTTATCTTTGCCACCAAAAATAAAATATAGACAACAAAAACAATGCGCAAAGTAATAGGAATAGGAGAAACCGTGCTTGACATCATCTTCAAGGGCGGCAAGCCGATAGAGGCAGTACCGGGTGGCTCATCATTCAATGCAGTCATCTCGTTGGGCCGTGCGGGCGTAAATGCTTCGTTTATCAGCGAGGCGGGCAACGACCGCATAGGAGAGTATGTGATTCAGTTTTTGAGAGATAATGGGGTGAATGCTGACAATGTGAGCATCTTCCCGGAATCCAAGTCGCCGCTCTCGCTGGCTTTCCTCGACGAGAACAACAATGCCGACTACATCTTCTATAAAGATCATCCTCACGACCAGCTGGAGTTTGCCACACCGGAAATCAATCCTGGCGACATCGTGCTCTTCGGTTCGTTCTTCGCTCTGAATCCTGTAGTCCGTCCTCAGGTTGCCGGCTTCCTGGAGTATGCGAAGGAGCACGGCGCCATTCTTTATTACGACATCAACTTCCGTGCTTCTCATCAGAACGAAATCATGAAGATTACGCCTAATCTGATAGAGAACCTGGAGATGGCTGATTTCGTACGCGGAAGCCACGAGGACTTTGGAATCCTCTACAAGAAACCGGAGGCGGATAAGGTTTATAATGCCGAAATCAGTTTCTACTGCAAGAAGTTTATCTGCACCCAGGGCGCTGAGCCTGTAGAGGTTCGTGCCGAGAACGGCTTTGCCAAGAGTTATCCTTCGGAGAAGATGAAACCGGTGAGCACTATCGGAGCCGGCGATAATTTCAATGCCGGTTTCGTTTTCGGACTGATTAAGGATGGAATCACCCGCGAGGACATCGACCGCGGATTGTCTGAGGCGCAATGGGACAGTCTCCTTGTTTCGGCTCAAGAATTCTCCACCGAATGCTGCAAGGACATCTACAATTATGTTTCCAAGGAATTCGGAGAAGAAAAGAAGAAGGAATTATAAAAATATAAAAGATATGACAGAAATTACAAACAAAATTTATTACGTAGGTGTAAACGACCGCAACAAGCATCGTTTTGAGGGCCTCTGGCCTTTGCCTAACGGAGTGAGTTACAACTCTTATATCATTGACGATGAGAAGGTAGCGCTGGTTGATACAGTAGAGGTGGATTTCTTCACCCAGTTCCTGGAGAACATCCACGAGGTGATTGGCGACCGCGAAATCGATTACCTTATCATCAACCACATGGAACCTGACCACAGCGGCTCCATCGCCCTCATCAAGAAATATTACCCTAACATCAAGATTGTGGGCAACAAGAAGACGCTGGGAATGCTGGAAGGCTTCTACGGCGTAACTGATGACGTGGTAGAGGTGAAGAATGGCGAAACCCTCTCTCTGGGCAACCACGAGCTGAGCTTCGTTCTCATCCCTATGGTTCACTGGCCAGAGACCATGGTAACCCTCGATGCGAAGAACAAGATGCTCTTCTCGGGCGATGCGTTCGGCTGCTTCGGTGCGCTGAACGGCGGAATCATCGATACGGAAATCAACTGCGAGACTTTCTGGCTGGAGATGGTTCGCTACTACTCAAACATTGTGGGTAAGTATGGAATCCCTGTTCAGAATGCTTTGAAGAAGTTGGCTGGCGTGGAGCTGGATTACATCTGCTCAACCCATGGTCCGGTTTGGCACGAGCATATTGAGAAGGTAATCGGCATGTATGATAAGATGTCGAAGTACGAGACGGAGCCGGGCCTCGTTATCTGCTACGGCACCATGTACGGTAATACTGAGCGCATGGCTGAAATCATCGCCCGTGCGGCAAGCAAGGCTGGCGTGAAGAACATCGTAATGTACAACATCTCGAAGACTCACCACAGCTACATCCTGCGCGACATCTTCCGCTACAAGGGTCTTATCGTGGGTGCTCCAACCTACAATGCCGGTCTTTATCACGAGATGGAGGTTCTCCTCTCCGAGCTTGCCAATAAGGACGTTAAGAACCACCTTCTTGGCTGGTATGGTTCTCATTGCTGGGCAAGCAAGGCAGTAGCAAAGATTCAGGAGTGGAACGACACCAAGCTCCACTACGAGCCAGTGGGCGAACCTGTAGATATGAAGCAGGCGATTACTCCAGAGGTAAAGGCGCAGTGCGAGGCTCTGGGTAAGGCGATGGCCGAGAAGCTGCTGGCGGAATAGGAGATTTCTTATTGGAGATAATAGATAAGATTTTAGAATGATCAAGAGCGGAAGAACAACTGGGGTTAACAGAGTTAACAGTTAACAGTTGTTTTTCCGCTCTTTCTCCTTAAATGCACATTTTTGCCAATTCTTCCAGGGTATCCGCCACTTCAATCACATCTCGCCAATTGCCACGAATTACACCCTTATCTGCCATATCATCCAAAAGGGCGATGGTGGAGTTCCAGAAGCCCTTCATATTGTAGAGAATCACCATCTTGTGATGGTAGCCGATGGTGTGGGCAGCGGCGATGGTGAAGATTTCATCCAGGGTGCCGATGCCGCCAGGAAGGGCTACGAAGATGTCGCTCTGGGCAAGCATCAGGTCCTTGCGGTCGCTGAGATTATCACACGGAATCTCGATGTCGAGGTCAGGGAAGGTTCTGCCTCCTCGCTCTACAAGCGTAGGAACCACACCGATGGTTCTGCCGCCATTCGCCTTTACTGCCTTGCCGATGCAATCCATCAGCCCGGAGTTGCAGCCGCCGAAAACCAGGTCGTGGCCGTTCTCTGCCATCCACTTTCCCATCTCTTCAGTCAATGTGAAGAAGTCGGAGTCGATATTCTTATTTGCTGAACAAAAAACTGCTATTTTCATGTCTTATTTTTCTGTTTGATGATGTCTTATCTGTTGTTTATGAATGTTTTAGGCAAAGGTACGCAAAAATATCGAGATTATTGGGCTCTTTTTGCGGATAATTTCTTAATTTTGCAAACTATAACTAATCTTATAAACAGAAAGGTAGAATGAAAAGGATTATCACATATAGTATTATTGTATTGTTGCAGGCGTCGGTGGCGCTTGCTCAGACCTCAGTGGCGCTTACACAAGCCCCTGTGGCGCCTGTTAAGACCTCTTCGAAGCCGAAGCTTCAGAAGCGGGAGAAGTATGAATGGCAGGGAGAGATTCCTACCTATGTAGAAACGCTGAAGAAGGAACTGACCTATCCGATGGCTTGGGGAAACAGTCCTATCAGAAACTTCAAGAAGTGGAAGAAGGTGGCAAGGGCGAAGGTGTTTGAATGCATGATGACGCCTCCGAAAGCGGCTGCGGCTTGGGATATGGAAGTATTGGGCGAGGAGCAGAGAGACGGATATAAGGCGCAGAAAATCGCCTTTAATATCAACGCCTATTCCCGAATTACGGCTTATCTCCTGATTCCGGATGGCAAGGGACCATTCCCAACAGTCAATGCGCTTCATGATCATGGCGCTCATCTCTTTATCGGAAAGGAGAAGATGATTCGTCCTTTCTTTACTCCGGAAGAAAAAGATTCCCCTACGAAGCAGGCGCTCTGTCAGGAGATTCTGGATGATGCGGATGCGTGGGCAAGGCAGCTTTATGATAATCAGTACGTGGGCGATTATCTGGCGAAACATGGCTACGTAGTCTTTTCGGCAGATGCTCCGATGTGGGGAGAGCGAGGCCGAAAGGAGGGCGTGGATAGAAACAAATACGACCTGATAGCCGGCAACATGATGATGCTGGGTAGAGACCTCTCTGCCTTTATGACTTACGATGATATTTCCAGCACCGAGTTCCTGGCTTCGCTGCCGATGGTGGATGCGAAGCGTATCGGATGCGTGGGGTGTTCGATGGGAGCCTATCGCTCGTGGATGCTCTCTGCATTATCGGATAGAATCAAGGCGGGTGCTTCCATCTGCTGGATGATTACCACCGATGCTCAGCTTACCCGGAGATTCGGAAGAAAGGAGAATGGCGGCTTTGCGAATTGCATTCCGGGTCTTCGCCAATATCTCGACTATCCTCACATCGCCTCCCTCGCCTGTCCGAAACCGATGCTTTTCATCAATGGCACAAAAGATAAGCTCTTCCCTGTGCCTGGTGTAAAGGATGCTTTCACCGAAATGCACAAGGTTTGGAAGAGTCAGGGAGCAGATAATCTGTTGGATACGGAGCTTTGGGAAATCCCTCATTCCTGCGGTTTGAAGGCGCAGGAGAAAATGCTGGAGTTTCTGGATAAGAATTTGAAATAGGGGTTAACAGAGTTAACAGTTAACAGCTGTTTTTCTGTACCTTCTTCTCTTAAATATTAAAAGTCTACTACGCTAACGCCATTTTTTAGGGGTTAGCGTAGTAGACTTTTGTGTTTTTACTGCAACCAAGTTTTAAATCATTACCTTACGGAACATAATTTAGGTTAGCTCAATGATGCAGCAAACTTGCCACTTCTTCTGGCAATATCACCTTGCAAGGCTGAGGACCAGGTAGGGGCTTTTCTCTTAGGAAAAGGAGGTATATTACATTCTTTCCCTGGGCAAATGGGGCGAGAGCCACCTTTCTCTTCAGCTTTTCCAGGAGTCGGTCGGCATAATCAGGGGCTGTCCATTTACATTCTCCTACAAGTATTGTGTTCTTGTCAAAGAGGTCTTCTGCAACAACATCAAATTCAAGTTCCTCGTTGCCGACAGGGGTTTTCTTGCCTTCTTCAAAGATGGGAACCTTGCCCCACCAGCGTGAGGCTTCACCCCATGTGTGACCTTCTATGTCGCTACCACAGACAGCCAACTGGCACAGTCTTTCCCAAACCTCGGCAACATGACCATTGAATCCCTCATTGATGAATTTCTTTGCAATGTTGCCACGTCCCAAGGCAATCATAGACTTGTTTGGTTCGATGAATCTGTAGTAGAAAGCCATGAATGGGTCATCTATCCGATAAAGAATCTTCTTTGTCTTCTGCGGATTTTCGCCAAATGGTACTTCCTTTCTGAGGAAAGCCATTTCAGTCAGAATTTTTATCGGTTTGGCAAGCTCTGCCGTAGTCTTGCCAAGAGCATCAGAAATGCTGGAATACTTCTGCTTTCCACTACCCACCGCAAGCATGATAGATGAATAGGGTGCGATATCTGATACCTCATCCATAAACAGACGGGCAGGCTCGTCATAGAGATTTCCCATTTCGTCTAATATCAGTTCTTGAATGGCTTCGTCCAAAGAGCAGAATCTTTCTCGTTGACTCCAGTACTGAGGCACTCCTCCCCATATAGAGTACTCTTCTACAAGTTCCTTGGCTGAGGTGTTGATGATTTCTTGCCACCAAGGCAACTTGACAGGACGTAGGATGAAAATACGGTCGGCTCTGCCATAAAGAGGTTCTGAACCTTGTAAGAGACCGTGCATCATTCTCTGTGAAGAGCCGCAGATGATGATGTTGCAGCGCAATTCATTTACTCCGGTAATACGCCTATCGAGGATTCGTTGTAGAGTAGAAGGTAATGCTGGATCTTTCTGAACTAGATATGGGAACTCGTCCAAGACAAGTGTTGCGTTTTCCTTGCAACGGTAGTTGAAAGCCATGATGATGTCTTCCCAGGAAGAATACACAGGGCTGTCGAAGCCCGGATATTCCGTGCCTATGGTGCGTGCCAATAGACTTAGCTGGGTAGTTTTCTCGCTCAGGTTGGCTTCAAAGTAAATGTCTCCATCTTTCAACACTCTTCTGATGAGAGTTGATTTTCCAAGTCTCCTTCGTCCGTATATCACAATGAAGCTTGAAGCTTTAGACTCCAAAGCTGTCTGTAAAACAGCTTGTTCCCTGATTCTATCTACGAATTTCATAATTAGTGATTTTAGAATTACTAACTGCGAAATTACTAAAAAATAATGAAGAGATTGTACTTTGTTACATATTTATATGGAAAATTACGTATATTTAATAATTGCTGCAAGCTGATAGCTCTTTAATATTGTTTGAAGACAGCAAAAGAATGTCTGTCAACATTTATAATAAAAAGAGCGGAAGAACAGCTGGGGTTAACAGAGTTAACGGTTAACAGCTGATTTTCCGCTCTTTCTTCTATAAATCTGTAAAAGTCTACTACGCTAACCCCTTAAAAAATGGAGTTAACGTAGTAAACTTTTTGAGTGTGCTGAATGCGTCTTTACCACAACTCCTTAGGAGACAGGTCTTTATCCTTTCTACCCATCAGGTAGTAATCGGCAAGGAACTGGAGGTTTGCCTGCGTAATCTTCAAGCCTTCTTCCTTTACATACTGGCTCGTAAAGATGTTTGCGTCAGGAATCAGGTTGTTTTCTATCAGTTTGCAGACAATTTCGTAAGGGAATGGGAGACCATTGCCGCTGATAATGCCAAAGCTGTCGGTCTCTGCACGCTCCTGTACATAGTATGGGTTCTCAGGCGATGCGATGCAATGAGCCAGACCGAAACTGATGTTGATGCCTGTGTATGGACTTCCGCTTAAGATGATGCCTTTCTCGTATTTCTGAGGGAATCGGATGTCCTTTGGCAACTCGAATTCAATCTCCTTGAGGAATTCCTTCAGCGTCTTCACATCTTCCAGGAAGATGAACTTGTCTTCGTATCCCTTCGCCTTGAGCAGATTGTAGTCGTGAATCGCCTTCTCATGATCCACCTTTTCATATTGCTCAGTAGCCTTCTTTCTGAACTCCTCATCCTCCCAAAGCTTGTGGGTAGGCATGTTCCTGCAAATCTTGCGGAGCCATTCGTAAGAAGTGAGCGCCAGGAGATTGTTTCTGCCGGCGATGGTCATTTCCATCTGTACAGAATAAGCGAGCGGTTCGGTGAGACCCTGAGGCGAGTTTGCCATCTGCTGGAGGGTAAACTGCAGGCGCTTCTGGTTGCCCACGTTGAAATAGCAGCCATAATGGAACCACGCCAGGGTGTCGCGACGGTGAATCTCATCCAACTCCTTGTTCTTCTCGATTTCCTCTTCGGTCGTTTCAGCGTTGCCCTCTATCTCAGGCATTTCGCTGAGATAAGTCAGAAGACGCTCGTTTTCCGGGGCCGTTTCATACTCTCTGTCGAGGATGATATAGGCAAGTTTGGCAGCCAGTTCCAGAGTTCCGAAGAGGAAAGGAACGGCTTCCTGTACGAAACTGCTCTGCTGGTAATGGTGCCAGAGCAGGAACTTGACATCAGCGATGTTGATTTCCTCAGGGTCGTAAGCCGGGTCATCTTCGTTGAGCGTACTCTTGATGAATTCGCTTTCTTTCTCATAGAAAGGAATGTAGGTGCCGTAGCGCTGCTTGCATTCTTCCGTGAAAGTCTTCCAGATGCCTGTGCCCGAAATCACATCTTCGAAATAACCGGCAATGCTGAGTGCCAGCTGCTTGGCTTCATCCATATTCTTGAAGTTATGGGTGTAGCACGCCTCGTCAAGAGCGTGGTATATTTCGTTGGCGAGTTCTGTATAATACAGATCTGTTTCGTCTGCTTTTTCGTATGGATGCAAAGCAATCCATTCTTGGGTGAAAATAACTTTTTTCATATATTTCAAGTTTTCTTGGTTATCTGTTTGTTGTAACTTTCATGCAAAGGTAATAAAATATTGCAGAAATCTGCAAGAAACTCACATTTTTTTCGTATCTTTGCACCCGAATTTAGGCAATCTTAATAAATGCGTATGATTGCCGCAAGCGTTTCGGAAGGATTTTGCACCCTAATTCATGGCTGGGAGGGTGAATTCGGCCTTCCATTTAGATTATAATGAATTAAGGTTAAAAAGATTTGAAGACATTTGAAGAATTAGGCGTGAGCGAGGAGATTCGCCGTGCCATTGAAGAGCTTGGATTTGAGAATCCAATGCCAGTTCAGGAAGAAGTTATCCCATATTTGCTTGGTAATAAGAACGACGTGATTGCGTTGGCGCAGACCGGTACGGGTAAGACTGCATCTTACGGTATTCCGGTTATCCAGAAAACTGATGCCAAAAGTAAGCAGACACAGGCTATCATCCTCAGTCCTACACGTGAACTCTGCCTCCAGATAGCAGACGATTTGAACAGCTTTGCCAAGTACATCGACGGTTTGCATATTGCCGCTGTTTATGGCGGTACCGACATCGGAAGCCAGATTCGCACCCTGAAGCATGGTGTGCAGATTATCGTGGCTACCCCTGGTCGTCTGCTCGATTTGATTAATCGTGGCGTGGCTCAGTTGGAGAACGTAAACAATGTGGTGCTTGATGAGGCTGACGAGATGCTGAACATGGGCTTCTCAGAGAGCATCAATGCCATCTTCGAGAACGTGCCTGAGGATAGAAACACCCTGCTCTTCTCGGCTACCATGAGCAAGGACATCGAGAAGATTGCCCTCAACTACCTGCACGACCACAAGGAAATCGTAGTGGGTTCGCGCAACGAGGGTGCTGAGCATGTAAACCACATCTACTATCTGGTAAATGCCAAGGATAAGTATCTCGCCCTGAAGCGCGTGGTGGATTTCTATCCACGCATCTTTGCAATTATCTTCTGCCGCACCAAGCTGGAGACTCAGGATATTGCAGATAAGCTGATTAAGGATGGTTATAATGCAGAGGCACTGCACGGCGACTTGAGTCAGCAGCAGCGTGACCTCACCATGCAGAAGTTCCGCAACCATACCGTTCAGTTCCTGGTGGCTACCGATGTGGCTGCCCGCGGTCTGGACGTAGATGATCTGACTCACGTTATCAACTATGGTTTGCCTGATGATGTGGCAAGTTACACCCACCGAAGCGGCCGTACCGGTCGTGCCGGCAAGAAAGGAACATCCATCTCTATCATCCATACCAGAGAGAAGTTCAAGGTTCGCCAGATTGAGAAGCAGATTGGCAAGGATTTCGTGGACGGCGTATTGCCAACCCCAGAGGAAATCTGCAAGAAGCAGCTCTTCAAGACCATGGACGACATCATGAAGACCGATGTGGACGAGGATCAGATTGAACCATATATGGCTGAAATCAATCGCCAGTTTGAGTACATCGACAAGGAGGACATCATCAAGAAGATGGTAACCATCACCTTCGGTAAGTTCCTCGATTACTATAAGAATGCTCCTGAGATTATCAAGCCAGAAACCGGCAAGGGTTCCCGTGGCGGCGAAGGTCGTGGAAGCCGTGGCGAGGGCCGTGGCAAGGTTTCCAATGGTCGCAGAAAGCATGAGACAGAGGCTGGTTTCAAGAGACTGTTCATCAACCTGGGTAAGGCGGATGGTTTCTATCCGGGCGAAATCATGCAGTATCTGAACAAGCATGTGAAGGGTCGCCAGGAGGTGGGTCACATCGACCTGCTGAGTAAGTTTGCCTACATCGAGGTGCCTGAGGAGGATGCTAAGCGCGTGATGAAGGCGTTGAACGGTACAGAGTACAAGGGCAGAACCGTAAGATGTAACGATGCTGATGAGGAAGGTCATGGCAGAGCAGCCCGTGGCGGACGCAGTTCTGAGGGCAGAGGTGCCCGTTCTTCAGAAAGAGGCGGTCGTGGTCGCAGAGGTTCTTCTGATGATGCAAGAGATTCTCGTGATTCTCGTGGAAAGGGAGGACGTGGAAGCCGTGGCGAATCTCGTGGTGAATCTCGTGGCGGCAGAAAGTCACGCAGCCAGGAGGATACAGGCGATTGGCGCCAGTTCTTCCAGAACAACGACAACGTGAAGTTCAAGGGTGAGGAGCCAAACTTCGAGGAAGAAGGTTGGGCTCGTCGCAGACCTAAGAAAAAATAATTTAGGCAGCGATTTATAATAAGATGAAAGCCTGCATCAAAGGAATGTTTTGATGCAATATCCATATTTTGCGGTAAAAATACAGCAATTTCTTTGGTAAATTGCGGTGTTTTTACCGCAATTTTTGTATATTTGCAGCCGTAAACATCAAATTTATAGTATCTTTATACGCAATTTTAACCCTAAAAGATATTCTGTAATAAGTTAATGAAGAAATCTATTCTTATCGCTTGTCTGGGACTGGTAAGTCTGGGCTTGCAAGCACAGAGCATTTCGCTCGCTGGTGAATGGAATGTGGAGTTGGGAAAGAGCGGTAGCGCTTTCGCCAAGAGTAAGCGTGCCTCGCAGGGTGAGGTGAAGCGTGCCATTCTTCCCGGTACCATCGATACGAACCATCTGGGATTCGCTCCGAAAGATACGATGGAAACAACGCATCTTACGAGACTCTATACCTATAAAGGAGCTGCAAGATATTCCAGAACCATCAATATCCCGAAGGACTGGAAGAAGAAGCCGGTAGAACTCTTTCTGGAGCGTACCCGACCGACATGGGTGTATGTGGATGGAGAACTGGTGGATTCCTGCAACTTCATCTCTACTCCTCAGCGCTATCTTCTGCCAAAGAAGGTGAAGCCGGGCAAGCATCTCCTGGAAATCGTGGTGGATAATGGAAGAGGTGTGCCAGAGCAGGTTTACGGCTCCAGCCATGCTTATACAGAAGATACGCAGACCAACTGGAATGGAATTATCGGAAGGATAGAACTCCAGCTAGCCAGCTCTGTAGAGAGCAAATATGCAGAAACTCTAACAGGAGCAATCCCTAGCCGTTTTGTAGCTTCTCCTTCCGCTCTTCAGATGCCTGATTTCGCCAAGGATTTCCATATTGAAGGCGCTCACTTTTACGCCAATGGTCATAGGATATTCCTCCGTGGCAAGCACGATGCGGCTGTATGGCCGCTGACGGGACATGTAGAGATGAGCGTGGAAGGCTGGATGAAATATTTCGGAACCTGCAAGGAATATGGAATCAACCATGTGCGCTTTCATTCCTGGTGCCCACCGGAGGCGGCTTTCGTGGCAGCGGACAGTCTGGGAATCTATCTCCAGCCGGAACTTCCTTTCTGGGGTTCTTTCGATAAGAAGGATGAAAGGCTGATGGCGTTCCTGCATCAGGAAGGCGAGAACATCCTCAGAGAATACGGTCATCATCCATCTTTCAGAATGATGGCGCTGGGTAATGAACTCTGGGGCGACATCGACAAGATGAAGGAGTTTGTGGATGATTTCCGCAAGATTGCGCCAGATAAATACTATACTTTCGGAAGCAATTACTATCTCGGTTATCAGGGAATAAAAGAAGGAATGGATTACTTTACCACTTGCCGCATCGGAGGCGAGGGATGGGGCAAATACAATACCCATACCCGTGGTTCTTTCTCGTTTGCTGATGCCTACGATGGCGGAATGATCAATCATTTCCATCCTAATTCTACGATGAATTTTGATGAGGCTTGCGATAAGGCAGGAATCCCAATCATCTCTCACGAAACAGGCCAGTTTCAGACCTATCCTGACTATCGGGAAATAAAGAAATACACCGGAGAGCTTCATCCTTATAACTTTGAAGTGTTCCGCCGCAGGCTGGCTGCTGCCGGAATGCTTTCGCAGGCTGATGATTTCCACAAGGCTTCGGGCTTATGGAGCGTGAAACTCTATAAAGCCGATATAGAGATGGATTTGAGAACCCGGAATATGGCGGGCTTCCAACTGCTCGATATTCAGGATTATCCCGGTCAGGGAAGTGCTTTCGTAGGCATCCTGGATGCGTTTATGGAGAGCAAGGGAATCACTACGCCCGAGGAATGGCGCCAGTGGTGTTCGCCAGTGGTTCCTCTGCTGGAAATGAAGAAGTTCTGCTTCGAGGATGGCGAGAAGATTCAGGCTAAGGTAAAGGTAGCCAATTATGGCGGTTCTTCGCTGATGGGCAAGAAACTGAAATGGCATCTGGCTGCCGAGAACGGATTGTTCTGTATGGATGATGGAACTTTCAGCACCAAGGATGGTGAAGTGAGAAAGAATGTGAGCGATTTGATGGCTGAGGATGAGGGAGTATTGAACATCTTTCCATACGATGAAGGTTTGGTAGATGTGGGTGAACTGAATGGTGTTTTCCACGTGCAGAAATCTACCAAGCTGCTTCTTACATTAAACATTGAAGGAACAGAGGCGAGAAACTCCTACGAATTTTGGATTTATCCGGAGAAGGCTTTGGAAAAGAAGGGCGTTATCATAGCCAAGGATTTGAATGAGGAAGTAGTGAAAGTCTTGGAAAAGGGTGGAAAGGTGCTTTGGATGCCTACGGCTTCCAGCCATTTCGTGGCTGCCGATGATACGCTTTCGCAGGCAGATAATGCTACTCCTTATACTGTTGGCGGACTCTTCCAGACCGATTACTGGAACTATCGCATGTTCAAGACCATTTGCGAGAACAACAAGAAGAAGGTTTCTCCAGGAACCCTGGGCATTCTGACGAATCCGGAACATCCGATATTCAAGGGATTCCCTACGGAGATGCACACCAACTGGCAATGGTTCCCAGTTATCAAGGAATCGCATCCGCTGGTGCTTGACAACTTCGCCAAGGATTATCGCCCGATAGTTCAGGTGATAGATAATATTGAGCGGAACCATAAACTTGGCTTGGTGATGGAATGGAAGGTGGGAGCAGGAAAGCTCCTCGTCTGCATGAGCGATTTGGAAAAGGCTGCCAAATACCCGGAAGGCAAGGCTTTCTATCAGAGTGTACTGAACTATATGCGCTCTGCCGATTTCAATCCATCTGCAGAAATAACGGTGGATGAATTGAAGAAGAAACTTGCCGAGAAGCCTCGTCAGGTTTCTTTGAAGGAGCTGAATAATATCTCGCAGTATTAATTGGAATTCTGTAGGTTGCGAATCTGTAAGATAAAAATAAACTGAAAATCAGCAAGATAACAAGAATAGAAAGACTAAATAAAGTAAGAGCGGAAAGCCAGGAGTTAACAGGTTAACAGTTAACAGCTGATTTTCCGCTCTTTTTATATCATCCTGAGACTAATCTTTAGCCTAGGATAAACCATTCTATCATCTCTGTTGATTTAGAGATAGAATTTACTTCGCATTGATCTCCTTCAAGAGGCGGTCTGCGTGTCCCCACTTATCCATCAGGTAGAGCACATAGCGGATGTCCACACCGATGCAGCGAGCCAGGCGCTTGTCGAAGTTGATGTCAGAGCTGAGGCTGTCCCAGTTGCCATCGAAGGCAAGACCAATCAACTCACCCTTGCCGTTGAACATAGGGCTACCAGAGTTACCGCCGGTAATATCGTTGTTGGTAAGGAAGCAGAGCTGCATCTTGCCAGTCGTCTTATCCTGATACTTGCCGAAATCCTTCTCAGAGAGGAGCTCGTGCATGATAGGCTCAGCGTAGTAATCGATTACCTTATCGCCCTGCTTCATCTTCTCGACGAGGCTCTCGGCTGTGGTATAATAGCCAGATGGCTTGCCACCGAGGTCGAAACCGCCTACCTGACCATAGCTCAATCGCATGGTGAAGTTGGCATCGCTGTAGTGAGGCATGTCTTCCTCCATACGGAGCTTGGCAGCACAGAGATACTTCTCCTGCTCAGCGATGCTGTCGTTGATGCTGCCCATCTGAGCAGCGAAATCTGCAAATACATCGTTCAGATCCATACCGAAGCTTACGCCTGGATCCTTCTCATATCCCTTCTTGTTGAAATAGAGCTTGGCGCCCTTCTTCATGATGAGCGACTTCTCCCAGAGATAATCCACATACTTGGCGTAGTTGCCGCCAAACTCAGTGTCGATGGTCTTGTAGAACTTAGGCAACCACTTGGCATCTACGTGCTCCTTGTAGTTCTTCAGAAGGGTAGCGAGCACTTCCTTATCGAGCGCCATATCCCATTCTGCAGAGTTATCTTCAAACTCATGATACTGTTTCTTCTTGTTCTTCTCAGGACCCTTCACCTCCATGTCGGTCTGGAGCTTGATGGCACGGGTAGAGAACTCGATGTTGCTTCTTCTTGTGAAAGATTCAGCGAAGTTGGTCCAGGCGTATTTCACGTCTGCGCTCTCCTTGTAGAGCTTGGCGAGCTTGTCGAAATCTACCTTGTGGGCGAGGTCGTTGGCAGCCTTGGCTGTATCCTGCCAAGCACGGAGACGGGTTTCGTACTCACGTTTCAGATTCACGATGCCGATAGAGTCAATACACTTGTTCATACCGATGGCATTCTTCCAGTAGTTGGAAGAGCTGGCGTACTTGCTGTCGTACTTGATGCGTACAGCCTCGTCGGCACGCATGTGCTTCTGCATTACCTCCTGCTTTACGCCACGAACCTGGGCACGAGGAGCATTCTCAGCATCGCGCATAGTCTGGATTCCGTAGCTTGAGAGGTAACGCTCTGTGCTGCCTGGGTAACCCATGGTCATTGCGTAGTCGCCATCCTTGTAACCCTGGAGAGAAACCTGTGCCCAACGCTTAGGGTGATAAGGCACATTATCCTTGCTGTAGGCAGCAGGACCGTTGGTCTTAGGGTCGGCATAGATGCGGAATACAGAGAAGTCGCAGGTCTGGCGAGGCCACATCCAGTTGTCTGTATCGCCACCAAACTTACCCATAGACTTTGGTACTGTGAAAACCAGACGCAGGTCGGTGAAGTCGCGGTAAGTAGTAGCGTACCACTTGTTGCCCTCGTAGAAAGGCTGAACGGTGATATGGAGGGTAGAATCGTTCTTCTTCACCTCCTTAGTCATCTCGTTCTCCAGAGAATCGATGAGTTCATCGCGCTTCTTGTTGTCGAGTTTCTCGTATCCGAGGCTCATCACCTTATCGGTTACATCCTTCTGTTCAACCATAAAGCTGACGAACATATTCTCGTTAGGCAATTCCTCTGCGTAAGATTTAGCAAAGAAACCGTTGAGCATATAGTCGTGCTCCACGGTAGAGTGGCTTCTGATAGCCTCGAAACCGCAATGGTGGTTGGTAAATACCAAACCGTTTGGAGAAACGACTACGCCTGAGCAATAGCCCGAGAAGTTAACCACAGCATTCTTCAAGGCGTTCTCGCCGTTGTAGAGCTGGTCGTAAGTCATACTGAAGCCTTCGCGCTGCATCATCTCATACACAGCTTTAGGCAAGTTGTAAATTGTCCACATTCCCTCGTCAGCGTGAGCGGTGTTGATTCCGCAGAACGCCATGATAGAGGCGATAAGGACCGTTGCTTTTTTCTTCATTACTTGTTTTTGTTTTCTATTTTTATTATGATGTTATTTATTCCTTTTTCTCATATCCTTCTTTCCAAGTCTTTGCCAGCTCTGTCATTCGATATTGCTGGCGTGGATGTCTTGGGGTGTTTGGATATTTCATCTCCAAGGCTCCTTCGGCTAGGGCAGGGGTAATGTACTCCTTTCTAAATCTTGTCCTGTTCTTTAATCCAAACAGGTTCATTATATCGCCGATGGATAGATAATCTTTATTTATACGTATTATGAGTTCTTCTACTTGGGACGAACTTGGGACGAACTTGGGACAAGCTTGGGACAAACTTGGGACATTTTCTTCTCCTTCTTTATTTATGAAGTTGTTTTTCTGTCCACTTCCTGTTTGAGAATTTAAGTTCGGCTGCTCTTTCCAATCATCAGTCGGCCGGATATGCAAATATCTGTTCTTGAGAACCCAACCATCTTTTAGGAGTAAGTTTCTGAAGAAACGAACCAGGTAGATAGGAGAATAATCAATGCCTTTCTGAATGTTGCGATAGTTGGCACGAATCAGGGCATTGCGGAAATACCAGGAATGTTTGGCAAACATTTCGTTGTTCACTTCATATCCTAACGAACGGAGATATTGGATGGTGAAAATTGCCGTGGTTCGGGTGTTTCCCTCTCTGAAAGCATGGATTTGCCAGATGCCTGAAATGAATTTGGCAATATGCTCAATCTTTTCATCATCCGAAAGTCCTTTGTATTGGAAGTTCTTCTCCTGCTCAATATCCCAATCCAAGGCTCTTCGCAAGTCTTCCCAATTCAGGTAGTTTACGGAATCTCCTTCGAGCACCCATTCTTTCTTGGAAATATCATACTGGCGGATTTCTCCTGCGTGCTTGAATACCCCCTCGAAAATTCTTCGGTGCAGGGAAACATATCCGTTGGTATTGAAGGCAAAGGTCTTGCTGGCGAGAATCTTCGCGATGTTGGCTGAAACCTTATCTGCCTCTTCCTCGTCTTCATCCTTAGGTGTACGGACCGTCTTGCTCTGATAGTAAGAGTCAATCAGTTTTCTGGTTTCATCCAGAGAGATTTCTCCTTCGATGTTTCGTTTAGCCACATCTATGAGATACGCCGATGGTTGCAGCCCATCTACAGCCTGCAATCCGATAGCCGTCTTCCAGTTCTCGGCGCTTTCCTTCTGCGAAGGCTCTCCTTGTCGAAGATATTCATCGAAGGATGCGAACTTGTTGATAATATCTTTATTCATAGATGTAATGCTTGATATTTTACTTTGCAAAGTTACGACTATTTCCCGAGATTACCAATGATTTAGGGTAAAATATTAAAGAATTGCCCATTTATAGCTTACTTGTATGCCTAAACATTAATTTTCTTAGAAAAAACTTATTTAAAATGATACGATTTTCAGAAATAATAACTACCTTTGCATTCGAGTTGGAGCGGCATGAAAAGACTTGCTGTGATGAAGACTCAATTTAATATAGAGCGTTTTGATATTATCTCCTGTTGAAATCTGGACAATTTCACTCCTTGAGATAATGGCAATACTGCTCACGCTTAGGATTATTGTACCCTTTTCTGAAGGGCGTAATATATCGTATAGGCGTGGGCTATTGCTTCATTACTAAGGAGTGGGCAGTCCAGAGCCTCAACAGAGTAATAAGCAATAGTTCCCACGCTTTTCCTATTATTAACCGCTTACTTCAGGGAAACAGTTGGCAAAAGGCCTAAGGGCATAATCTTATATTTATGAAGAAATTTTTATTGGCAGTACTTTGTGTAATTTTTGTTTTGGTGTGTATTGGCACATGTGGTAGTTTGATGTCTTCAAATTCTGTAAACTCATCTGTCGATTCAGATACTGTTGCAGTTGATACATCGACATTAATGACAGAAGATCAACATCCTACTACAAAGAAGTCTTGGGACTTGAGCACAAGTCAAGATGATATGGATGATAGTAAGAGCTATTGGTATTCTCTTCAAAGTGATAATTATGCTAATTTTGATTTTCCTTATGAAGGTAATTCTTATTTGACTATTACTGTAAGATGGATGAAAAAATATGGTTATGATGTCCTTTTGGAAATTACAAAAGGTCAAATGGTAGGAAATGAATATAATGGTACAAATTATGTAAGAGTACGTTTTGATGGCGGAAAAGTACAGAAATTTTATTATAATGAGCCTAATGATGGATCTTCTAATCTTGTTTTCTTGAAAAAGGCTCATACATTTATAGAAAAATGTAAAAGTGCAAAGGATATTATTATAGAGCAAGAGTTTTATCAGGAGGGTGTTCATCAATTTAAATTTCATGTAGACGAGCCTCTCCCTAAGAAATTGAAATAATAAATAGCGTTCATAAGAGGTGGCACACTTCTTATGAACGCTATTGTCCTTTCGAATAATTCGGCGAATACTTTTTGTAAGTATCCAAGCCGTTATTGTCTGACAGGAAGATGATGGTATCAATGAAGTAGAAGTTGCCGTCATCTCCAACCAATACATTATTGGGCACGGCATCGAAGATGTCGTGAATGCCATTGGTGAAATATTCTCCATTGTCTTCTGCGTGGAAACCGATGCGCTCGAACTCAGCCTTGATTTCTTCGGGAGTAGCTTCCCTCGCATTTACAACAAGCTGTTGGCGAAGGACAGCACAAACTTTTCCATCTCGATTCTGTGAGAAACCGATGAAATCGTAGGCGCAATCTGGAAAGTATTGGTTATGGGCAGGAATTCGTTCAAAGAATGGAGTAAGGTTGTCGTCAGAATAACGGAAGTCGTTAAGTTTATAAACGTGTATTCCATCATAGGCCATATAAACCTCGTTCTCTGAACCTCGGTCAGAGAACACACCTAATGATTCCGGATCTTCAATCCAGCAATCATTCTCCTTAGCCCAGTCTTTTAGCCTTGCAATTTGGACTCCCTTGCAAGCCGTTGTTCCCGCAAGCGCTTGAATTGAGCTAAGCACTCCTCCAGCGAAAGCGGATGCTCTCGCCAATAAGCCATTGAAGCCATCTTTTGGGCATTGACTTTCTTGTGATAATCGTTCAGTTGTATCTCCATCCATTTATGTATTATATTGTTAGAATATTACGTTTGCAAAGTTACGACTATTTCTCGAATTTTCCAAGGCTTCGCTTGATTTTCTTCATAATTTGCCTTTTTGCCGACTGCAATCCTGGAGAGAGAACCTCTTGTTCCAGCATATCCAATGCCATTCTTAACTCTTCGAGGAGTTCGGGATAGTACTTCATCTGCTCGTAGGCGAGCTTCATGCAGTAGCAGCGGATGGCGTAGGGCTGGGAACAGGCGGTAATCTTGGCGATGCAGAAATCGATGAAATCGGAACGGAGTGATTCTTCTTCGAAAGGCTGATGGAGAAGGAGATGGAGCATTAGGCGGCGCTTGGTCTCATTCTTCTCTGCGAGAACCCTATTTATCAAGTCATCGTGCTTCTGAAAGAGCCATAGGTTGTTAGCTTCATCGAAATGGGTTAAAGCCCAAAGTGCATTGAACGATACGCGGTCGTTTTCATCGAAGGTGAGCTGGTAAAGTTCTTCCTTCCGGTGGTCGTTCTCCTTGCCTTGTGTCATGATGCATATCTTGTTGATATCGTTCATATTGATCTTGTCCTGTAGTATCTTTCTCATGCTCTTTATTTTTTATGAGGGAATAATCGTTGCAAAGATATACTTTTATGAGGGAATAACGAAAAGGAAGATTACTTTTTTTGAGAATTCTCGGACTATTTCTTGTTTTTGAGGTATAGAATGGGAGAAAAAGTCAAGTTGAACAATCTGATGGATTCATAGTTGTACGTCTAAAGGTTTATAGTCGTACAACTAAAGGGTGTGTAGTTGTACAACTAAAAGGTGTACAGTCGTACAACTAAAGGGGGTATTGTTGTACGATTAAAAGGTGTTGTCACTAGGCTCGGCAGACCTGCTGACTGCAGTGAGCAGACCTGCTGACTAGGCTCAGCAGAGCTGCTGAGCCTAGTGGCAACTTTCCAGAAGCAGTCTCCTTGAACTCCATATTCTATCTCTTTGAACCTGATCAGACGCCTTCTTTCACTTGTTCAGTAGTATTCATTGGCTAACGGAGCCGTATCCTTAAGCTTACTCAGCCGTTTCAATTCGTTTACTCAGTCGTTTCTTTGGCACTTATAAGGTGCTTTGCCTTGAACCAGGAATTTAGGGGGCTTTAGCCCGTTCTTGAACCGCATGCGAAGGTTCTGTACAATAAAAACAAAAGAAGTCCGTGGACTTCTTGGGATATAATCTCAATGAATGGAATCTCTTACTTTCTAAAGTACGTTCCAACCACTGGCAAACTCTTCAATGGGAAATCCTTCTTGACAGTATCGGCGAATCGGTACCACTATAGCGCATGAATCGGTACCATCATAGCACTGCATTCGGTACCATCGTATCACTTGAATCGGTACCATCATAGCGCCCCAATCGGTACCAAAAAGATGTAAAGTTCTGCTCATGTATAACTCATTGGCGGAATTAAAATTCGCCTAAAAATTAGTATCTTTTATGGAGAAA
>ERZ1023694.24-NODE-24-length-83214-cov-28.105016_pt1 | contig 83214 bp, 96 predicted proteins | sample MGYA00380348_ERZ1023694 | MGnify/ENA primary metagenome ERZ1023694 (study PRJEB33179, sample SAMN07449026) | human gut metagenome | biome: Human-gut; feature: Human associated habitat; material: Faeces | host: Homo sapiens | place: India:Kasaragod | collected... | reverse complement strand
CATCATAATAGTGATATTATTGTTACAATCTTTTACTTTTAACATACATTTTGATTAAACACTTACTAAAAATATAATTATTATATTTTGCAATACTGCCAAAAAATAGTGAAAATAAAGTGATGATTGTTAAGAAATAAAAAGCAAATTGTTATACGATTTAATCAATGAGATTTTATATACAGAAAGGAATTTTGAAATGATTACTGGAAAAGAAATTTATGATACTCCTGAATTAAAAGCAATGCTTGATAAGATAACAAATTATAGTCATGACATTGCTAATTTAATAACTGCAACAGGCGTTGAAAAGGCAACATTAGAATATTTATCAGAACATGAACTGATGTTTGATGACTTAATAAAAGAGTTTATTAAAACTAATGCTAATACAGCCTGGTATAAACTGTATTTTGATAATGCTGATAATGTAAGTGCCAAAAGAGAAATTAGTATAGCTTATTTTGAACATATAGATCCAGAATATGTGAAAGAATATATTAATACATCTTCTGATGAGCTTGAATTAGAGGAAAAACGAAGTCATTATAAGGAATGGTCAAATGAAAAAGAAAACGAAACTTCAAGTGCTTCACGTGAAACGTCAAAAGCCAGTGACGATGCAGATGCAGCTGTTCAAACAGAATCGGCACAATCTGAAAAAAGCAATTTAGATAATAGTTCATGTGATGAAAATAAGGATGAAAACGAAAAAAATGAAGAAGTTGAACTTTTGAATGAAGAACATAAGCCTTATATAACTGCATTTATTGAGCAGCTTTTAGGAGTAAGACACGATTTTGACAAGGATGAAGAAAATAACATATCAGATGATACATTGTTTCAGGATTTAATCAAATTAACAACAGAAGCAATTAATATCAATAAGGAAAGAAATACAACTATTATCAATCTTAGAACAGCTCTCAATGCTTATAAGACATATTCAGCTAATGTAGAAAAACAGATAGAGCAGCTTAAGGATGAAAATGAACAGCTTAAAACCATGTATAACAACGCTGTTCAGCAGCTGGATGATTATAAGGCTAAGAATGAAACTATATCACGTAAATTGAATGAAGTATTCAATTTACAAACATTAAATAATAACTTACTAGAAGGATAAGCATGATTTTTTCAGTATATTCTATTTTGACATTAATATTGCTATATGTTTTCTTCATTTTTATTAAATATATTGATGAAGAAAACGAGCTTCCAATTAAATTATCTGTAGAATTTATTATTTTTGTTTTATTAAGTGGCGGATTTAATATGTATTTTGATAATGCCTGGTTAATGACGTTTTTTTACGCTTTTCTGCTTATCGAAGCCTATACAGACTATCATACAATGCAATTATACTTGATTTTCAGTGTTAGTGCTGCACTGATAGGCTATTTATATATGATAATATTCGGACATATAACATTAGATATATGTTTTGATATTATTGTTTTTTTCTTAATTGTAGGTATAAGTAGATTTATAAAAGCGATAAATACAGGTGATGTTTGGCTGCTATTTGCATCAGTTCCATATATACTGAATGTCTTTGATTTTAAAGATAGCTTATTAATTCTTGTGGGATTTTACGTTTTAACTTTGGTTTTGGGTTTGATTATTAATGTTAAGGATATTTTGTTTAAGAAAAAACAATATGTTCCCTATGCAGTCCCATTCTGCTTAGGATATTGTTGTTTATTGATATTTAAGTTAATAGAAAGGAGCAATTTAGGTGTATATATATAAAAAAGATTTAGATACTTCTGAACATATACGAGAACAATTTAATCAGCTTTTTAAATCTGAATCACTTTGCAATCAAATGATTGGAACTTATATAGCTCGTAAAATTGAAGCAGGGGGATTTATTAGAGATGATGTTTTAGATTACGTTGTTTCCCATGATTTTGGTAATGATTACGCAGATTTGATTTATAAGTTTTTTGATTATTTAAAGGATCTTTCACCATATTGGTTAGAGATTTTATTAGATATTATTAAGAATAAAGAAGAGCAGGATGTTAGTAGCTTTTTAAGTGAAGTATATGGAGCTTTCGTAAGTGGAATTCCACTTGATAAAGTGAAACTCTGTTATGAAAATGCAGAAGATCCTCATGCTTTTGCTGTTGCGTTAGAAAATAACAGCTCTGATGGAGCTTATTCTAAGATGTTAGAATCATTATCAGCTATTACTAATGTTATAGAGAAGATAGAATTTGACAGGAGTAATCAGACGGAAGAATTTGGATATATGAGTGATTCTATTGCCGGATTAAAAGAACAGTTAAAAGAAAAAGCGGATACTATTAAAAATAGGGATGAACAAATAGAGCATCTTAACGAATTGCTTAATAGTAAAGCTGATATTACCCAGGAGGAATTGAACAAAATCATAAAGTATAGAGATTTTTATGAAAGAAAGTACAATGCTGCAATGGATGAACTTGATAAAGTAAAGGATAAAAATTGTAAGTATGAACTTAAGATATTAGAGCTGGAAAAACGAATCAAGGAAATTCCTGAAAACACAGATAATATGGATTCTAAGGAGCAGCCAACAGTTAATAATGATTTTGTTGAAAAACTCAACTTAATAACTGAAAAAGTTTCAAAGCTTGATGAAATATTTACTGTCATAGGCAGTTTCCAAAGTAAATTTGATAATGTTCATAAAGAAATTAAGCTGCTTGATGATAGTAATTCTTCAATTCTTAATACTGAAATGACTAAGTTAACTAACAACTTTAATAATATTATTGATGATAAATTCGATAATATTAATTCTAATATAGATAAGTCATTCAATGATAATAAGGAGAAGTTGGATAATATCAGTAAATTAATCAAAGAAAGTTCGTATAATCCAGAAGATGAGTATAGATTTATGGATAATATCACACCTACTCCATCAACAGAAGATAATATGAATAGTAATAAAGAAAAAATAAATTTTAATTCTGATTTAGATTTGCCATTTAATAATGATGAAGTGGAATTATCTGAGACTTCTTTAAATGTAGCTGATTCAGGGGAGTTAAATGGTAATGCTGATAAGAATTTGGAAGTTGATATTGAGATGCCAGATATTCCGGATATATATGATTCTGAGGAACTTAAGTCCGATGGGGAGATTATGGATGCTACGGATGAATTACAGACTGGTTTAACTGAAGCTAAGGTTGTTGAATTTAACGAGGATAAAAAGAATTTCTTTAGTTCTTTTATTAAGGAAAGGCATTTACGTAAATGTGAACAGTCCTTTAATAAAATTGATGATAATGCAAGGAAAAAGCAGATAATAATTGAGTATTCTATGGATAATCACATTGATCGTTCGATTATTAAAGTTATTAAAGAGATTTTTGTAAATAATGATAAAGGAGATACTTCAATATCTCTTAATTTCATTTATCATATGCTTTTGCATAAGGCAACTTTATCTGAGATGGAGGATTTACGTAATTTTGGTAACACTAAAGTCAGTTAGTTAGTTGTGGAGGTAATTATGTTAAAAGAAAGAGCTGAAAAGTTGGTTGATAATACATTTATTAATGAGTTTTTAGAAAAAGGTCTTAATAGTGATGAACAGTTTTATGGCGTTAAATATATGCTTTTTTATTCAGAAAAATCTCCTGAAGAACTATTAACTGATATAAAATATGCTCCTGTCTATATTGATGATAATCGGTCTTTAGGGAGCTATTTCAATAAATTGCTCGTAGATCTTATTCTAATGGATTATTCACTAAGAGATAATATTAATATGTTAAAAAAAATGGAGGTGAGAGAAGATGAATGAAGAATTTCAAGCTATGCAGGTGACGCTTGAGGGAATTAAGATAGGTGCTGAATTATCAGCCAAAGCTGTTAGAACATTACAAAATCTTTTTCTTGCAATTGGTTCTAATTTAAAGCATTTAGCTATAAATAGGGCAGATAAGAAGCTTTTAAATGCAAAAGGTCAAGTGGATTCTAAGAAGATATTTAAGATGACAAAAGATGTAGCGTTCTTGAAACTTGAAGATAGTAAGTTAGATTTGTTTTTTAAAGAATGTGAAAAATATCATGTTCCAGCTGCTCTTATGGATAAATATGTACATCAGGGAAATGGATATTCATATATTATGTATCCACAAAATTCAGCTCCTTCTATTGCACAAATAAGAGAAGTTATTAAAAATTATGAAATAGAAGAATGTAAGAAAAAAAGAACTGAATTTAATGAAACTGATTTTGATTTAAAGAATGGTCCTGTTTCTATGAGTGAATTAGCAAAGGACATAGGAGCTGATCGTTCTGATTTTATTGAGAAAAATAAGGACAAGTTAGATTCAGATATTCTTGAATCTGCAAAAACGTGGAAGAATAAAGAAACAGAATTAGATCAAAAAAAAAGTGAATTAGAGGAAGGAATTGCTTTTAATAATTTTAAGAGAAAAAGTGAAAATGTTTCTTATGATTTATTCACATTTAGAAAGGAAGATGTTCTTTCCGGAGCTGATATTAAGCATCAAAATATAAAAGTATCAGATGATTTTTCGATTGAGTTGCCTAAAAATCTTAACCGAAAAATTAATAAGGATGGTAGCATTTCTGTACTTATTAAAAAGGACAAAGATTTTGCAATTATATCTAACAAAGATAAGTCTCGTAAAGTTATAAAAGGACTTGAGATTAAATCTTATACAGGTGTATTTGGCATTAATTCTGAAAATAAGAAAGAGAAGAATATAGATAAGAAAATCAGCACTAAGTCAAAAGTTATTTAGAAAGTTAGAAAGGAAATAATGTTGTGAGTAAAAACGGTGACTCTTTTTTAAATATTAATGTTCCTATGGCTCTGATATTTTTGATACTTCCAATAGCTGCTGGGTACTACTTAGCAGCTTTATTTTCAGTGAGTGAGCCTAACAATATTTATACAGTGATAGAAAGATGCAATATTATAATTGATAAGCCATTTGCCTGGTATTTTAATTTATTCACTATTCCTGCAATTTTGTTTATGATTCTTTTATATACAATGTTTGTGTTAGTTATTGCTTGTATGCATAAACAGACCAGATATGGGGAAGAACAGGGTTCTTCACATCTTATATCTCCATATAGAGTTAACAAGGTATTAGCAGATCATAACAATAGTATTGATGATCCTGAAAATATAGTTGTCTACAAAACTAAAAAGCTTAACTTTTTAAAAAAAACATACTATAAGTGGAAATATAGAAAAGCAGATTAAAGGAGGTATAAAATCTTGAAAATTATGTTGAGTCAGAATATTAATATAACTTTAGATACAAAAAATACAAAATTTGGTTCTTACATAGTAATAGATTCTAAAGGAAAATTAGGAAATTTGTGCAGGGATAATGGCGGATTCTTATATGAAAATGGGTATAGTATTAAGGTTTTGAACTTAGTAGATTAGAGGTAATAGAGTATATTGGAATATCAAATTGTTAATACAAGAAATCGTATGTTAAGTCAGAATATCTATATGACTTTAGATACAAAAAAGACAGATAGAAATAATAATATTCTTATCGTAGGTGGTTCAGGTTGTGGTAAATCATTTAAGTTTGCTAAGCCTAATATTTTACAGATGTGTGGCTCTTATATAATTACAGATCCAAAAGGAGAATCGTGCAGAGATACGGCTGGATTTTTGTACGAGAATGGGTATAATGTTAAGGTTTTAAATTTAATTCAGTTTGCTAAAAGTACCAGATACAATCCATTCAAATATATAAGAAATGATACAGATGTTATTAAGCTTATAGGACAGCTCATTTCAAATACAACACCTAAAGGTGCTTCACCCAATGATCCGTTTTGGGAAAAAGCTGAGGGACTTTTCTTACAATCGTTATTTCAATATGTATGGAGAGAAGGCGTTGAAGATGACAATGGTGTAGTACAACATAACATTGGAGCAGTACTTCAGTTATTACAAGAAGCTGAATTTAAAGAAGATGCGAGAGGAATGAAACTTGATTCTAAACTTGATAAGAGAATGAGTGAGTTAGAGAAAAAAGATAAAAAGCATCCTGCTGTTATTCAATATAATAAGGTTATGAGAGGTGCTGCCGATACGGTTCGTTCAATTATTATTTCTGCTAATTCAAGATTAGCTCCTATCCAATCACCTGAAATAATTGATCTTTTATCAGAAGATGAATTTGATATACCTTCAATTGGCACACAAAAGACAGTTGTCTATTGTATTATTCCTGATTCTGATAAAACTTATAATTTTTTGGTTGGATTATTTTATTCGCAGACTTTTAATCAATTATACTATATAGCTGATTTTGTGTATGATGGTCCGCTACCAATTCATGTAACATTCTTGTTGGACGAGTTTGCTAACGTTGCGTTACCTGATGATTTCTGTTCTTTATTATCTACTATGCGTTCGCGTAATATTAGTGCTATTATCATTATTCAAAATTTTGGGCAACTTAATGCATTGTTCAAAGATAATAAAGATAACATTGAAGGTAACTGCGATACGTTTATTTTCCTTGGCGGTAATGAAAGCTCTACTCACGAAAAGGTAAGTAAATCAATTGGAAAACAAACAATTTATAAAAAATCCACTTCTATATCAAGAGGCAAAAATGGTTCAACAAGTTCATCAGAAGATGTACTTGGACGTGAAATTATGATGCCGGATGAAGTAAGAAAATTGAGAAGAGATGAATGTATTGTTCTGATAAATGGCTTTGATGCTGTTAAGGATAAGAAGATAAGAACTTGGGAACATCCGCTTTATAACCAAATGGTTAAAGCAAGTAAGAGATATACATTTGATGCAAGAATTGATCGAGCAAATCGAAAAAAAACAGCAATAGTAGATAAGGATGGTTCATCTGTTAATTTTTTAGATAATAGTTTTTTAGAGCATCTTATTGCTATGGATAATCAGACAATAAAAGAATATGAAATTGAAAAATATGTAGCTGATGTGTCTGGTGAAGAAGAACCACAAAAACCTAGACAGAATGTAATTCAGGTTGAATTTAGTCAGTTGATGGCTATGGATTTAGATAGTTTTTCTGATTCAGAAGATGAATTTAAGCAGGAGTTTATTGATTATGTTAATAAAGATCAGGTTGCTAAAAATGATGAAGTAGAAGCAAATAATCAAGAACAGTTAAAAGAAAAATATCATAGGGAAAATATTAACATTAAGGAGGAACTTAAAACTCCTGAACAGGGTAAAGTATATATGCTTCTTAAAAAAGAAGGTTTTACTGCTGAACAGATAAGATTAATATTGCCACTTGCTGAAATATATTCAGAGGATAAGATTATTAGTTATTTTTCGAATGATATGTCAAATGAAGATATAGAAGATTGTGTTAATTTACTTCAATTATAATGGCAATATTGCCAAGAAAAAATAAAAATACTGTAATGACTGTCAAGGAATCTTACAGAAAATGTATTATGATTTTAATATCATTAAAGAAAGGAGACTTAAAAGATGAAGTCTAAGAAATTTATTAATTTAAAAAATGCTTTGCCTGTAATAGCAGGAGCTGCTTTTTATATTTTAACCGATACAAATGTCGCTCTTGCAGCAAGTACAGGCGTTGCTCAGGTTGATAATGGTCTAAATATAGTAAAAGGCATTGCAATAGGTGTTTGCTGTATTATAGGTATAATTGCCTTTGTTAAAGGCATGATTGATTTGTCATCTGCTCTACCACAGCGTGATCAATCCGGTATTGTAACTGGCAGTCTTGAATGTGCTGCTGGTTTAATAATGGGATTTGCATCTGTTATTGTAGGATTAATGGGATTTTAAGGAGTTGATATTATGGGCAAAATTATTGCTGATATATTAGCTGCAATAGGTAACTTCCTTAACGATTTTATAGGAGCTACATTAGGAAAGCTTATTTTTGTGCCTATGATTAAAGTAATGCTTGGAGATGGACCTGGTAATCCGGGATTTGTTAATTCATTATATAATTCAATGATGATGAAAGCTAATGGGTTTTTACAGGTATCACCAGATGAATGGGCAGGTGGTCTTGGATGGCAATTTATAAATTCTATTCAAGCAGCATTTATCTCCGTAGGTGCAGCATTTGTATTGGTATTTTGGCTTGTTGGATTATGTACTGATAGCTTAGATATTAGGAGCAATCTTAGACTTGAAGTTGTCCTTAAGCAGCTTACTAAACTTGTTGTTGCAGAATTTTTAGTGGTTAATAGTGTTGATCTTATAAGTGCATTTTTTAAACTTCCACAAGCTTTGTGTAATGTTATGGTAGGAAATGCACAATTTAATATTAATACATCTGATGCAGTATACAGATGCTTGGAAAGTCCATCATTTTCTGATGCAACAATACTCTGGCTTTTTAGCCTTGTTTTAATGGTATTAACTGCGATTTCGGGTGGCTCAATTATTTATTTAGCAATTATAAGAATATTTAAGGTGCTTATGATTATTCCATATGCAGCAATAGCAACAAGTACAGTTGCAAGTTCACATGGAATAGCATCAACTACCATTTCTTATTATAAGTATGCTTTTGCAACTATACTAGAATCAGCGACTATGTTAATAGCAGTTAACTTGTCAGGATATTTGATAACTAATAATAGTGATTTACTGACAACATTAATTAATGGTAGTGACTTTAATGAAGCTTTGTCTTGGATGATAGGTACTATGATGCTTCTTGCTTGTACAATGGGTGCCGTTAAAGAAGCTGGGCAGATTACGCATCGTGTTTTAGGTACTTAGTTGTATTGTAAAATAAAGAAAATAAGGTCTATGTCATAATGACACAGACCATGAAAGGAAAAATTAAAATGTGTATTGTTAAAGGATATGTCGTTAATCAACCAGAACTCTCATTCTTAACATCAACGTATCCTTATGATAAAATCTGTAGGTTTTTTGTTGTTAAAAATGCTGATAATCAATATGTGGCAGATATATATCCTATTGTTTGCTTCGGAAAACTGGCTTCAGATGTTGTTGACAAAATTAAACCTAACACTTTTATTAAAGTAAATGGACTTTTAAAAGATTTCAATTATAAGGATTACAATTTGACATCTCATAGAACCAAAGTCTTTGTAGCTGAAAGTATAGATAAGATTGATAAAGAAGAGATTGATTATACATTATATGAAAAAACATATGATGAGCTGATAAAAAACAATATAAATATTATTGATTTATCTGAATTTGATAGATTAGAAAGAACAATTAATAGTAAGAAGGAAGTGGTACAATGCTGAGTGTTAAAACCAATAGAAGCATAGAAGATTTTAAGTCAGATGTTGTTGGCGGTTTCAATCTGAAGGAAACTATCACCGTTGTTGGTTGCGTTATTGTATATACAATAGTTATGATGATATTAATATTGTATACTCCTATTCCAAAAATGTTATGTGCATATGTACCTTTTCCTTTAATCGTATATCCTATTGCAAGAACTTTTTTTAAGAAAAATGGGATGGGTATAAAGGAATTCAGAACTAAAACAAAGGCTTTCAAAGGTGGTGGAATTCTACCGTATAAATCAACAGAGAATCTAGATAATTATATTAATATTGCAAAAGAATCAAATAGTGAGGATTCTTTTGATAAAACATTACGAAAAATGAAAATAATAGCTGCTATAGGTATACCAGTATTAATAGCTATGGTTATTTTAGTAGTTGTTTTGAAATTTGTTCTATAAGGGGGTGCTTAAAAGTGGGTGCTTTTACTTTAAAAAATCAACCAGCAAAAGATGCTCCAATAAAAAATGATATAAAAAAAGATGCAGAAAAAAATAATGATATTAGTGAAGAAGAAGGAAAGATATTTAATTCCTGTATAGATTATTTTATTAATGAACAGGCAGTTCTTGTAAATAAATTGAATGCTTCATTGAGTGCAGATAAATACTTAGAAATTAAGAATAATATTTTGAATATTGCAGAACGTTATTTAAAACAACATTGTAGTAATTCAGATTCAGCTAAAAAGTTGGTAGAAAGATTCAAAACTTATATGTTTGGGTATTATATACTGGAACCATTATTAAATGATGAATCCTTATCTGATATAAAAGTGGTTTCTTGGGATAATATTCGTGTAAAACGATATGGAAAAAGAGAAAATTCAGGCATTAAATTTTTAAGTGAAGAAGATTACAGGAGATTTACCCGCACAGTATGTTCCAGAAATAAAATTAGTATCAATAGTAAAAATGCATATCCTAATTTTTCAGATACTGTGAATAATCCGCTGTTTCGTTTAAGAATTAATTTATCAGATGCTATTGTGAATAACAACAATCAAACTACTTTACATATAAGATTAGAACCAAAAAAAAAGGTTACTTTTGATACTTTGGTTAAAAGAAAATATATGACAGAGATTCAAAAGGAATATCTTATTAAAAAGTGGAGAGATGAAGGAGCAGGAATGCTCTTTGTTGGTCCTAATGCATCAGGAAAAACTACTGGTGTTAATGGAATGATTGAATATACATCTAAAGAAAAAAATATTTTAGCAATTCAGGAAACTGATGAGCTGTTTATGATAAATCATCCTGAATTTATAGCAAGGCATACTATAGAAGGAAATAATGAAGGGGATATTCATTACGGACTTAAAGAGCACAGTAAGAATGCTCTGATGGATGATTGGGATGTTTTTTGTTTAGGAGAAATTAAGTCTGGTGATGATGCTGCTTCATTTCCATCAATAGCAGCTACAGGTTCTCAGGTTATTCTTACTTCACATGGTATGGATGAAATAGAAGGCTTATATAAGATTGGCGATTATATAAAGCAGGCAACTGGTTATGAACTAGATCAATGTATGCGTTTTTTACTTGGAATAAAGGTTGTTTGCTATATTAAAGATTATAAAATTCAGAGTATATCAGAAGTAAGAGGATGGAATTATGATACTAATAAACTTAATGTTGTTAAACTAAATGATGAATGTATGCCAGATAATGATATAGGAAAGAAAGTAGATAAGTTTTTCTTTAAAATATAGTAAAGAGGAAAGGAGTTTGTAGTGATTTATATAGGATATTGTGTTATCTTTATCTGTTTTGTTGGCTTAAGTTATCTACTTGTAAGTACTATTAAAGAAAAAAAAGTATTTAATGTTGTTGCAGAACAGTTAAAGGTACGTACTAGCATGATTGCGAAAGCTAGAATTAAATCTAGTGAAGAAGAATACAAGCTTGTTGGTAATGATGAAAAAGTTGGTTTCTTTACAAAGCTGGATATTGTTATTAATATGAGTAGCTTAAAAAGAAAGTTTCCACATATTAATACAGAATTAGTACTTTTGTTTGTTGCATTAATTACATTATTTGTTGGAGTCATTACAGCTATCTTTTTGCAGAATACGATGTTTGTCTTGTTGGCATGTATTATATCAATTTTCTTTTTTTATTTTATATATCATGCTGTTTCGGATATGCAAGTGAAAAAGATAGATGAAAGTATATTACAGTTTGCAAATCTTTTACATAGTTATTCATATCAAAGCGATTTAATTACTATATTTGAATCTATAATTCCACAATTAGAAGAACCTTTAAGAACAGCAGTAGCTACATGTGTAGCAGAATCAAGAGTTGATGGCGATGTATCAGGAGCTATTGGACGTTTATCATTAAAAATGCGACACAAAAAACTTACAGAGTTATTACAGGCACTAGATGCAGGAAGTAAGAATAATGCTAATTATAAGGCAATTATAGGCAGATGCTATGATTCAATCACAATTTATAAAGGTGAAAAGGAAATAAGAAGAGCAACTGCTAGGGGTGCAAGAATTAATATTATTTTGATGTTGTTTATTCTTGTATTATGTATTGCTACTTTAGTAGTATTTTTGGAGTTGCCTTTAAGCTTGATATTTTTTAGTGATTCTGTAGGAAATAAAATGTTTTTGTTTTGCTGTGCAGTTCTTTTATATGTTTGCTGGAAGTTTATTACATTAGGATAGTAAGGAGGTGGAATTCTTGATAATGAATATTGCTATAGGAATTGTTATTGTAGCAATATCTATATTGGTAGGTTTTCTGGTATATTTTAAGGCATCAGATAATTCGCTTGATAGAGTACATGAAGCAAGAAAGGAACTTTATGAGAATAATTCTAAATTCAATAAATTTATAAGATTAAAACCTAAAACATATAATAAGCTTCAAATTTATCTTAGTAGAATAGGTGTTAATTATATATTAAAAAGGGTTGTAGATCCTGTTGAATATGAATTAGTTAATGCAGCACTTGCTGTTATTTTTGGAACGTTGGGATATTGCTTTTTTGGTTTAATTGGATTGCTTATAGGATGTATTTTAGGTTTCTACTTACTTCGTGTATTGTTAGATATTAATAATAGCAAGGACAATGATAAGATTGTTGAAGATTTACAATCTATATATGAAAATATAAAGATTAATACAGAATCAGGAGTGTTTTTAACAGAGGCTTTGAATTCATGTTATAAGGTGGCTTCGTGTGATAGATTAAAAAAAGCTCTATATGAAATGATAACAGATATTATGGTTAAGCAGAATGTAATGGATGCAATAGAAGATTTTAAGTTGAAATTTAAAAGTGTTCATATTGATACATTTTGTACTGTTTTAAGGCAAGGATATGAAACTGGTGATACTATGGCAGCATTGTCTAGTGTATCACAACAATTAATTAGTATACAAAAAGCTGTTGAAATAAAACATAAGCAGCAACTTGAAAATGACATAATGAAAGTTATGTTGATTATTCTGATTGCAATAATTGTTGTAATTATGTATGCCGTTGTTATTGAGTATTCGATTGCAATGGTGTCATATTAATATATATTAATTTAAAGTAAAGGAGACAGGTGATGAGGAGTATTAAAAATTTTGAGAACGAAAAGAAGAATATTTTTGTTAGAGTAAAGCACAAGGGTGATGAATTTATTGGCAAGGCTATTCTTATCATTTTAGCATTGGTTATTGGTGGTATATTTATAGCAACAATGAAGACACAATTTACTTCTTTTACAACTAAGATTGGAAGCAAAATGGATAACTTCTTTAATCAGGAAGACAGCGGTGCAGGAGCAGCCGGTGGAATGATAGGTGTTAATTTTGTAGGAATTAAATAATATATTTTTAAATGGGAGAGATTATTATGAAAATAATGTGTAATAGAATTCGTGAAAAAATTTTTGGAATTAAGGTATTAACTAAAGTAAAGCACAAGGGTGATGAATTCATTGGAAAAGCTATTCTTATCATTTTAGCATTGATTGTTGGTGGTATATTTATAGCAACAATGAAGACACAGTTTACTTCTTTTACAACTAAGACTGGTACCAAAATGGATAGTTTTTTTAACCAAATTAGTTAGGAGAGAAAGATGAAAAAAGTGGTTAAGAAAATATTAAAATATAAATCAAATGGTGAGCAGTTCATTGAAGCTTCTATATGTATATTAGTCACTATCATATGCTCAGCTTGTATTATACTGTGTTTTTCTGTATGGATGACACAGTATTCTACAAATGATACATTGAACCTTATTCAAACATCTTATATTAAAAAAATGGAGATTGCAGGATGTCTTACAAGTGAAGATGAAATAGCATTAAAAAAAGAATTAACTAATGCAGGTATTAAAAATGTATCATTAACCGGTACAACAACTTCACAGAAGGTTTATGGACAACCTATAAATCTTGTAATTACAGGTGATGTTAATTTATCAGATGCAAGTATAAGCAGTTTTAGTCATTTTGCCGATACTGTTGAATTTCTTCAAAAAAAACTCAAGTTAGATAATTTCGGAAAATTCACATACAATAAAAGGATTTCAGGAACGAGCAAGTGTTAGGAGGTGGAGCTGTGAAATTTTTAAAGAAAAAAGATGATGGTTCTATCATGTATGAAATGATTACATTAATACTCATCCTTACTATGATTGCTTTTTTGGTTACATTATTGTATGAACGTCAGATTAAAAGTATTAAGTTTCGATGTGATAATGATGTTATAACAGCTTCACTTGCAGCTAATAAAGTAGATGTTTACAGTCTTGCCACAAATTATAATATTTTAATGGATACAGGTACTCTGGATGGTTCTGTTACTTATGGAAATGTTGTTCCAGGTGGTTCAATCACAGAACAATTTAAAAATGCATCATTTAAAGCATATGATGTGGCTTATAATTGTTTTTGTGATGCACTTAAAACAAATATGTCTTTAGATAGTGATTTTAAGCCTACTAAAAATACACAGATTATATCAGTTAAAATTGTTGATTTTAGGTTATATAATGTGTGCAATAATGATGTTTTTGAGATAAAGAAAATAGATGGTAATTATTCTGTTGAAGCTCATGCAGGCAGTATTAATAGTTTTAAAACTCCGTCTAATGATGTTGTGGGAGCTTCAGGCTTATACGTTAAAGTAGAAGTTACAATTAATAATTCGATAAAAAAAGGTACATCAAAATTTAATTTATCATCTTATGTTGATTCTAAGCAAAGTTAAGGATGTATATTGGAATATAAATATTGGACTGGAGGTAAAGATGAAAAATAAAATAAAAAGTATTTCACTTGCTATTGTTTTTGCTTTAATTGCTTTAATAGCATTAATCTATATCAATACTAAAGTGATTACTAAAGATGATACAACGGATGCAGTTATTGCAGTTAAAAATATAGCTCATAATACTCAGATAACAGAACAGAATGTTAATGAGTATTTTAGAGTGCAAAAAGTTAATTCAAACATAGTAACAGATAAAACTCTAAAAAATATGAATGGGTTAATTGGTAAATATGTTTCTACTGATATGATATATGATAAAGCAACTATCAATTCAGATATGTTTAGCTCTAAAGAGGATATCATGAATAACTATAAGAATCCAATAAAAATGTCTTTCAGTGTAGCAGCTTTCTCTGATGCAGTGTGTGGACGTGTTAGAACTGGAGATTTTATAGATATATATGGGGTTAGTAATGTATCAAGTCAGGATATTCTTAAAAATGCATATGTTGAAAATGTATATGATTCATCAGGTGTTGAAATTCTGAATTCTGATACTACAACAAGTGCAACAGCATTTACTGTTATTATCGAATCAGGCGATGAAAATAAACTGTTAGAAATGCTTAAAAACAGTAAAGTTGTCATAACAAAAGTTAAGTAAAATAAATAGATATGACATTAATGAAGGCAGAACTATATTCTGCCTTTATTTGCATTTTTATATAAAATATAGAATTAACATATTGACAAATAACAAAAATGGAGTTATATTAACATCAGAAAGAGAAAGGAAAAATAAAGGAGGTAAGAATGAACATTATAGAGTATATATTTATTGATGTGATAATTGTTCTATTAGGAATGTATTTTTACAGAAAATATGATGGAAGAGTTATATATAGTATAATTATATATTTTTTAACAGTGTGTTTTTTAGTTTTAGGACCATATCTAATTAGTAGAATAGGAGGTTAATATTATGGGTTCACCTATGATGTATAGAGATCTTATTGTAGAATTATATTAATTCAGATGCAAGTAAAAGTGAAAGAATTAATTTAAGCCGAGAAGAACTTAATGAAATAGCTAATATGCTTTTTACGTTTCAAAATGTAAAGGATTACATAGAGCCTTTGAGAAACTGTAACACCAATAATGAACACTTAGAAGCACTAAAAAGGATAGTGAGGTGAGGTTGTGATGGAAAAACTTGTGAATGTATCATTTATTATATTGCTTAGTAGTACTGCATTACTATGCATTTCTGCATTCTTTATTGTTTTAGCTTCTAAAGACCAGGATTTCGATAAATTAGATATATTAAGGAAATTCAAGATAGTTGAAATGCTTTTTTATATGAATGGATTAATTATGACAGCATTGATAATGATTGCAATTATGCAAGAAAAATGATAAAAAAGTGTAATATTTGTTAAGGAAAAAATGTCGAAAATAGTAAAATCGTAGTGTTGGTTCTAATAAGTTTATAGAAGGGAGCATCACTATGAGATCTAAAAGAAAGTTGAGGATTTAATTATGACAAGAAAGAATTTATTAAAAGCAACCCTTATAACAACAATAATCGCCACAATACTTACAACAACAGCCTGTGGTAAGAAAACAGCAAGCAGCAATACAGCCGACAATACAAAGCCCCAGGCAACAGTAAGTGCTGAAACCAAATCAAACGCAGCTAAGGAACTTACTAAAACAAGCCTTGTGACATTTGATTACACAGATGAAGCTGGTAACACATACACACTTGAAGGAAAGGCAGTGGCTAATGAATCAGGTGCAGCAACTATCGAAGTAAGTGATAACAGTGGTAACAAGGTAATATTTACAGGTAAGGCAGCAACAGCCGATGGTAAGATGACAGTAAGCGGTATCACTGTAAAGGATGCAGGAACACTTATTAAGCCAGATGGAACAGAAATCAAGGTGACAACTGGAACAATAGTAGCAGATGCAGCTAAGAGTGATGAAACAACTGAATCTGATATTGCAGCAAGCGAAGATGCCAAGCAGGAAGTAGAAACTTCAAAGAAAGAAGAAGCTGTTATCGAAGAAGTAAAGGAAGCTGTTACTAAGGCAGAAGAAATTGCTGATAATACTACAGATAATAATGGCGGTAATTCAGATGATACTATTATAGCTGATAATGGCAGTAATGAATCTTCTGATAATCAGGGTAATGATGAAAGGTCAGATAATAATGATAATGCAGGAAATACAGACAGTAATCCAAGTTCATCAGATAATAACAATTCAGATAACAATGTAACACCTGCTAGTCCAACACCTGATGAAACTGAAGATAAAAAGGATGAAACACCTGCACCAGCACCAGTAGAGCCAACACCAAATAACAGCAAGGACAATTCAGATAATGGAAACAATGGTGGCTATGATTTTTCTACAGTAGAAGGACCTAATGGACCTATGTATGGAGCTGACTATGAAGATAGAAAGATGCGTGGTCAGGATGTAAACCAGGGAGCAGATAAGCCATGTCCTTATGAACTTAAGACAGTTACTACACGTTACTTTTTTTCGCAAGGAAGTTATTCTAATAGACAGGGTTATTATTACGTTGCTATAGATGAATATGGCGGTGAATGTGAGGATGATTTTAATGATTTAGCATATCAGATGGGAAAGTATAATTATACAAGTAAAAGAGTAGGAATGTATTCATGTGGTATGGTGTGGTTTACAGCTTTTGATGATTAATATTTATTAATAAAGGTGGTTGATGATATGTGAGTAAAGAAAATATAATCCCAAATAATTCAAACAATTCAGTAAATAATTCTACAAAAGATAAAAGCAATAAAAAGAAAAAAACAGTCATTACATTAATTGTATCTTTAGTTATCATAATTGCAATTGTGATAGGTTTCCTTATTAAGACATATGCATATCAATTTATATTTGTACATATGTCTGATAAAATTGATATGTCTAATAACAATGTTACTTATAGATATTATGACAACAAAGATGAAGAAAAAGGAGATAAGACCTATACCATCTCCGACGATTGGTTCAACAATATGATAATACAAAGTAATGTTACTGATAGCGGAACAAGCACAATAATTTATGGACCTTATACCTGGCTTCCAGCAGGAGATTACAGGGTGCATTTTCATCTGACACCTGGTGGTTGGGTTAAATTTACTGGTTGGGACGTAGTAACTAATTTCGGTTGTAATGGTTCAGGAGAAAGAGCTTGGGATAATACAAGTGATTTTAGTATAGGCGATACAGATACAATAATTAAAGATATTGTATGTAATGGCAATGAGTATGGTGGCGATTTGTACTATACAATTCATACCAATGGTAATTCAGCAGATTATGAGTTAAGGTTATTCTTTTCTACAGATTATGGTAATGAAGCTCCAACCGAAAATCCAGAACTAAAAAGAAGACTATTCACAAGCCTTACAATCGAATCATTTAATGCCAATAAAATATCATTTGATGCCAATGGTGGTACATTAAATAATAAATCTACAGGTGAACTTACAAGTACATATTGGGGTAAAGATAGAGGAAATGTATCAGTACCAACAAGAGATGGTTATACATTTATGGGATGGTACGGATATAGCAAAGCTACAAACACAACAAGCAGCAGGTCAGGCTTAAAATTTGATACTAATTCTGATATGGTTAAAATATGGGATGAAAATGGTAAACCTACTGGTAACATTATAAAAGAAGTAAGCTACAATGACTATACAGTATATGCTCATTGGACAGAAAATGCATATAAGATTAATTTTAATTACAATAAACCTTCCAATGCATCAAATGAAATGCAGAATAATCAGTTGAAAGAGAAAGAGGTAAAATACAATAATTCTATTGGAACTTTACCAACACCAACATTATTTGGTTGGGCTTTTGCTGGATGGTATACTTCACCCAATGGTGGAAATGAATATGATTCAAATACTAAATATCTGAATACAGGTGATACTACAGTATATGCTCATTGGACAGCTAATAAGTATAATATAGTATTTGATGCTAATGAGCCATCAACAAGCAAAAATCCGGTTACAGGTAATATGGCAGCTATAGTATGTACATATGATACACCAGTTAATATACCAACAAATTCATATCAGATAAAAGGTTGGGATTTCGTAGGTTTTAATACGAAAGCAGATGGTTCAGGTGATAATATAATACCGGGTTCAACAGTTATTAATCTTACAAGTGTTAATAATGGAGTAGTTACATTATATGCTCAATGGGATGCTCATATTGAGTGGAATGCTTCATTATCTAAGATTAATAATGATTCAATTGATGCTTTTGATCTTACAAATGATGATAAAGCAGTTAATTGGGAACATGGACTTGGATATGGTAAGATAATGCATAATACATTAACTTATACTGAATTTGGTGATATGCAAGGATTCCTTGATGTTGAGATTAATACTGTTGTACCAACAAAAATTAAGTATGAATTCTCAGATACACGTATTAATTCTATACAGTTATCAAATGATGAACATACTGATATTGGTATTGAAAATGGCAAGGCAGTGTACTTGCATAATGTAAGCTCAGCAACTTCAAGCGGTTACTTGCATAAGATAAGTTTTAATATACCTGACTATGAAGCCGAATTTGATGTGAACAAAGAAAAAGAATATAGTGCATATGTAGATATATCCGTTTCATATAATGTACGTAATACTGGTAATGAAATAACTGAAACCAGAAGAGTATATTATAATCTCGAAGAACTCGATATGTCTAAGGTACATAGCAGAATAAGAAGGCAGCCAGGACAGGCTAATAACTAAAAAATAGCAACCTATCTTATAGTTATTTTATAAGATAGGTTGCTATTTTATTAAACTAAATCTATTTTAATTATATTACCTATTTTTAGTCTAATTTTAGTGATTTGACAATCAATTATATCACCTATATTAGTTGCTAAGTATTTAGGGTAAGAAACAATTATCGAATGGTCTTCATTTTCATTATGCAATTTAATGTAATATTTGTAAGTGCCAATGGATGTTATTACTTCTTCTTTTTCGATAACTTGCATTTGTACTATATAAGTGTTTTTTTCTTTAACAGTAAATAAATTGATTACATGAAAGATTACATAAAATAAGAAACTAATTATTAAAATTACTGCTATAATATTTGTAATACCTTCTATAATTAGTTTCTTATTCATATTCTCCTTAAACTTATTCGTATTTTTCATATTTTTATTTTACCTAAATTCATATTTTAAGTTTATTATGTTTATATTAACTTAAATCAGTTATTTTTATAATTGAATCAATGGGGTTTTCCTCATCTTTATCAACTATTTCAAAATCTGCAACGATAAATTCATCTAGTTCTTTATCATATGCAACGGACATTGCTCCACTTTCTAATATTTCTTTTTCATCTCCGTCACCACTCCACAGATAAGCGAACCTATAAGTTTCGCCTACTTTTATAATTTGCCCTGTTTCATAATCTTTTACTTCTTTATACATATCATTCACCTTTCCTTTTAAGAACTTCCTTAATTTATGTATAAATTATAACATTATAATTGTTAAATGTCAATATTTTATAGTAAAAATGTAATATTTTGTATATAAAAAAGAAGTAAGACTATTTTTCTTTTAATTGTAATAGTTAATCTGTGTCATAATGACACAGATGTTAAATTGGGATTCTGCTTTTGTATTAAAACCTACGAAATCCCAACCTGTCATAATGACACAGATGTTAAATTGGGATAAATGCAAAAAATTGATTAAAGTTATTGCATAGTTTAAATGCTTTTAGACAAGTTGTAATTTACAATATAAGTAAAATTAATTTTATTGGTGAATTTTCAATAAATTAAAGAGATTTAAGGGAGGACATGAAATATATGAATGATTCAGAACATAATTTAATTTTTGATGTAATTGAACAGCTTAGAAGCGTAGGACTTAATAATATGGCACAAGATGTATATAATGCATCAGTTAATGTTGATTCAGTTCATAGATTTGCAAATAGTATTTCTCAATCAGATTTAGATGCTGTGGTTAGTAATTTACAGGAAACATATTTAAAGGCTATTAAGGAACTTACAGAACATTACAATGTAATTAGTGATTCTAAACGTGAAGCAGATATAAATGAAGTTCAGCATAAGTTCAACTTCTTAAAACCTGAAAATAAAGAAGTGCGTTTATATGCGTATTTATATAATCGTATGAATGGTTTGGGTGGGAAAATTCAGGACGTTTATAATAAAACACTTAATAATTTCAAACAGTCAACTTCTGATTTTAAGAGAAATGATATTAAAGAGTGGAATAATTATGTTGATGTTATGAATAAAGCAAAAAGAAGTTTTTCGCTTGGAGATGAATTTTTTGTAACAAAATGGAAAAAAGAATATTATGGTGAATGTATGAAAATTCACGCACGTTCAATGGCTAATTGTAAAAAATGGATTGATAGATTTGAATCTGTAGAAAAAATCATTAACAAGGTTGAATGTAAATTAAATGATACATTTTATAATATATCAACTTCTGAAGAGAAAGTTGATGTTATGAATATTGCTAAAGATTCAGAAGATAAAACACTTACCTCTAATATTACTATTAAGCCTAAACATTATAAGTTAATTGATATATTAAAAGCTGGAGTTGATAAAGGAGTAGTTCATTTTAAAAATAAATTCAAAATGAATTATGTAGCTATGCAGAATAATATCAATATTGTAGCTGCAATTCCTAATTCTGTTTTTAGTATTTCTTTTAAAAATATGAGTGGAAGTGAGATTTTAGGTATATATAACATGCTAAAGAAAAATGGAATTGACTACAATATTAAGGAAAAAGATGATACTGGTTTTTTAGTGTTTAAGTCTAAGGATGATTTCTTAAAAGCATATGAAATTGCTAATGATGTTAGAAGTGTTCTGAATGGAGTTGAAGTTGAAACAGAAGTAAATACTTTTGATAATGTGTCTGAATCAGTTGAACCAGAGAAAATAGAAGTTACTGATATTGTACAGGATGTTGTTGAGGATATTAAGGAGCCTGTTATAGAAGAGATTGTTCCAACAGAATATATTGAAAGTATTGATAATATTAAAGAAGAAAGTGCTTCTAATATTGATGACAAAGATATTAGTAAGGAAGTTGATAAAGATGTTGATTTAAGTGCAAGCAATTATATTCATCTTGATTTATCTGATAATGATCTGGCAAATGTAGTATGTGAGATTGCTGATAAATATGAGATAGATTATAGCAAGGAAGGTACTTCATTATATTTGAATGAGACAGAAGAAAATTCACGTAACTTTAATATGGTATGTGAAGAAGCACAGGCATATGTAGCTGATAAAAAATTAAATAATTATCATAATAATTTACCTGGTATAAAAATTCATTCATCCGCTGAAGAATCAATTAGAGAAAATGATTCAAGATTAATGGATGAATCAGGTAATGCTATCGGTGTCAGGATGGAAAAGAGATATGATAGTTATTTATCAGGCAGTACACAAATAATGTCGTCAAGCATTATTAAGACAGATGATAATTCAACTTTATCTGTGATGAAAAATAAAACATTAGTTGAGGGGATTATTTCAGAAGAAAATATTCTTGTTATTCAATCTTCTAAGCAACCGGATGGTTCATTTATAGATCAGAAGTATGAATATATTTATAATTCTGAAGACAATGTATATAGGCAAATTAAAGATGGAAAGGTTATGTTTGATGTTAGCTTTGATGATGAGCTGAATGTTAATAAGAATGTCTATTTTGATAACAATGAATTTGTTGAACTTCGTGAAAATTTGCATACAACAATTAAAGAAAAATTTGAATTAGATATTGAAAAGATATCTCCTAGATTTAAGAGCATTAATGCTGATCTTAATGAAAAAGAAGTAAATATTCTTGAAAATCATTATGATAGCATGATGGATAATTTTAAGAAAGTAATTAAAGATATTACGATTAATAAAAAGCTGATTACTAATGAGAATGATACTATCATAGAAACAAGAATACCTTTTACTGTTGGCGATTCAGCTAAGTTTATTCAGATTCCTAAAGATAATTTAAAAAAAGTTGATGATGATAAAACAATATTAACATCAATAAATATTAATGGCTATTATCAGGTATTTGATAATCTTGGTAGAGCTGAAACAGTAAGAGGAAGTGAACTTTATAAGAATTATGATTCTGTGAATAGAAAATTTGAAAAAAATTATTCAAATAATAATTCTGAAAAAAGCAAAGGTACTAAAGATGTTAATGTAGATAAAAATATTAATGACTTTAGAAAGAAAAAGTCAAGATAAAGTAGGTGTATATGTGGTAATTTATTGTATTCATTCGCTATATGATTTGAAAACAGGAGAAGAAAAATGTTATAAGGAGAATTTAACTGTGCCTGATTCTGCTAATTTAGTCAATCAGTATAAAACAGATAATGATATTGAACATTGTTTTGAATATTTTAAAGCAGAACAGGATGCAGATAGGCATTTAAAGAATGTTAAAAATCAGATGCTTTATAATGAGATATATAGAAGACGTAGAAAGGGAAGGTGATTTGCATATCTGTCATTAATTAATATATTTTACTTCATTCATAATAACAAAGATGTTTTTGAATGAAGTAATATTAAGAAAATAAATGCTGGAGGTATTTGTATATGCAACCTGAAAAATTCACCAGAGAATCAGAACAGTTTCAGTTTTTTTCTAAATTATCGGATTTTGGTAAGTATGCTGCTTCATGTGAATATAAGGATATGTATCTGAAAATTGGAATGTTGATTTTAAATGAACTTAAGACAGTAGATTTTACTGAATTAAGAGAGCCATTAAATACATTTTATAAAACAATGTCTAAATATTGGAATATTGGTTCGGATTCTGCTGATTGGCAAAACATGATTAATGATTCTGATAATTATATAAAGACACTTCCATTTGAAAGGCAGGAGTTTATGACTAATGTATTTAATGCGATGATGGAAGGTATTAATGATAAATATATGAAAGAATGTGAACATAATAGAAAGAGTAGGTAAGTTGTATGAATGCGATTTGTATGAACGATGAAATTGTATTAAGTTCACTCGATGATGTTGTTAAATATATTAATAACATTGAAGGTGAATTCATTATTAATGTTTCATGTGATGATTCTATAAAAAAAGGAGAACGTGATGGAAAATGAGTTAAAAGTAGTATCTATAAGGTTGTGTGATGATAGAACCTTACTTTCCAATGTGAGTATTAATTCGCCAGAAGCTGCTATTAATCTTTTAGGAAAGTATCTTAGTGATTTCGATAGAGAAGTATTTTGTGTTATTAATCTTGATTCTTCTCTTAAACCTATTAATTGCAGTTTTGTCTCTGTTGGGACTATTAATGCTTCAATCGTTAGTCCGAGAGAAACATTTAAGTCGAGTATTCTTAGTAATGCTGCATCAATTATGGTTATGCATAATCATCCTTCTGGAAATCTAAATCCTAGTAAACAGGATTGTATGGTTACAGATAATCTTGTACAGTGCGGTGAGCTATTAGGTATTCATGTAATTGACCATGTTATTGTGGGTCCTAACGTAGGAAGATATTACAGTTTTAAAGAGAATAATGTTTTAGGTGAAAAAAAGCAGAGTTTTTCCACAAATCTTAAGGACATAAGTGGTCAGCTTGATATGGTAGCTGAAAGTGTTGGATATAGAAGAAAATGCAGATAGGAGTGATTTTTTATGGTTATGTTAGGAGTTGCACATAGTGTCTTAGATTCTGATACGATTCAAGTGAAAGATGTATTTAGTGGTGAGTTATTTCTAGTTAAGTGTAATGCAATTAATGCGGTAGAAATAAAAGAGAGATTAGAAGATACTTCTGATGATATATTGATTGAATTTGATGATGATACTATGGAGATGATTGATTAAAGAGGTGTATTTATGGGTGATGATAGGCTTAAGGAGCTTGTAAATATTGCTGAAAATAATATTTTACAGATATTTGAGGATAGCAATAAAATGGAAAGTTATCTGGATAGGTTATTACTTAATCCGGATATTACTTATTATGCTGCTTCTATGATTGATGGAGCAGCTTCTGTATTGGATACATATGATGGTTGGAAATCCAGAGGATATAACGTTAATAGTGGTGAACATGGAATATCTGTTTTTAATAAGAGAAAACAGATAAAAAGAAAATTCATAGATGAAAGTGGAAGAGTTAGAGAGCTTTCATCTGCTAATTTTGTGGAGAAACAGAAGATAAAAAATGGTGATTTAAAGTTAAGTTCTGACCTTAATTCTTATTATGTAGTTGAGCATTTATTTTCCCAGGTTCAGACGACAGCTAAGAATGTTGATTTACATATTGATATTCCTGCTAGTAACTTGAATTATGAGAACATGAAAACACTTGTTGAGAATAGCGTTAATGATATTCTTGATGGTGATGATTTTGTTTTGCCTAATTCTGTGATGCAGTATACTTCTGTACTTGCTACATATCTTATGTGTCTCAAGGATAATGTTTCTATGAATAAACAGGAATTGTTTGATAGGACTATTAAGAACATTTCTGATTTAGATAAGCTGGGTTTAAGTGATAAGAAGTTAGTGCTTAATTCAGTTACTAAGGTAGTCAGGTCTGAGCATACATTAGAATTAATTAATGAGTTTAAGAAAGAATTAGCTGAACAGAGGATTGTTATTGATAATTATGAATGTATTAAAGTTTCTGAGTGGAGTAATGATAGTAAGACTGAAACATATTTGCTAGGTCAATCTGTAGATGATAGTGATTTTTTTTATGTTAATGTAAATGATTCTCATGAAGGATTTGCTGGCAGTTATAATTATGAATTTGACCATTTACCTACTAAAGAAGAAGCAGAAGATATTCATCTTAACAATATAGCTGCAATAGATATAGATAATCATGAACAAGATCCTTTAGGACAGTACTGGAAGTATGGTGCTACTGAAGATATTGAAAATGATGTTTCTGATGAATCTATTGATAAGCAGGCTGATAAGAAAGAAACTTCTAATAAAAAAATAGAGGATTTCGGTAAGAAAATAGGTGGTGCTAGAAAAGACTTATGGAAAGACAGAGGATTATCAGTTAATGATCTTGCTGATATGAATATTCCTGAAAAGACAAAGTTTGTTACTAAAAATAATGTATTTAAAGTGCCTGATTATCAGGAACTTGTTAATAATGGACTTCCAGTACGTGTAGCATACTTTATTAAAAAGGTACGTGATGCATTACCTACTAAGCCAACTTTCACAGAGCTTGAAGCTTCTGATGAAGTATTACTTAATGAAAAAATGGAGGGATATGTTGAGTTTATATCTAGTTTTAAAGATGCACTTATGAATGTAAAAACAGATGATGATATTCTTTCATTTTATGATAAGACCATTAAGAATGTTTATGTAAAGAATGAAAGTACTTATAGAGTAGTTCCTACAGAGCTTAGTCATGGTTGTATGACTAACAAGCTTTTGAAAGCCTGCCAGGTAAGCAGATTTGGCTTGACTAAATATGATAGGGAAATAGAAAAAAAGCAGTTTTGTTATTCAGAAGAAGATAAGAAATTAGCTGGCTTTAAAGTAGTAAAGTTTGATGATTCCTGCAAGATTGAAGATGATAATGGAAGAACTGTGGTTGCTGTTAACGAGGGAACTGCTACTTATTTTTATTATCCGGATAATAAGGATGCAGATTATGCTAATCCTTCTAATTGGGAGAAAGATACTTATTTTATAACATTTAAGCATTCTGTCTTAGGAAATAATTATACTTCAGACCAGGCAAAAGAAGCTGTTAATAAAATAGCTGATGCTAAATGGGAACTTGAAAATAAAATGACCAAGGATACAGAAAAGAAAAAGAGAAAAACCAGGTTTGTTCCGAAACAACTTCAAAATGTTGTTAGGGATGGTCCTTGTTATGGCATTGATGAAAATAATCATGCAACAGGTGATATGTATCTTAATACATTCGGTTTTGCAGGTGGCGAATTTGGTAACTGGATGAATGAAAATGATAGACAGTTTTCTCTTGATTATGGGTACAATGCCTTAATGGATCTTGCAGATGCATTAGATATAAAATATACAGATATTAGTTTTGACGGTGAACTTTCGATTGCATTTGGTGCAAGAGGTCATTCTGCTGCATTAGCTCATTATGAACCACTTCGCCAGGTAATTAACCTCACTAAGATGAAAGGTGCAGGAACACTTGCTCATGAGTGGGGACATGCACTTGATAATATTCTTTCAAAAAAATTGTCTGATAGTAACTTTGATTCATATCTGACTAATGGAAATGGAAAAGCTCTTAGTTCTGTTAAAGAATTAATGAATACAATTAAATATTGTGATGTGTCAGATTCTTATAGAAAAGAAAGATGGCAATTGAAACTTGATAAAAGGAAAGATGATTTCATATCAGTAATTGATTCTGTTCTTAACGATAATGGTAAACAGTTTTTAGATGAACATGATAGTGAGGTTAATGATTTCTTACAGGATAAATCAATGGATTTTGATAAGATATCTGCTATATATGATTCTCTAAGCAATGAGTTTAAGGAATTACATGGTTATGAGATCAGAGAAAATTATTTTGAATTGTTTGTTGATTCGTTCATAGCTTATTACAATATCTACAATATGGATTATAAGGATATGGCTTTATCATTAGATAGAACGGAGTTTTATAAAAATTCAGAATTATGTGATTGCTATTATTCTAAGGAAAGTATGGGATATTGGGCAAGTGATAAAGAAATGTTCGCTCGTGCTTTTTCATGTTACGTAGAAGATAAGTTAGCTGAACGTTCCTGGAGGTCTGATTATTTGTGTGGACTGTCTGATTCTGCTGTGTTTATGCATAATGGTGAGATTAAAAAGGCTTTTCCTGATGGTGAAGAAAGAAAAGCTATTAATAAATGTTTTGATAAAGTATTTGACCAGCTTAAGGAATTAGGATTGTTACATTCACAGGATCTTGTTCCTGTTAAAAGAAAAAGCAGGTAACGGTTAAAAAGGAAGGGTGTTATTAATGGAATATTTTGTTTATGAAACTGGAGCATCTAAGACTATCTATTCTAAGAGCTTCAATGAAATTTTGAATTATTTTGATGATAGAAGAAATGCTGATGACAGAGGGAATTATGTTTCTCTTGGTGTTATGATTAATGAAAATTCTTGTTTTGATATTGTTGGTTCTGATAGGAAGCATATATATCTTATTAATGATTATAAGAGAGTTATGAGTAAATATGATGCTGATATATCTAAGCCTGTATATGATACTGTTAGTGAATTGATGGATAGATATAAAATTAATTTACAATTAATAAGCAGCAATCTTTTAGGTGGGAATGCTTGTTTAATTACAATGGAAAATTCCTCTTTTTCTTATATGGATGATAAAGTTCCATTATTGGCTAATAATCTTAATATTAAGAGCTGCATTAATGAGGTTTTAATAGAGGGGACCGGATATATACCATATAATGATTTTGTTAAATTAACATATAGTAACGATTCTGTTAATGAGAAGCCTGTTGTTAGGATGATTAATGTCAGCTATGTAAATATCACTGGTGGTACAGGACAAGCCGATTTATTACCTGCAGAATATTTACAATTTATTGAGCCTTATTCAAAGGAATATAAGCTGACTATGTATGATTATGATTTGGATAGGTTTATTCCATATGCTTCTTTTGATAGTAAGAAAGAAGCTGTTAGAATGTGTTTTGATTTGGGTATTCCATATTTAAAGGAACGTTCTAATTCTGGTTCTGAGATCTTTGATTCTAAAGGTAATCTTGTGTTCAGAACTGATTTTTATAATAATTTGTTTTTGGATACTCGAAAAGTTGCTGAATCAGAGTTTGGGGTGGATTTTAGCAAGGTGGTTGAACCTTATTCTAATAGTAGACTGTATGCACAAAATCTTGATGATTATTATATGCATCAGGAATATTATTCAGGAAAAATTAAAAACGAAGTACCAGATAGTTCATATAATGAACATTTTGCACCTGTAAAAAGAAAATCTCGTTAGGCGGTAAGATAGTATGATAATATGGGCATTTCCTGGAATAGGGAAGAGTAATATACATCTTAATAGTGTGATAGATTGTGATGCTGCATATTTTAAGTTTAATATTCCCAAAGATACTATTTTACATAATAATGAATTGATGCATGATTGTTCTTTAAATAGTGATTATCCTGGTAATTATATAAAGTATGTTAAGGATTGTGATTTAGTTTATGATTATATTTTGATTAATTGCGAACCAGAATTAATTTCTTCTTTTTCAGATGTACGTATTATTTATCCGGATGCTTCGTTAAAAGATGAATATATGCATAGATATATTGATAGAGGTGATAATAATTCGTTTATTTCTTATATTAATGATAGTTTTGAAGAAATGGTTAGGCATTTTGATTTGTCACCTCACAAATATAAAGTTAAGGTTATGAAAGAAAATAAATTTTTAAATGATATTTTAGGAGAGATGCGTATGGAATTTATGAGTAAAACTGCAATGGTTGCAATTATAAGTGAAGCAGATAAGTATGGCTTATTTAATATTCCAGATGGTTTATCAGTTGAAAAAACAGCTGATGAAATATTTGAAGGGCATATAGAAGTTGATTTTGATAAACTTAAGAATGAACTTGATCTTGCATATAAAAATGAAGCTTTGGAAAAAAAGTTTCAAGAGAATAGGAACGGTTTATCTCATACGGAATTAACTAATTTAATCATGGATTCTATGGTAAGTGGTGCTGCTGATATTTATTATGGTGAAGTTGCTCCTTATAGTCATGGATATAGATATACATTTGATGGTAAAGATTATGAAATGTATAATTGCTCTGAATTTTTTGATTGTCCGGAAAAAGTTTGTACTGCAATAGAAAATGGGCAGTTTGTAATTGACATTGATAAGCTCGATTCATTAACCAGGTCTGCTTATAAAGCTGTTGAAAATTCTTCATATATCTATTCTGATACTTTAGGCTGGAAGTTAGATGATTATTATTATCATCATATTCATAGATTAAAGGATGTTCATGAACTTAAGGGACTTGATGCTATTGTTTCTGGTAAATGCAAGGGTACATATAGTAATTATATGGCATGTAAGGAAAATACACTTATTCGTCAGATGGTTGCTTTTAAGGGATATTGTCTTGATTATGTTATGAAAAATAGCAATAGTGATGATTTTAGTGGAAGATTTCAATTAGCATTATCTGAATATCATAGCAGGCATGGACTTGATATTTCTGATATTGATAAGTGGTGTAATGATAATTTTGAAAAAACATTTGAATCAGCTTCATTTAAAGCACCTGTAAAGAAACGTTAATATTATGTTATATGATTATATAAATATTGACAAATAACAAAAAAGATGTATAATAAAGAAAAACTGTATTTGAAAGGGGCTATTAAATATGCTAAAAATGAAGTTTGAATTTGATGAAGAAAAAATGAAGATTAATAATCCTGATTTAAGTGTTGAATTATTAACTGATTTGCTGGATGATATATGTACAAATACAAGATTTATTAAAACAGGTAATTGTGAATATGAACTTCCAGAAAATGAAAGTACAGTAGGTACACTTCTTATCTTATCTGCTAGATTTGATAAACAATCCTGGCTATATCAAAACTTAAAGTCTTGGAAAGTATATGAGGATGGCGAGGAACAGGATGCATTAAGGATTATGACGGAGGGATAATGTATGGCATCATCAAAACGTGAAATATCGTTTGATTTAGATACAAAAGCTTTGAGTAAGTATTATGATAATATATCAATGGCATATTCAGATTTACGTAATGAATTTGAAAGAGTCGGTTTTATACATAGACAGGGTTCAGTTTACAACTCAAAAAGATGTTTAAGTGATGTTGAAGTTACAAAGGCTTTAAAAAATGTCTGTGATAAATTACCTTGGATATCTGAATGTGCAAAAGAAGTTGATTTGACTAATATAGGTAAGCGACATAGTTTATTGAGTGATATTAATGTTATGTGTAATGATAGTAAATACTTTTCAGATTCTATTGATAAGTATACAAGTTTTAAAATTATGCGTAAAAGCCGATAATGTTTTGTGTATAGATTTACCTGTATAAATCTACTTAATGAAAAAGTTGACAAATAACAAAAGTGTATATATAATACAAATAGTTTTATTTAATCGGTTGATTTTGCTGCCGAAAGGTGAGGGCAATGCCACTCACCAAAATCTATGTATTTGAGGTTTTAGAACTATTCAGTTTTGCATAGGTACAAAACATTTCCTTATAATAGTAATTATGACCTAGCGTTTTAGAACTATTCAGTTTTGCATAGGTACAAAACTATAGATATGAATGGAAAGATATACTTGAAGTTTTAGAACTATTCAGTTTTGCATAGGTACAAAACGTTGACGATATATTATCAATAGAATTAGATGTTTTAGAACTATTCAGCATAGGTACAAAACAAAGAAATTGTAATAAGTGAAATATATAATGTGTTAGAGTTAATAATTTAATATATTTAATATATTTTATAATATGAATTTGAAAGCTTCGTGTCATAATGACACGAAGTTTTTTTTATAAATTTTGCTTTTGCAATACTGCCAAAAACTAATAAAAATAATGTTATTACTGTCAAGGAATGTTTATGTAAAAGTTATACAATTAGCATAAATAAGTTAATAAAGGGGCTGATTTATTTATATGGAAGATGAAAAAATTGAGCTTATAGCTGCATATGAAATATCACATAATATTCCTAACATTAATAGATATACAGAATACGTTGAAGAATATAACTGCAATATGAATAAGTTGGGAATTGCACCTGAATTTATTGAAAAAAGATATCAGGAAGCATTGAATGAAAAAAAAGCGAAAGAAGTGTTAGATCCTGCGTGTGTATTAGTTCTTGAAGTAACTATGTCTCATAATTTGAAAGATGTAGCTAAATTCACATTAGATAATTTAGATAATATGTTAGAACAATTTTATAACAGCAGTTATAAGGAAAGAAAAGTAGGGTACAAGGAAAAGGACAAGGAGCCTGTGTATCTGCTTTCATATAGAGAAAATCATGAATATCCAGAGATATTATCTCCGGATGATATAGATCATATTAATTTACGTCAAGAGTGGTTTATCAAAGTCGTTGAGCTGAAGAATAAAAGTCTTATGGAAGATACGAAAAATATAATTGCTAGAGCTAATTCTTCACTTTCAGCTAAGCAAGACAAATTTAATTATGATAAAGAAATTAAGAAAAGGATGCAGATTAATAAAAAGGTATTTATGAATGAGAGAATGGAAGGATATGATTTTAGGGCTATTGATTTAGATAGTGCAATATTTATCAATTGTTTTTTAAAGGATTGTAATTTTGCACATGTTAATATGCAGAATGTATGTTTTGTTAACTGTGATTTGGATGGTGCAATATATTTAGGAGCAGTATTGAATAATGCATATTCAATCTCAGGTAGTCCTATAAAAATAATAGATACATTTAAAAATTATGGAGGAGAAAATTGAAAAATAAAGATAAAAAAGTCAGACCTAAAAAAGTTAAAGTTCGTAAAAAAGATAAATTTAAAGCAATAAAAAAAGCTATTGTGCCTGCGTATATTGCACCACAATTTTTAGAAAAAAAATATGGAATCAAGCAAGTATCTGAATCGGGAGTATTTGTATTAAAAGAACATTTATTTAATAAGCTATATACAGTTGATTGCCAGGATATGAAGGACAAGCAGGCTGTATTTGATGTTTTAAGAAGCTACGATTTTGAATACAGGTTTTATTATTATAAAACAAATACATATCTTCTTATTCAGATTACTACTGATGAAAATCAAGATGCATCATTTGATTTTGATGCAATAGAGAAAGATATGTTAAAAAAATTGGCTGGGTTAGGTATTGATTTAACATCAGTTAATTTGGAAGATAGATTAAGACATATTCATCAATTCATTATTAAGGACAAACCAGATTCTAATAACAATATAATGGACTATGTACATAATGTTGCTGCCTGGAAACTTGATTTTGAATTAGATGATTTTATTTTAAATCTGGATTCTTTAGAAGTTGCAAATAAAGCTTACCGAGCATTTTACTTCATACGCTTCGGTGATGATGTAACAGAAATGTTACAAGAGTTACACAAGATAGAAAATATTGAATGTATTATGGTTGAACAAGATGAAATTAGTGATAATTATTTGTTTGAATTTTTTAGCAATAATTATATGGGATGTAATAATGAATTAAGAAGATTAAAAAAGACTGACCCAGCATTATATGAAATATTAACAGATCCTGCGATGAGAGATACAAGGTCTTACTCTATGGTTGGGATTAATGTTTTATATTCGGTATCTGGTTCAGATGAAATAGATACAGTTAAAGAAAAAATAAAATTTATTATAGATAGGTATGATGCTGCTGTGTATGACTATAGCGGTATGATGGCTATTGGTTTTTTGGAATTTGCACCTTTTGGTATGTGGAATGTGTCAGAATCCAGAATAGTTAAAAATGCGGAATCTTGCAAATGCTTATTATTTAATTGTTGTGATGTGTCGGAAGGCAAGTCAGAGCTTAATAAGTATTTTATGTGATGTGAGGTGTTTAAGTTATGATTGATAATACAAAGAATGTAAAATTAGATCCGACAAAAATAGATTATGAAAAACGTTCACGAATGAAAAAAAATCAGAGAGACCGACAGAGAAGAATGTTTATGAAACTTAAAAGTCCTGAAGATTTTAGAGTTCGTGATGCTAAATGCGTACAGGATACAATTGAGATAATGAAATTGTCTCCTGATGGGATTTTTCAGATTTCAGATAAGTTATATAGTTTTACGTTTATTCTTGGTGATATAAACTATGTGACTAAAACTTATGAAGAACAGGTCAGTTTCTTCGGTGAGTGGTGTCGTATAATTAATGCCTGGGATTTTCATAATGCTAAAATTACTATTTTCAATAAGAATCGAAATATTGTTGAATTTAAGGAAAACATTTTATACAAGCATAAAGATGATGTATTTGATGATATAAGAGATTCTTATAATGACATTATTGAAAATAAGATAATGGTTGGTAAGAAAGGAATTGAACAGGTGAAATTCCTTACAATTACTGTTGAACGTAATACTTTTGAGGATGCAAAGTTAGCTTATAACAGTATATCTGCTAATCTTATTAAAGAATTTGCTGCACTTGGCTCTACATTAGTAAGTCTTGATGCAGGAGAAAGATTACGTATATTCCATGATTTTTATAAAATTGGAAGCGAATCAAAATTTGATTTTAATATGATGGATTGTATTTCTAATTGTAGAGATTATCGTAATGAGATTTCTTGTAACTTCATTGATTTTTCAGAGAATCCAACTTATTTTAAGACTGAACGTAAGTATGGTAAGTGTTTAGCAATAGATCCTAACTCTTATCCAGATGATGATATTAGTGATGAGTTTTTTGATTCAATTATTAATATTAATTGTCAGTCTGTAATTTCAATGGATATTGTTCCAATAGATAAATCGGCTGCTAAGAAGTTTTTAGAAGATAAGTATATGGCTGTTCAGAGTAAAATACAAAAACAGCAGCAAAAACGTAATAAAAATGGTGATTATACTCTTGATATTTCATTTCCGGTTAAAAAGGAAAATGCAGATATACAGGAAATGCTAGCTGATATAGGTCAGAATGGTCAGGAAATGATGTGGGTAGGTATAAATGTTGCCTTATTAGCAGACAACCTTGATGATCTTGAAGCTGTATCTACTTCATTTGATATGGTTGTTGAAAGCAAGGGGTGTTATACTATGGAACTTCCATATAGACAAAGAGAAGCCTTATCAACAGTACTTCCATATGGTTGTAGAACAATAGATACTCTTAGGTCTATGTTTAGTAGAATGGCTGGTGTTCTGATTCCATTCAGAACACAGGAAATGCAAATGAATGTTAATCCTTTTTATTATGGTGTTAATCGTGAATCACAAAATGTAATTTTATGTAATAGAAAAAAGCTTACTAATGGCAATGGAATGGTCTTTGGTGTGACTGGTGCCGGTAAATCAATGACTGGTTCAAAATTAGAGATACTTTCAGTTATTCTTAATACAGATGATGATGTAATTATTGTTGATCCTATGCATGAATATATAGATACTTGTAAATCATTAGGAGGAGAATTTGTTGAAATATCTGCTGAAGCTAATAATTATATTAATCCTTTGGATTGTGATGTGAAAAATCTTGTTATTACTAATGAAGATAATGATTATACTACAATGGATGAGGATATAGATGATTCCAATGAAATTAGAAAAGTTATTTCATCTAAAACAAGAATTTTATGTGGTATATGTGAACATATTATGCAGGATGAGTTCAGAGCAGCTCATAAGAGTATTATTGATAGATGCGTAAAAGCCCTTTTTTACAGAATTGTCGGTGTTCCTGTTGAGGAACGTACTGTTCCAGTATTAAGAGATTTCTATGATATCTTAAAAGCTCAACCTGAAGATGCTGCTCAGGAGCTTGTAGTTCCTTTTGAAGCTTATATTGATGGTTCGTTGAATGTATTCAATCATCAAACTACCATTAATGTATATAATAGGCTTATGGCTTATGGCTTACGTGATCTTGGCTCTGACCTTGAAAGCGTAGGTATGCTTGTTACATTAACTAATATTAGTCAAAGAATTTTGCAAAATTCACTTAAAGGAAAGGCTACTTGGCTTTATGTTGATGAATTTCATGTGTTATTAAAAAAGACATATTCACGTCAGTTCTTTATTTCTTTGTGGAAAAAAGTTAGAAAACAAGGAGGAATATGTACCGGAATTACTCAGAATGTTATAGATGTTGTTAAAGATGATGAGACAAAAATGCTTGTATCAAATTCGGAATATACATTATTTCTTAAAATGGGACCAGGTGATGCCCAGAAAATTATTGATACATTTGAGGGGCGTATTTCCCCTGCTCATCTTAAGTTTATCGAAAATCCTGAACCTGGATGTGGTCTTATAAGATTTGGAAATGTAATTATTCCTATGGATTTTACAATTGAGAAAACTAATCCTATTTACAATATATTCAATACGAACTTTTATGAAAGAGTGGCATTAAGAAGAAAATCACTTAATGATGTACGTTAAGGAGCTGTATATATGAAAAAAAATCAATTACTTAAGAATGTTTCTAATGTAAATGATGCAGCTTCTCAGGTTGTATCTCCTACAAAAGGTCTTGATGGCAAAATTAAAGATATTTCTGTTAAAAATGGTGCTAAAAATGTAGAATCTATTGCCGAAAAAGCCTTTAAAGATGCTATTACAAATAAAACGAATATTGATACAACTAATAATGGTCAGTTTCATACTGCTTTTAATGTGGTTGATTCTGCTCTTACTTCATCAGTTAAATCTGGTGCTGCTATTAATCGAACAACTAAAAAAATAGCAATCACTTTAGCAATATCACTTATAAATAAGTATCAATCAGGTAAAAAGGATGAATCATCTAATGTTGGAGATGGTCATGTAAGTACATCAACTGAATTACAAACGCTATATTATCAAAAGAAGAATGAAGTTACTAATCTTAGCCAAAATGGTGATTTTGACAGAGTAAGTAATTCGGCAGGTACGAGATCCTTAACTAAAAATAATATTGATGTTTCATATAAAAAGATTGGCAGTGCATCGGCTTCTGTTGATGGTGAATTTATTAGCTGTGATGTGTTAGACAGCAATATATTGGTTGTTAATTATAATGGCAAGATGATTGAGTGCCAGCTTAAACATAGTGTTAATTCGGATACTATAATTGAATCTGATATTAATATGTCAACTGTAGTTGTTTCTAATCATAGTTATAATATGCCAATAACATCTATTGCTGATAATAATGCTTTACCTATAGCTCCTAATATTTATGCTAGAAAAGTTTTACCTGTTTCAAGTGCTGCGAAAAAATCTGTTGAGATAAATAAAAACTCAAATATTGTACCAATTAATAATATTAGTAATTTTGTTGATTTAGATGTGGATGGTAAGTCTAGTATAGGTGAAGTAATTGAAACACATTCTTCTGGTGGATTAGTTTCAGTAACTAATAATGTTAGTCCAGGAAATGTTAATAATCTTATAGAAAAGAATAAGATTAAAAGAACTAATACATCTAATGATGTAATGAATACTAATATGAAATTATTGGCATCCAAGGATGTAGTTAAAAATATAGGAAATAAGAGTACTGACTTATCGGATGATAAGCTTCAGGCTCTTAAATATAAATTAAATAACAAACGAAAAAAATTAGATAATAAACATAAAAGTTCTAAAGGTGTTAATGATTTTAATAGAAGAGTTAGAAAATCAGTTGTTAATAATGCAATTAATGTTTATTCTTCTCAGACTGAAAATAATATGAGTACTGGAATGTCAGCTTTTGCTGGTGACTTTGTTGCTTCACAAGCAAAGAGAAAAGCAAAAGAGCTTACAGTAGATAAATTATATAAAGCTACTGTTGGTAAAGTATTAGATAAGGTTAAAAGTGGTGTGAAAAAAGCATTTGTAGGAATGGCAAAAGCAATCATACATTTTGCGTTTATGCTTTTTCAATTAATTGTATCTGTTATTGCTTCATTAGCTGCTTTAATTAGTCCTATGATACTTTTACCTGTAATAATTGGTGCAGTATTAATAGGAGGTGTATTTGGTGGAATTTTTTATATGAAAGTAAATGATGAGCAGGCAGCAAGGAATGATAGTGATATTAGACAGGCAATAGAAGAAAATGAAGATATATTTGGTAGATTTTCTTTTGATAAAAGTAATGCTAGTCTTGGAACCTATCAGAAGTCTTATGACGAGTTAAAAAGCGTGTTTACGTGGATGAATAATGATAATCCATATCCAGTAAAAGACCAGGCTAAAATAATTACTTCACAATACACTTTGCATCGTACAGATGTTGAGGGACATGGAGTACATTATGGAGTTGATTTTAATGCTCCAATGAGTAGCGTTTTGGTTGCAATAGCAGATGCTACAGTAGAAGCTACTAACACTGATTCTGGATATGGTAATCACGTTATTCTTAATTTCGGAGATGGAACATATGCACTATATGGACATATGACAGATTTTGTTGTTGATGATTCTAATAATCCGAATAGTCTTCTAGGGTGGAGATATTTAAAACCTGGAGATACTGTTAAGGCTGGTGAACCGATAGGACATTCTGGGTCAACAGGTGATTCTACTGGTCCACATCTTCATTTAGTGTTGTCTACATCTCCATATGGAAGTGAATCAGATTCACGATACGACTTTAATGAATATGTAAAGGCAGTATGGTGTCCTGATTTTGAATTTTCATATGATTATGATCAAACATATGGAATATTTGAGGATTATATTGATTATTTTAAAGAGGATTAAAGGAGAAATACATGAAAAAGATTATTGATAAGAATTTATTAAATTAAAAGTAAGGAGAAAGAAAATATGTTAAGTTATGTAGAATTCAAGGCAAAAATTAAAGAAGAGTTATTGAATAATATGTCACCAGCACTTAGAAATTGTAATGTTGTATTAGATTCTAAGTTGATTGACGGTGAACAGCGGGATTTTTTCTATATAAAGGATTTAAGTGAAAGGGATGTGTTGCCTATGGCTATTAATCCACTTTATAAGCAACTTTATATAGAGGAATATAAGGAAGATTTTGATAAAACAATTAAGTGCATAGCCAGAGAATATGAGAAAAAATATAGAAGCATGTCAGGTGTACAGAATAACGCTGAATCTAGTGAAGATGTTTTTGAATTTGATATGGATAAAGTATTCTACTGCGTAATTAATAATGATAATAACAGAGAATTGTTGAATAATTTTCCTCATGTTAATAGGGGAGAATTAGCTATTTATTTCAGACTTCTTATTTCAGCTGATGATGATTCATTAAAAAGTATGATTATTGATAAGAATTTGATGGAACAGTTAAAGAAAAATAATATTAGTCTTGAGGACTTATTATCAGTTGCTACTAATAATACACCTAAATTATTTCCGGTTAAAGTTAATGATCTTGGAAATGGAATATATTTAGTTTCTAATAACTATATGAAATATGGAGCTTCTACCTTATTTTATCCAGAAAATCCTGTTAAGGGGCTTTCTGAAATTACTAAGAAGAACATGATTATACTTCCTATACAGACGGATTATTTTATTTGTATTGAAAATGATGAATCTTTACTTGATGAAGATATGTATAAGCAGACAAGTTTATGTGTAAAAAAATATGTAACAGAATTTGGTGGTAGTGCTTTATCTGCATCACCCTATATGTTAGATGCTGACACTCTTTCTCTTAGAATGGAAAAAGATGCTGTTATTAATGGTGAAGTTGCTCGTTTTCAAAGTAGGAGCATTTAGTATGGATAAAAATGTAGCAAAAATATCGAGGTTTATAAAAAAATATGATACACAATTATATGGACATTGTGTAAGAACTGCATTAAGAGCTAAAAGGTTATCTGAATTATTGAATGTTGATTCTGACCTTATATATCAGGCAGCACTTATTCATGATCTTGGCAAAATTGGTATCAGTAAATCTATATTTGATAAGCCAGAGAAACTTACAAAAAATGACCGTAGGGCAGTTGATTTACATAGTTTTATAGGCTACTCGATGGCTTACAATATGGGTGTCCCTAAAAACATATGTATACTGATTCTTTATCATCATGGATACAATAAAGAACGCTTTGGGGAGTGTTCTTGTATTCCTGAAGATTATAAATTACTTGTGGATATTATTAGAATATCTGATATATATGATGCATTAACATCAGAAAGAATATATAAAAAAAGTGTAAGTCATAGAGAAGCTATTAATATGTTACTTGAACACTCGGAACTTGATAATGACTTAATTAATAAATTTGATGTTTTATATATGATGAATTCAAAGGCTATTTAGAAAGTGAGAAAATAATTTTATGGTTAAAAAACCTCCTAAATATTATGTTAAGTAAATTTATACAGAAAGGACGAAAAATCAATGAATTTAAACAACAACTCAACATTAAATAAAACTCAACATAAGCTAATTATTACTGAAAAACCTTCTGTTGCTCAACAGTTTGCTTCAGTTTTGGGGGTTAAAAGAACATCTAAAACTGATGGTTATATAGAGGATGAAAATTATGTTATTACCTGGTGTGTCGGACATTTAGTGTCAATGTTATATCCTGAAGCTTATGGAGAGCAATATAAGAAATGGGATCTTGAAGTACTTCCATTTTTACCAGATGAATATAAGTATGGTGTTATTGCTAGTGTAAAAAAGCAGTATGCAGTTGTACATAAGATGTTGCATAGAAATGATATTGATACTGTATATTGGGCTGGTGATAGTGGAAGAGAAGGACAAGTTATCGAAGAAAACATAAGACGTTTTGGTGGTGTTAGGAGTGGTATAAAAGAGCTTCGTGTCTGGATTGATTCTCAGACCGCTGATGAGATAAAAAGAGGAATGAGAGAAGCTAAGCCAATGGCTGCATATGACCTTATTGCCAGCTCAGGAACAATGAGAGCAATAGAAGATTATGCAATGGGAATTAATTTTACAAGGTTACTTACACTTAAATATGGAGCTTTGCTCAATAATGCTGCATCTTTACAGAAAAATACTGTAATATCGGTAGGAAGAGTTATGACGTGTGTTCTTGGTATGGTTGTTTCCAGGGAACGAGCTATCAGAGATTTTAAAGAAGAAGTTTTTTATAAAATTGTAGGTAATTTTGGTGATAATGTGCAGGCTGAATGGAAGCTTACAGAAAAATCTTTTTGTTGCGGTAATCAAAATTTATTTAAAGATTATGGTTTCTTAAAAAAGGTAGATGCAGATAATTTTATTTCCTTTCTTAATGGTAAGGTAGCTAAGATAGAAAATGTTGAAGTAAAGAATAGCAAAAAGGCAGCTCCACTGCTTTTCAATCTTGCAGAATTGCAGAATATATGTGCCAAAAGATTTAAGATAAGCCCTAATGAAACATTATCTATTGCACAGACTTTATATGAAAAGAAACTTACAACATATCCTCGTACAGATGCCAGAGTATTAAGCACTGCGGTTGCTGTAGAGATAAATAAGAATATAAGAGGAATTCATGAGGGATATTCTAACACATCAAAATATACAGATATTATTCTTAGTGAAGAGCTATATCGCAACATCTCAAATAGTAAATATACTAATGATTCTAAAGTGACAGACCACTATGCAATCATACCTACAGGGGATACTGCCGAAATTGCAAGTTTGAGTAAGTTACAGGCAGATGTATATGATCTTATCGTTAGAAGATTCTTAAGTATATTTTATCCAACTGCTACTTATAAGACAGTAAATATTAGTTTTATGGTAGATAATGAGTTATTTACAACATCATCTAAGTGTCTGGTAGATAAAGGATATCTGGATATTATTAATATATCAGATGATGAAGATGATGATAGTAGTAAAACTGATAATAAATTACTTCCTTTTGCTAATAGTGTAAAAATCGGTGATGCCGTTAAGGTTAATGGCTATGACACCAAGGAGGGAAAGACATCACCACCTAATAGATATAATTCAGGTTCATTAATTCTTGCTATGGAGAATGCCGGGAACTTAATTGAAGATGAAGAATTAAGAAGCCAGATAAAAGGTACTGGAATTGGTACTTCTGCTACAAGAAGTGAAATTCTTAAGAAATTAACTAATATCGGCTATCTTAATATCAATAAATCCCAGGTTGTTACACCTTGTGATTTTGGTGAAATGGTGTATGAGGTTGTTAAATTAACAATACCAGAAATGCTTAATCCGGAATTATCTGCTATATGGGATAAAGAATTAGAAGAGATTGCAAACGGTTCAATCAGTTTTTCTTCATACAAGATGAAATTAGATAATTACATAAGAGAGAAAACTAATACAATTAAAAAAGAAGATAAATTGAATGACATTGCTGCTAATATTAAAGGTTTTGCAACTGGCTCGTTATCTACTGAAATGAGCAGTAACCGACACGTTTTGGAAGGATGTAAGTGTCCTTTGTGTGGTGGAGATATAGTTACAACTTCTTTTGGATATGGCTGTAGTAATTATAAAGAAAAGAACTGTAAATTTAGTATAGATCATACAATTAATTCTAAGACTATTTCAGAAAAGAATGTAAAGAACCTTTTAAATAATGGAACGACACCTTTGATTAAGGGATTCATAAGTAAGGCTGGTAAGAAATTTGATGCTATGCTTAAACTTGATAATGGAAATATAAAGTTTGAGTTTCCAGAAGTTAAAGATGAAAAGAGCAGCATAAAATGTCCAAGCTGTAATAAAGAACTTGTTATTAATAAGTGGTACTATCAATGTTCTTGTGGCTTTAAAATCCCTCATGTTATCTGTGAAAAGGATTTATCTGAACAAGATATGAGAAGTCTTATTAATGATAAGAAGACAGGATTAATTAAAGGGTTTACAAGTAGAAGTGGTAAGAAATTCAATGCTTCTCTTGTATTAGAGGATAATAAAATAAAATTTGTTTTTTAGGAGTGACAGATATGGAGAGATCATTGAGAATCTTACTAAGAGCTTTACAGAATGTAGTGAGTATATTGAAGATGTAGTTAATAGTAATCAGGAAAATGTGGCTTATACAGGGCAGGTTATTAATTCATTTGATATTGTTTTTAATGGTATTTCTTCAACAAATGATAAGCTTAAGGATGTTAATAAGCTGTCAGAAGATATTAGCAGATTAATTAATAATATATCAGGACAGATTACAAGTATTGAAAAAGGAGCCGAAAATACAGCGGCAGCTACAGAAGAGATAACAGCAAGTTCAGAAGAGTTAGCATCATTAATGCAGAGCATAACTGAAAGTTGCAGTTTAATGAATGTGGAATCTGAAAATATGGTTAATGATTTGAATAAATTTAAAGTTAAATAGTTTTTGATAAAGAGATTTCTTCATATTATAAAGGAATCTCTTTTTATATATGAAATAAAAGAATAACATTTACAAATAACAAATTAAATGTTACAATTAATTTGAAAATAAAGGAAAAATTAAAAACGAAAAAAATTATTGTGGAAGGAGAAATTTTATTATAATGGATGAATATTCATATGTAGAATTTGAAGAAAGCTATAAAAAAATATATGCTTCATTAACTAAAGATAAGGTATTACAGGAAAAACGTTGTGTAGTTTTTTTAGGTGGTCAACCAGGTACAGGTAAATCAAATTTTATAAATCAAAAATATTATTTATCTAATTATATTCAAATTAATGGAGATGAATATAGAAAATTTCACCCAAGATATGATGAAATTATATCTTGTGATATTGAAAATATGCCAGGACGTACTCAAGAGTTTGTAAATAAATGTATCGAAAGGCTAATTGAAGATTTATCAAATGATGGATATAATCTTATTATTGAGGGTACATTGAGAGATTCGCAGGTTACTATTAATACTTGTCAGAATTTAAAGGATAAAGGATATAGTACAGACTTATATATTATATCTGTTGATGCAGTTGTATCATGGGAATCAACTATTAACAGAGTTGAACAGTCTAAAAACAATGGTGAAATTCCTAGATATGTTTCTATAGATAAATATAATTATATTGTTAATAATCTTGCAAATAGTGTCAAGAATATTGAATCAGCTACGTGTTTTGATAATGTATATGTGATTAATAGAAATAATAAAATATTATATCCTGAAGCTGGAGCTATTTCAGCAGCATCCGTTGTTGAAGAACAATTAAATCTTAATAAATGGAATGAATTATTTCCTATATTAAAGGATAAATTCAATATGAAAATTGATGCATTACAGTATCAGAAAAAGAGAGGTGGACGATAATGGATAATAAATATGTTTTTCATGTTCATACTTATAGATGTGGACATGCTACTAATGAAACAGATGAAGATTATATAAAAAGTGCTATAGTCCTTGGAGCTGATAGTATAACATTTACAGATCATGCCCCTTTTCCTGGTGATCCATTTACAGGCAGAATGAAGTATTCACAATTAAAAGAATATGTATCATCCTTGACAGAGCTTAAAAGCATATATGAGGGAATTATAGATGTTCATATAGGACTTGAAATAGAATATCTACCTTCATATAAAAGCTACTATGAAGAACTTAAAGCTAATGAGAATATTGAGCTTATGATTATAGGACAACATCATTATGAAGTTTCTAAGGGTGTATATAGTTTTATGAGTGATATAAAACATGAATATATTGGACTATTTAATGCAATGATTGAAGGTGTAAATACTGGATTATTTGATGTTGTTGCTCATCCAGATAGAGCTTTTAGAAAAGAAAGTATATGGACTGAGGAAATGGCAGCATATTCAAATAAGTTAATTGGAGCTGTAGGTAATAAAATATTGTTAGAAAAAAATTTTAGTTCTATGAAAAAGAAAGGAGCTTACTGGAAAGAATTCTGGGATATTGTACCAGATAATGTAAAATTAATATATGGTTGTGATGCACATTCAACAAAAGATTTGCAGGTTGGGATAGATAAAATATTTTAATGATATGTATTTTAGCAATAAGTGAATGGTGGTGTTAATGTGTGGTTATTTAGTAAAGTACGTTTAAAGAAAAATATTCATGTGTGTATTACGGATATAGACAATATTAAGGTGGAAGGAGTATTGATAAAAACATTTCATTTAAATGATGGGTGGATTATTATTAAGCCATCTAATCCGGATAAAGGTGATTGTATGAAAATAAATATGATGTATGTAAGTACAATAGCTATTAGTAATCCATATAAATTAAAAAGAGAATAATTTGGAGGTAAATTTAATTATGAATAGCGGAAAGGATAATAATGAGAAAAACTTGTTTTGCTTGTGGTTGTCATTTTTACGCAAATCGGTCAGACCAACTGTTCTGTTCGCCACATTGCAGATACAAATATAATCATAACAGCGATTTGGTTTTGACCTTAAAAAAGAAATGGTTTGATATGGAATTGTCGGGTGTTAAAACCGAAGAATATCGGGAAATCAAACCTTATTGGGAAAAGAGATTTGAGAATTATTTTGGTAAACACTACGATTTTTCTCTTGATACCCCTACGATAGTGTGGAATAATCAGCCGAAAAATATTATTTTCCGTAATGGTTATGGAAATGATAAACCAGAGTTTACCGCCGAATGTACAATAAGCGAGGGGTATGGTAAAGAAGATTGGGGCGCAGAGAAAGATTGTAAATACTATGTTTTGAAAATACATAGAGTGTTTGGGAAAAAGAATATTTTAACTAAGGATTTAACTGATGATAGCTCAAGGTGAAGATAATTAAAAGGAGACAAATAATATGCAAAAAAAATTTATAACAATTGCAAGAGAAAATAAAAATGCAGACTTTTATTTAGTATGTCATACAGCCTGTAATGAACTAGGAAACTTTCAATGGTTCTTAAAAGATGACCCCAACTCTGAACATGAAGTAAATCTTGAAAACCAAGTTTATGAATCATTTTCAACTGACTCAAATTGGATTAAAGAAAATGCAGAAAATAAGTGGCTAGGTTGTCATTGTCTATTAAAAGATGATGAATATACAGAAATGATTTGTCATCTATCAAGCGATATTTTAACCATGCTTCGCAATAATATTTTTGATATGATTAGTACATTTAATTCTCAAGGAAATTTTGACCATAGTTATATTTTAGAAAATTAAATAAGGATTATGAACAATTGCAATTTGAAAGAAACAAAGCCATTGAAGATATGATTAAAGAATTGAAAAATGGAGTGAGGAGAATAAAATGAGCGGATCCGGAGTAAATAATTATGTTAATAAAAAACCAACTAAAGCTGAGAAAGCCATGTTTGAAAAATATGGCTTATATTTAGTGTTTAAAGATGAATATTCGTATAAATATGCTCCAGTGCATTTAAAAGATGGATATACTTATTCTCCATCTATAGAAGTAGAAGATAATATGGTAGAGTGGGAACACGCTATAGTGTTTGATACGCTTACAGAAACAGTAACCCTTAATCATTCATTCGATTCTATGTATATTGACGTAATTCGTGACCGAATGAAAGAGTTAAATTTTCATTGATTAGAAGGAGAATAATCCATTAACCTCATAGGATGATAATTGGATTATACGTGTGGTATGAAAGAAGATATAGAAGAAAAACTAAAAGAAATAGAAAGTTCTCTAATGAGTCATGAAAAGTCGTTTGGCCTTTTATCCGTTATGGGATATTATGATCCTGCGACAGATTCAGACATAGACGAATACTTATTATGCACAGCTATTTTTAATAAAAACGAGCCAGATACAGGTGTTGCTGTGGGAAGTGAATTATGGATACTAAAAGACAAAGAACTAAAGGTATCTGCAAAAGATTTAGTGGATGTTTTTAACTTGTTTAGAGAATGTAACAAAGAATTAATTTGTGATTTATATGAGGATATAAATACTTTTAATATAAATAAATACATAAACAGATTGAAGTGTTTGTATCCTTAATAAGGTGGTGTTAAAAAGTATACTTTCTAATACCTATTCTTTTTAACTGTATTTTAGGTTGCAAAAACTATAAGATAAATACTTTTAAAAGTTGTAAAATGATGATATACTTTTACAACAAGGAGCTGATAAAAATGAATTACTATTATGGATATAACAGGGTATCAACTAAGGATCAGAATCCACAAAGAGGAAATGATAACATTATGAGATTTTGTAGAGAACATAATTATCCTTTAAAAAAAATATTCGTAGATAAGCAAAGTGGAAAAAATTATGATAGAGCTAGATATATAATTCTTAAAGAAGATATTTTAAGAACAGGTGATGTATTGGTTATTCCAGAATTCGATAGATTGGGTAGAGCAGATGAAACTAAGAAGGAATTGGAATATTTCAAAGAACATGGAATAAGGGTGATTTTTTTAGATATTCCAACCACACAAATGGAGTTATCCAATATCGACGATAATATGACTAAAATGATTCTAAGCTGCATTAATGATATGTTAATATCTTTCTATGATTGTCTTGCTCGTTCTGAATTAGAAAGAAAGAAAAAAAGACAAAGAGAAGGTTATGAAGCTTTAAGAAAACGTGGCGAATGGGATAAGATAGGCAGACCAAGAAAAATGTCTAAGGAACAATTTAAGCTAGAATATCAAAAGGTTGTTGATGGAGAATTAACTACTACGGAATTAATGAGAAATTTAGAACTTAATAAAGATACATATTTCAGGTATGTAAGAGAATATAAAGCTGATTTGATGAAAAAATAAATATATGTAACACACTTTGCAATAATGCAACAAAAAAAGTTAAAATTGGCAATGTTATTATTGATTTAATAATGTGTGTAAGATATTATTATGATGATATATGATTTACATTGAAGTGTTTTTTTCTTCAACCCTTGCCCTCTAAGTATTTAGTACTTAGAGGGGTTTCTTATTGTTAAATTTATTTTATTATTTTCTTTCATCTTGTACATACAATCAAGTTCTTTTCCACCTGGGGAATAGTGTTTTATTTTTGTTCGTTCTTTATTAATGCCGTTAAGAAAATATCCATTAATTATACATAAATAATCAATATCTTCATATTTATTATTTCGTGGATAGTTAATACAATGTATACAATTAGCACAACATTCAATCATGGTTGTTACCTCGTTAAAACATATAATATTTTCTTTCTGTCTCGATGCTTTTCTTAATTTCCTTATAATGTTTTAAGGGATGTAATTTCATTTTTTTTGCCTTATCAATCGGACGAAAATGTGGACAAGTCCATCCTTTATGGCTTAGGTATTCTGATTCCTTATCGTACATATTTTCTCTGTAATCACCATTTTTATCATAAAGATAATTAGCCACACATGCATCAAAAAAACCTACAGTCATATCTCCACTTTCAAAATTGTAACAATATCTACAACGATAAGGAATAGTGTCAAGTCCAACCCACATATCAGCTTTTTTATTAGCTTTTTTCCATTGTCTTTTATTCAAAATCCTCTGGGTCACATTCAACTTCATTCCAATATTCATTAATAACATAATCATCAGAGCCATCATCATTAGCAGGATTGTTGTTTTTGTTACAAAATTGGGTGTATTCTACTTTATGTTTTTCATAATAATTAGTAAATCTATAATCTACTATGTAATCACAAGCTGGAGCATCCTCATCAATAGCAGAATCATCGCTTTGATAACCTAATTCCATAAGGTATTTTTCGCCTTCATCATAATTCATTTTCTTAAGTTTTGTCATATCAGCTTTCATATTATTTTTTCCTTTCTTATTAAGAACTTCTTTAATTTATGTATAAATTATAGCATTAAAATTGTTAAATGTCAATATTTTACAGTAGGTTTATAAAAAAAGCTATGATTTTATTTTTTCTTTTAATTGTATTTTTGGTAAAGCCGGAATTTTGCAGATATTCTATAAAATTTATTAAGTTGTGTAATTGTTGTTAACATATGTATGTTTGTCTTTGATATTGTATTGTTATTAAAAAAATATTAGGAGGCTTTTTATGGCAGATATTAATTTGTTACAGAAACTTGTTGATGATGATTCTAACAAAGATGAATTGGCATTTAAGGTAAATAAAGATAATTATGTCAGTATTCAGACGTGTTCAGACGGATATGATTATTCTATTTATGGTTCTGATTATAGGGTATTAGATGGTGGTATATATGATGATCCAGATGTATCTATTTTTGAAGCACTTAATAATGTGTGTGAAGATTATTTTAAAAAGGATAGTATCTATGAAGTTACTGATTATGATGAGCTTGTAGAGAAGTCCAATGATGCTGAAATAGAATATGTTAATAAACATAGAATGACCAGATAATGTGAGGATATTATTATGCAAAAAAATAAACCTAGTATTCAGATTACTTTATTTGATTATTTTAAAGATGTAGAGCAATTTACATTAGCAGAAGCAACAGAATGTGTTAAAGCTGCTAAAGCAGAAATTAACGCTCCTGTTAAAGAGCCTAGTATTCGTGCCAGGATTTATGAGGGAATTGATAAAGGTTTATTTCAAAGGGTATCTAAAGGTGTATATACCGTTAAAAAAGAAGATAGTACGTGCCTTTTAATTAATGGAGATGGCAGGAATCTTAGCTGGATTGAAGATGATTCTATTGATTGCCTTATAACAGATCATCCTTATGATTTACATAGTTCTTTGAAAGGTGGTAATCGTGATTTTGCTAATTATGATTGCTTTAAGTATGAGCAGAGTGATTTTAATGAAAAAGCAAGAGTAATGAAATCAGGCTGTTTTGTTGTTGAATTCTTTCCTGAAGAAAATTCGGAAAATTATAAGTATATATATGATTGTAAAGTGATGGCTGAAAAAGCTGGATTGAATTATTATTCAACTGTTAACTGGAAGAAAGGTAATTTTGTTGCAAATACAGGAAGGAAAGCTAAGAATACAGAGCAGATTGTATTTTTTACAAAAGGTAAGCCTAGAGCATTAAAAATAGATGCTAAAAAGGAAAAGGCTTTTTTTGCTTCACATACATTAATATCATTGGACGAATGTGATTTTAAAGTATATGTAGCTAATGATGTGTATGAGAGTATTAACAAAGTTATTATTGATTTAGATATAGATTATAAATCCAATGATTTAGCTTTTTTATCAGATTCTTATGGTTATGATTATTTAGAAAAATTATCTGAAAAGCAATATATATTATTGTATTTAGATACTTTTGAGATTTCATACGTTAATGCGGATAAGGATATTCATTTTTATATGTCGGGTACAAATGGTATGTTACCTACAGAATTTGATGTTGAGCCAGTAAGTAAAAATGATAAAATTCACCAGGCTGAAAAACCTACAGAGCTTATTGAACAGATTATAGGTTATATTACTTTACCGGAAGAACATAATAAGGTTTTAGATCAGTTTTCTGGAAGTGGAGCAGTAGGCGAAGCAGCATTAAATACTCATAATGATGCAATTTTGATTGAAAAAAATTCTGATACGTTTGAAAAGATGGAAAATAGGTTACGTCGAAAAAGTAGATGAAATATATATAACAAATGATGATAAGAGTGTGATTAGTATGATTAATAGTAAAAAAATAATGTATAGTGCGGGTAATTATGAAAAAACTTTTTTGATTGTTTATTGTGGGAGGTGTTATATGGTTACTTTAGTGTTTGAGTATTCGAAACCTAAAGAATTTAATGGCTTTGTTACTAATATGGATCAAGTTTCATTTATGGATTTAGATGAATTTAATAAGTATTTAAAAGGTGAAGCAGCTTATAATTTTATTGATGATTCTGTTAAAAGAAATGATGATGAAAAATTATTATATGCTTTTGAAGATGATAAGATTGTTTGGGTTAATAATACAGATATTAATAAAAATGAGGGTATCAAGTATGCAATTCTTCAATTAGCTGAGGGGGAACAAACAAGATATAAAAGAAATATAAGCCTTGATTTTTTGAAATCCTTGTATGATTCACCTAGTTATAATGATTATGAGTTTGTTTATTTTGGTAGCATAAGATACAAGGAAAATAGTGAGCTTGTTTTAGAAAATATTTATAGAGAGTTTAATTCTGATAAATTAAGACCAGGTGATTATTATGGTACTTCTCTTAGTATGTCTGATGTAATTCTTATTGAAAATAAAAATAAAATTCAAGCATATTATTGTGATCGGTTTGGCTTTACTCTTTTAGATGATTCTTTTGTTACTGAACAATTAAAAGAAAAATTCGCTTGCAACCTTGATATAAAAAAAGAATATATGTTGCTTGGCAATTTTGATAATTTTATACCAATAACGATTGATTCATCTATTAATTTAAGGAATAGATATGGTTATTTGGATGATAATTATGGTGATGTATTTTCGTTAGCTGATGAACGTTCAAAATTATATTCGAATGCAACTGATGCATTGAATGTTGAGTTTTTAGAAATCAGCAAAGAAATAGTGAATTTTGTTAATGATGGATATATAGATATGGCATCTTCTATTCGTAATATAAATTCAAATAATGATTCTGTTGATATAAGCGTAATTGGTAAGAGTACATTTTTAAATTGTCTTGTTAATGTAGTTACTGATAATAATGTAAAAGAACATTTTACATTAGATGTGGAGTTTCCTGATGGATTTTTTTCTATTGGAACTGATAAACTTGTTAAACAATTTAATAAGTATTCTTCAAAAATTGTTAGCTCTCTTGGTATTAATTCTAATTTTAAGTTTAAAGCTGAGCCTGCATTTAATGATCCGTTTATTAGAAAAGCTGGAAAGGGTGGTATTTAATATATGTATTTTGAAGTTAGTTATGTTAATAATAGTGTTTGTCAAGCCAATATTTATGTTGCAGATAATATTGATATTGCAGAGGCTTATTTTAAGGAAACTCGTAATGTTGATGAATTTATAGGTATAAGTAAGTTGAATAATAAAGTTAAATCAGGGCAACCTGTGATTGAGGTTCCGGCAGATTATGAACCATTATTTTCTGTTGCGGTAACTGAAACATTGCGTAGGGATGTGACTGTTAGAGCTAAAAGTAAGGAAGAAGCCTATGCTCAGGTGGAACGATTATATAGTAATGAAAATATAGTTTTGGATGCTGATGATTTGGTGGAAAGTAATATTAACGTTTATGATTATTCACAAATTGATTATAAGGCAATGAGTGAAGATTATAAAAATAGCAAAAATTCTATTTCGGATGATTACAGAGATATAAATATTCATAGAGGAAAAACACGTTGATTTTTTATAAATTATTTATAAATCAAGGAAAGAGATGTGTGTCATTATGACACATATCTCTTTTTTGCAATTATGCCAAAATATACTTGAAAATTCATTAAAATTACTTCACTTATCGAATGAAATTTGTCGATTGAAATTTTACAATAATACTGTAGGTAGTCGCACCTATATATCACGATTATATTTTTTAGGAGGTATTTTTATGCGTTATGATATTCAGATTGCAAAAGTAAAAGATGAAAATTCTAATTTGCTGGGTTATGCTGATGTAACATTGGGGGGTTCATTTGCGATTAGAGGTATTAAAATCATGAATGGTTCCAATGGACCATTTGTGTCAATGCCAAATTATAAATCAAGCAAAACAGACGAAGATGGAAGAGCTGTGTATAAGGATATATGTTATGCAACTAACGGAGATTTTAGAAATGAGCTTGTTTCTAATATTCTTTCTGCTTATTCGGGTAAGCATTCACCTGAAATTTCAAAGATCACATGTACATGTTTAGAAGATAAGGATAATCTTAAAGCTATTGCAGATGTAGCATTTAATGATTCTTTTGTCGTTAAGGGTGTAAAAGTTATGGAAGGCAGTGATGGAGTATTTGTATCAATGCCTAATTACAAAGTTTCAAGAGATGGTAATGATGAATTTCGTGATGTGTGTAATCCTGTTACAAAAGATTTTTACGAACAATTCACTAATAAAGTTCTTGAAAGTTATGAAGCAGCAAAGTCCGGTGAAAATACAAGGACATTTGAAGTAAGTTCAAACTTACCTCGTTACAATATTTCTGTACATAAGATGAAAGATAGCGATTCTAATGTATTAGCTTATGCTGATTTGTCCATTGGTGGTTCATTTGTTGTCAAAGGGATTAAGATTATGGATGGTTCTAATGGAGCATTTGTATCAATGCCAAATTATAAGACGAATAAATTAGATGAAAACGGTGGTGCTATATACCAGGATGTTTGCTTTCCTATCACTAAAGAAGCAAGAGAGAAAATCTTTAGTAATATTATTTCCGCTTATGATGGTTCAAAGAAACCTCAGATTACGGATGTAAGGTGTACTTGCTTAGAGGATAAAGATAATCTTAAAGCTATTGCAAGTGTCACGTTTGATAAGAGCTTTACTGTTGAAGGCATAAAGGTTATGGAAGGCAGCAATGGCACTTTTATATCAATGCCTAACTATAAGGTTTCAAAAGATAGTAAAGATGAATTTCGTGATATTTGTTTTCCTGTTACATCAGAATTTCGTGATGAATTTAATAATGCAGTTATGAATAAGTATAATGAAGTTCGTGATAAGTCAATTAATGCTGAACCAATTCATAGAGCAGCAGGTAAAAGCAGATAAGATGTTAATTTATGTTTAACATGAGTTTACAAAATAACGGATTGTGAATTATATACAATCCGTTATTTTGCTAATATGACGTTGAAGGAGAGACTTTTTATGATTGATAAACAAAAAAACTATCTTGAAACTATTAATAAAATTGTAAGTGGTAATTTTAATGATTATTTGAAATTTCTTAAATTTGCAAGCAGTGGTAATATCTATAATTATGATTTTCCTGATCAGATTCGTATTTTTCAAAAAAAACCAGAAGCAAAATTAGTTGTGCCATATGAAATATGGCGTTCTGTTGGTAGATCCCCTAAGTTTAAGACTGGTATACATATAGATTTGAGTGATGATTTTGTAGGTGAATTATATAAGAATATTGATAGTAAGTTTAATGGGTGTGTTTTTGCATATGAAGATACGGTAGGTAATTCATTTGATTATAAAATTAATGATACATTGAGTAGTGAAGAACTTGATTATGTTACAAAAAAATTTAATGAAGGAATGGATTCTTATAAAGATTTTTATTTTTCCATTAATTTCTTGACACGAACAAGTGTTCGAGATATAATTTTACCAGGTACTAATAGTGAAAAATATGAATTTATTTGTGAAGCTACTTTATATTCTATTTATAATAAATTTAATCTGCAATATACATTTTCTCAAGAAAGTATAGAAGTTTATAATAGTCTATCTGTGGATGAAAGAAGAGATTTGTTAGAGTTTTCACAATCAAATATTCAAAAAATATCACGTAAATCTATTAAGTATATTAATTATTATGTTAATGAATTTAGAAATGGAGGAATAGAACATGAGCGAATTAACACCACTTCAATACAAAATTCTACAGATGAAAGAAGAGCAGGCAATGAGATTTCTGATGCCAGACGAGGAAGTAATCGAGCCAATGACAGAGATGGATATTATACGCAAGACGGGTCCAATGGGAGCAGAAGTTCTCGACTTTCTGAAGGAAACAATTCCAACACTTTACAAGACATGGTTGAGCATAGGGAAGATGTATCCGTTCGTTCAGAAAAGAGTTCAAGAAGCGAAGAAATTGAGAATGACAATAGAGAATCAGCAGAACCAGGAATTCTTCAAGAAGAATCCAAAAGCAGAATGGAAGGAACAGTATCAGGCAAGAGAGAGAGCCAGACAGATAGCGATGGAAACAGTGAGATCAGAAGTACTGTTCAGACCAGTAACGATGATGGGCAATTAAGTTTTAATTTTAGTGGTAATGAAGATAGTGTAATAGATGAAATTAATAATGAGTTAGAAAATTCATTTGATGCAAATATCAATAATAATTATACCTATATTCAGCCCAAAATTGAGAAAGTACCGGAAGAATATTTAACGGATATTTTACTTAGAGGTTCTGGTTTTGTTGGTGGAAAGCAGAGGATATTTGATTTTTATAATAAAAAGCAAATGTCTAAAACAGAGAGAGTTGCTGCTATAAAGAAAGAATATGGTTTAGGTGGCGTTGGTATTCCTTTAGATGGCTATGGATGGCATGGTTATGATTCTTTTAGAAATGGACTTACTGTTAAATGGAGAGATTCTGAAGGCGAAAAGGAAGGTCATGTATCTTGGAATGTTGTTGAAGATAACATAAGAAATCTTATAATGACAGGTAAATATCATCTTCCTTTTTATTTTGAAGTTAATGCTGACATTACTGGTATTAATAATGTCGAAGCTAATCGGTTGCTTGTTCATGCTGCTGACAGAATATCTGTACGTATATTATTACTTGATGTTTTGAATGATGATACGTTACTTACAGCAGAAAAGGTTAATGGGTTATTATCTCTTGATAAATGGTTATTCACTGATTATGATAAACCTTTGATTAAAACTACAATTGATCTTGAAAATAATTTAATAAATCTTTCTTATCCTGCTCCATTAGCTTCAATTGGCAGTTATGAATTATCATTTGATGATATGCTTTCAGGAATTAATAATATATTAAATTCTGATAAGTATATGACCATTATTGAAAATACAAAAAGTAATTCATCTAAAACTGTTTCAGATAATTCAGGAACCTTAGAAGATTCAATTAAGATTCTTTGTGTTGATTCTGATGTATTTGATGGTTATAGAACGATTATCAAGGACTTATTATCAAAATATAATATTAGTGATGAAAATAAGATTAATTATATTAAAGAAATCACTTCAGATAAAACCGCATTTGGGGTGAATAAATATGGACTTGTAGAATTTAAGTTTTTGTCTGATTCTATTAATGTTAATTATAAAGATAGTAGTTATAACAGACTAAATGCTTCATTAAAATATGATGATTTAATTGCTTCATTTCCTGCTTTTTTTAATGCAGATGGATTCCTTGATATTGATAGTTCTGTTTTAGACCAGGCTAATAATATATCAGGTGATTTAGAGCAAGTTAAGGAGTATCTTGATTATTTAAAATCTATTAATTATATAAATGATGAAGATATTATAGACAGCATTAAAGTTGGTGATGGCATTGAAATCGAAAATACTATTTTTAATGTTACAGAAATAACTGATAGTGACATCAAGATGATGGATGTATCACTTCTTTATCCTATAACACGTGTTGAATCTAAAGAAAACATTAAGTGGATGCTTGATACTGGAAATGCTTCTCTTATAATTGATGGTGATGTTAAAAATATTGTTGATGAAGATATTTCAGTTACTGAAAAAACTGTTTCTGAACAGGAGACAGTTAAAGAAAAAGGAGAAGCAGTTACTTTTTCGTATGGGGATGATTGGAAACCGAATATAGGTAGTGATAACGAAAGATATAATAAGAATATTGAGGCTATTAAAACACTTAAGAGCATTGAGAGTGAACATAGGTATGCAACTGCCGATGAGCAGCAAATATTAAGTATGTATGTTGGCTGGGGTGGTTTATCTAATTGCTTTGATAGGGATAAAAATCAAGAAAAATATATTGAATTATCTGAATTGTTAACTGAAGAAGAATTTAAGTCTGCAAGAGCAAGTACAACAGATGCTTTTTATACTCCAAAAGAAGTAATAGATGCTGTATATGATAGTTTAAATAGAATGGGATTTACTGGTGGCAATGTATTAGAGCCATCATGTGGTATAGGTAATTTTATATCTGATATGCCACATAATATGCGTGAAAAATCTAATATATATGCAGTTGAATTAGATTCTATTTCTGGACGTATTGCTAAGTTGTTACATCCGGATGCCAATATTCAAGTTTCAGGATTTGAAAATGTATCTTTTGATGATAATGTTTTTGATGTTGTTATTGGAAATATTCCATTTGGCGATTATAAGGTAAGTGATGCCAGATATAATAAGAATAATTTTCTTATACATGATTATTTTATTGCTAAATGTCTTGATAAAGTAGCTGCTGGTGGAATTGTAGCTTTAGTTACATCTAAAGGTACTCTCGATAAAGCTAATAGTAAGGTAAGAAAGTACATTGCTGAAAGAGCTGATTTGTTAGGAGCTATCAGACTTCCGTCAGATACTTTCAAGGCAAGTGCTAATACAGAAGCAACTTCTGATATTCTATTTTTCCAGAAAAGAGAATCTCCTGTTGTTGTTAATGAAGAGATTAATTGGGTTGGATTAGGATATACAGAAGATGAGGTTGTAGTTAATCAGTATTTTTTAGATAATCCTGTAATGTGTCTTGGCAAGATGGTAAAAGATACTCAAAGGTTTGGTGCAGATAGTGCTATTACTTTATGTATTAATGATAATAAAGATATTGGTCTTAATGTTAAGCTAAAAGCTGCTGTTAATGAGTTACCTTCAAATGTATTTAAAGCTGCTACATTAAATGATATAGAAGATGTGAAAGATGATAGTTCTGAGGCATTATGCATCCCAGCAGATCCTAGTGTAAAAAATAATACATATACTCTTGTTGATGGTGAAGTATATCTTCGTGTGAATTCTATGATGCAGTTACAAAAAGGTGAACTTAATAATGTTGCTTATGAACGTGTTAAAGGCTTATGCAATATTCGTTCAGTTTTTCATAAATATATGGATGACCAGCTTAATCAGGAATCTGATTCTGTTATTAAAGCGGACCAGGCTGCATTAAATGATGTTTATGACACTTATGTGAAAAAGTATGGATTTATTAATTCTTATGCCAATAATTTAGCGTTTAGTGATGATGTTGAGTATCCTTTGCTTTGTTCACTTGAAAAGTCAACTGATGATAAAGATGTTTTTGAAAAAGCTGATACTTTCTATAAACAGACTATTAGACCTAATACAAAGGTTGAAGAAGTTAATAATGCCACAGATGCTTTATTGGTTTGCTTAAATGAATATAATTCAGTTGATATTGAAAAGATACTTGAATTATACAATGTACCTTTTGAACAGCTCGTCAATGAACTTAAAGGGCAGATTTTTAGGAATCCTGAAAGAGTTATTGACGATGAACCATATAGTGGATGGGAAAGTGCAGAAGAATATTTATCCGGAAATGTTAGGGACAAGCTAAAGGTTGCTGAAACAGCGAATGAATATAATCCTATATTTTCTGATAACATTGAAGCTCTTACTAATGTTATTCCTAAAGATCTTGAACCATCTGAAATAAATGTTGGCTTTGGTATGTCTTGGATTGATGTTGAAGATTACGAAAACTTTATTTATGACACATTAGAAATTAATGATTACTATTCAAAGAAAAATATTAATATTTCTTTTGAGCCTAAATCACATTCTTATAATATTAGTAAAAAAAGTAATGTTAATTACAATGAAATTGCTATTATTAAGTATGGTACAAAACGTTTGAATGCCCTTGAAATTATTGAAAATCTGCTTAATCTGAAGCAAATTGAGGTTAAAGATAGAGTTGAAGAAGATGGTAAGGTTAGATATGTTCTTAATGCAAAAGAAACTTTACTTGCCAGGGAAAAGGGCGATATTTTGAAAGAAAAATTCAGATCTTGGTTTTGGAATGATAGTCAGAGATATGAAAAGTATATTCGTTTGTATAATGATAAATTCAATAATACAGTTTTGCGTGAATATGATGGAAAGTATATGACATTTCCAGGAATGAATTCAATGATTAATTTAATGGATTACCAAAAATCTGCTGTAGCTCGTGTTTTAAGAAATGGTAATACACTTCTTGCTCATTGTGTTGGTGCTGGTAAATCATTTGAAATGTCAGCAGCTTGTATGGAATTAAGAAGGCTAGGCTTAGCTAATAAGCCATTAATTGTAGTTCCTAATCATCTTACTAATCAGATGGCAAGTGAATTTATGACATTATATCCTAATGCAAATATCTTACTTACAACTAAGAAAGATTTTGAGAAATCACGTCGTAGAAGATTTATAAGTAAGATTGCAACTGGTGATTATGATGCTGTAATAATTGGTGCAAGTCAGTTTGAAAGAATTCCTATCTCAAAAGAAAGACTTGAGGAATATCTTAGGAAAGAAATTGATGACTGTGTAGCATCTATTGAAGCTTTACGTGATGAAAATGGTGAGAAATGGACTATTAAGCAGATGGAACGTAAAGTTAAGCAGCTTGAGTTTAAGCTGAAAAATCTTGTGAATGAAAAAATTAAAGATGATGTTATAACTTTTGAGGAATTAGGTGTAGATGCCTTGTTTGTTGATGAAGCTCATAATTATAAGAATCTTGATTTTGATACTAAAATGAGTAGAGTTGCAGGTATTAATCCAACAGGAGCTAATAAGGCTACTGATATGTATCTTAAAGTTAGATATATTCAGGAATTAACACCTGGTAAGAATGTAGTTTTTGCAACTGGTACACCAATCAGCAATTCTATGTGTGAATTGTATACAATGCAAAAGTATTTGCAGCTTGATAGACTTGAAGAATTAGGAATTGAACATTTTGATGCCTGGTCAGCTAACTTTGGTGAAGTAGTTACTTCTATGGAATTAGCACCTGAAGGACAGACTTATCGTGAACGTACAAGATTTGCGAAGTTTGTTAATTTACCAGAACTAATAAGCTTATACAAAGAGTTCGCTGATATTCAGTTACCGGATATGCTTGATTTAAAAATCCCTAAACTTAAGAATAATCAGTTTACTATCATAGAAAGTGAACCCGATTCTGTTACTGAAACATATATGAAAGATATATGTGAAAGAGCGGAAGCAATACATAATCATGCTGTAGATCCTAGCGAAGATAACATGCTAAAGATATGTAATGATGGACGATTATTAGCTGCTGATACAAGGCTTATAAATATGGATAATGAGACATATGAAGATTCAAAGATTATGAAGTGCGTTGATAATATCGTGAAAAAATATCATGAATCTCAGGATATTTTAGGTACTCAGATTGTATTTTCTGATATTGGTACTCCTAATATGAAATGGAGTGAGGATTGGGAAAAAGTTTGGAAGGAAAAGTCTGTTAAATCAGATAAAAGTCAATTTGATCTTTATAACTGCATAAAGACTGAGCTTGTTAAAAGAGGAATTCCAGCTGATGAAATATGTTATATTCATGATGCTAATTCAGATGTGCAGAAGTCTAAGATGTTTGATGATATGAATAGTGGTAAAAAACGTATTATATTTGGTTCTACAGGTAAAATGGGAACTGGTACAAACATACAGAAACGATGTGTAGCAATGCATGAATTAGACGTGCCTTGGAGACCATCTGACGTAGAACAAAGAGAAGGAAGAATCTTACGTCAAGGGAATATTAATGAAGAAGTTGAAATATTTAGATATGTAACAAAAGGTACTTTTGATGCTTATAACTGGAATATTATTGTTAATAAACAAAAATTTATAAGTCAGATTATGACAAGTAAGGATGTAACAAGAGAATGTAATGATATAGATGATAGTGTATTAAATTATTCAGAAGTTATGTCTATTGCATCCGGTAATCCATATATTAAGGAACTTAATGAAGTTGAAATGGAATTGAAGAAATTAACAACTTATAAGAGATCTTATGAGGATAACCATATTGCTATGAAAGTCAATATTAATAAACTTCCAGATAAGATTGAAGCTGGAATTAAAGAAGTTAACAAGGTTGTTGCTGATATTAATAAAAGAGATACTTATCTTAATAGTCACAAGGATGCTGATGACAAATTAATATTTAGTATGACAGTTGCTGATAAGCAGTTTACAGATAAAGAAGAAGCTAATAATTATATAAAATACCTTGTTGATAAATTACCTGTTGGTAAAAATTTTACTGGTGAGTATTGTGGTTTTAAATATAATATTTCTAAAGAAGTAAAGGACTTTACAAAAAGTGAAGTGTTTGTATCTGTAAAGGGTGAACGTGCTTACACAAGAAATCTTGGTATTGATAATGTTCGTATTATACATAATGCATTGATTAGTATGAATGAATATAAAGAGCATCTTGAATCTATTGTTGAACGTAATAAAAGAAATCTAGTTGTTATTCAGGAAGAATATAATAAACCTTTTGAATATGCAGATAGGCTTGAAAAACTTACAGCAAGAAAAAGAGAATTAACTGAAATGTTGTATAAAAGAGATAATAATATTAATAGTGAAGAACCAGTCACTGATGAAAAAGAAAAAGTTGCGAAAGCAAACAAAATTCTATAAAATCCTACAGAAGATAAAAGGTATTATATCAGTGAAAATTCTGTGGGATTTAGGAGATGAGAGGAAAATGTTATTTGAAAAAAATGTAATACATAGTTTCTGATGTAATATAATGGCTCAAAAGTCAAATTAATATTGAAAATATCTCTTGAAAGTAATATAATGTAATCGTGTCATATATCTCATAAAATATGAAATGTATGAAATATATCAATGTAAATAAAAAGGGTTTGGAAGGAGAAATGGATATGGAGAACAGAAGAGAGACAAGGATATTGACGGATCAGGTCTTAGATGGAATTAATTATTCTGAAGATAAACTTGCACTCACTTTGGAAATAACAGGAAATAGACTTGCGACAGAAAGGAATAAGCAGAATCTTTCTGTCGCAGAAGCAGCATTAAAATGTGGATTTGATGCATCTAACATATACAGACTTGAAAGAGGTGAAAATGTTTTACTGAAGACATTCCTTCGTTATGTCTATGCGTTGAATCAACCTGTGTCTGTGTTCGTCCCTTTCAACGAAAATGTAAAATCTCCTGGTAGTATAGGCGAACAAATAGATATACTTACAGAAAAATTAAGTATTAAAGAAAAAAACCTTGTACTTAGTACAGTTGTGTCCCTAGTTGATGCAATATCAAGCACTAAGTAGTATATATTAAGCAAAAAAAGACAAATCTAGGTAGCATATTTGTCTTTTTTTGTATTGACAAATAACAATGCAAGAGGTAGTATATTTTATATAAACTACTATAAGGAGGGTTGCTATGGGCAAGCTTCAAGAAATTTGCAATGAAAAAAATCTTTCTACTATTGGAGATTTGGCTTCTAAAATAGGCAATAATATAGAATTAACTACTTTAATCAATATTAGTGATGATTCTAATTTGTTAAATACGAATATAAAAAATGTTATGTATATATGTAAAGCATTAGAGATTGAAGCTGAGAGATTAGTTGATATGAATGTTATAAAAGCAGATGCAGAAGCTGCATTAAATAGATACTATGAAAAGAATCCAGTTGCACCTAATATAAAAAAAGCATATCATCTTAACTATATGATTATAAAAAAAGCATGTGACAGAGGGAATATAACAGAAGATGAATGTTTGCATATTTTATCTGAAATGAAGAACATAAAAAAAAAATATATTACTTCAAATAATGAAAATGTTAAGGAATTTCTTATTGAAATAAGGAAGGTATATGCTCCTTATTTTCTAAGAGATAAAGCAGTTGATGAGTATACTGAAAAAATGAGATATTATCAATTTATATATAATATTAAAAGTTCTGTAATTAGAGATTTATTAGGGTGCAGTCAATCATATTATTTGAATTTTTCTACTGGATATGTGGATTTAGGTACATTATCATTTATTAATGCCATTAAATTAGCAGCTATTTTTAATACAACAGTATTAGATCTTTTTGATAACTATTTTTTTTCTTTATAATGTATTACAAATAATTTTTATCTAATAAATTAATTAAAATAATTCAGAACAGGAATTTATTTCTTACTTTTTTATGATAATATTAATATGAATACTTTAAATAATTTATTGGAGGATAATTTATGAAAAAATTAGACATATATTACGATATTGTTTCAGATATAGTTGTCATGAGGAAATTAGACAAAATACACGAAGCTGTAATTATGGCAAATGAATTAAGTAGAAATTTATTTGATGATATAAGACCATACATGAAAACTGTTGATTTAACTAAGCTTGATGAGTTATCAAAAGATGATTTATATAGTGAATTAAAATATATAAATTATAAAGATAATGGATGTGTCAGAAATTGTGTGCTGACGGATATAGATAACATATCTATTGAAGATGATTCAGGATCATTTTATATAAAAGAGTTTTCAGGATATGATGTTGAAAGTGGATGCTTAGTTAAAACAGATGAATTTCATATTTTAGATAATAGAAATTTATTTGAAGATAATTTTCCCTTGATTGTAAATACTCTTATTGATTTAGGGGTAAGGACAAATAATGAAGAACTTATGGAGTCAGTTATAAAGACAATTGGAAAGAAGATGCCAGCACCAACATTTAAAATTCATCAGTTTAGTACAAAAAGCAGGTGATTTTGCAAAAAAGTAATTGCATAACTGCCAACATTTTAGATTAATATAGTATATAATTATATAGACAGCAATAAATAACTTAGTAAAAACATAAATGAAAAAGAAAAAGCGGTAATCGCTACCAACAATTACCGCTACCGCTTTGTTTGATTAATCAAACAACAAATTTACTATTTAAATGTAACCTTTAAATATAACAAATAACAAATAACAATATTATAATATAATAAGCTCTGCTAATTGTCAAGTGGTAGAGTATCCTTTTATATTTTTTTAATATTGTTATATCGTTATTAAGGTTTATGTTTTTTAGGCATAGACCTTTTTTGTTTGTGTCACATTGACACATATCAAAAAATATATAAACTATACGGAGAATATAAAAATACGAAAGGAGAATAACTTGATGCAGTTAGCAGAATTTATACATGAAAATTATAAAGATAATGAATACATAGCAAAAATGAATATACAAGCTAATAGACATAATGTAAGTACATATCATTTTCAGTCTGCTAACTTAGCTTTAGTTCCGGGTGAAGTTGATACTTATATATCTATGAATCCAATGTCATGGAAAGACAGAAAAATCAAGAGAGACAAGCAGCATGTTAGTGCTTTAAGGTGGCTATACGTTGACTTGGATATTTATCGCTCTGATTATAGTGAATTAACTAAAGAACAAATATTGTGGAATCTTGAGGAGGATTATTTTGGTACAAGAATGCCACATCCTACTTACATAGTTGATTCTGGTCGTGGAATGTATTTGTTGTGGAGAATTGATGAACATAAATTAGCTTATCCTCGTTGGGTTAAAGTTCAAAATTATCTTACTAATTTGTTGCTTGAATATGGTGCTGATACATCTGTTGTGTCTGATTCTGCGAGGGTTTTAAGAGCGGTTGGTTCGATAAATTCTAAATCGAATACTAGAGTGGACATTATGAGAGCATATACTATGCGTGTCTATACTCTATATGATATTATGACACAATATATGATTAATATTAAAATAAGTAATAAAAGTAAGAAAAAGACAACTAAGAATAGCTACAAAAATAATAAAATTATATATTACAATACTCCTTACACATTAATTAACTCTCGCCTTATAGATTTAGAGAGGTTATTTGTTATGCATAGAGATTGCGATAACTCACATAGAGAGTGCATATTATTCTTATACAGATATTGGACTTTATGTGTTTCAGATGATACGGAATTAGCCTTAAATAAGACAATAGAACTAAATAATAGAATTACACATAAATTACCTTTAAAAGAAGTTATTAAAGCAACAAAAAGTGCAGAAAAATATTATAAAAACAATCAGTCACTTAAGTTTACTAATTTAAAACTTATTGACTTCCTGGCTATTTCGGAAAATGAGATGAAGGATCTAAGGACAATTATATCTAATAAAGAAAAGTTGAATCGTAAAAAAGATAGAAATAGAAAAAATTATCTAGCTAAACTAAAATTTGATGGGAAGGACACTAAAGAAGTTGAAATTAAAAAACGTAGGATAAAAGAAATTCAATACATAAATGAAGGAAAAAAGGTACAAGAGATATGCTCACTTCTCAATATTTCAAAAAGTACTTTTTATGAAGATAAAAAATTTTTATCAAGCCTTAGCGAAAATGAAGTAAATGAAATTATTATAAGTGAGAAAATAATAGAAATAAACAAGAAAAATAACATTAAAGATACAGATAAGACAAATAACTCTATGATTCCAGAAAATTCAGCTCATGTATTAAGTGTACGTAGTACTATTTATTCTGGGGAGATTGATTTAGAATTAGATACTATATTATCATCTAAACAATTAGATTATGTTCACTATATAAGATTTGGATAGTATTACACTATGAAATATGATGAGGGGGTATTTAATAGAATCTAAAGAATTTATTTTATTAAATTGAAATGAGAGATATAGAAAGAAAGGAAAATGATTAATGCTCATTTTTCCCTATTTTCTTTGATGTATTTATTGATTTCAAAAATTCTATTAAGTATAGGATTAATAAATTCCTGTTCTTTGCTTGTTAAACATATATATGAATCTAATAGTTGAGAGAGTGTTTCTGCGTTTTGTTTACTTAAATGGTAATCTGTTATTAAACAGTTTTCTATTGGGCTATTATTTAGAAATAGTAGTTCATTACCATTTTGAAAACTTTCAGGATCAATATTGAAAGTTGAGTATATTTTTTCTAGAAGTTTATCATATAATTTATTTCTACCTATTTCGATAGCAGAGATACAACCTCGTGATACACCAATTCTTTTAGCAAGTTCATCTTGTGTTAGATTTAATGCTGTTCTTATTTTTATTAATATTTCTTTATCAAAATATTGAGTGTCTTTGTTATTCATGTTTCAACCTCGTTTTGGGTGTTTTATTAGTGTTATTTTTATTTTATATTAAGGGATATTATTAGTCAAATTTTAGAAAAAATAAGTATTGACAAATAACAATAAAGGTGTATAATGATAAGCATAGAGAACAATCAAATTAATTTTAAATATATGTAAAGGAGAATAATTATGGCAAGGATAATAGCTATATGCAATCAAAAAGGTGGAATAGGCAAAACTACTACAGCAGTATCGTTAGCTACAGGATTAGCTAGATTTGGGAAAAAGACATTGTTAATTGATACTGATGCTCAGTGTAATAGCACTGATACTTATAGAGCTGTAACAAAGGATACTGCTACACTATACGATCTTCTTTTAGAAAATGAAGATTTAGAAGAGTGTATTCAGCATACACATTCCGGAGACATAATTGCATCAGATAAACTTTTAACAAGTGCTGAGCAGAAATTCCCTCAAGATCCTTCAAGATATTTTCTCATGAAACAAAAATGTCAGGCATTAGAAGATATGTATGATTATATAATAATAGATACTCCACCAGTTTTAGGAGTAATTTTATCAAATGTATTAACTTATGCTAATGAATGTATTATTCCTTTTACTTGTGATCGTTATGCAATTCAAGGAGTTAATGAGCTTTTACATACTATTAACAGTGTTAAGAGTTATACCAATAAAGATCTTGTAGTAAGTGGAATTGTTATATGTAAATATCATAATAATTATAAAAATCATAGAAATGTAGCAGCTGAATTACCTATAATTGCTGAAAAATTAAACACTAAAGTATTCGATACTAAGATAAGAGAATCTGTTGCCTGCACTAATAGCCAGGTACAGAGAATGAGCATATTTGACTTTGATTCAAAAAGTACTACAGCTAAAGATTATATGGAATTCTGTAAAGAAATTATGAATTAGAGGTGAATGAAAATGGCAAAGAATATAAACGAAAATAGTGGCTATTTTGATGGCTTAGATATGTTTAATGGTGAGTTTACAGCTAAAAATAATGATGTTAATAATGAACCTGAATATTTAGATATAAGTCTATTAAAAGAATTTACAGGACACCCTTTCAAAGTAATAGATGATGAATCTATGAATGAACTTAAGGACAGTATAGCAACTCAGGGTATTATTAATCCAATTATCGTAAGACCAATCACAGATGGTGGTTACGAGATTCTTGTTGGACATAGACGTGTACACGCATGTACATTGTTAGGTATGGATAAGGTTCCAGTTAGAATTGTAAATGTAGATGATGATGATGCAGCTTTGTATATGGTAGATAGTAACATACAAAGAACATCAATTCTGCCATCAGAAAGAGCATTTGCATATAAAATGAAAATGGAAGCTCTAGAGCATAAGGATAAAAATATAAATACTGGAAAAGTACCTGATAGAGCAGCTACATTAGCAAAAGAGACTAATAGCAGCAAGAAAAGTATATATAGATATATAAAATTAACTAATTTAATACCAGAATTATTAGAATTAGTTGACCAAAATAAAATAAAAGCGACTGCAAACGGACAGGAAATTGCAGATATGCCGATAACTGCCCAGCAATCAATCTTAGAAGTATACAATGAATACAATTTACTGCCTAGTACTAAACAGGCGGTTGTAATTAAAAACTATGCTGAAAATAATGAAGTTACAAAGGATTATATTTATTCTATTTTAACTGTAGATGATGTTAAAGAAAAGAAAATCAGCTTTTCTCCTAAGATAAAAAAGTACTTTCCAAAAGGTACTTCAGCACAAGATATGGAGGACTTAATTATTACATTGCTTGAAAATGCTGGTCCTGCCGTACTAGGAAAAAATGAAAGTGAGGAAGATTAATTATGAAATATAAAGATTATGAAACATATGTTATTGGTATAGATCATGGCTATAATAATATGAAAACTTGCAATTTTTGTTTTCCAACAAAAATTGAACAGAGAGAAACATTACCAGATATATTAACTGGTATCCTGCAAATAGATGGTAAGATATATAGTGAAAATGGTACGCAGGTATCATATATAGATACTTTTGATAAAACTACTACAGAAGACTTCTATAATTTGACTTTAATAGCTATTGCTAAAGAGTTAAACAAAAAAAATGTTTATGGTGGAATTATAAAATTAGCGGTAGGTTTGCCTTTAAGATATTTTGAAAAACAGAAAGATAGTTTTAAGAAGTACTTGATGCGTAAACCAGAAGTAACATACAAATACGAAGGCAAAACATATCATATTTTTTTAGAAGATTGTAAAGTATTTACCCAGGGATTTGCAGCAATACTTACAAGTCCAAATATAAATAAATATATTGAAGATGATTCTTCTGCTATTTTATGTGATCTTGGTGGTGGTACAGTAGATTTTATTCTAATCGAAGGAGGTAATATCCAGTTTGCAAGTTGTAAAGTATCTAATGATGCATGTAATTATCTGTTTACTTTACTTAAAGAAGCTGTTGTAGCAGAAACAGGTAATGCACTTCCTGATAGAGTTGCTCTTAATTATATTATTAAAGGTAATAGAAATATGAAACCTAAGAATATATATGAAGAAGTTATGCAAAAAGAGTTAATTAAATATGCTGATAATATTAAAAGTCTGTTTGCTGAGTTTGGTTATAATATAGATTTAACTCCAGTTGTATATGAAGGTGGAGGAGCAACTATTATAAAGAATTTCGGAGATTATGATGAAAGTAATACCGAATTCTTGACAGATTTATCTGCTAATGTTAAAGGATATGAAATGTTATACAAGAGTATATCATAACATAGAGGAGTATTTATATGAGAGTTTCGAAAGGTAAAAATAAAAAACTTATTAATGCAATAGAAAATGAAACAGAATATATTTATATGTTCAAATTAAATGCTAGTAATCCTATTGAAAAATTATTATTAAGTAAAGTTAACTCAGCAATGCAGGAAAAGAACTTAACTGTAAGAGATGCATTTTTATATGTATTTTCAAGGTCTGTTGAATATGGGATTAATAGTGATACTAATATTATTAATGAAAATGCTGCTAATAGTATTAATGACAATGTTAACAATAATATTATTACAGATAAAAAAGAAAAAAAAGAATCTGATGATGATAATGATAACAATAATTCACAATCAATTATTCCACCAGAGCTTCAAAGACAATTTGATAATTTTAAAAATAAGTCTTCTGATGAAAATAAAAATGATAGTAGTAAGTCAGATAACTCTGCAGCAATAGGAAATTTCCTCAAAAAGAATTTTGGAACAAATTATTAAAAAAGGATGGTTTGATATATATGGCTGGAAGAAAAATGAACGTATCTGAAATAAGGGACGTTATAGAAAATAAAGAATCATTTGATTATCATACTAAACTTTATTGCAGTAAACCTATTGAAAGAATGTTTTTAGAAAAAATCTGTGATGTTATGGAAAAACAGAATAAGAATTTCAAGCAAGCAATGATTTCATTGTTTGCTGAAACATTTGTAGATAAGAATATAGATGATTCAAATGTAGAATGATTTGGAGTAAAAATATAAAGGTAAGTTATTTAAAGCTTACTTTTTATTTTTTAAAAATAATAGGAGTTTAAAATAAAATATATGAACAATGATAGAATTACTATTTGCAGGAAAATAAAATTAACACCTCTTGGAGATAAAGAAGAAAGAAATAGAGTGTTTCAATACATTAGAAATGGTCAATATGCACAGTATCAGGCATGTAATTTATTGATGGGTCAATTAATAAGTGAATATTACAAATATGATCGTGATATAAAGAATGAAGATTTTAAGGCTCGTCAAAAGGAAATAATGAAAAATTCTAATCCATTATTTCACGAAATTGAGTTTGCGATTGGAAACGACACGCCTTCAGCAGTTACACAAAAAGTAAAAGCAGATTTTAATACAGCTCTAAAAAATGGTCTTGCTAAAGGTGAGAGGAGCGTTACTAATTATAAAAGAACTAATCCACTGATTACTAGGGGACGTTCAATTCAGTTTTATCATAATTATGGTACATATCAGGAATTCTTAGATAATATAAATAGTACAGATTTGGAAATATATTTAAAATGGGTCAATAAGATTAAATTTAAAGTGATTTTAGGAAATCCATATAGATCTGCTGAATTAAGAAGTGTAATTAAGAATATTATTGAAGAAAACTATGGGATACAGGGAAGCAGCATATATATAGATGAAAAAGATATCATTTTAAACTTATCATTATCTATTCCAAAAAAAATTCAAAAACTAGATGAAAATACGGTTGTTGGTGTTAACTTAGGGCTGATTGTTCCAGCAATGTGTGCATTGAATAACAATGAATATAAGCGTTTAGCTATTGGCAATACTGATGATTTTGTTAGAATGCGGATTAAATTGCAGGAACAAAGAAAACGTATACAAAAAGGATTGAGAAGTGCTGCAGGTGGTCATGGAAGAAGTAAAAAACTTAAAGGCTTATCTAAATTAAAGAAAAGAGAACAAAAATTTGTTGAGACTTATTGTCACATGATAAGTCGTAGAATTGTTGATTTTGCATTGATTAATAATGCAAAATACATAAATCTTGAATATCTTCAGGGATATGATACAAATGAATTTGTATTGCGTAATTGGAGCTATTACAAAATACAACAGTATTGTAAATATAAAGCTTCTATATATGGAATAGAGGTAAGATTTGTTAATCCATGTTATAATGCTCAGGTTTGTAGTTTTTGTGGACACTGGAGCGAAACACAGAGAATTTCCAGAGAAGTATTCAAGTGTGAGAATCCTAATTGCATAAGTCACAAGTTATATAAAGATGGTTATTTAAATGCGGATTTTAATAATGCCAGGAACGTAGCTCTTTCTTCTTTATTTGTAAATGATGGAAATATTACAGATGAAAAATTCAAGAAAGCAAGAGAATATTATGATATTGACATTTCAAGATAAGAGTATTATACTCTATAAAATATATACGGTTGATTTTGCTGCCGAAAGGTGAGGGCAATGCCACTCACCAAAATCTATGTATTTGAGGTTTTAGAACTATTTAATTTTGCATAGGTACAAAACTTATATATAATACAAATTGAGTGGTATAATGTTTTAGAACTATTTAATTTTGCATAGGTACAAAACTATTGTAGGTAACATTAATTTTGTTAGTTAGTTTTAGAACTATTTAATTTTGCATAGGTACAAAACAATAGATAACTTTTATATTTACATATGTAAGCTTTTTAACTGTTCTTAAAATTAAAAATAAAACATTAGAAAAACATCTGTGTCATCATGACATGGATGTTTTTCTAATAACTGGCAATAATGCAATAAGAAAGTAGATATTGTTGCATATATAGTAACAAAGTTCGTGTTCAATATTTTAATATATAACATATATTAAAGTAAAGGAGACGATAATTTGAAGTTAAGTTATACAAGTGAGGATCTTAATAGAGCTAAAGAAACTAATTTAGTTGAATTAGCTAGGAGGTTGGGATATACTCCTGTAAAATGTGGAAGGTGTTATTCCCTTAAAGAAATGGATTCGATGAGAATTTATAATGAAAAAACATGGTATCGCTGGAGTGGTTCAGGACAGAAAACGGGTGGAACCCAAATTGATTTTATTATTGAATATGGTAATGCAAATAATGTACCGGAAGCAGTACACATGTTGTTGGATTTTCAGGGGATAGCACCAGTTAATGTTGTAAATAAAGAACCTAAAAAGGAGGAACCACAAGAATTTATTCTTCCCCAAAAAGCTCATAGTTATAGAATTATGTATGCATATTTAATGAAGCAAAGAGGACTTTCATATAATGTTATAGACTATTTTGTTAATAAGCAAAAAATATTATATGAATCTGATGAACATCATAATTTAGTTTTTTGTGGTAGGGATAAAGATGGCAATATTAAATTTGCAACTAAACGAGGAACTGGTGATATATATGGTAGAAGATTCAGAGGTGATGTTTCTGGCAGTAATAAAGATATAGGAATTTCTATAGTTAATGAAGAATCAGATGAATTATATGTTTTTGAAGCAAGTATAGATTGCATGAGCTTTATGGATCTTACAGATGATTATACAAGTAATAAACTTATTATGAATTGCATTGAAGAAAATTCATTAGTTCATTTTCTTAATGAACATCCTAACATTAAAAAAATAAATTTTTGTATGGATAATGATATTCATGCAAAAGAAAAGCTATATGGTAAGACAGCTATAACAGATCTTAGTGGTAATGTTATTAAGGAAAGAGTTATTGGATATATAGAAAAATATAAAAATAAAGGTTACATTGTTAATGACAAATTGGCTCCTGAATATCCTCATTGCAAAGACTATAATGATGTACTTAAGTATCTTAAGGAGGCACAACCAGAATTAGTAGCTGCATTAGGTGTGAAGAGAAAAGCTATGGCTAGATAGTTAAAGTAGGAGTGTCTGTGAATAAGCTCTAGTAAGAAGAAGTCACAATAAAAATATGAAATTGCAGAGTAATCGACAGTTTCTTGTGAAAATTAAGGAGGTAAAAATGAACAGAATAACTATTAATGGTAAAACAATCACATGTTCAAGAACTAATGTTGTCATCAACAATGGAAAGGTTATTGTAGATGGTAAAACAATTCAAGAGTGTAATAGTGGTGATATTAAAGTCACTATCGAAGGAGATGTAAACAAAATTGATTGTGATGGATCAGTAGAAGTTCACGGCAATTCAGGAAGTATTGATTGCGGTGGTAGTTGTGAAGTCAGTGGAGATGTCAAAGGAGATATAGACGCAGGTGGTTCTGTAACTTGTGGTAACGTATCAGGTGATATAGATGCTGGTGGAAGTGTGAGATGTAGAAGATAAGGAGAATAATATAACATGAAGATTTTAGCTTTAACAATTTTATTTATTTTGATGTTTTTCAGAATTAAAGGTACGCCAATATTTATATCGGGAACATTTTCGTCAAGTTCATCAATAATTGCCCCCATTAACTCATCAGGTGTAATCCATGAGCAATATCAATGATGTAATTGCTAATGATGGCTATGATGTATCCGCTTTTGAGTTGTTGGAAATTCCACATCCGAAAGTATTTAAGACAGGTAAGATTTAAGAAAAAAGACAGCCACTTTTCTATTAATTGGAATGTGACTGTCTTTTAATTTTTACTGTTAAGTGCTTAACTTAAATGACATTGATATATGATGTGGAAATTTTTTTGTTTTGTTAATTGAAAATATTGACAATTTACAAAATGAGTGGTATTATATACTCATAGGTAAGTACACATACTTAAGAGAGGATTGATATAGTGGAGAAAAAAACAAAACAACAGAGGTATGACGAGAAACATGGGTTAATTTCCAAAAGCTATAAATTACCTAAAACTGTAACTGATAAATTTAAAATTGCTTGTGCAAAAGTTAATATTAGTCAGGGTAAGAAGTTGGAAGAGCTAATGTGTAGTTTTATAAAGGAGGTAGATGAATATGATCAGTGGAATTAAAAGAATATTTAGTTTAGCATATGCTGTAATTGCAACTGTAATTTTCATAGTTTCCAATATGTTAAAAGGAACTTGTGTAGTAACATTTATTTTATATTTATTATATGTTGCAAAAGCTATGTATAATTTATGGATTAATGCGGATTCTTCATTTAGTGTAAATCTTATTCTATGGGGGATTGCTTATTCATTTATTGGGGTTGTATTATATCAAATTGCTGCATTTATGTATTGTGTAATGTTTGATTATCCGGTTGAAGGTCTAAAAAGTGCAAGCTGGGTAAATAGTAAGTTATATGGTATGGGTTGTACTATATCAGATAGTTTTCCTGGGAGAAAAGATAAAATTGCTAGAACTCAGGGATTTAGAAATTACAATGAGATGAAAAATTATTTGGATAATAACTTATAGATAAAATGAAATTAGATTAAATAAGGAAGTGAGTAGAAAATGAAAAATTATGTAAAACCATTCTTTTTAGCTTTGTTCAATAATGTTTTTTTGCTTATGATTGACACACCGGAAGTAAATAATCATTTATGGAGTTTGATTGTATTTACATTGTTGTGGTTTATAATTTTTTCAATGCTTGTTGTCGGTATAAGATATACCAAGTTGCCAGAAGGAGATGATTAAATGTCAAAACTTAATTTAAAAGAGATGATTGCCTTATGGGTGAAAATAACAGGAGTAGATCCAACAGAGGATAATAAGTCTTATACAATTTACCTTGATGGACGATTATCTGATTATGATATTAAAAAGATGAATGACAGAATCAAGGAATCTTTGACTTATGACGATACAGGTTTATTTGCAGAATGTTATCTGAAAGTATATTTTAAGAAGTTTCTTATAAACAAGAACATGTCTTTACTTGAATTGATAAATAATAAGGATGCAGATGGGCTTATAAGTGATATTAAAACCTTGTATTATGCACTTGAAGAAAATGATGCAGAGAAGCAGGTACTTGATGAAGCAAAGAAGGCTATGGAGTTTTATAATCTGCCATTTGAACTTGATTTATTCTCAGTAATAGAACTCAGAACGTCAGCTCTTAACTGTATAAATAAAAAGTTAAGAACAATGCAGTTTTCAGTCGGTACAGCAGGCGATGATTTCAAGATGACAAGAAATATCATTATGTATAAGGATCTTAATGCCCTTATTACATGTGCTGCAAAAGGTAAGATTAACGGTGTTCAGCTTGCCTACATAAGAGATGAAAAACGTATTACAGACAGCTATTTTGCTTTTGTGATTAAGAATGGAGATAATCTTCATCTTTTAACTGATATGCCTGAGTATTCACATCCGTTGCAAAGCAATATGAGCAGATGTCCTGGCAGGAATATGAGCAACCGGATTGAATCTAATTGGTTTCCGTATGATACTGTTGCAGATATAAATGTAAGTGACTTATGGGGAAGCGGCAGATATGGTACATCAGAAAAAAGCACTAAATTATCGACTGTATTAAATGAAGAATCATTATATACAGTTATAGGCACGCTTGATTCATTAAGCCAGGATGAAGCATTTTGGTTCATAATGATGCTTTCATTAATTAAGGATAAGTTTTATGACAAGCCTGCACCAGAACTGCCTATGTCTTATGTGGGAGAAATGATAAACAGTCCACTTATAGAAAAATCTGAAAATGCATTAATGATACAGGATGCATTACCATCACTTGATTTAGGGGTTATTGATTTTGAAAATACTAAGGACATGAAATATCAGACAGAACTTTTAAAATTTGATGATGACAATAGCTCATTGATAAAAAGATATAAGGACCAGGTGAATGCAGACCTGCTTAATGTAATAAGTAATACAGATAAGTCAATAATGATTGAAGATAAATACGCCATAAAGGATGTATTTGGAAAGGTACAAGGCTATAAATACCTATCCTTAGACTTAAATCAGGCAGGTACTAAGGAAGAGTTAGAATATAAACAGAAATGGCTGTTAAGATACAACTACGCAACAGAAATCAACAGATTAATACATGAAGATTACGAAAAAAATGCTCTAAGTATCAGAGAAGAAATCAGAAATCTTATTTCTGTACGGATAAAGGATTTAATAGTTATGCAGCTTCAGGGAAAACTTGTAGGACATAAACTTATACATAGTAAAGAACCTATGAATTTCGGACAGGAATATTCAGAAGGCAAGTATGACCTGAGTAAATTTATGACAACTACATACATGTGGCATAAATATGACTATCATAGGGTAACATACAGATTTGGGTATGATGGATATAGCAATCTGGCTGATATCAAATGTGCTTTAACAGGAAAACAAGGTTCGCTGATATTACATATTGAAATAAAAAATGCTGATGATCTTGCATTAGTATGTGGAGTTAGTAAGGATAAGCTGCCACTACAGTTGCAGGACTATGACATAAGGGATAAATATTACGGTAATCCTATTCTTAATAACATAGATCCTATGGTATGGCACTTAAAGGATGAATTCAATGAAATGAGGTTTGATATTAATATTGCTTTATCAAAGACTGAATATAAGAATTTATGCAAGAAAGCAGGAGTGCCTGTGAATAAGTTTTGGTAAGAAAGGAAAAAACTTTATAAAAAGGGATTTATAATATGATTTTAAAACGTAATGTGAAAGAAGAAAAATGTATGAATGACAGTAACTTCAAAAATGATAAGGACGTGAGGAAACTTTGTGAGGGGTATATGCAGCAAGGTTACAATCAGGCTATCCTTGATTTTATTCATGAATTAGATAATTATTGTGGGTATTATGAAGGAAAAATAAAAAATCTAACAAGAGATGGTGTTTTGGAGGTGGCGGAGCAATTGAGAAAAAAGATAAATGATGAAGCATGTGACGATGATATGCTGACGATTGAAGAATTAATTTATGAGGAAATACCTTTTTTATCAATGAATGATATAACAGATAATGATTGGCAGATGTTAGATTTTAAGTTAGAAAAATATGATAGAGCAAATGAGGATTATGACTTAAATGAGTGTAAGGTTTTGGCATTTATATTGCAACAAATACATTATGATAAGGCAAATTTTTTTAAAGTTCCGAACTTCATTCGTAATGGCAGAAAATTTCAAGAGCTTGTGGTTAAGTACAATCCTCAATTAACGCATATATTATTTCCAACTAGATAATGTCAGAACAACAATAGAAGAAGTAAAGTCTGAATGTCAATGTCACAGTTGTATGTAATATTGATAATTAGGCAACATTTTTAAAATATAGTTCAAAAAGGAAGCGTTTAAAGCTTCCTTTTTTATTATTTATGGACAGATAGATATTTTCTTTTTAATCGTAAAAATATCAAAGGGTTTTAGGGGTATCCCCTAACAAGACAACCGTTTATCGGTTGGTATTTGTATTACAAATACGTATCTTGCCCACGCTTTATAGCGTGGCTATTTCATAGACATAAAGCTCAAGCAGTACAATTAAAGAGAAAATTCAGGTACAAAAATTGCTCCTAACGGAGATCAAAAAAACAATTAAAAGAAAAAAATAAAGTAATATATATAATAATATATATTACTCAAGTAAGATAGAACTAATATATATAATAATATATATTAGTCAAAATAAGGTAAAAGTAATATATATAATAATATATATTACTCTGAATAAGATAAAATTAATATATATTATAATATGTATTACTCCGAATTAGATAAAATAATATATATAATAATATATATTACTCAAACAAGATGCAATTAATATATAAAATAATATATATTAGTCTTAATGATATCGGGATATATAATATTAGTACATATAAGTTAATATAACAGGATTGCAACTTTGCCATAAATTAATATAAGTTCTTGCATTTATAAAGACATTTCATTGGAAAAAGCTAGTAAAATCATTGATATATAACATTTAGAAAGGAAGATAAATAATAATATGAATGAAAATTTTACTGGAAGAGAATTGAGAGAGTTTATTACAGATAATAAGATAAAAATAGCTATGTCAGAAAAGCAGAGTGATATGATTGTTGAGCAGATCCATCAAGAAGGCTTCGGTTTGTGTATTAAAGATAATAATTTATATTTAACATCTTATGATCAGGAAGGTTTCCATGAATCATTGATTACTACAGATGCATTGATTGATTTAGCTTGTAAAACTAATTATAAGAAGTTAGTAGATGCAAAGCAGAGGTTAGATTCTTCAATTAGTTCAATTTCTGAGTATTGTAAGAATTTACAGGATGTGTGTGTGTTAACCAATAAAGAACAGCAAATGGATGCAGCTTATGTTCAGACTGATAAAGCAATAGCTTTACAGAAATGTATTAATTCATATTCAGATGTTAAGAGTAAAATTAGATAATTAATGAAAGGGGAGTAATGTATAAATATGAGTGAAAAAACAGGTGATAAAACGGATACTATATCTATTAGAATTACTCCTGAGCTAAATGATTACTTAGATCATATGAAAGAGGTATATGGTATTAGTAAGTCTGAGGTTTGCAGAAAAATTATAAAATCTTCACTTGAAGGAGAAAAATTTACGATTGAAAGTAAGGAGAGTTTTTTGCTAAGAAAGCAGTTAGTATATGAAGTTAATGCTATTGGTAAAAATGTAAATCAGATAGTTCATAATTTCAATTCAGAATTTTATAATGAATTTGAAAAGAAAAAATTGTTTGCACTCTTGAATAAGTTGATGGAGCTTTTTCAAAATGGACAGTCTAGTGATTCAGAAACTAATAATAAGTGAGGATATTATATATGGCTATATTTAGATTCTTAAGTATAATTCATCCAACTAAAAATAATAGGTATGGTAGTCTTGCTCGATGCATTAATTACATTACAGATAAAGAAAAAACTCTTGGTGGTAGATATAATGATTCCTTAAATTGCACATTGGACAATGCTCTTAAAGATATGATTGAAACAAAAGAATTTTATGGGAAGACTTCTGATAACAAGAGGGATAGATTAGCATATCATTGTGAACTTTCTTGGTCTTCTGAAGAAAAAATAAGTTATGAAGATGCACTCCAAATAACAAAAGAATTTTGTGAAACATATTTACCAGGATATGAAGCTGTATTAGCAACTCACACAGATAAAGCTCATACACATGTTCATATTATTTTCAATTCTGTAAATCAGCAAACAGGCTTAAAATATCAATGTCCAGATGGAGAAGTTTCTAAAATTATTGGTCCACTTGTTGATTCAATTTGTAAAAAACATGGTTTTATGACCTTGTTTGAATCAAGTGGTGTAAAATGGGAAGAAGTAGAAGAAGAACGTAAAAAGAAAAAAAGAAAGAAACCTATATCACAAACTTCTTCATCAGGTAAAACTCATAGACGTAATAATTATTATAATGATAAAAAAACTGAATTTAAAAATAGTGATATGGTTGCAGCTGATTTTGATGAAGCTATCATTGAAACTAAAACAATTCAGGAATTCTATGATTATATACAGTATATAGGATATAAAATTACAAGGCGTGGTTTTTCAAAGAAAAGGAATGAGGAATATTTTGCAGTTTCTGGACGTGGCTTATCTAAGGCTATACGTAATTATAGTTTGGGTTCTGAATATTCAATTCAAAATATTGAAAAAAGAATTGAAATGAAAAATAAGCCACTTCCTATTATTCCTATTGAGGTTAACGTTAGATATATAATTCCTTTTATGTATTGGAGAAAGTCAAAAAGACAATTAACTGATTTTGAAAAGAGACAGTATTATAGATTATATAAATCAGGAATAAAACCTAAAGATTACTATCCTAATTATCAGGAAATTAAAAAAGCTTTAAAAAAGATTCAAGATATTTCAAATCAAATAGATCTTATAAAAGATAATAATTTAACTGATTCAGATGCAATTAAAGGTTATTATAATTCTATTGTTGATGAAGTAAATATTATTAAAGAAGAAAAGAAGCAGTTATATGTTAATAGAAAACCATACAAACATATGCTTGATACATACAATAAGCTCAAAAAAAATGAGGATAAGTATTATCAATATGTTTTTGGAGCTACTATATATAAGAAGGAATATGATGAATATATAAAATGCAAAGATACACTTAAAAAGCTTGGCTTTTCTGAAAATGATGTTATGAAATTCCAGGAGACATTAAAATATAAATTAAAGGATATTAATAAGAGACTTAAAGAATCTCAAAATAAGTTGTCTCTTATATCTGATATCAAAGATAGTTATTATATTGAAGATCCAGAATATTCGCAAGACAAGTTTAATAAAATTCCAACTTCGTATGATTCAAATAAAAATGTTTTAGAAAAAATTCAGAGAAAATAAAGAGAGGTAGAAAATAAATAATGTTACAAGTAAAAAATATTTTATGTGATTTAGTAGATTATGCATATGATGATAATAATCCTAAAAAGGATTTATATAAAAAATTTTATATTGAAGTAAGTGAACAAAATAAAAAATCTTTTCATGGTGATTATGATATAAAAACGCATCATATTAGAATTTTTAATACATATAGAGATGATGCATCTATTATAGTTACAACTATTCATGAATTAACGCATCATATTGATAATTGCAATCGTGGCACCAGTGATCATAGCAAAGAATTCTATACTATATTTGAACATCTTTTGAAAACTGGTCTTAATATGAGGCTATTTTCAAAAGAACAATTTTTTGCAGCTACAGCGGATGCTAGTGATAGTAAAAAGGTTAGAAAAATGATTGAGGATTATGAGCCTGTTCCGATAGCATATAAAAAAGATGTACTTATTGTAAGAGTAAGAAATTGTTTTGATATTAAAGATCAATTAAAGGCTAGAGGATATCATTTTAATGGCATAGAAAAATCATGGGAACTTGAAACATCTGAAGTAGAAAATGAAAAAAAGTTTCTTGATAATGTTGAAACTGATATAGAATATGAGGTTAGTGATAAATACATGTCTTTTCAAAGAAAAAGTTTTATTTGTGCATCTAAAGGAAGTTTTGAGGTAAAGGATGAATTAAAAGAAGATGGATTTTTCTTTGAAAAAACTAAAAAAGTTTGGAAGAAAGAAGGTACTAGAGAAGATTTGAATGTTTTTATAAAAAAATATCCGGGTGTTGAATGGTTGCTAATGTGAAACTTGGAACAAAAAAATATTAGAGGTGATTAGTGTGTATCAGAATTGTTGTAAAAAATGTGGAAGTATTTCCTTACATACGGAAGTAAAAGAAAATAATACTGGTTTGTACTGTGATGAATGTGGTTCCTGGATAAAGTGGTTATCAAAAGAAGAGTTAAGAGCTTTTGAATATAATAAACAAAAAGATTGCTCGGATATTATAAAACGATTAAGAGCTTTTACAGATTATCTTGAAAAAACAATTGATAAAGAGATGGAGCAAGCACCACTTTCTCCTGAAGATTCAATACGTAAAAGTTCTATTGTTTGGCTTTAGAAAGAGATAAGAATGCTATTCAAAATATCATTAATGGCAGAGAATTTAATGATATAGAAAAATAATATTTGTGATATTTATAATATTAAAAAAGGTTTGTGTCACAATGGCACAAACCTTTTTATATACGTTTATGTATTATTTTTTATGTATCTGAGTGCTTGTTTTTCAGTTTTAAAAGTACTCATTTCATAAACTATAAAAGCTGGCATTATATAACCTATACCGTTAGGATTAGGATGACTTTCAACCTTTATACCTTTTTCAGCAACCCATCCACCAAAACCATTTTGTCTAATTCTCCACTCCATATTTTATATTTACCTCTTTATTGCTTTCTCTAACCAATTAATTTTCTCGTTAATCTGTCTCATAATCTTTTTACCTCTCTAACAACTCACATAATGAGCTGGAAAATTTTATTTATTTTTCCTTAATAATTTATTATCATCAAACCATTTAATATTATCTTTGCAGCCATTTGTTTTTGGTACATAAATTACTGAAATTGAATTTGATTTTACTTTACCTTCTGAAAATGCGTATGCTTTATTCATAATAATTGCTCCTTTAGATTTACATATTTTTTACCATTCTTCTTCACTATTTTCTTCCCAACCCTGATTAGGATCACTAGCAGATGCTTTTACATTATCATATTCCATTTCTTTTGTAGTGATTTTAATTGGATATTCTAATGCAAAGTTATCTTCATCATGACAAGCCATTATAATTCCTAACCATCGTAATTCACACTCGATTTTTTTGCCATCATAATATGCTTGCAGATTTTTTATATCTTTTGCATTAGTATGACAATGCCAGCTATTATTTTGTATTCTACGAATAATCTCAGGTATCATTTCTTTATTCCATTCAGGGATTAAATTATATATATCATACTTTCCAAAGTCGCCATATCCATCATAACAACTTTCATAAATTGCTTTTCCATATTTGTTTTGAAATAGTTTTGGTACTAATAAATATGTATCTGCATTTTTATTATCTACCACCTGTTTTTTTGTATCTGAATAAATCCAACTAAATTGTCCCATTACTTATTCTCCCTTCGTATCGTAAGTACACTTACCTTATACATATATAATAACATCAATATTGTTAAATGTCAACATCTTAGTTTAGAAAAGTAAATTATATTTTAGAGTTTTTTATTTAATTGTTGTATGTGTCATAATGACATATATTATAATTATAAAAATGGAGCATAGGTGTTACTCTATACTCCATTCCATTTAATATACTTAACATTAAAAAAACTTCTCTTGATCACTTTGTCTTTTCTTTTACCTCTTTTTACTTAACAATATAATTTACTTATTTTTTATTCCTATTATTTTTTCATATTCCTCGGACTGTCTGCTTATTTCTTCCTGGTTCAACCATTCCGCATAAGAACAGCCCTGCTCCTGAGCTATCTTCCAACGCTCCTGTTTTTTAATTTCCTGTTCTTCCAGATATCTCAAGCTGGCGATCTCTTCATACAGATTATCAGTTATATTAGTGAATATTTTAACAACTTTTTCACTATTTGTAAGATTGCCATGCTGCCCTGCTTTCTCCTTTTTCTTATTCAGCTTATCAATATATTTGTCACACTCCTTACATGTAATATAATCAGCAGCATACCAGCTGTTAATATCATCTTCACTGTAACATTTTTCACCTTCAATAGTTATATATATATCATTAATTTTTGCACGTTCTTTCTTTGCTTTAATTTTATATTTCTCTCTTATTTTTACAATTTCATTAATAACATTTTCAAGTGCCTTAATTTCTTCTGACATATTTTTCCTTTCAACATATTTAAAATTTTTGATTCATTATAAATCCATTTCAGAACAAGTATTTTCTATGTCTAAATTATTTTCATTACAAAATCTTTCTGCTTCTCTCCAAGTAAGAAAAATCTCTACATTAGGTTCATTATTCTTAGTATCATTGTTTTTATCATCATTCCATATTACATATACCATATAAATTTCTCCATTTTTTAATCATATTCTGCTTTGCACTCTTCAAAGGATTTCCCTTTTATTACAACTGAATAGTTCAGTACTTTTATTTCAACCATAATTTCCTCCAATTCTGAAATCATCGTTTCATTGCCTGTATTTTTTCTTACAAACATCACAGGAAACAGCCTCTAACTCTCTCCATATAATATTTGATGAAGATAAATCATTTCGGCTTGTTGGTTTGCCATAAGTGTATTTCTTTCCACACAAACACGATGTTGCATTTACAGTTATATGAATTTTATCCCCTATCTTTATACAGGGAATATCTCCATAATACTTTGCCATATCACTTCTCATCTTCCTATTGAAACTCTTGTTTATTTACTATATTTTGACGTTTGCTGATATTTAATATGTGTCATAATGACACATATTAAATTTATTTGATTTTAATAATGATTTTTAACAACCTAATGCAACTGCATCAATTTGTGTTTTTGCAATATCTAATAAACAATCAAAAGATTGTTCTTCTTCAAAAGCCATATCTTCAAAATTGAATTTAAATGTATAAGGCTTAAAATATTCTCTGTTCAATTTAACTGCATAAGCACTCATACCATTATAAAAATTATGTACTGGTCTTACTTGCCAATCTTTAAGATAAACTCCCTTATTGTTATCAACAAGCAAAACATAATTACCTTTTATTATTTTTATATTATTAGTTATTAAAATAATGCTGTCATTATCAATTACGTGTGTAAATTTAAAATACTTATTACTAATCATCTTAATATCTTCACCAAAAAAACACTTAAGATCTTTTGATTTTCTTTCTTTTAAATAATCTGAATAGCTACTCATAGTAAACTCCTTCCCATTAAGTAAGTGCACTTACTTTATATGTATATATTACTATGAAAATGTTAAATGTCAATATTTTACAATTAAAAATGCATAATATTTTATTAATTTAAAACATTTATTAACAACTCTATTTTTCTTTAATTGTAATGCATGTGTGTCATTATGACACACATCATAATAGTGATATTA